>MDTE01129470.1_pt1 | contig 17350 bp, 11 predicted proteins | sample 811231 | NCBI WGS metagenome assembly MDTE01 (sample SAMN05326651, study PRJNA326480) | marine metagenome | isolation source: seawater | place: Indian Ocean: Red Sea | collected 2010
ATTTAAATCTCTAGATTCTAAAGAAAATGAAACTTTATTATAGCTAAATCTATTTCTTATATTATCTTCATCTATCTCAATTTTATGCCCATAGGAATTAAATATACTTCTATCGTAAAGATATCTTAGTCTATAAATATTCTTTTGATCATAAGCCTTATAATAAACATATAAGGAGCTAGACTTGCTATTAACAGCATTTTTATCAGTAGATTGAAATTTGTATGAATCATGATTAAAAAGTGTTGCAACTGATTGATGATCTGATAATGAATTTGAATAAGAAAAATTAGTACTTACCCCCAATTTATTTCCAAAAGAGAAAAATGCATGATTTGAATAATAATGAAGTGGTTTTCCTAGCTTCATTTTTGCTGCCTTTAAAGGTCTCACAGAATATCCTGTTCGAACAGGAAAATTTATAACTTTATATTCTTGACTTTTATCTAATTGAAAGGTGTCTAAATAAATAGCTTTATCATTTAACCTTACGGGATTTGCAATTTCTGAAGAGTATTTATCATAGACATCTACTTTTGTTGAGGAAATTTGTTCCTGCGCTTGTATATCTAGAGAGAATATAAAAAAAAGAATTATATATAGATTTAGAAATCTCATAAAAGGTAAAATTTATTATTCATTAATTATTAATTCGTACTCAATATTTTCTTCATCAATATCCAAATATGATTCATCGACATTAGAAATATTCTGATCTTTTTTCTGACTCGCAATTATACTCTCCCATTTCAATCTTGCCTTGTTTTTCACTTCTTCATTATCATAAGTTTCAATAATATTTTCTAAAGTAACTTTAGCTTGTAAAAATTTTCCTTTTTGCCTGTAAATATCAGAAAGTAAAATAAATGCCTCAGCTAAGTAGAAATGATTATTATATTTTTTGACCATATCAAAAACCATATCTTCAACTAGATCATGCTCTCCTTCCAGATAAGATAAATAAATTAGCATATAAAATGCCTCTGAACCTATATCGTCATATGAAATATTTACAATCTTCTTAAAAAGAGTCCTTGCTCTAAAATAATTACCTTCTCTTATATCGCTTCTAGCAATAATAATAAGCGCTCTTGCTAGTTGACTATCGTCTATTTTTTCAAAATCTATAACTTTATAGGCGTAATCTAGTGCAGCAGTTGATGATTCATTATTGGAATCATTAATATGCATTAGATGTAGAATTGCTTCTCTTTTCAAATCATTTGAAGATGCAATTTTCTCAAGTGCACTATAATACATATTAGCATTTGGATAGTTTGCAGCTTTATAATAATATCTTGATAAAAAGATAATAGATTTTTCTAAAAACAAAGCCTTTCCAGATTTTACAATTTCTTTGTATTGCATTACTGCATTTAAAGTATCTTTCATCCTTAAAAAGTTTTGAGCATTATAATATCTAACAGATTCTAAAAAAATACCTTCTTTAAAATTGTTTATATATTGATTAAAACCTTTTTTTGCATTTTCATTATCTAATTCTATATATTTTAAATAGGCTGCTTTAAATGTTAAGGAATCCTTTTGCAGTAGAGAGATGTTAACTTGCGGAATCTGGCTAATTACATTTAAATAACTTTCTATATCACCCATACTAGTATAAGCTGCTTCTAATGAGGAAAGAGCTTCTTTAAAATATCTACTATCTTTATATTTATCAATTATAATCATGAACATGTCGATTGCCTTATTTACTTCCGAATTTCTTAAATAAATCATTCCTTTATTTAAATATGCAGCAGCTATCAAATGATTCTTTGGTGTGCTGCTGATTAATTGATCGTAACAAGTAAATGCATCTAAGAGCAGATTGTTTTCAGAATAATGATTTGCTAAATTCAACAATGCGTCATCATGATAAATAGAAGAAGGATAATTGTCTAGTATCATTTTTAAAGTTTCCACGTATCCTCTATCGTTTTCGAGTAAATTATAACAGATTCCTTGATTAAACAATGCATAATCTACATCAAATAAATTATACTCAATGCTTTTCTTATAATACTTACTTGCTAAAATAAATTGATTGTCTATAAAAAATCCATCTGCAATTCTGAGATATGAATCATTTATACGCAAACTATCATTTGAATTTTTTATATAGTTTCGAAACAACTTGTTAGCTTCTTCATATTTTTCTAGATTAAAATAACAATATGCTTGATTATATTTTTTTAAATTAAGGTAAAAAGAAATTTTAGAAGAGGTTATGTCTGAAATATTTTCATAGCTATATAAGGATTTTGTATAATCTTTTAACTGATAATAAGAATCTGCAATCCAGAATTTGCATAGAAACTCTAGATGGCTATCATATGAATATTTGCATGATTCATTAAAAAAAGAGATTGCTTCTTCATAATTCATATTATTAAAGCTCTTTACTCCAAGAAAATAGGCTAATCTTTGATACTGCTTTTTATCTTGCAGGCTTAAAGATGGTTTCTTCTTTAAATTCAATAAAGCTTTATTATACTCTGATTCTTGTCCCAACATTCTAGTCATTAAAGTTTGCAAATAACCGATGTTTTTAGAATCTTGATACTTAATCAAATAACTTTGAATTGTCTCTATTGTATTGTTAAAAGGAAGGTCTAGCTCATATGAAAGTTTAATATAATTATACATTGCATCTTCTTGAATCGTGGGATTAGAAGAATATTGCGATGCTTTCTTAAAAGAATTTAATGCATAATTTTTGTATTCCAATTCTAAATAAGTTGCTCCTAAATAGTATGCGATAACTTGTAAAGATTTTTCATCTGCAGCACTAGCTTTTTCAAGATATTTTATTGCGCTTAAATAATCTCCAGCGCTATAATATGCATGTCCAATCTGTAAATAATCTATAGTCTCTGAATCACCAATCTCAGATAGATAAATCTCAAAATGATAGATTGAATTTGTAAACTCTCCTAGCTTATAATTTGATTCAGCAATTAATCTATGGAGCTCTGATTTTCTTGATGGTATTATATTTTTTAAAATTAATTTTGAATATGAGATTAGATCACGGTATCTTTTTTGAAAGAAATATATTTGAGCTATATAATAAGGGACAATACTAGAGAAATCTTCATCGTACCTTAGCTTATTAAAACTATTCAGTGCTCGTTTATAATGCTTCTGCTTATAAGCTATATGGGCATAATAATATTGTGCTACAGCTGAATAATGTGATTTATTATCAATTAATTTTGAAAAAAGATAATTTGATTCATCTAAAAAATTTAGCTGAAAATAACTATATGCTAAATTAAGCATATCTTCCTCTGCTAATTGCGCATTAATTTCTAAGAAATGATTAATGGCTTTACGATAATCTTTTTCTTGATAATATATTTGTGCTAATGACAGATGGCAATTATCTCTAAAAAAAGAATTTGGAAAAAGATTTAAATGCCTATAAAATTTATATTTTGCAATAGCTGAATTAATTTTCTTAGAACATTCTGCAGAATAATAATGACATTCTTCATCTTCACTAAAACTCTCAAATACATGTAATGCCAATTCATATTTTTGATCATTATAATAATTAAAAGCATCTTCTATTGATTCATTCTGACTATAGCAAAAAATAGAACTTAAAAGAAAGCACTTAGTAATAGTTATAAAAAATTTCATGTAATGGTTAATGGCTATATAGTTATTTTAAAATTATAAAATATGCATTGTATTAAAATGTTCGTTATTATGGAGTTTTCAACATTGATTCTTAACAATTATGTAGGGTGAAACAATTTGTATGCATATATTTTTTTTCTTAATTTGCATAATGTTGTTTATACTAAAAATAAAAGGAACTGATACAATTCCTGACTTTGTTCAAATAAGAGATAAGAACATGACTCTTAAAGCATATTTTCGCTTAAGTCAACAAGAAAGAAGTCTAATTAAACATGGATTTGAAAGAGATGCAGAGAAAATCATGAAGCTTTTAGACGTAATGGAATTTGGAAAAATTTATAAATACAATCCTGTTTTATCATCATGAATGAAATCATATCTTTTTTGGGAGTAAATATCTTTCGTGACAACGAATTAGTTTTAGAAAATTTAACTTTAAAAATTAATCATGGTGATTTTCTATATTTAGTTGGGGAGACTGGGAGCGGAAAAAGCTCTTTTTTAAAAAGCCTATATGCGGAGATTAAAATTAATACAGGTTCAGCAAAATTAGATAGATTTAATCTTCGAGATATACTGAAAAGTGATATTCCATTTTTAAGAAGACAGATAGGTATTGTTTTTCAAGATTTTAAATTACTTTCTGACAGAAATATCGAAGAGAATCTGAGATTTGTTTTAAAAGCTACGGGCTGGAAGGATAATGTTAAAATTAATCAAAGAATAAATGAAGTTCTTAAAAGCGTTCATTTGGAAAATTTTAATCAAAAAAAACCACATGAACTTTCAGGTGGAGAAAAACAAAGGGCTTCGATTGCCAGAGCATTATTAAATCACCCAAAAATAATTCTAGCTGACGAACCAACTGGAAATCTAGATCCTGAAAAATCTATAAATATTATCAATCTATTAAAAGATATTAATCAAACTGGGACAACAATAATAATTGCAACTCATGATTATTCAATTATCAAGCAATTCCCATCGACTATTTATGAATGTAAAGATAAGAAGGTCAATAAAGTTGATATAAAGAAATTCATATCTTGATGCTAGGAGAATCGTTAAAGAAACTTAATTCATTTGGTGTTGACGTTTATGCATATAACTTCTATACGATTCAAAGTTATAACGATATAATAGATTTTCTTAAAAAAAATACAACACAAAGGTCAAGAATAATGGTCTTAGGAAGTGGTAGTAATATTTTATTTACAAAAAATTATGAAGGAGTAATTCTTTATAACAATATTTTAGGAATTGAAACAATAAATGAAAGTGAAAAATCTGTAATAGTTTCAGTTGGCTCTGGAGTAGTTTGGCATGATTTTGTTATCTGGAGTCTAAACAAAAACCTTTCTGGAATTGAAAATCTAGCATTAATACCCGGTACCGTTGGAGCATCCCCGATACAAAATATTGGAGCATATGGAGTAGAAGTAAAGAATTTTATAAAAGAAATCGAATATGTAGATTTGAAAAATGGAGAATTAAAAAAAATTAATAATAAATCTTGTAAATTTTCATATAGAGACTCTATATTTAAGAACGAATTAAAAGATAGTACATTTATTACAAGGGTTACTTTTAAGCTTAGTAAAGAGTGGATTAATGAGACGTCATATGGAGAAATAATACAAGAATTAAAAAGTATCAAAAAAGAATCATCTCCAAAGAATATTGCTGAAGCAGTAATTAATATAAGAAGGAGAAAGCTTCCAGATGTTAAAGAGATAGGAAATGCAGGTAGCTTCTTCAAAAATCCGATTATTTCAAATAAAAAATTTTCTACTTTAAAAGATAATTTTCCAACGATCATTGGATATCCTGTTTCAAAAGACAAAACAAAAGTAGCTGCAGGATGGTTAATTGACCATATAGGTCTAAAAGGTTATAGAAAAGGTGATGCGGGGGTTCATAGTAAACAGGCTCTTGTGTTGGTAAATTATGGAAATGCAAAAGGCTTAGACATCCTAAATCTTGCCATAGAGATTCAGAGAAAGATAAAATGCACTTATGATATTGATCTAGAATTTGAAGTCAATATTATATAAATAGTATTAAACTACTATAGGTTTTATAATCTGTATAATTTATTTATAATACTATTTAAAGTATGGCTTGGTCTCATTATTTCTTTGACCTTATCCTTGTCTGGATAGTAATATCCATTTATATTCTGAGATTTTGCCTGAGTTTTGCTCAGCTCAGATAAGATAATTTTTTCATTATCTTTTAGTGACAAAGAAAATCTTTTAAATAAACTAGCAAATTCTTTATCTTCTTTTTGTAGAGATAGTTCTTCTGCCCAGTACATTGCTAAAAAAAAGTGCGAATCTCTATTGTCTAATTGATACGCCTCTCTTTTTGGTGATTTACCATTTTTTAACAATTTTTCAATTGCAGAATCTAAAGTTTTAGCTAAAACTTTCGCCTTAGAATTATTATTAAATTCTGATAAATGATCTAGTGAAGCAGCTAAAGCAAGAAACTCTCCTAAAGAATCCCAACGCAAATGACCCTGTTCAAGTAATTGATGTACATGTTTTGGTGCAGAACCCCCAGCTCCAGTTTCAAACAATCCTCCTCCATTCATTAGCGGTACAATTGAAAGCATCTTCGCAGAAGTTCCTAGTTCTAATATAGGGAACAAATCGGTTAAGTAATCTCGCAATACATTTCCGGTAATTGATATTGTATTCTTGCCATCTTTAATTCTATTTAAAGTGAACATAGTAGCCTCATATGGAGGTAATATTTTGATATCTAGATCTTTGATCTCATGTGTGCTTAAATAGGTGTTTACTTTTTTAATAACCTCAATATCGTGTGCACGATTTTCATTAAGCCAAAAAACTGCTGGCCATCCAGTAGCCTTTGCTCTAGAAACTGCTAATCTAATCCAGTCCCGAATTGGCTCATCTTTTGTTTGGCACATCCTAAAAATATCACCTTTCTCTACCTGATGCTCTAAAAGGATATTATCATCTTTATCAATAATTCTAATTGTTCCTGAATCAGGAATCTCGAAAGTCTTATCGTGAGAACCATATTCTTCAGCTTTTTGCGCCATAAGTCCGACATTTGGAACTGTTCCCATTTTAGATGGATTAAATGCACCATTTTTTTTGCAAAAATCAATAGTAGCGCTATAAATACAAGAATAAGAGCTATCAGGAATAACTGCTTTTGTATCCTGACTTTCATTATTTGCATTCCACATCTTTCCTGAATTCCTAATCATTGCTGGCATAGAAGCATCAATAATTACATCTGAAGGAACATGTAGGTTACTTATTCCCTTATGAGAATTTACCATGGCCAAATCTGCATTAGTAGTAATAGTACTTGCGATATCTTTTTCAATTTGAGACCTTTGTGAAGGTGTAAGTTTGTGTAGTTTATCGACTAAATCTCCAAAGCCATTGCGAAAATCAACTCCTAGATCTTCTAAAATATTTTCATTTCTTAATACTAAATCCTTAAAATAAACGCCAACTACATGTCCGAATATAATTGGATCTGAAACTTTCATCATAGTTGCTTTCATGTGTAATGAAAATAAGACTCCTTTTTCTTTTGCATCTCTAATTTCTTTCTCAATAAAATTTAATAATGACTTCTTAGACATTACACTTGAATCTATAATTTCTCCTTGTAGCAAAGGGATTTTTTTCTTGAGAACGATTTTCTTATTTTCATTAGATAAAAACTCTATTCTTACATCAATAGACTCACTAACACATAACGATTTTTCATTATGAAAAAAATCCCCTTCCATCATACTTACAACGTGCGACTTTGATTTTGAGCTCCATGAACCCATATTATGAGGATTCTGTTTTGCGTAATTTTTAACCGAATTTGGCGCTCTTCTATCTGAATTTCCTTCTCTTAATACTGGGTTAACTGCAGACCCTTTTATTTTATCGTATCTTAATCTAACCTGTTTTTCCAAATCATTTTTTGGACTCTCAGGATAAACAGGAACAAGAAAACCTTTTTTTCTCAATTCATCAATAGTAGAAATTAATTGAGGTACTGAAGCAGAGATATTAGGAAGTTTAATAATATTAGCCTCCTTCTTCTTAACCAGTTCTCCTAACTCTTTAAGATCATTGTTAATTCTCTGGTCATTGTTTAGACTTTCTGGAAATTCTGCTAAGATTCTTCCTGCTAAAGAAATATCCTTTACTTCTATATCTATATCAGCATGTTTAACAAAACTCTTGATGATTGGTAGTAAAGAATATGTAGCTAAAAAAGGAGCTTCATCTGTTTCAGTGTATATTATTTTTGAATTTTTTTCTATCATTAAATTATTATTTTTTTATAATCTTTATTAATATCCAAAAATATCTTCAAGACTCAAATAAGTTATTTGTCCATATTGCTCTAACACATCAATATCTAAAAGATCCTTATCACCTAAAACCATATATACATAATGATCGTTACTAATATGATTGTCATGAAAATTACTTAAATCTTGCATCGTGAATTTTTCGATTGAATTAAATATTTTTTTCCTAATATCATAATCTATACCTATTTTTTTCGCTTTCTCGTATTCATTTAGAATATTGGTTTTTGTAATTCTTTCGGTGCGAATTTTTTCAATAACACCGTCTCTTGCTGCATTCATATTACCTTCAGATTCAGGCATTTTGTCTAATAATCCCATTAATCCACCCATTGCCTCTTTCAATTTGTCTGCCTGAGTTCCAATATAAGAGAACTGATAATGAGATTGATTCTTTTTTCTAGGAATTGTATATGTGCTATAAACAGAATAGGCCAATGCTTTCGACTCCCTTAACTCTTGAAAAATAATTGAACTCATTCCTCCGCCAAAATATTCATTATGAAATCTAATAATAGGTATCTTCTCAATATTTAGTCTTTCTCCTTTTGACATAACCACAACTTCTGCTTGTTTCATATCATAGTCAACTATAAAGACTTGATTTTTATCAATATCCTTCTCTTTAAAATTAACAGCCACAGGTAAATCTTTTAAAGAGCTGCTGTTTTTATGCAGATTTAAAAGTTTTTTATTTAACGAATTGATATCTTCGGGTCCATAATAAAAGATTTTATGATGAAAATGTGTAATATTATGAATTATATCGATTAACTCATCAGATGTGGTTTTTTGCAATTCTTCTTCTGTTAAATTATTTGTAAATGATGAAGATTTTCCATATTTGCCATAATTTAACATACCGCTAAATAATATTTTTTGCTTATCTAACTTGGCATCTTTTCTTTTTTTAAGAATATCTTGTTTTAAATTTTCTAGAGCCATATCGTCTTTAACGGCTCCATTTAACAAATCTTCAAGTAGTTCTACTGATGCTGCAAAATGAGTATTTAAGCCGGATAAAATAATTTCTATTTTATCAGAGCCACAATTTACATCTAGCTTAGATCCTAATTTATAGAATTCTTGTTGCTTTTTTAAAGACGAAATCTTATCAGTACCTAAGTATTTAAAATAATCAAAAGCTATCTTGAACTTTGGATTGTTATCAGAGCCAATATCTAAAGTATATTTTAATTGAAACCGCTCATTTTCACTATTTTCTTTATAAATAACAGGAACATCATTAATCATAGATATTTTTATGTCTTTATTGAAATCTATAAAAACAGGCTTTATAATCTTAACGTCCTCTTCTAACAAGTTTTTCAAGAATTCCGATTGCACATCTCTATTTACAGAGACAGGTGTAATTTTAGGCTTTGTAACTTTAATAGCCGAAAGATCCTCCTTCTTTTTCTTGTAAACCACAACATAATTGTTCTTATAATGTGTTTTTGCAAATTCTATAATTTCTTCTTTTGTAATACTCTCCAGATTTTTTATCTGATTTTGATAATAATCCCAATCTAGGCCTAAAGTAAATGCCGAGACAAACTCATTTGCTCTTCCTGAATTTGTTTCATATTTTTTAATCTTATCTAATTTCAAATCAGAAATTATTGCTGTGATTAGCCAGTCGGGAAAGTCTCCAGATTTAACTTTCTCAATTTGCTGCAGAAGCAAGTCTTTTACCGCTTCTAATTCTTGCCCTTGTTTTGGGCTAGCATAAAATCCATGAAAAGAATAGTCTTGCATAATCATTGGAAAGCATCCTCCATTTATGAGCTCTTGTTTCTGATTAAGATTTAAATCAATTAATCCAGCAGTATTGTTTGACAATATCATATCAAGCATTCTAAGCTTTGGAATATCTTCTGAAGATGCTCCATTAAAACGAAAACCCATATATAGCATTTCAGCTTCAGGGCCATAAACCTCTCTAACAATAGGGCTAGTAATGGGCTCTTCTTGTCTTACGTCAAATTCTGACAGTTCTCTAGCTTCAAAAGCACCGAAATATTTCTCTATCCATCTCATAACTTGCTTAACATCGAAGTCTCCTGACAAGCATATTGCCATATTGTTAGGAACATAATACTTATTATAATACTTTCCTATTTCTTTAATTGAAGGGTTTTTTAAATGTGGTACCGTTCCAATAGTTGACTGTTGACCGTATTGATGATTAGGAAACAAACCTTCTAATAAGCTTTGAAATAACTTTCTACCATCACTATCTAAGCTTATATTTTTTTCTTCATACACTGTTTCTAATTCAGTATGAAAAAGTCTAAAAACTGGATTTCGGAAACGTTCAGATTCAATTTTTAACCATTTTTGGATTTGATTAGAAGGTATGTCATTGATGTAGACTGTTTTTTCATTAGATGTGTATGCGTTAGTTCCTTTAGCACCTATCCCACTTAGCATTTTATCATATTCATTGGCAATTGCAAATTTTGCCGCTTCACCAGACAGAGAGTCGATTTGATTCCATATTTTTTCTCTAGAACTAATATCATTCATATCAGTAGATCTATATGTTTCGTACAATAATTCGATCTTATCTAGCAATAATTTTTCTTTGGCAAAATCAATGGTTCCATATTTATCCGTTCCTTTAAACAACATGTGCTCTAAATAATGAGCTAATCCCGTTGCGTTCTCAGGGTCATGTTTGCTACCAGCTCTAATTGCTATATTAGTCTGAACCCTAGGAGCTTCTTTAAAAACAGAAAGATATACTTTCAAGCCATTATCCAGTGTATAGATGTGTGTGTTTAACGGATCTTGCTTTTTATCATCATTCATATAATTGTTTTTATTGTTATAAAATAATAGTCCGATAATTACTATAATTAACACTATTGTTGTTGTTTTTGAATTTATTATATTTTTCATACTTTTTCTTTATAAATTAATAATCTAAATCTAATCCTAAATGCTTGGAAAAAGTAGATAAATTTGGATTGTTATTTAGCATAATTTTGAATTTATCACTTCTAGTAATGGCTTTATTTTCCTTTTTTTCCTTAACAATATCTATATTAAATTCTATAAAATCATTTTTAAGTAAATCTTTTAAAAAGGTTAATATAAATTCTTTTGAATCTAATATCAGTTCCTTTTGAACTGAACTATAAACCATGATTTGAATTTTATTTTGCTGATTTAAACTAGGTTCGAAACTTTTAAGTGCAATGAAAAGATTGGATTTTCCTAAATCTTTTATGTGCCTGGCTGTCTTGTCCCAACATTGTTTTAATTGCTCTTGATTAAATTTTTCACTTCTTTTTAGATCAACATCATTTTCTGAATGGTTCTGTTCAGAAGCAATACTTCTGCTTGATTTCTTTGTAATTGAAACCGTTTTTGATTTTTTCGTTTTAATTTTCTTATCTGAAATTAGAATATCTTTCTCTTGTATATCTTCTTTTTTATCTATCAAATCGGCTTTATATTCAATCTTATCAGAGTCTAATTCATATTTTTTTTGCTTATTATTTTTCTGATCATATATATTTATTGAAGGGTCTAAAAAAAATTTAGAATTTTTTTTTTCAGACCTAACATGCTTAGCTGAAAAAATACGTATCATGCATAATTCAATTAGTAAGCGTTGATTTTTTGAACCTTTGTATTGAAGATCACATTCGTTACATAGAGATAAGGATTTTACTAAAAATTCGTAGTTAAAATTTTTTGATTGAGTAAGATATTCTGCTTTTATCTCTTCTGTTTCTTCTATCAAACTTACCGTCTCATCTGAATTACTCATTAATAAATTTCGTAAGTGAATAGCAAATCCATTAATAAATTGACCTCCTTCAAATCCATTTTTAAAAATCTCATCCAAAATCAGCATAACTTTGGTAAAATTTTCATTATTTACCTCATCAAGTATTTTAAAATAATACTCCGAATCTAAAATATTTAAATGATCTAATACATTTTGTTTAGTTAAATTTTTTGAAGAATAACTAAGCAAGCGGTCAAATATAGACAGAGCGTCTCTTAATGACCCTTCTGCTTTTTGCGCAATAAGAAACAAGGCTTCTTTCTCAAATTGAATATCTTCTAAATTGGCAATTTTAGTTAAATAACCTACTATATCATCTGATTTAATCTGTTTAAAATCAAAAATTTGACACCTAGAAAGGATTGTTGGAATAATTTTGTGCTTCTCAGTAGTTGCTAATATAAATTTTGCATGACTAGGAGGTTCTTCTAGTGTTTTTAAGAATGCATTAAATGCTCCAGAAGAAAGCATGTGCACTTCATCAATAATATATACGCTATACTTTCCAACTTGAGGGGCAAATCTAACCTGATCAATTAGTTTTCGAATATCATTTACTGAGTTATTTGAAGCAGCATCCATTTCATGAATATTAAATGAATTTGATTCATTGAATCCAATACAAGATTTACAAGAGTCACAGGGTTCTAAATTATCTGATAGAGATTCACAATTTATACTTTTTGCTAAAATTCTAGCACAAGTTGTTTTTCCAACACCCCTTGGACCACAAAACAAGAAAGATTGTGCTAATTGATGATCGCGTATAGCATTAGTTAATGTTTTAGTAATCGATTCTTGACCAACAACTTTCTCAAACGAATCTGGTCTATACTTTCTCGCAGAAACTACATATTCCTTCATTCTATATTAAGCAAATAATTTATTTAAAAATATAAGACTAGCAAAACTAACATTTCTATTTTAAAACAACAGGGTAAAGTGAAAAATTAAAAATGATATGAAGTTTGCATAATATGTTTTGTTTTTCTAAATTTGCGCCCCTTAATTAAAAGAAACATTGTAAATAAAATGAATAGATACGAAATTGTATTAATAATCAATCCTGTTTTATCTGAAGTTCAGGTTAAAGAAACCACAAGTAAATTAACAACGCTTTTAAAAGATTCTAAAGCTAAAATTATTCATGAAGAAAACTGGGGGTTAAAAAAATTGAAATATGCTATTCAGAAGAAAAAAACTGGTTTCTATTACATGATGGAGTTTGAAGCCTCATGTTCTATTTTGCAAGATTTTGAAATTGAAGTTAAAAGAGATGAGCGTATATTAAGATGGTTAACTGTACGTTTAGACAAGTATGCTTTAGAGTATGCAGAAGTTAGAAAGAGAAAGATGGTTGAAAATAAAGAAAAATCTAATTAGTTATGAGCAATAAAGGAGAGATAAGATATTTATCACCAGTTGATATTGAAAAAAGGTCTAAAAATAAATATTGTCGTTTTAAAAAACTAGGTATTAAACATATTGACTATAAAGATCCTGAATTCCTAACACGTTTCTTAAATCCACAGGGGAAAATATTGCCAAGAAGAATTACTGGTAATTCGCTAAAATTTCAAAGAAAATTAGCTACTGCTGTTAAACGAGCACGTCAATTAGCATTATTACCTTACGTTGTAGACAATCTAAAGTAGATCACGATGAAAATTATACTGTTAGAAAATATTGAAAAAGTAGGTTTTAAAGATGAAATAGTAAATGTTAAGCCAGGGTATGGGAGAAACTATCTTATTCCTAAGCAAAAAGCGATTCTTGCTACTGAATCTTCTATTAAAATTCTAAATGAAAAACTTAAACAGCAGCAGAAAAAAGAAGATGAAATTCTTAAAGAAATAAATAAAAAAGCTGAACTCCTATCAGCTCTTAGCGTAAAGATACAGGCAAAAACTGGTGAAGATGGAAAAAAATTATTTGGCTCTATAACTACTACAGATTTTATCAAAGAGCTCTCTAATTTAGGTCATGAACTTGACAGGAAATTTGTAAGATTCAATACAATTAAAGAAATTGGTTCGTATGAAGCAGAAATTAGACTGCATAGAAATGTTAAAATTTCAATTCCATTTGAGGTTATTTCTGAAAAATAACTAATTTTATCGCAAGAAATCTTAATCATTCATATCTTAATGCATCTATAGGGTTGAGCTTTGAAGCTTGAATTGCAGGAAATATTCCAGTACTTATACCAACACAAAAACATAAAAAAATACTTGAGATTATCCAGAGCCACGGTATAACAAAGAATCCATCAGTAAAAAGAGCAACTACATTACCAGCTATAACTCCTAAAATTATACCAAATATTCCTCCAAGCTGACAAATAACAATTGATTCGATAAGAAATTGATTTCTAATTAATTTAGGAGTTGCTCCCAAAGCTATTCTGGTTCCAATCTCTCTTGTTCTCTCTGTTACTGAAACCAACATGATATTCATTAAACCAATTGCTGCTCCTAATAGTGTTATAAAGCCAATAAGGGTAGCTGAAATTGTTACATATTTAATATTATCAATTAAAATATTTACAAGATTATCGCTTTTGACTATTCTAAAATCATCTTCTTGTAGAGGGGTCAATCCTCTTATATTACGAAAAGTAGCTATAGATTGACTTATAGTGGTGTTAAGAGCTGCAACATCATTAACCATTATACTAATTACATAAGACATTCTCGATTCAATAAACTGTCTGCCTATATCTATTGGGATTATAGCTGCTCTGTCAGAACTGAATCCAAAACTTGATCCTTTGCTAGCCAATACTCCAATAACATTAAATTTGTTATTACCAACCGAGATTGTTTTTCCAATTGCAGTCTCATATGGAAAAAGTTCATTTTTTAAATCATTTCCTATAATAATAGAAAATCTTCCATAATTTATCTCATCTAATGAAAAATTTCTTCCTTCAGACAATATGTATCCAGAATTAGCTAAATAAAACTCATCCGAACCCCAGATTCTTATATTTGGATTAGTTTTTTTTGTTTTATATTTAACTGTAGCTGTGCCAGTTAATAAAGATGAAATAGATACCTGATTATTAATACCAAAGATTTCTTTAAAATCTTTAGCTTCTCTGAATGTTATTTTTTGATTTTTTTTTGGCTTTTTTCCTCTTTTTCCAACATTTAAAGATCCGCTTTTTGATTTTATATTAAATGTATTAGATCCAATTGATGTAAAATTCTCATTAATTGATGATTTTATAGAATCTATCGCTGTTAATATCCCAACAAGAGACATGATTCCAATAGAAATAATCATAATTGTCAACAAGCTTCTTAATAAATTTGCTCTAATTGACCTTAAGGCAATAATAATATTTTCAATATACATACCCACTTTACTGTCTGTAAAAAATATGAACTAAAATACTAACTTATATACACTGTTGTTTCTTATTTTACTTTATTATTTGTTAAATTTACCAACATCTTTTACAAAAAAATTATGGCATTTGATATTGAAATGATAAATGAGGTTTACAGTGGCCTAACAAAACGAATAAACTTAGCTCGAGAAATTCTAAATCGACCGTTAACTTTATCTGAAAAAATACTTTATAGTCATCTTTGGCCTTCAGAAAAATTAAAGAATTTTATTAAAGGAAAAGATTATGTTGAATTTCGTCCTGACAGAGTAGCAATGCAAGATGCGACAGCTCAAATGGCGCTACTTCAATTTATGCAAGCTGGGAAAGATAAGGTAGCGGTTCCTTCGACAACTCATGCTGATCATTTAATTAGAGCTAAAATTGGAGCAGACAAAGATCTGCAGCAAAGTCTTAATGAAAGTAATGAAGTTTTTAATTTTTTAAGCTCAGTATGTAATAAATATGGGATTGGGTTTTGGAAGCCAGGAGCAGGTATAATTCATCAGGTGATATTAGAAAATTATGCATTCCCTGGAGGAATGATGATAGGTACTGATTCGCATACAGTAAATGCTGGAGGGTTAGGAATGCTTGCGATTGGAGTTGGAGGAGCAGATGCTGTTGATGTTATGGCGGGAATGGCTTGGGAATTAAAATTTCCAAAACTTATTGGGGTTAAATTAACAGGGAAATTAAATGGATGGGCATCGGCCAAAGATGTTATTCTTAAAATAGCTGGTATTTTAACAGTTAAAGGTGGAACTGGGTCAATTGTAGAGTATTTTGGAGAAGGAGCTTTATCTTTATCTGCAACAGGAAAAGGAACTATTTGTAATATGGGGGCTGAAATTGGAGCCACTACTTCTACTTTTGGATACGACAAAAGCATGGAAAGATATCTTAGAAATACTGGAAGAGATGATGTGGCTAATTCTGCAAATAAAATCAGAGAAAATTTAACTGGAGATAAAGAAGTGTACGAGAATCCTGAATTATATTTTGACCAAGTTATCGAAATAAATTTATCAGAATTAACCCCATATATCAATGGGCCGTTTACTCCTGATTTAGCAACTCCTGTCGCCCAGATGAAAGAAAAGGCAAAAAAGAATAATTGGCCTACTGACATAGAATGGGCGTTGATTGGATCTTGTACTAATTCTTCTTATGAAGACTTAACTAGAGCTTCATCGATTATTCAAGATGCAGTTAAAAAAGGTTTAAATGTAAAGTCAACTCTAGGAATAAATCCTGGTTCCGAACAAGTAAGATATACTGCGGAAAGAGATGGTTTGCTAGATATTTTTAAACAATCTAAATCAACAAGGATATTTACAAATGCTTGTGGGCCATGTATAGGACAATGGGATCGAGAAGGGTCTGAGAAACAAGAAAAAAATTCGATTATACACTCTTTCAATAGAAACTTTGCTAAACGAGCAGATGGAAATCCAAACACGCATGCTTTTGTGGCTTCTCCGGAAATAGTGGCTGCAATTGCAATCTCTGGTAAATTAGATTTTAATCCGATTACAGACTACTTAATTAATAATGCTGGTGAAGAAATTAAATTATCTGAACCTACTGGATTAGAATTACCTCCAAATGGATTTGATGTAGAAGATAATGGATACCAAGCTCCAGCTAAAAATGGTAGCGGTGTAGAGGTAATTATTAAAGAAGATTCTGAGCGCTTACAAAGACTAACCCCTTTCAAAGAATGGGATGGTAAAAATATCAAAGGAGCTAAGCTTCTTATAAAGGCAGCAGGAAAATGCACAACTGATCATATTTCAATGGCAGGACCTTGGCTTAAATATAGGGGGCACTTAGATAATATTTCTAATAATTGTCTTATTGGAGCTGTAAATGCATACAATGGTCAGACAAATTCTGTTCTTAATCAACTAAATAAATCAATTCAGAAAGTTCCTGATGCTGCCAGATTTTATAAAAAATCTGGAATTCCAACTATAGTGGTTGGAGATCACAATTATGGAGAAGGTTCTTCCAGAGAGCATGCGGCTATGGAGCCTAGGCATCTAGGGGTATGTGCTGTTATTGTGAAGTCTTTTGCTAGAATACATGAAACCAATTTAAAAAAGCAAGGTATACTAGCTTTGACTTTTTGCAATGA
>MDTE01041059.1_pt1 | contig 17346 bp, 8 predicted proteins | sample 811231 | NCBI WGS metagenome assembly MDTE01 (sample SAMN05326651, study PRJNA326480) | marine metagenome | isolation source: seawater | place: Indian Ocean: Red Sea | collected 2010
GGCGGGGGAGAGGTGCTTGTCCTTGTCCAGTTGGTAAAGTGGCTCCACGAGCGCATTCTGGCCAAGAATGTACTTCACGATGTACTGGAACCGGCCGCTGGCGTCCTTGGTGGATTCGGCGGTGGCAACCAGCATCGCAGGGCGCACCTTGGCCAGCAGCGCCTTGGCGTCGTGGCCCTTGATGGCGTTGAAAAAGCCGCCGTCAATCCACGAGTGGAACCGCCGGCTGGTGGTGTAGCCCTTGGGATTCTCGCCGATCCAGCCGTTGAAATGTTCTGTGTTGTGCAGCGGCTGCGAGGCGTCGCCGACGTAATGGCTGAGGATGCCCATGCGGTAGACGACATTGGCGCGGGCGTTGGCAATCTCCTCGGGCGTGCCCATCTCCTCGAACACCTTTAAATACGAAAACGCACTGACGAGCTTGAGGTAGTTCTCGTTGATGGCCCAAGGCAGGAAGCCGGGATGGCCCTTGAGGCGGTCGGCGTTTTCATTGGGCAACGGCAGCTTGTGTTTGATGCGCGCGGCGGCCATCTGCTCGACGAACTCATAGCGGAAATGGCTTAGCTGCGCGGGCTTGAGCCGGTACTGCACGAGGTACTCGACATCGAAATAGTGGTCGGGATTGTTGAGGTGCCGCAGGGCGCGGTCGCGCTGGTTGCGCCAGCGGTCCGGCTCGCCGCCGAGGAACTGGATACGCTCCGCATTGGTCTTTTCGCGCACGAACGCCGGGAAGTCCTTGGGCAGCGAGGCCAGCGCGAGCACGTTGACAAACCGGTGCCGCAGGTAATCCCAAGCCCGTCCCTCTGCCGGCAAAAGAAACAGCGCCGCCAAGGCAATAGCGATGACCCGGCGCGCACGCATCGGGAGAGGCTGCGGACGCTGCCAAACGCTGGCAACTGGAACCTGTTCACGAGTTGTACCCATATTTGTGGTTGGAGGGTTGATTTTGAAGAGGGGTAGTGTAGGGTTGGGGGGGATGCAGTTGAAGTCTGGAGTCAAGACCGCGGTGGCTGGCGTGGGTGGGTTGGCGATGATGTTTCTTGCGGTGGAGAATTGGCGGGGTAAACAGGACTGGGAGGCATTCAAGGCGGAGTGGGGGAAGAAGGGGGAGGTGTTTGATTATCGCCAGGTTATCCCGAAGGCAGTGCCGGCGAAAAAAAACTTCGCGTTAATTCCACAATTCGAGCCCTTGTTTAACCTGAAATGGGGCGAGGACTTTGAAGGAGGAAAGCCGGTGGATCCGGAGGCATTTGAGAGAGCGAAGGATGTTGTGCCCTTAGGGGATGATCTGCCGGACTTGACGGGGTGGCGGATGGTGCAGCGGGTGGACTTAAAGGCTTGGCAGAAGCACTTTCGGGCCAGGAAGGAGTGGCCAAAGCGAGGAAAGGCGGGAGATGCGGCCGAGGATGTCCTGTTGGCGTTGAGGAGGCACGAAGGGCCGTTGTCTGCCTTGGCCAAAGCGGCTCAGGAACGGCCCTTGGCGCGGTACGATGTTAAGTACGAGGCGCATTTTTCAGCGTTGTTTCCCCATCTGATGCCGCTGCGGCAATATGCGCGGGTGTATTCCCTGCGAGCACTGGCGAGGTTGCGGGCCGGCAAGCCGAAGGAGGCGCTTGAGGATGTGTTGATGGCGGTTTTTCTGGCGGAGACGATCAAGGATGAGCCGATTTTGATATCGCACTTGGTGCGCATGGCGATACTGGAGATGGCGTTGCAGCCGGTCTGGGAAGGCTTGGCGGATGGGCTTTGGGAGGCAGATCAACAGGCGGCGTTGCGTGAACGGCTGGGTGGAATTAACCTCATCGCCCATTACCAGTTGGCGATGCGAGGCGAGCGGGATCTTTCGAACCTGATGATGGACCAATTACGGGGAGGCAATCGCAAGAAACTGGCAGCCATGCTGGGGGTGGATGAGGCGAAGGGAGCGTTGTTGGCCATGGCACCGGAGGGATTCATTTATCAAAATCAATTGCGAGTCAACCAACTGCACATGATGTCGACTTTCAATATGGCGGATGCAAAGAAACGGCGAATCTATCCGGAGCGTGGAGTGGACCTTGAACAGTTGATTAAGGCTGACGGCAAGAACCCCTACAATATTTTTGCGGCCATGCTGATGCCGGCGGTAGGGACATTGGTGACCCGAACGGGGGCTACACAGTCGGCGTTGGATCATGCGGTGATCGCATGCGGCTTGGAGCTGGCTCGGGGCGAGGGCGGAGGGTATCCCGTCAAACTGGTAGGGGAGCGAAAAGACGTGGTTACAGGCAAGCCCATGGGCTATCGGCGCGAGGGCGAACGGTATATTCTCTACAGCGTTGGCTGGAATCGTAAGGATGATGGCGGCAAACCGGTAGTTCATAAGCCGGACGGCAAACGGGCGGATTTTTATAAAGGCGACTGGGTGTGGCGATATGAGCCGGTAAAAAATAGTCAATAATGGCAGGGGTTTGGCGTAAATGCCGTCCAATGTTTAGGGCATGTTGTTGGCAGCGTCGTTTTTGCAGACTGGTTTCAATGGAGCCGATGGTTGCGTCGGGTCTCCGCGTTTTTCGATTCATCGTTTACTTTAACACAAATCCACAGAAGTCATGAAACTCAAGTTAAACCTGATTCTTTCACTGGTGGCCGGCATTTTGTTGGCTGCGGATCCAAAGCCCAATCCGGACCTGTTGGCGGGTCAGCGGGCGCTGCGGGCGCAGGATTATGCGGCGGCTGTCGCGAGTCTGGACAAGGCCCTTGCGGCCAAAGCCAAGGAGTCGGACATGGCGTTGTACCTGAAGGGGCTGGCGTTGTTTCATGGTGGGAAACTAGATGAATGTATTGCGGCTTGCGATGGCTTGGCCGAGGCACATAAGGAAAGCCATTGGTTGGGGAAGGGACGATTCCTGAAGGCAAGCGCACTGGTACGTCAGCGCAAATTTGAGGCGGCGGAGGGAATTTACGAGGAGGAGGCGAACCGGCTGTTGTCGGCGGCGCGCAAACAGGATGTCGCGGGGGTCATCATTAGGTTTGCGGATGCATTGGCGGAAAAGCCGGAAAAGGATGATCTGAAAGCACCACCGCCGAATTACAACAAGGCCTACAACCTGTACAAGAAGGCGCTGGCCATGGAGGTGGGGCGTGAACTGCGGGATGCAGTTAGCTTTAAGGCGGCACGGACACGGCTGCTGGCGGGCAATCCGGGGGCGGCGATTGGGGAGTTTCAGCAGTATTTGGCTGAGTTTGATCCCGAATGGACAGGCGTGGTGGGTAGCGTAACGCGGGCCTCAGGTCAAAAAAAGGAGAACCCCAAGCCCGCGGGTGGGCATATTTGGGAGGCGCGTTTTTTTCTCGCGGAATCCCAATTGAAGGCGGGACAGCATTTGCAGTCGCGCGTGAATCTGGAGGATTTGCTGGTTTTGTTGGATGGAGAAGGGGAAGCACCGGCCAATCTGGTGACGGATGCTCGCTGGATGATGCTTAAGGCGTGGCAATTGCCTCGCCCCCCCGTGGCGGTGGTGGAGCGGGCGGTAAAGGCAGCGAGGGATTTCTTGGAGGCGTACCCGAATGACCCGCGCTCGGTGGCGGCGGCTTGGTGGATTGCGCAGGCCTACAACAACGCAGGCCGCCCAGACGCAACGATTGCGGCGTATCAGGATTTTATCGCGCTCAAAAGTCACAAGCTCCCCGTGGGTGATGCGGCGACTCAACGGGTTGAAGAACTGGGTGATGTGCCGGCGAAGCTGCAGTCAAAATGGGAAAAGTCTGCGTTGTACCACATCGGTCAAATCCGTTTTGGACAGAAGAAATACGCGGAAGCGACCGAGATGTGGCTGAGCTACATCAACAAGTATCCGGATGGCCCGAACTGGGCGGACAGTCAGCGGGGGGTCATCAACGCGCAATATCAAGTGGCGCTGGATGCGGTGTTGGCTGAGAAGAATGATGAGGCCCGAAAACTGTTCACGGAATTTTTGGCAAAAAATCCCTTGGACAACCGGGCACGGCAGATTCTCTTTATCTTCGGCCAGATGGATTTCGTGTCCGCGCGCAAGCTGGAGGCCAAGCGGGATGACCCGGAGGTGAAAGAGGCGGACAAGCCAAAGGAGGCGGAGCTGGAGGCGGCATGGCAGAAGGCGATTGATCAGTGGTTGCGTCTGGTGAGCAAGTATCCCGGCACGGAGGAATCCTCGGTGGCGTTGTTGCGGGTGGCGCAGATTCAGGAGCAGAAACTGGGCGACTGGAAGGCGGCACTGGCATCTTTCCAGCGGTTGAATTGGGGCAGCAAGCGGTCCATGGCCCAGACTCATGCGAGCTTGTTGACCAAGAAAATGCTGGCGCTACAGACGAACCGAAAGTTTCGGACGGATGAAAAGCCGGTGGTCAGCCTGACGACGCGGAACATCAAGAAGGTAACCGTGCGCCAATACTTTCTCGATCTGGAGGCTTACTTCCGGAAAACGCATGCCATCGAGACCATTGATCACTTGGACATTGCGTTGATTGAACCGGATAAACAGTGGGAACTGGAGGTGAAGGATTACACGGACTACAAGCCCATGGTGACGGAGATTGAGGTGCCTTTTGAGAACGCCAAGGCGGGCGTGTGCATTCTGAATGTGAGCGACGAAAACTTTGAGGCTAGCACGCTGGTGGTGCGAAGTGATTTGGATTTGGTGGCCAAATCGTCGCGGCGGGAGGCGCTGGTGTTCGTGGAAGACCGTCTTAAGGCCGTTCCCGCGGAGGGAGTGAGGCTTTTGTTCAGTGATGGAAAGAAAGTTTTTGCCACGGAAGAAACCGGCAAGGACGGGGTTTACGTGGGGGGGCATGATGAGTTGAAGGAACTGGAGGGAGTGCGCGTGTTCGCGATCAAGGATGGCCATGTGGCGTCCAATAGCTTGGGGCTTTCCGGGTTGACATTTTCGTCCGGGCTGGCGGCGAAAGGCTATCTATACACCGACCGGCCGGCGTATATGCCCAGTCAGCGGGTAAAAGTGCGTGGAGTGATCCGGGACGTGAAAGACGGCTCATACATTTCGCCCGAAGGGCAGACCTACCTCGTGTCGGTATCCGACGCGGCTGGGCGGTTGATTTGGGAGCAGGAACAGGATTTGTCTAAGTTTGGCACGTTTAATGTGGAGCTGACACTGGACTCACGCGCCCCCTTGGGGAATTACCAGGTGACCGCGCGCGCCAAGGAGTCGGCCAGCAAGGTTTACAGCAGCCAATTTCAGGTGCAGCGTTTCCAACTGGAAAAAATCCGGCTCAAGGTGGAGACCAGCGAGCCGGTGTATTTTCGCGGTGAGACCGTGCAATTAGATGTCACGGCGGAATACTACTGGGGGCAGCCACTGGTGGACCGGCAGGTCCATTACTATCTGCCGGATGGCCGTCATCTTGCCGCCCAGACCAACGAGGAGGGCAAGCTGCAGGTGAAGTTTGATACCACGGGACTGCGTGCGGGGACGATGATGACCTTCCGCGTCAGTATTGAGGGCGAGAATGTACAGACCATGCACCGCGTGCTGCTGGCTGAGCAGGGCTTTGCAATTAACGTACGGGCGAGCCAATCGTTGGTGCTGGACGGGGAACCGTTCGACGTGGAAATCGAAACACGCACTCCGGATGGCAAACCCGTGGGGAAAGAACTGACATTGGCGGTCTTGCGCCGGGAAATCACCAAGGCCAACTCGGTGGTGAATGGAGTGCCCTGGTTGCCCCGCCAACACAATGCCGTGGAGGAGGTAACGGTGGCGGAACACAAGGTGAAGACCGATGAGAAGACCGGCAAGGGGATGCTTCGGTTGACTCTGGAAGGAGGCGGCCAGTACGTGCTGCGAGCGTCGGGCGCGGATCGTTTTAAACAAGTGGTGCACGGCGTCGGCAGCGTGACTGTTTCGGACGATGAAGATGCAACCAAGCTGCGATTCTTTGCCGACAGCGACACGCTGCAGGTGGGGGGTGAGGCCAAGCTGCGGCTGCATTCACGGTTGGATGGCCGGTTGGCACTGTTGACGTTTGAGGGGGAAACCATTCTCTCGCACCGGGTGGTGAAGTTGAAGAAGGATTTCAATGAAATCCCGCTGCCCGTGACGCATGCCCATTTCCCGAACTTCCGGGTTTGTGTGGCGTCGATGGATGGCCGGGAATTGCGGGTGGCCCACAAGGATTTCCGCGTGGAACGTCAGTTGAACGTGACGGTGAAACCCAAGCAGGGGATTTATCCCCCGGGCGCCGAGGGCGAGTTGGAGTTAACGGTGACCGATCAGCTGGGACGGCCGGTGGCGGCGGAATTGAGCCTAGCTTTGATTGACGAGGCGTTGTTCGCGGTGTTCCCGGACAAGACAGCCGGGATTCGGGATTTCTTCGAGAAGGACGCCCGAAGGCAGGCGGATTTCCGCATCAGCAGCAGTTGCGCGTTTCATTATACCGCGCAGACGCACAAGGTATTGAAGGAGTTTTTAAATGAACAGGAACGCCTTGCGCGCAAGGCAACGGAGGCTCGGGAGCTGGCGGGCTTGAAACTGGATGCCCAGCGTCTCTTGGCGGCCAATAAATGGGCGGAAGGGGCAAAGAAGAATCTGGGCCGTCTAGATGACCTGATGGCGGGGGAAGGTGACGCCATGGCTCAGCCCCTGGTGACCACGCCCGGCAGCAGCCGGAATTTCGCGGGGCAAGTTGTTACTGGGGCGACCTCCGGTGGTATTGCTGCCGGTCCTGTGGCAGAAGCCGGATTGGGCATTGGCGGCATGGGCGGGGGCGGGGGCGGCATGGGGAATGCGAAGGGAGACAATCGCCGCGGATGGAGCCCGGACAACTGGGCCATGTTTAAGGGGATGAAGGGCAAGGATGATGATGAAAACGCGGACCCCCGGGTGCGCCGGGAATATCCTGGAGCGGGGGTATGGCTGCCCGAGGTGGTGACGGATGAAAAAGGCAAGGCGGTTTTAAAGATCCGCCTGCCGGAATCGGCCACGGAATGGCGGATCACAGCGCGAGGCGTGACTGTTGAAACATTGGCGGGGCAGGCTGCGGCCAAGGTGGTGACCCGCAAAGATTTCTTTGTGGACATCAAGGCGCCGCAATCGCTGGAAGAAGGGGATAGCGCACGCATTCTCGCAAGGGTGCACAACCTGACGGACTACGAAGGAGACGTTGAACTGACCTTGACGGTGCACGGAGGATACCAGTTCAAGAAGAAGGTGGCGGAGAAGAAATTGAAATTGGTGGTGCCCGCCAACGGTGGGGTGGAAGGGCTGTTTGATTCCCTAGAGGTGCCCCTCTCTCCAGCTCTCAAGCTGCAGGTGGAGGCAAAGGCGGGCGATCATGAGGATGTGTTGGCACGGGCGGTTCCCGTGCGGCCGTGGGGATTGGAATTTGCCAGCCACGCGGGCGGCGTGTCGAAGGATGACGAGGTGGCGTTCGTTGAGTTGCCGAAGGATCGCAGAGACGGCTCGCAGTGGCTGACTATCGCGGTGGGTCCGGACCTGAAGCGGTCGGTGGTGGAGATGGCGCTGGGCGGTTCGCCCATGCCTTCGGTCAAGAATGGCCGGACCCATTTCTGGCTGCCGCCAAGGCCGCGCACGGGAGGATTTGCCGGGAGTGATTTGCTGGCGGCGGTCAGCGCACTGGAGTTCGCGCGCAAGGCGAATGCGCCGCTGGCGGACCGGCAGCGGCTGGCCAGCCGTATTCGGGGCTTGGTTGGATCGCTGGTGGTGGGTCAGCAAAAAGACGGGGGCTGGTTATGGAAACAAAACCAAGGTACTTCCAAGTGGAGCGTGAGCGCCGTCAATTTCTGGGCCTTGTGCCGTGCGCGCGCGCTGGAGTTTCCGGTTCACGCGGACACGATGAAGCGGGCGGAGGCCTATCTGCGTGGCCGGTTTACGAGCCTCGGGGCAAATGACAACGATGGAAAGGCGATGATTCTTTTCGCGTTGTCCATGAACAACGCGGCGGATTTTGCCCATGCCAACCGGCTGCATCGGGAGCGCAACCAGCTCGGGCCCCAGGCACTCGCGTTCACGGCACTGGCGTTTGTGAATCTGCAGCGGCAGGAGTTTGCGGGGGAACTGCTGGATGTGCTGGAACAAAAACTGAAGCCAGCACTGGTGAACGGAAAGGAATTGCTGCGGCTTGACGGTGTTCACAATTATGTGTGGGCGTGCGACGAGGTGGAGACTGGCGCGCTGGCGGCGCTGGCCTTTATGCGTGTCCGCCCGGCTTCCCCCAAGGTGCAGCCGCTGGTGGAATACCTGTTGCATCGGCGCGGCGCGTCGGGCTTTGCCGTGGCCAAAGCGCGGGGGCCGGCGGTGGCGGCCTTGGCGGAGTATTTCGGGCGGGCAAAATTCGCGGCGGCGGATTTCAAGCTGACGGTGCTTGTGAATGGGAAAGAGCTGGAGACGATTGAGAGCAAGGGTGCGCAGCCGACGGTCTCCTTGGCGGTGCCGCATGACCAGATTGTGGACGGGCAGAACCGAATCGAGTTCCGCATACAGGGCGTTGGTGAGTATTCCTACGCGGTGACGTTGCGTGGGTTTTCCGCAAACTTGGCCGACCCGAAATCGTTCAGTTATCCGCACGTGAATTCACGCCGTTATTACCACGAACAACTGGAGTATCGTGGCCGCAAGATCGGGGTAAACAGCAGTACGCAGGTGAGGAATATTGAGATTGGCCAGCGCGTCAGGGTGTATGTAGACACCGATTATTACAGCACATCCAGTTCGCGTTACATGGTGGTAGAGGAGCATTTGCCGGCGGGCATGATGCTGGTGGAAGGCACGCTGTCGGGGCGGCACACTCATTACGAAGTTGATAATGGAAAGATCACCATGTACTACCCAGCGGGGCATTACATCAGTGATTTCAGCTACGAGTTGGTGGGCTATTCCACGGGCAATTACCGAGTGCTTCCGACTGTGATCCGAGACGTGCTGAACCCTGGCCGTATGAGGGTGGGGGGTAAATCGGAGATGTTTGTGTTGACCCCGGATGAGGACTCAAAGGATCCCTACACGCTGAATGATGGAGAGCGCTACACGCTTGGGCAATTGAACTTTAAGGACGGCAACTACGCGAAGGCCAAGGAGTTTCTGGCGGAGTTGTTCCAGCGGAACCGCCGCTACAACGAGCGGGAAGTGGCGCGGATGCTCCTGTGGATCTACACGGCCGACGGGTTTTATGATGCGCAACGAGTCATCGAGACTTTCGAGATTTTGCGCGAACGGTATCCCACGCTGGAGATTCCGTTCGACAAGATTCTCGTGGTGGGCCGGGCGTATCGTGACTTGGGCGAATGGGAGCGGGCTTATCTGGTCTTTCGGGCGACCATTGACGCGAGCTTCATCAATGACGTGAACGTGAGCGCGGTTCTGGACGATGAAGGCCAGTTCATGGGCAGCATCGATTACCAGGAAGATCTCTGGCGCGAGTACCCGGACACGGCGGAGGTGACGAGCATGTTCTTCTCCATTAGTCAGGCGCTTTACCTGAAGTCTCCGCAGGCGCATGCCTTGGCAAAACAGGAACGGGGAGTGGCGATCCTGCGGGGTGGCAAGCCTGTGCGCCAAACGCGCGTGCCGGAGAAGATCGGCATGCTGCGAGAAACCATCCGGCTGCTCTCGGAATTCATGACGCTGTTCCCGGAAAGCCCGTTGGCGGATGATGCGGCGTTTAGCATGGCCAATGCGTTGCTGGACTTGAAGCAGTACGACACGGTGATTGAGGTATGCGGCAGCTTCAAGTCGCGCTTCAAGGATAGCGAGTTTGCCAGCGGTTACCAGTACATGGCGGCCTTGGGCCATTTCTGGAAACACGACCATGCCAATGCCCTGAAGGCAGGGCTGGTGGTGGCGAATGGGGAAAGCAGGGATCGTGACTTCGCGCGGTACATCGTCGGCCAAGTGCACCACGCGCAGGGCAGCCCGACGGATGCGATTGAGTGGTACGGAAAGGTGCGGGACAAGTATCCGGATGCAAAACAGGCGATTGACTACTTTGAGGAGAAGCGGATTGCCTTGGAGGAGATCAACATCTTCCAGCCGGGCAAGCCGGTGGAGTTGAAGCTTAAGTACCGCAACATCAAGGAGGTGCAGTTGCAAGTGTATCGTGTGGACTTGATGAAGCTGTACTTGAGGGAAAAGAACCTGTCCAAGATCACGAAGATCAGTCTGGCGGGTATCGCCGCGATGTTGGAACACAAGGAGGTGCTGGGTGATGGTCGCGACTACATTGACAAGGAGAAGACGGTGAAGCTGGCGCTGGACAAGGAGGGAGCTTACCTAGTGATTTGCCGAGGCGATGATCTGTTCAGCAGCGGCTTGGTGCTGGTGACACCACTGAAGATCGAGGTGCAGGAGGATGCCGCGAGCGGGCGTGTGCGCGCCAACGTGCGTGATGTGGTGGTCGGTCGATACGTGGCGGATGTTCACGTGAAGGCAATTGGCAGCGCGGACAGTAACTTCCGAGACGGCGAGACGGATCTGCGCGGGATTTACATTGCCGACAATTTACGTGGTAAGGCGACGGTGATCGCGCGTGATGCGGAGATGCGGTATGCTTTCTATCGCGGTGAGAAATGGCTGGGCGCCCCCTCGCCGGGATCGCTCGCGCCGGCCAAGAGTTCAACCCAGCAGCACAAGGCACCTTCTGCCAAGGGGCAGCCAGGGCTCGATTATCGGCAAAACCTGCAAATGCAGAACGGTCTGATCCAGGGTGGTAACTGGGGGGCATACGACAAGCTGCGGCGTGGTCAGAACCGGGGCGTGCAAATCCAGCGAGTGCGCTAGGGCAGTGGAGTGATGGCGGTGACGATGTTGCCGGAGACGGTAAACTGGACGCCGGTGTACTCGCGTCCGGTGGTGAAATCGCTGATGTCCATGCCGCGATAGGTCCAGAGGTTGCCTTGGCGCTCGTCGGGTTCGCCAAGGAAGTGAATCAGCACGGCGGTGTTTTGACGGACAAAGGACTGAATCTGGGCAGGCTGTTTGAGTGTCCAGTTGAGCGATCGGGTCTTGGGGGCGTTGAGCGGTGGCCGGGCTGGGATCGGAGTACCATCCTCCTCCCAGCGGTTGGTGGTAGAGGTGCTGTTTTCCAAGTCGTAAATGACCTCGGATTTGTTTTGTGAGTTGGGCCAGAATTCCCGCCGGGTGGTCAGGCGGCCGCGCTCATAGACCTGTTCCTCCCTTTTAATACCATTGGACTTGGGCTCGTGGTAGGTGACGATCTTGCCGTCGTAAGGCAGGTCGTTCAGTTCAAAAATCTCAAAGCTGACACCCAGTTCATTTGTGTAGAGCCGGGGGGGGGCAAAGCCTTTCTTGGCCGGTGCAACCGCGGGCGGCGGCTGGGCGTTGGCGGCATTCGTGACGTTGGTGCCGGGGGGCTGGCTGGGAGGATTAGTCGGGGGCGTCTCGGGCAGCGTCGCAGTTTTATCCCCCTCTCCACAAGCCGCTGTGAGACAGGCGGCAAGCAGCAGGCAGTGGCGGGGATGGGGGGGGATCACGGCGCTGCCACGGTTTGAACCTGAGTCACGCGACCGGCCTGAAATGTGAATGCCACCGAACCCTTGAATTGTTGGCTGGTCTGGGGGTTGATGAAGTTGATGCCGTTGTAAACCCAGGCCCCGCCGGCTCCGGATGCATCGGCTTGGCCAAAGATGGCCACGATTTCATTTCCCGACTTGCCGGTGCAGTGCTGCACGATGTTGGCGGTGGTCCATTTGTGGGTGCGGCCTTGGGGCAGTTGAACGACGCCGTTGGCGGTGACTTGTCCGTTGACGTCCCACTCCATCCGGGAAACCTCCTTCCCGTTCTGGAACGTCTGCCTACGTGCCATCTGGCCGCTTTCGTAGCGGCTGCCGGATTCGCCATGGAGCACGCCGTTGGCAAACGTCGTCCACTTCATGGGAATGCCGGTGGGATACCATTCCTGATAAACGCCATTCTTTTTGTTGTCCACCCAAGTCACTTCCCAAGCCTTTTGCTGTTGGGCACCGGGGGTGTCGTACCAGTGCTCCTCCTTGCCCGCGCGCTTGCCGAGATCATAGCGGATCACGCTCTTCTTTTGTCCGTTCTCATACCATTCCCAGTATTCGCCATGGGGAACATTGCTTCTCCAGATGGCTTCCCAGCTGGGTTTTCCGGATTCAAAGAAGCCCTTGGCCTCGCCCTCCTTCAGTCCGGCCTGATAGGTGGTGATGCTCTGGGTCTGGCCGTTTTCGTATTTCCAAATCTCCCTGCCATCCTCCTTACCTTCCTTGAAGGTGACTTGAACCTTGATTTTGCCGTTCTCGTGCCACTCCTTGTACTCGCCTTCCCATTTGCCTTCCTTGTAGGTACCTTCGCCGGCAAGGGTGCCATCCTCGTACCACCATTTGCTGGGGCCATTCCACCGGCCCGCCTCACAGCGGCTTTCCATTTGGGGATCGCCGTTTTCATGGGACCAGACAACGAGCCCCGTGTAGGGAGTTTGTTCGCCTGTTTTCATGATCACGTCGTTGATGATCATGATTTCTCCACCGCTGATTCGTCCGGTGCCATCTCCGGTGGCGGGGTTGGCTCCCTTTGGCGTGGAACCATTCCCACCGGATGGGGCGCCGGCGTCATCCTTGCCGCAGCCGGCGGTGAGGAGTGCGGCCACCAAGGTCGCGGTGGGGAGGTGGCGGTAATAAGGGAGTCGGGTCATCCTCATACGGTTTAGTTTGACGTTTGCCCGCGCATGGCGGTTACATCAGCGCACGCGGACACCATACGTGCCACTCGGGCAAAAGGCAACCCTCCCCATGCGCGCGGGAAAGAAGTTGTAACCGCCCTTGGCAGGGGGGCGTCCAAGGGAGTGAACGCGGCGTGCTGGCCGCGAAACACAAAAGGGCAAACATGAAAAATATCGTCTTGGCAGCAATTTTCACAGTCGCACTCGCGCTGAACGTCTGGGCCGATGGACAGAGCACACGGCAGGCTCTCCGCGGTGGCAATTACAAAGGCAGCGGCGAGGAAACCCGCAAAAAACTGGAGGAAACCCAACTGGGTAGCCATAAGGGCCGCAATGAGTCCGGCCGCCCCGGTTCGAGCGAGAACAAGGAGTCTGGGCATTCCCAGCAGTCGAGCAGCACATCGACGTCGGAGGAGCGCCCTAAGACTTTTCGCGAGATTTTGATTGAGGAGCTGGAACTGAGCTCCCAGCAGGTCAGCCGCCTGCGGGCCATTGGCAACGAGTGGCGTAACGCCGTGCAGCGGATCAAGGGAAGCAAGGGCTTTGCCGAGCTGGAACACAGTGAGAAAAAAGAGTTGTTGCTGGAATGGCGTGCCTACGCCTTGGAGCGCCAGCGAATTCTGAGCCCGGAGCAATTCTCACAGCTCAAATCCCTCATTGCCGCCATTCGCAGCATCCGCGGCATGCAACGCCAGCCGAAAACAGAAACAACCGCAGCTGCTCCGCCCAAGAGTGAAGAAGGTGGTGAAGAATCCAAGGCCGCTGGATATGAAAGCGAGGCGCTTGAGTATGAGAAAAAGGCGCACCATTTTCGGGAGAAGGGCAATTTGAAGAAAATGGAAATTTACATGCACTTGGCGAGGATCAAGCGCAATGCAGCCAAAACCGGTGGTAAACATGTGGATTGGAAACGCTACCATCACCTGCTGAAGGAGTTGGAGAAATCCAACGGGAGCAAGGAAGAAGGTAAGAAGGGCCACAAAGAAGAGGCTAAGAAGGGCCATAGGGAAGAGGCTAAGAAGGGCCATAAGGAAGAGGCTAAGAAGGGCCATAAGGAAGAGGGCCGAAAGGTGAATGAAAAAGAGCACTCGAAAGGGCCGAACTTGGGCATCAACACCTCGAAGGAAAAGCGCCCCACTGGCCCGCGCGGGATTTCCAACAAGAAGGAGTCCGGCCGCCCCAATCAGGAAGAAAAGCAATAGTTTGGGTTGAGAATGCCGGGATAGGCGTGGAGTGCCTGTCTCGGCTTTTTGGATATTAAAGACAATGAATACGATGACCTTGGCTCGATGGCTCGCGATGGCGGGAATGGCGGTGGCAGGCTGGACTGTTCAGGCGCAATTCACCTTGGGTGGGATCAACGCCACGATGGGCGTGATGAGCACGTTGCAGGGTATAGGGACCAACGGCGCGTTGTTGCAGGGAGCAAAGGAACAGGCGAATCGTCGTGCATTACGTGGAAGGCGGCTGATAGCGTGTCGGTTTCCGTTTCCTCCTTTGAACGCTGAGAAACCATTGGGTGTGGAGATTGGCCGCCCCGAAATGGGTCGTCCGCCGATGATTAACCTGCTGCCGCCGGAAGGGCAGTTGGGAGGGCAGGAACCTTTACCGGGCGAAGAGAAGGAACACGGTGGGGAAAATGAGCCTCCTGTGGACGGGGAAGGCAATGGTGACCCGTTCGAGCCGATGGGACCTCCGCCGGGCGGTGGCGAGGGAATTGAGGAGACGATTATTCTGGATCCCTTTGGCGGTATGCCGCCCGAATTGCTTGGGCCTCCACCGGAAGGTGAACCGGAAATTCGGGATCCATTTGCCGGGCTGCCCCTAGGCGAAGGCGGCGGGGTTGACCCATTTTTGCCCGGTATTCTGGGTGGTGAACTGCCGCCCGCGCTGGAGCCCAACGTGGATGGCCCCGTTGATGGAGGCGGAATGATTCTGCCCGTGGATCCATTTGAAAACGCCGGTAAAGGCCCAGCCTTACCGCCTTCACCCCAGCCCGAGCCGCCTGTGGATCAGGGCACCGGCGAGGTGGTGGTTTACTGCACGAGTTGGTGTGGGTACTGCAAGAAGGCCATCAATCTGCTCAAGAGTCAGGGAGTTCCGTTCCGGGAGGTGGATTTGGAGAAAGAACCGACTGGCCCCAAGGAAAAGGACGAAAAATTGGCCAAGGCCGGATTGCCCCCTAGTTCCGGGGTGCCAGTCATTGATTTCAAGGGTCGGGTCATGATTGGCTACAACGAGGGGTTGTTGCGAAAGCTTTGCGCCCCGGCAGCCAAATAAAGGTGGCTTTCCAGCCATTTTTTTGCCAAAAAAATTGTGACCGGCCAACCATGCTGGGCGTCTGTCAAGATGTGCAAGGCAGTGGCACAACGAAAGAACAGGGCAAAATCATGAAGAATCAACTCCAACAACGGCAATCCAAACTGGCCGAACTAATGGCTTTCGCGGGCATGAGCATGGCACTCTGGACGGCTGATCTTTTGGCTGCGGACCCCGCTGGTCAAGCCGAACCCACGCGGCGCGCCCTGCGCGGCATGCGCCTTTCAGGCCCTCCCCCCGTGTACCCCGAGGGCACGCTCCCGGCGAACACCGGTGGGGCTAAGCCTCTTGGAGAATCCCCCGAGCGCCCGAACGCTGGCCGGCCTGAGATGGAAAACCCCACTGGGCAGGAGCCCGGTCTGCCCACCCAGAGTCCGATCTGGAACCCTTTCCAGCGACCTTCACATCGTGGCGAGAACGGTCAGCCAGCCACCGAGCCGCCTCTCGGTCAAGAGCCACCCATGCCGGAGACACCGGTCGTTGATCCTTTTGAAAGCCCAGAACCCACCACTGAGGGTCCGATGACGCCTCCTCCCGGCCATGCTCCGCCTACGTCGGAGACGCCTGAAGTGGATCCCTTCATGAATCAGCCGCCTCCCGGCTCCCATGGTCCCGAGGGTGAATTGCCGCCCGCCTTGGAGCCCACCATTGACGGCCCCATCGTGGATCCGTTCGAGCCGACCACGCCGCCGGTGACCACTCCGGAGCCGCCGTCCATGCCTGAGCCCTCCACTCCAGTGGCCGTCACCGAGCCGACGGATCCTTTCGAGGAGCAGGTTGAGCCCCTGAACTCCACTTTGAGCGGTCTTCTGGAGCCCCACACTGAGACTGGCTTGGTTTTGCCCGAGGAAATGTTTGAGGATCCCTTCGAGATTTTCACGCAAACCGGCACGACGGATTGGCGCACGGAGACCATCCGTGCCCTGAAATAATCAACCTTCAGTCAAGGAAACCTTATGAAGCACCTGCGCCTGACACTTGTGGTGGCCCTACTGTTGGCCACCGTGGCCGCTGACACTCTGACCGCCCAAGGCCGCTCGCTGAGGGGGGGCAGCCACCTGAACCGCCGCACACTGCGGCTCAACCCAGGAATCACCAAGAGTTCGGCCCGCCTGGCCGACCGCAGCGGAGGGATTATCGAGACTTTGGGCGGAAGCGATTCCACCGAGGACGCCGTCAAGCGCGCACTGGATTGGTTTGTCAAGAAACAGCAGAGAACCGGTCACTGGGAGGAAACCAAATCGCCCATTGCCCACACGGGCTTGGTAATGATGTGCTTCTACAGCTACGGCGCCAGCCACTCACAGGAAGGGCCCTACAAGGAAACCGTCGCCAAGGCGTTGGAGTGGCTTCTCACGAAAGTGCAGCCCGATGGCCGCATGATGGATGGTGGGCGGATGTACGATCAAACCATCGGCACCTTGGCGTTGGCCGAGGCTTATGGCGCGTCAAGAGATGAGCGCATCAAGGAGCCGCTGGAAAAGGCGATCAAGTTTATTTGCGAAGCGCAAAATCCGAGAACGGGCGGCTGGCGTTACGCGCCTTACCGCGAGAAGACGCACGATGGGGATCTTTCCGTTTCTGGCTGGGCGATCATGGCACTGGCCAGTGCGCAGATTTCCGGCGTCGCCGTACCCCAGGATGTGCGCCTTGCCGGCTTGAACTTTCTGGACCTCGTGGGCACCGGCAAACAGGGCGGCATGTTTGGCTACCGCACTCCGCAGCCCAACCCCACCATGACCTCCGTGGGGATGTATTCCTACGAGCTGTTTGCCGGTACCCAGCAGGACGATCGGCTGGAGGAATCCGTGGCCTACATGATGGCGCATCTTCCTGATGAAAAGCAGGAGAATTTCTATTACTGGTACTACGGCACGCTGGCTTTGAAGCTTTACGGCGGTGAGGGCTGGGAGGCTTGGAATAGTCGGATGACCCCGCTGCTTTTAAAGACGCAGGAGGAAGATGGAAGCTGGAGTCCCGTGGGCAAGCGCGCCAAGGAGGAAGGTCGCGTGGTGACCACGGCTTGGGCGACTCTTTGTCTGGAGGTTTACTATCGCTACACGCCTCTGGGCAAGATTCAGACCCGAGCCACGCGCGGCATGAATCTTTCGCTGCAGACCAAGCCCGCGGGTGTCCGGACTCATCCCACGCTTCGCGCAACGGCCGGCCGGCCGCAATGATGATTTAGTATGAATAATAATTTAGTATGAATAGATTCGAGTTGGTCGCCCTCTAAGCATCACCGCTTGGGGCGATTTTTTGGTTGCCATCACACCGACGATGGGCAACCGTCCCCCCCCGGCAAACACCTAACTAACCTTAGTAACCTTATTCAAA
>MDTE01054952.1_pt1 | contig 17346 bp, 8 predicted proteins | sample 811231 | NCBI WGS metagenome assembly MDTE01 (sample SAMN05326651, study PRJNA326480) | marine metagenome | isolation source: seawater | place: Indian Ocean: Red Sea | collected 2010
CCAAAGATCAAAAGAGACATCCTGCACAAGGCACAGGCGGGTTTGAGGCCTTGAGGGGGGCTCTCGAGTCGTAACTAATAAAATTTTATCAGCGCTAAAAGTTAAATGTGATCAAAAGATCTCCTCGTCGATGTCGAGGATGGAGTTATACCCCCGTGGGATGATCTTCCGTCCAAAATCCCCGTCGAGTTCGTCGTCATCCCAATCGTCAACATCGACCTCATCCTCAGCGTCGGAGTCGTCCAGGGTCGGCTCGGTCGCCCTCCCGTTTTTCGGCTCCGGGTTCAACTCAAGGTCCGAAACCGTTGACTTTGCCGCCGGTGGCGCCTCGGGTTCCCTTGGTCTGGAGGCTGGTTTCGGGTTGTCAAGGTAGTAACCCAAGCCGCGGTCATCCCTCTTGAACACGTAACCGGTCCTCGCACCCGCGAAACGCGCAGCGGACATGAATCCGTCGACGTCTTCACCCACTTCAACGGGCTCCGACGCGGGCGGTGGCGGTGGTTTGGGCTCCGGCGCGCGCTTCTCGTGCATCTCCCGCCACCTGCGTTGGTTCTCTGTCTCACCGCGGTTTTCAAACTCCTGCTTCGCCGCGACAGCCGCAGCCGCCGATGCCGCGGCCTTAGCCTCAGCCTGGTCAACCTTAGCCGGACCGCTGCTGTCGCTAGCCGTCTCCCGTCCCTCCTCGGAGGGGATCTCCTCCACCAGCGGCTTCTCCTGTTCCGTCTCCTCTTCTGCCTCTTCGGTCACCCTTGGCTCGGTGAATCGCAGGGGGGGTTCAACCCTTGCAGGTTTCACCGGAAGCGTCACCTCCAACCTTCTGGAAGTTTTGTCGAACTTCGCCTTGCCCTCGTCGCCGTCCACCTCGAACGGCAGCGGTATGTCCAGGCGGTACTTGCCCGGCACCTGGAAGAAGAGCCTCGTGTCGCTGACGTCCAGCTCGGCCCCCGCGATTGATGCAATCTTGGACATCTCCACCCTGACCACGAGGTGCTTGGGCCGATTGTCCCGCCGTTTGGACACCTCGTTGGACGAGTTGCCCCGGCCAAACCCCTTGGACAGATCGTCGCCCTCCTCCCTGTGCACCACGGCGTGTTTGGGCTCGCACTCACCCTCGGGCTCTTTCTCCGCAGCCGTGTTAGCCGCCGGTCGCTTCACGGCTCTGTCAAAGCTGAACGGGCTCGGCTTCGACTGCGACGCGTCCCTTCCGGGTCCGTTGGGAGGATCCCCCGCGGGCGACCCCTTGGGCGGGATCCTCCCGGCCGGGGTAACCTTACCCTCGCCGGGTTTGAGTCCCTTGTTGTCGGCCTTGTCCCTGATGGCCTGCACCCCCGGGCCGGTTTTGGGCCCCATGAACGTCTTCCTCGGGAGCGTGTACTGCAGCGGGCACTTCCGATCGTGAGCCCTCTTCACAGCCTCGATGGCGGTCTCCACGACCATGTTCTTGATGCGCTCGTCCCGTTGGCACAGTTCAAAGGTGTGGGTGGAGACGACGAAGTCGTACGCGTCGCAGGTGGCTCCCGACTTGTCCGTCTCCTCGTGGCATCCGCCCAGGGTGTGCGGCACCTGCCAATGCATCCCGCCGGCAACCTTGGACCCCTTGGCGTCCTCGCACTTGTCGCTGTGGCACACGTTGACGAACACCTTTCGTCCGGTGGCTTCATCCGTTGTCTTGACCACGAAACCCGCGGCGGGAATCACCAGCTGGACCCCTTTCCCGTACACGGACTCCACCTTGTTCTCGTACTCCAGCTGGCGGAGGTAGGCGTCGGATTCAGCCTTGTTCTTCGGGTCCGATATCTCCTTGGCGTACTCGGCGAACATCTTCTTGAACTCCGGGTCCTTGAACGCGGTCTCGAACTTCTTGACCTCATCCGGGGTGAGCTTCAGGTCCTCGAGATTCCGCGTCGCGTCGTCCATGGTCGGGCGTCCGGTGATGGCGATCGGTCAATCAAATATTATTTCCCGCGATCCCGCTTTGGGACCTTTTCTCGACCGATCGCGACGGCGCTTCGGGATGTCAGGCGTCTCACAGTGTGCTCTCGGTGGATTACACGCGGGCCACGTCCAGTCCCGAGTGGGTCTAGAGCCAGATCCGCCCGATATGACGCTGCGACTCGCGGCGGCGCGTCGTGAAGTGGCCGTCGGAGCTCGGCGGAGTCAAAGATCCGGTCGAAGTGCCGATCTCCGATTTCCCGATCCTTCATCCGTCGAAGTTTGCGGAAAGCAACCTCACGCGTCTTTTGGGGAATTCCCTTATCCATCATCTTGCCATATAGCCGGGACGCGTCTGGCGCTCTCACATCGGCCGCCGGGATGTTTCACACCACAGAGGGTAAGCCGGGGGTGCGGAAACTGATAATCGACACGGATCCCGGGGTTGACGACACGTGGGCCATATGCTTGGCGCTGCGAAGCCCGGAGGTTGAGGTCATCGGGATCACGTCGCTGTTCGGAAACGTTCGAACCAAGATGGCGACGCAGAACGCGCTGTACCTGATGGAGAAGTTCGGCCGTCCCGACATCCCCGTCGTGGAAGGGTCCTTGACGAGCATCGTCGGGGCGGAGAAGGAGCGCATCGCTGACTTTGTCCACGGCGACGATGGCTTTGGCAACACGAACCAACCAAAGCCCACGCTCAGGGCGGTCGAGGGCAAGACCGCAGCCGACTTCATCGTCGAGAAGGCGAACGAGTTCCCCGGCCAGGTGACGGTCGTGGCCATGGCGTCCGCCACGAACGTCGCCCTGGCGCTCCGACAGGACCAAAACATCAAGCACAAGCTCCACGAGATCATACACCTGTCCGGGGCCTTCTTCGTCAATGGCAACGTGAACCCGTGCGCCGAGGCCAACGCGTTCGGCGACCCGGAGGCTGCGGACGAGCTCTACGGCAGCGGGGCGAGGGTGACCGTCATAGGGCTGGATGTGACCCAGAAGCTGGTGACGACGGCGAGGGACATGGCGCGGATGCGAGCTCGGAACCACCCGCACACGAATTTCCTGCACGACATCTCCCAGTTTTACATGCAGTTTCACCGGGACACCGTGCGGCAGGAGGGGATATTCATGCACGATCCGGCGGCGCTCCTGCTGGCGTTCCGCAAGGACCTATTCAGGTGTAAGCTGGGGCGCGTGAGGGTGGCCACCGAGGGTCTGTGCCGGGGCCAGACCATAATGGACGCGGGCGAGAAGCTGTGGAGTTTTCCCAACGCGTGGACGGAAAACTCGAGGCCGCCGGTGGAGGTTGCGCTGGACGTCGACGTGCCCGGGGCGATGAGGGTGTTCCGGGAGAGGTACGGGATCAGGAGCAAGTGGTCGTCGTGGTTGCCGTTTTAACGAAATTCAATCTTAGCGCGCGCCGCGGAGAAGACGACGGAAGGCGCGTGTCGCGCAAAGGTCCGAGGCGTTTTCTGCTTCGTCACAGTTTTCCGAGAGCCCCGAAACTTGTTGAAACGGCGGGCGCGGCCTGGATCACATCAGATTTCCCGATCGCGCGCGGCCAGGGGATGTCGACGACGCCGATCAGAGCCGGTACCACCCCCGGCAAACCCGCGCCGCCCCCTTCAGCGGCGGGCGAGATGGACGCCGTTAAGATGGAGAGAATCAAGGCGTCCGAGAAGGCGCTGCGTGATACCCTCCTCGGCGCCGTGCGGGTGGTCATCATCACGCTGTCGCTGATCACGTCCTACCAGATCCGCCTGTTTGCGGTGGAGCGGTACGGTCGCGTGATCCACGAGTTCGACCCGTGGTTCAACTTTCGCGCCACGCAGTACCTCGTAGACAACGGGTGGAACAAATTCTTCACCTGGTACGACCACAGCGTGTGGTACCCGCTGGGCAGGCCCGTGGGGACCACAATCTACCCCGGAATGCAGGTCACCGCGGCCTCGATCTACCACGTGCTCACCGGGTGGCTCGGGGTGGACGTCTCGCTCAACGACGTCTGCGTGTTCCTCCCCGCGGGGTTCTCCATCCTCGCGTGCATCTTTACCGGTGGCATCGCGTTCGAGGCCGCCGTGAAGGGGCGCAAGTGGAGCGCGTTCACCGCTGGGTGCGGGCTTATGTCGATCATCCCCGCGCACCTCATGAGATCCGTCGCGGGAGCATTTGACAATGAGTGCATCGCTGTGACCGCGATGACGGCCACGTTCTACTGGTGGGTTCGATCGCTTCGCGACGAGAAGTCGTGGCCCATCGCTTTTATCGCGGCGCTGTCCTATTTCTACATGGTCGCCGCGTGGGGAGGGTACACCTTCGTGCTCAACATGGTGGGCGTGCACGCCGCTGCGCAGCTCTTCGTCAACGGCGCCAAAAACTTCAGCTGGAACCTGTACAAGGCGTACGCCATCTTTTATTTCACGGGCACCGCGCTGGCTATCAGGGTGCCGGTCGTGGGATGGATGCCGCTGCAGTCCATGGAGCAGATGGGTCCCGTCTTTGTTCTCGTCATCGCCAACCTGTACGCTTTTGTGCACGTTCAGAGCAAGAAGATGGGCGAGAGGGAATTTTCCATCTTCAGGCGCCGCATGGTCGTGTACGGCGTCGCCGGAATCTTCGCGCTTCTCATCGCGATCGTTCAGTCCGGCAAGGTGGGCCCGCTGTCCGCGCGCGTCCGCGGCCTCTTCGTGCCGCACACGCGCACGGGTAACCCGCTCGTGGACTCCGTGGCGGAGCACCAGGCGACGCAGGGAGACGTGTACTTCAAGTACTTTCACTTCAACATCTTCACTGGGGCGGTCGGCATGGTAATGTGCGTGTTCCACAAGCGTTCTCCCGCGCGCCTTTTCGTCGCGGCGTACTTCTTCGTCACGATGTACTTCTCTTCGAAGATGGTGCGACTCGTGCTCCTCCTCGGACCCGCGTGCGCCGCCGCCTCTGCCGTTGCCCTCGCGGCGCTCTACGAGTGGATAGCCGACGAGGCGATGACTGTCATGGAGGTCATCGACCCAGAGCGTAAGAGGGCGGTCGAGCAAGCGGCGGCGAAAGCTAAAGAGGACGGAAGCCGCGCGGCGAGGCGCGCGGAGAAGAAGGGATTCGGTAAGTCCACCAAGCAATTCCGCATCAGCGATACCCCCGCCTACATGGCCAAGTGGTTCAGAGAGAACCCGGATGCACGCAAGGCCATCGCCGCGATTGTCTTCGCCGTCTGCTTCAGCATCGGCACCTCGTTCCTCAACCGGTCCTGGATGATGGCCAAGGGCATGTCCGAGCCATCGATCATGATGCGCGCCAGGAACAGGGACGGTAGCATCGTCATGCTCGACGACTTCCGCGAGTCCTACTGGTGGCTCAGGGACAACACTCCGGAGGATTCCCGAATCATGGCGTGGTGGGATTACGGCTACCAGATCAACGGACTCGGCAACAGGACGACCGTCGCCGACGGTAACACGTGGAACCACGAGCACATAGCCCTCCTCGGCAAGTGCCTCGTCTCACCCGAGCTGGAGGGTCACCACATCGTCAGGCACCTCGCGGATTACGTCCTGGTTTGGACCACCCGATTCGCGGGCATTATGGGCGACGACCTGGCAAAGGCTCCGCACATGGCTCGGATCGCGGGCAGCGTCTATAAGGATGTCCACCCGACGGATTTTTACGTGGATGAGATGGGACGCCCGTCCGATTACATGCGGCAGTCGCTGCTGTACAGGCTGCACTCGTACGGCAAGGCTACCGACGTTGAGCCGCTCGAGAAGTACGAGGAGGTGTTCCAGAGCAAGAACAGCATGGTTCGCATCTGGAAAGTTCTCGAGGTTGACGAGGAGAGCAAGGAGTATGTCAGGTCGGGCGCCAACAGGCGGTGCGACGCGGGGGGTTGGTACTGCCCCGGTGTGTACCCGGAGGCTCTTGAGGACGTCCTCAAGGGAAAGGTGGACTATCAGCAGTGATGACGTGAGGTGTAAACAAACCGACACAAAAATATTTGCCAGCAAAACTCTCGTCCTCGTTCTTTGCACACGCCGGCCTCTGCTCGTCTACGGAAAAAACCTTTCCAGCCAGATCGCACTGAAGGGCGCGCGAGGCGCCATGCGCAAGATCAGGCGCGGCACCGGTTGGGTGTCGGCTTTGATCGCGCTACTCATCGCCGCCGCGGGCTGCGATGCGCAGCACGTGCCCTCCATCAAGAGGGTGACGAGGCTGGAGGTGCCCAGGGACTGGGTCGGAGGGTTCGACGTCCACGGCAACGCGAGCGCGACCGCGGAGTCTCCCACGGATGTGCTCGAGGGGACGATCGCGCTGGACGGCAGGTTCGCGCTGGTCCTGCAGCATGAGATCCTCCCTAGACTGGCGCCTGTGTACACCACATTCACGGTGTCCACGGCGATTTACCTGACGAAGGATTCCGCCGAGCTCGACGCCGGTTACCCGGGTGGCGCCGACCAGTTCCGCGGAATCTTTTGGAAGGGTCGCGGCAACGATGACCGCACGCCGAGCGCTTGGCTGATTCCCAGGACCAACCGCGTCACGTTCCGCGTCTCCACCACGCACGCGAAGGAAGTTTGGGGCTCCACGAAGCGATCCATCCCCGTGCGCCGGTGGACGCACATAGCGTTCACCCTCGGCCCTGATCGGCTCATGAAACTCTACGTCGACGGTTACCTGGACAGCGCCGTGGAGACGGTGGGCATACCCGTCGCCAACGACGGCCCGATGTACGTGGGCAAGGACATGACCCAGCCCGGCATGGTCGGATTCGTGCACGGCATGTCCATGCACTCGCACGCGCTGCGCGAGGAGGACGTGTACCAGCAGAGCCGATGGGCGCTTCGGTCGGTGCCAGACTTTGACGACGAGCCGGCGGTTGAGGCTCTCCTAGCCGCGGGCGAGGTGGCGCTCGGCATCGAGGACAGCGCGCGCGCGGAGTTCATCGAGCTCATGGACAGCAACAACACGAGCGACGACGCCGAAGACGACGACGCGAAGAACGACGACGACGCGAAGGTGGACGCGGAGAAGAACGCGTCAGAGGCTGGGGTGGATTCGGAAAAGGTTGGGTCCCAGCCGTCGGAGCCGAACGCGGCGGCGAAGAAATACGCCGGGGATCAGTACGAGCTCGCCGAGCGCATACGCGGCGCGTGCTTGTTGTTACGCGAGGACGACGGCGAGGCGCAGGGGGTGGCTCGCGCGGGTCTCGCCGTCGCTCGAGCCGCGTACCTCAGGTCCGCGGTGGCTGGTAACTCATCCGCGCGGTTCATCCTCTCCACGATGTACGACGCCGGGTACGGATCCGTCGACGGCAGGCGAGAGCCCAAACGCGCGCACTACCACAGGCTCGTGGCCGCGGCCGCGGGGGAGACGGGGGCGCAGCTCGCGGCCGGTTCCGAGCTCTTCACGACGGCCAAGGGGGGCGGGTTGCGGCACGCGCGTCATCCGCAGGCGGCGTGCCCCGTCGCCCTCTATTACCTCTTTCACGCGGCTACCAGGGCGTACGAGGAGAACGCCAAGCCGGGGGGGCAGTCGCGGGTGGAGCGCTTGAAGCTGTTCGAGGGGGTTTCGAACCAGCGGGGCGACCACAAGGGCGAGAGCGACGACAGGATGATGTTCCTGCGGCAGGCGGCAGAACTCGGGGATTCGCGGGCGATGCTCGCCATGGGCAACGCGCACTACTGGGGCAACTTCGGCGTCCCGCGGGACTTTGAACGCGCGCTGCGGTACTACGAGCGCGCGCACAACCAAGGAGCGCTGCTGGGAACCGTGGGCGTGGCTAAGATGTCCTTGAAGGGGGAGGGAGCTCCGAAGAACACCACCAAGGCTATGGACTACTACCACGCCGCCGCCAACAGGAGCAGCCCGGACGCGCTCAACGGCTTGGGCTACCTCCACTTCTACGGCGACGAGGTGGAGAGAAACCTGACCACGGCGCTGTCGTACTTCAAGAGAGCCGCGGAGTTGGGGAGCGGCGACGGGCTCGTCAACGCCGGGCTCATGCTCCGCGGGGGCATGGGGTGCGAGCGGAACATCTCCGAGGCTTACGGCTACTTTGCCAGGTGCGCGGCGATGAACCACCAGAGCTGCCAGTACAACGCGGCCATGATCGAGGCCGCGGGGGAGCCCGAGCTGGGAATCCCGCGGGACTGCGACAGGGCCGCCGCGCGCATGCGACACGTCGCCGAGGTTGGCAAGTGGATGTCGCCGATGGCCGACGGCCTCAAGGCGCATCTCGCCGGGGAGGACGCGACGGCCAGGTGGCTCTACGATCACGCCGCCGCGATGGGCGTGGCGCAGGCGAAATATAACGCCGCGTTCCTCCACGAGCAGCGGGCCAGGAGCGTCCGCGTGGGCTACGACACCATCTACGGTACCATACACGGCACCGCGGAGGACGATGACGCCCGAGGGCACGGCGATGAATCCATCGACGGATGGGCCGCCGCGCTGCGGAGGGAACGGGAACGAGAACGGCAGACCCGGGAGGCGGCGGCTCAGGTTCGGGAGCACCTTAGCGTCGTCGTCGGCGATGACCTCGCGCTCGTTCACTCGGGAGACTCCGGGGACGATCCGATGAGCCTCTCCGGCGCTCTCTCCGCGGAGATGCTCAGGCACTACTCGACGCGAATAGGGTTCGATCCCTCTGCGGATTCGATTGACCTGGCGTGGGCGGCGCTGCACCGCGGCGACTGCGCGTATTTCGGCCCGCGGAGGCCCGGCGGTTGCGAGGTTTCGGACCACCGCGACGCCCTCCGCGAGTACGTCGAGGCGGGACGCGCCGCGAGGGCCGCGATCCACGCCGGTAAAGACGCCGTCGACGCCGGCCCACTTCTCGCGAGGGCGCTCTACTCCGAGGCGTGGATGCGCGCGAGGGGCGAGGGGCGCGACGTCCGCGACGTGCGTCGAGCGAGGCGGCTGCTGCGGGAGGGGCTCGCGAAGGGCGGGTGGCGCTCGTGCCTCGCGCTCGCGCCGCCGTACGTGGGGTTGGTGTTGTCGGACAACCTTCCGTTCGCGGCCGAGGCGATCGACGTTCTCGCCGCGGCTTTCCGAGGGTCCCGGGAAGGGGGGGGCTCGTCTTCGCGCACCGGCTCTGGCGCGGGATTCGCGCGACGAGTCATGGACGCCTTCGGCGGCGGCACGTGGCGCGCCATGCACACCATCGAGAGCGCCCCGGACCGGATCTACCCCCGCTGGCGGCTCTACTCGTCGGCGATGTACGCCTTCTTGGTGTACACGGTGGGCATGATGGCCGGATGGTACTACGTGGTGAGGCCGTCGGCGCGATTCATGTTTGGCTTGGAGCTGGCCCCTCTCCCCTTTCAGGTCTGGGCCCACGGCCAGCGCATGCTCCTCCGGGACGGCGCGTGGGTCCCGGACCTCGGCTACTACGGAAACCTTCGGGAGCGGGTCAGGCGGAACATGATCCGCGACAGGGTGCGCGCGAGGCTGCGCGAGATGGATCGGGCGGAGGCGGAGGAGGCGGCTTCCGAGGCTTCCAACGCCGCTTCCCCTCCCCCGGAGGAGGCGGCGTCTCCCGAGGGCGAGCCGCGTGTGCCGCCGCCGCCGCGGGTCGATGTCGCGCGGGAGACGCCGGAGACGCTGCCTCCGGAGGAGGAGCTCGGGGAGGATCGATCGTACTCCCCGTTCGAACCCATCGACTGAGAAGCACTAGTCTACGCGTAGCACGAGACCCGTTTAGTTGGCACCAAAAATAAAGTCGCAGTCATCATCAGCGTCCGGACCAGACCCGACGATGCAGCAAATGTGGATGTCGGCGGGCGCCAATTTTCAGTGTTGCGTGATCACCCCATGGATCAGCAGCCGCTCCAAGAGGCGGTGACCGAGCCGATGGCGGCGCCCGCGGAAGTTCCCGCGGCGCCCGCCATCGAGCCGGATCCGCCCGCTCCGCCCGCCCCGGAAGCGCCCGCGCCGGCCCCCGAGCCACCCGCTCCCGAGCCCGCTGCGGAAATTCCACCCGCCGATCCGACGCCGGCTCCCGAACCCGCGGACGAGACGCAGCCCGCGCCCGCCCCGGAGGTCGCGCCCGAGCCCGAGCCCCCGGCAGCGCCCGAGCCCGTCACGGACGAGCCCCCGGCGCCGGCGGCCGCCCCGGAGCCCGAGCCCCCCGTGGTCGCGGAGGTTCCCGAGGTTCCCGCCGAGGCAATTCAGCCCGCCCCGGATGAGCCCGAGCCCGAGCCCGAGGGCAGGCCCCGCCGCAAGCGCGATCGCGGTGACGCGGGCATCGACGCCGGCGGCAGGGCGCAGTCCGCCCGCACCGGCGGCCTTTTGACCACCGCGTCCAGCCGCCAGGAGCGCAAGGCGCTGGAGGAGGAAGCGATCTACCGACGCGAGCGCACGCTCGACATGTACCACGCGGTCGAATCCCTCTGCTTTTACAACGCGAAGGAGATCGCGTCCCAGATGCAGGTGGTCGACGGCAGCCTCACCGTGCGGGTGCCCCACGGCCCCACCGTGATGCGAGTGATCGTCGCGGACCTCCTCGAGCAACTCCCCGTGCACATCCTCGGCCTGCGGGCCCTTTCCAAGGAGCAGCGCGAGGCGTGGTTCCCCGGAGACGACACCCACTGGAACCTCGAATCCGCCGATCAGCTCCCGGGATACATCCGCCGGGCGCTCACGCTGCTCGAGACCCTGTGCGAGGTGGCGGCCAGCGGCAAGCACCGCAGACTCTACCAGCGCATCTCGTCCGACACGGTCAACGCCGCCCAGGACCTCGCCATGCTCTCCGCCCTCGAGCTCGCGAGCAGGAAGAAGATCAAGCGCAAGATCGGCTTCAGGGGCGCCGACGACGAGGAGACCAAACGGGACGCGGCGGAGTTTTTGGAGTGCGCGAGGACCGCCGCGCAGGCCTTGAAGGCCGTCTGCACCCTGTACGAGTGGAGGGACCAGTACGTCGCCGCGGCGGCGGCCACCTACCCGCCGAAATCGGACCGAAAACCCGACGGAGCCCCCGGGTCCGACTCGCTCTTTGACGCCGTGGTCAACGCGGCGTTTTGCGCGGTGCGACGAGCCACCCCGGTCCCCAGCGTCGGAACCCTGCGATCCATCGTCGACGTGGCGCCCGCGCGGGGAATGCTCGCGGCCGCCGCGCGACTCGCGTGCGTCGACGGGTGCGCCGCCGTGCTCGCTCGCGGGGGCGTCGATCGACTCAGGCCGACGCTGCGGCTGGGTTTAGCCGCCGTCAGGCTCGCCGCCGCGGCTCCAGACGATCCCTCGCCCGCGGCGGCCCTCGCGTGCGCCCGCGCCCTTCACGCCGGGCAAACCGCGTTCCCGGAGCTCACGCCCGAGCAGAAGGAGGCGGCGGCGGTTCGCGAGGGTTTGCTTCCCGTGGCGACGCACGGATGCGCGCTGCTGCAGACGCTGCTGGACCTCGACCTCGAGGAGCCGACGCCGTTTTCCTTCCTCGACGCGGCGGCTGCCGACGACGGGGACGACGGGTGCGCCGCCTTACTCGCCGCCGCGGTGGGCAGCGTGCTTCGCTCGACGTCGGAGCAGGTCAACGCGCAGACGGAGGCGGCCGCCGCGGGATGGCGCGGCGAGGAGGGCGTCGGTTGGGTCTTTGCCGGCGACGCCGAGGCGGAGGCGGCGCGAGCGGAGGGCGGCGGGATGATGGCCATGATGGAGGCTGGCGGCGGGGAGGAGGAGACGAAGGCGTTAAACCCCGAGGTTGATGCGACGGACAAAACGACGGACGCTGGTGCGAACGGGGACGGGGAGGGTGGGGAGGAGCCCGAGAGCCCGCCCGAGAAGCTCGTGCTACCCGCGCCCGTCGGCAAAGGGTCCGGCGCGCTCATCCTCGCGGCGATGCGTTCCGCCGAGGCCTTATCCGTCGACTCCGCGACGCAGGACGCGACCATGGAAGCGCTCGCGACGCCCCTCGCGCGCGCGCTCGCGCTCCCCGAGGACGTCTTCAAGCAGTGGTGGTGCGGGGGCGCGGCGGCCAAGTTTGTGCACGGCGACGATTCGGACATTGCCGCCGCCGCCGCCGCCGCCGCCGCCGACGCCGGAGTGCAAGACGGTCCCGCGGGGGTGCCGGTTCTGACCCAGGTGACCGTCAACGCCGACCCGGGCTGCCGCATCCCCTACGCGGTTCGCGAGGAGCTCGCCAAGGCTGGCACCCTGCGCGTCGCCGAGCGCGCGCTGCTGCTCCACCACCTGCTGGGTAACCTTCACATCCACGACGCCAGAACCTCGGACGAGTTCGACCGCGGCAAGTTCCTCGGGCTGATGGTGGAGGAGCTCGGCGGGAGCAGGGGCCACGAGGAGTACGCCGGGGACGACGGCGGTAGGCTCGGACTCGCGTTCAGGAACCTCGGCGCCCTTCACGCGCACGTGGAAAAGGACCTACCGGCGGGGACCGTCGCCGAGCACGACGTTCAGATTGTGCGAACGCTCGTCGACGAGTGGCGGTGTCACCTGCCGGGCGGCGGCGGCGCGGCTGCGGCTGCGGCGGCGGCTGCGGCGCCCAAGCCGAAGAACGACCCGGACGACGCGCCAATCTCCACCCTCGCGTGACGAGTTTGACTGACGGATGAGTGAAGCGACGTGTCGAGAAGGTAACATTAACTTTTACAACAAAACGAATCGTCTCGTCTAACCGATGGTGCGAGGCGCGTCCCCATCCTCGTAGTTCGGCCTCTTGTCCTTGTAGTTGAGCAGCTCGTAGCTCGTGGTCGGGTCCTCGAACGCCTGTCCCCTCAGCCTGCGCGTCATCTTTCCCGTGGACTCGCCGTACACGTGTTGTTTTCCGTGGGTGTACCCGGTGTACCCCGGCGGCTTGTGCGTCCCTCGAATAACCTCCCTCACGTCGTCCTGGATCACGTTCCTCCACTTCTTATCCTCGCCCTTCGTCTTGAACGCCACCTTCACCTCGCCCTTGCTCACGCGGTACGGCAGCGGCACGGGCTCGTACGGGATGACGTGACCGCGGACGGTGGGCTTGATCTTCTGCATCGTGAGCTCGGGCGCGTCGCTGGGCCTTCGCTCCACCAACCCGGGGAGCTGCTCGGCTCGCGCCCCCGCGCGGATCGCGTCCTCGGCGCCCGACGAGACCTTGACCGCCGCGCCGTACGTCTGCCCGAGCACGAAATCCTTCACCGGGACGTGTCCACCGTAGCCGGGGATGCCGCGATCGCGATCGCCCGTCGCCGCCTGCGACGCGCCCTGCGGCTTGGGCTCGACAAAGTCGTTGAGCGCGCCGCTCTTGGCGAGGAGCGCCTCGGGGCCCTGCGCGACGTCGGCCCGCGCGTGCGTCACGGTCCGCGTCGAGTTGCCGTAGGACACGCCGTACGTGTGCTGGCGTCCGTGGAGGTGGCCGGTGTACCCAGGCATCTGACCGTCGTCGCCCGCGTAGTCGTCCGGCGTCGTCTTGACCTCGCGGCCGGTGAAGGTCTTCTTGAGCGAGTACGGGAGCTCGGGGATGGACGCGGTGGGCTTGGCGCGCATGGTGCCCGGGCCGTTGGTTCCGACCTTGACCTCCGACAGCCGGAAATCCTTCAGGCCCAGGGATTCATCGAGAAGCGGCTTGCGCTTGCCCAGGTGCGGGGCACCGATGCTCTCGTCCACGGGGAGAGGGAAGTACCCGCCCTCGCGTGGCCCGCGCTGGAGCTTCTGCATGGTGAGGTCCTTGCCTCCGACGGGTCTGCTCTCGAGGAGCTCGACGAGGCCCGCGGGATTGTGCCCCGCGCGCATGGCGATCACCGCTTCCTCCGCGAGCTTCGTGCCCTCGGTGTAGCTGTGGCCGATGATGTGGTTGCGACCTGGGTTGGCACGGGAGGGAATCGGGTCAGCACGGGGAGATTCTTGTTTTGGATTGGCGGTAGCAATCGGAAAATGCGCCCCAATTAGGTGAGGGTTCAGGCGCTCACCTGGAATGTATCCGCGGTACCCCGGGATCTTCTCTCCGCGGTTGTAGCCCATGGTTATCGTCCGTGCGATCCCTGCTCGTGCGGTTCGAACAGTGACCCGCGGGGACGACCGGGGACGTGCCCTTCGGTTGCGGGTTGCGGTGCTGATCGACGATAAGCGCGACGACCGACCAAATGTCCGACCAAAGTTTTTGGATCGGGCGGACGTTTTTTCGGCGCGGCAGTGGAAAGGAATATTTTGGCGTCGGACTCTATCGCATCAGTCTCACGATGAACGCTCTCTCCAGGGCTTCGATCCCTTTCTGCCGGGTCGCGCTTCGCAACGCCAGGTCCACTTCTGTATCTACTCGTCGCGCATCCATCGTGACCATGTCCGCCAGGAAAGGAGGGGTCGCCTCCGACGAAGAGTTCGACGCCTTCATGGCGAAGAACGCCGGAAAAACCGTGCTCGTCGTCGATGCGAGGAACCCCGACTTTACGATCGAACCCGACGACGAGAAGTTCGGGGGCGACGCGGGCACCGCGCCCATCTCCGACTGTGGCACCGCCAAGCGCCCGAACGCGCTCAACATCCCGTTCGACAGAGCCACGGGGTCTCTTCCCGCCGACGGTGTGGAGTTGCTGAACGCCAAGGCCGGCGGGGACAAGGGCGTGCCCATCGTCACGCACTGTGGCGGGGGCGGCCGCGGGCAGAAAGCCAAGGACTACCTGATCGGTCTGGGTTACACCAACGTCGTGAACGGGGGCGGGCCCAAGGTCACCGAGCTCTGGGAGCGCTTCGGATCCCTGTAGAGGGTTGTGAGGGGATGGGGAAAACTACTGCGAAAACACGATTAGCCCCTTTTTATATGCCAAATAGGCCCGACCACGCCACTGCACATAGGATCGCGATGCCGACGGTTCGTGAGTGAACGAGATTGAACGAGATCTTGCCAGCTAAGCTCCACTCTAACACAACGACGCGCGCGGTCCAACGGGCACGATGGGGGGCAAGCCGCGCCTCGAATTCCTTCGCGGATGGATCGGGATCGCGATCGTCAACGCGAGGGAGCGCCCCGCGGTCGCGATGTCCTTCGCAGTGGGCGCCGCTGCCGTGCTCCCGGCCGCGTGTGCCGCAGTCACCACCGCCTTCTTAATCTTCGTAGTTTTCTTCGCAGCCCTGAGCTTCCCGATCGGGGTGACCACGGCCGTGTGGTGGATCAGCACGCGGGTCCTCGTCAGGCATAAAGCGAGCGACTCTGAGATCAAGATCGCCGAGCCTTCCGCCAAACCCGAGGCGGTTCCGGCGGCGGATCCCCCGCGCGGCGCCGTCGCGCCCCGCGAGCTTCCGGTCGACGTCGACGAAGACGCCCGCGCGCTGGCCACGCCCCGGCCGCACGACCCCTTGTCCACCACGATGACCACGATGAGCGCGGAGGACCTGTCCACCACGCTCACGTCCGCGGGATTGTCCGACGGCGAGCAAGACGACGAGGCGCGCGACCCCACCGCGTGCCTCACCCACCGCGAGCTCCACCTGAGGGACGTCCCGCGCGGCTTTCTCCCGAATCTCGCGTCGACGCGACGCGTGCGAGTGCTCGACCTGGGGGGGAACGAACTCGCGCAGCTCCCCGGGCTCGAGCTCCTCGCCGGGACGCTACAGCACCTGCGGCTGTCGAGGAACTGGTTCGCCGCGGTGCCCCCCGAGGTGAAAGAGCTCAAGGCGCTGAAGGAGCTGGACATGTCCCGCAACTTTGTGCGCAACACGGAGGACGCGCTGCCCGTCGCCGCGCTGGCAAAGCTGGAGCACCTGCGGGTCCTGGACTTTCGGTACAACCGCAAGCTGTTCAAGCAGGAGACGGTGGATTTGTTGCGAGCGGCGATACCGCAGGCGGAGGTTGTCAAGTTGACGGTGAGCTTCCCCGCCCCCGAGGGTTCGTTTGTGGGCTCCAGTCCCGGCGACAGGGACGCCACGACGCTCCGCGCGCAGCTGGAGCCGTGGAGCACGCTCGCGCTGCGTCGCCGCCTCGTGGAGGACTTCGGGGAGCCCCCGACGGACCCGGAGACGGTGCAGCGATCGGAGGTCATGGCGCGGCTGCTCGAGCTGTACGAGGAGGAGGGTGGCGCGGCGGGTCGGAGGGTGGTGAGGGTGAGCGGAACGCCGGTGAGCGTCGAGACGCGAGACGCGTTGCTTCGCGAGCTGCGGGAGTGGAGCGCGCGGCGACGGAAGGGGGCGAAGGGGCACCAGCAGGAGCGACCGTCCATCTCCGCGGAGTCCTACATGATCGTACGATCCCCGACCGACTTCGAGGCCAAGCTGGGGGCGGGCAGCAGGAAGGCTCGGCAGGCGGCGGATAAGTTTGCGAAGTACGCAAAGCTGTGGGCGCTCGCGGAGTCGGCGCTGCGGGAGGTGGACCCGGCGTTCGCGGACAGCTTCACCGCCCTCGCGGTCACCCACGGCTTCCGCGGGTCCCCGCACATCGATAAGCAGAACATCGGGCCGTTCTACGGGCTGGCGTTGGGGGACTTTCCCGCGGGGAGCGGCGGGGTGTGCGTGGAATGCGACGCTCGCACCATCGCCGCGGTGGACACCAGGGAAAAGTTGGCCAAGGTGGACGGACGGTTCCCGCACTGGGTGGCGCCGTACCCGGAGGGCGCGGAGAGGTACTCGCTGATCTATTATCAGACCATGGGAGAGCCGACGCCGATCACCACGGCGGTGTTCGGAGCGGACGCTCAGCTCGCCGCGTTGGACGAGGAATAGACGCAAGACGCGCCCTTGAAACGCAACGCAAACTTCGCGAAATTGAACATAACGCATTTTCAGGGTTACGGCCCACGCCCACATCGACCCGCGCGATATAGGTATGGATGCATCGCTCGCCGCGTGGTCGCTCTCGGCGCGCGTGTCCGCGTGTCGTCGCGTGATCCGCGTCGCGCGAACCGTCCGGAGGCCCGACTCGACCGGCGCGTGTCGGCGTTGGACCACCGCGACGACGAGCCCCGACTCTTCGGGAATCGACATCACGAGCCCGAAGGACGCGCGCCGTGCTGCTGCGGGAGCGAGACGGATGGCGGAGGATGCCGCGGAAACGGCGGCTGTCCTCGCCACGACGGCCACCTCGCGGAAGAACGCCCGCCGGCTGGCCCGATACGCGCGGTGGGGCGACGGCGTGAAGGGGTTCATGGAACCCGGCCTCCTTCGTCTCTTGCTCGCAATCGATGACTTGCAAGCGGAGCTCGGCGTGTCCGGCGCCCTCGCCGAGGTCGGCGTGTACCACGGCAAGAGCTTCGCGCCTCTCGCCTTACTCCGTCGTCCGGGTGAGACGTGCGTGGCGGTGGACTGCTTCGATGCGCAGGAACACAACGTCGACGAGAGCGGCGTCGGGAGCAGAGACGCGTTCCTTCGCAACTTGGAGGCGGCCGTGCGCAAGTGCGCCGACGACGAGGGGAACGAAGAGGAGAGAGAGATGGTTGGGGGCTACGACGACGACAAGAAGGAGTATGAGGAGGAGGAGGAGGAGGAGGAGGAGGAGGAGGAGGAGGAGGG
>MDTE01204962.1_pt1 | contig 17342 bp, 11 predicted proteins | sample 811231 | NCBI WGS metagenome assembly MDTE01 (sample SAMN05326651, study PRJNA326480) | marine metagenome | isolation source: seawater | place: Indian Ocean: Red Sea | collected 2010
ACCACATCGTTTACAAATCTTCCAACTACTAGAGAGCTATTGTTCTTCGTCATGCTTGACCAATTTCCCGAACGCCTTTGGTAAACCGACAAACTTTGCCTCGCGCCACTGCTTCCACGTGAAGACGCACGAGACCACGTTGAGCGCAATCACCGCGCTCGCGAACGCCAAGGATGCTTGCGCAAACTCCGCCTTCTTGCACACGTGACGACTCGAATCTAGCACAACCGCCATGCACTCGACTACGGACATGATAACAAAACCGAGCATCGCGAGCGTGAACAACGAATACAACGCCAACTCCGTCCCCGGCGGCGGGACCTTGCGAATCAAGTACAACATAATCAGAACGACTGTAAAGCCCCAAAACCCTCCGTACACGCCGACGATGCCCTTAAACTGATAAAAACTCGAGAATCCACATCCTTCGTCCCCGCAATCGTTCAGCGTGGACAGTTCAGGCCCCGCCAATCCCTCCGTCTGTCTCGCCATGAACGTAAACGCCGTCAGAGACAACAACTACGAGCGCAAACAAAATATCTCGTCAGTCACTCCACTCGCGCACCCACACCGCGCACGGGTCGCCGCGTCGCGCACCCATCGTCTCGTCCATCCGATGCGCGCCTCGACGCCCTCCCCCTCGCGCGCGCGTCGTGCGAACGCGCTCTCAACACCAAATCGCTTCGCATCGGAGAGATCGAATCACGCACGCTCTGCACGAGCACCGCCCGAAACTTTGGATTATTCATGAGCTTGAGACTCGTGCGCAAGCTCTTCCCATCGCTCTCGATCGCGCCCGAGCGCTTGAGGAGCGGCTCGCGCGCCGAATCGTCGCGCGCCATGCGACGCGGGGTGTTCGCGTCTCGGTATGACGCGCCCCTTCGCATTTTGATCCTCTTTTTTCGCCCACTCTATGAGACTCGTCGAGAGTCGTCGCGCACCGCGCGATCCTCGCGCGTCCCGCGATTCCCCTCGGCACTTCTCGTCTCGCGCGAGAAGTCACGACGCCCGCGAGGAGGTGGTTCCGTCGAGAAATTTTCTCGTCGTTCGAACGCACCTTCGAGCGAGGTGGACGCCCGAGCGTCGCGCGCGCGTCGCGAGGAATCCTCCGCGTTCGTTCGTTCGTTCGAAATGGCGAGCCGCGCGCGGGATCTCGAGCGCGCGCTCGCCGAGCCGTGGCCGAGCCATCGATGCGCGACGGCGCTGGATGAGGAGGTTGTGAACGCTTTGAAACAAAGGTTCTCCATCATGACGCCGTTCTCGCGTCGCGGGGCGCTGTACGCGGCGCTGTTGGCGTCCAAGACGACGCACGCCGAGGCGCTCGCGGCGATCGCGCGGGAAGACTCGGACGAGTGGGCGCGCGCGACGGCGCGCGTGATGGACGAGGGCGGGGGGAGGTTTTCGTGCGAACGATTATTGACCAACGTTCCGACGGTACGTGCGCGCGAGACGCGCGCGAACGACGCGGGTAGCCGTGCATTTTCATTCGCATCTCGTGGGTGCCCAGCCAACCCTAACGCCTCGAACGCGAGAGACGAGCGAGTGGCTGACGGATGCGCGCGTGATTCGACGTTTCTCTCGCAGGTGAACGATGCGTTGCGGTCGATTCGAGAGACGATCGCGAGCGTGGACGAGGTGCGCGTGAAACCGCCTCGCGCGGACGCGTATCTCGCGCCGGCGAGTCAGCCGCCGGCGACGACGAGCAAACACTTCACGCTCAGAGAGCGGCGAACGCCGAAGAAAAAGCCGACGACGACCGCTCGAGGTGTGCTATCGAAAACGGACGCCGCCACGGCGAGTCGAACGCAGACGAGCGGAACGTCGTCCATTTTTGCCCCATCTCGGAAACCGACGAGCGCCGGCGCCTCGTTTTTGCGTGACACGGGACGCGCGGGAAGCGTGAGCGCGCGAGCGCGCGCGAGCGGCTTGGGTGGAGCCGCCGCCGCGCGCGGTGGGTCGAAGACAATGGTCATCGACGTCGCCGAGGCGGCGCAGCTCGGAGCTTCACAAAACGCCGATCCATTGCGCGCGCAAGCGCAAGAGGAGCGCGAACGAAAGCGTCAACGCGAAAAGGAAGCCAAGGAGCAACGCATCCAACGGTTGATGGAGGAACGCGAAGCGAGGAAAAAAGAGGAATTGACGCGTAAGAGACAACGCGATGAAGAAATTTTGGAGAAGAAGAAGGCTTACAGGGCTGAAATCGAGGCAAAGCGCGCGAAACAACGCGCCACTACGGCGAAGGAGTCGAATCCCGCCACCCCTTCACCCGTCGAGGAACCCGCGATGTGGCCCAACTAGCCCCTCAAAGAGAGAGCGACAACACCAAAAATCAAACAAAAAAAAGGAAAATCAAGACGTGTGCACACGCTCACTCGTGAGCGCACACAGCGCGCATTCGTGCGCGCGTGTACCAGAAAAATTACCCCGAAGCGCGTTCTCGGGACGATTCGACCGCCCGCCCCTTCGCCGGGGCCGTTCGATCGACACCGACGCGGTTCACCAAAAAAAGCCAAAAAACCCCGACAAAACCACAAAAGAAAAAACCTTGTAGTCTAAGCGTACAGTTTATAGCCAATTCACCGCCACCGAGCGTCTCCGAACGACGCCCGAGCTCAAAGGACCAAAGGGCGCCGCCTCGAGCCTTTTGAGCTCGACACTCTTCGGCGTCCGCACCGTCGCCATGTCCGCTACCACCGCCTCTCGCGCGCGTGCGCTCGCGAGAACATTCGCGTCTCGCGCCGCCTCCGCGTCCCAACGTCCCAACGTTGACGTTCCGGGCGTGTACGAGATTCGAACGCGCATCATCCAACCGTCGCGTCTCGATGATTACATCGACGTCACGACGCGCGCCAAGGCGGACACGACGCGTCTGAACCCCGGATTTCTCGCCGCTTTCGTCGATGACATCGGTGGTAACGTCAACGCGGTGACGGAGGTGTCGAGATACGACGATTACGACGCGCGCGATCGAACGACGCGCGCCGCGCGAGAGGACGCCGCGTGGCGAGCGAGAGACGAGGCGACGCGCGCGATGACGATGAGCGAGACGACGGAGATTTTCTTAGAGGCGAGAATCGCGACCGAGGCGGGTGGATTACCCGTGAACGACATCGTGCGTCGAGCGGAGAGCGAGTCGACGATGACGACTCGAGGCGACGGCGTGTTCGAGTGGCGAAGGTATCAACTCGAGTTGGGATACAATCCGATTCCCAAGTTACAAGAGCTCATCGCGAGAGGTTTACCGTCCAAATTAGCCACCGATCGAGAGAAAAAAGCGGAATTGGTGTGGATGGGATTCAGCGACGTCGGGAAATTGAACCAATTCGTGGAATTGTGGCGATACGACGACGCGCAGGCGCACATCGAGACGCGCGTCGCCGCGCGAGAGGCGACCGAGTGGCGCGCCACCGTCAACGACATCGCGCCCATGGTACAAATGTTTGACACACGAATGATGCGTCCGATCGGTTCGTCTCGCGTTCGTTGATTCATCCATCCGACGCTTTGATTTATTTTTCTATTCCTTTTCCGGTATATTCCCGCCGTCGACGCCGTCGCGTTCGCACACCTCGACGCATGACCGCCGTCACCGGTCCGTCGTCCACCGCGGCGTCCACCGCGAGCGCACCGTCCCCGACGCGTCCTCGTCGCCCCGACGTCGCTCGCGAGACGTCCACGTCCGCCGCGCGCGTCGACGTCCCGACGTCGTCCCCGCACGATGACGACGTCGCCGTCCCCTCCGCCGCGCCCGTCCCGGCCGAGCGCGGGTCCTCCCGCGCGCGCGCCAGACACAGCGTCATCTTCTTCGACTGCGATGACTGTCTGTACAAGAACGATTGGCGCACGGCGAACGCGCTGACGGCGAAGATCGAATCCATCACCACGCGCGAGCTGGGGCTCGACGGCGGCGCCGCGTACGCGCTGTACAAAAAGTACGGCACCTGTCTGCGAGGATTGATGGAGGAGAAGATACTGCGAAGCGCGAGGGAGGTGGATGATTTTCTCATTCGTGCGCACGACGTGCCGCTGGAGATTGAGCGGGATGAGGCGCTTCGAGGGATGTTGGAGAGGATCGAGACGCCGAAGTGGGTCTTCACGGCAAGCGCGGCGGCGCACGCGAGACGGTGTCTCGCGGCGTTGGGAATCGATGATTTGTTCGAGGGAATCATCGACGTGCGCGCGGTGGGATTTGAGACGAAACACTCGCCCAAGGCGTACGAGGCGGCGATGCGAATCGCGGGTGTGGAGGATCCGGCGGCGTGTTTGTTTTTGGACGACAGCGTGAGCAACATGAAAGCGGCGCGCGCGATGGGATGGACCAACGTGTTGGTCGGCACGCACGCCAGGGATGGAGGAGAACTCATCGTGTGCGAACACGCCGATCACATCATACGCACCGTGCACGACTTTGAGGCGCTCATGCCGGAACATTTTCGAGACGGAGGCGTCGAGGACGCCGTCGGCGGACGCCGCCGCGCCGTCGAGGACGCCGTCCCGAAGGCGTCGTAGACGACGCCGACGATCGGTGAGTACATTATAGACCCATTGCAATAAGGTTTTCCTAACGTGCATCTTCGTTCCGCGTCGAGAACGACGGCCGGTGCGCGTCGACGACACGTTTTAACCTTCAGAATATGACACTTTTCCCATCTTCTGACCGCGTCCACGCGCGACACCCACCGTCACATCGCGACCGTCTTCCGCGCGCACCGTCGCGCGCCCGTCCCGCGCGCGCGCTCGAACGATGGCGACGCGCGCGCGTCTCGCCACGAGGCCGGCGTCGGCGTCGGCGTCGGCGTCGACGTCGACGTCGCGCGCGCGTCGAACGCGCGCGTTCGGACGTCATCAACGTCTCGCGCGTCGGTTCGCGCGTTCGAGGTCGAGTTCGACGAGCGACGACGCGGTGGCGGGAGAGGTCGTGGGCGTCGTCGTCGTCGATCACGGGTCGAGGCGCGCGGCGTCGAACGAACAGCTCGAACGGTTCGCGGAACTGTACGCGGCGACGACGGGACGCGCCGTCGTCGAGGCGGCGCACATGGAATTAGCCCCGCCCACGATCGCGGAGGCGTTCGGAAGATGCGTGGAGAGAGGAGCGACGTTGGTCGTCGTCGCGCCGTTTTTCTTATCGCCGGGAAGACACTGGCAGGAGGATATTCCCGCGCTCGTGGACGAGGCGGCGGCGGCGCACCCAGAGGTGAAATATGTAATATCGGCGCCCATCGGGTTACATCCGCTCATGTCGGAGGTGATCGATTCGCGCGTGAGGCACTGCATCGCGCACGTGTACGAGGGCGCGCCGGCGTGCGATGTGTGCGCGGGATCGAAGTTTGGATGTGAATTGAAACGCGGCGCGGGGATGGATTTCACATGATGGGATGCGACGCCTTCCACTACAACACATTCACTGTAGCACCTTAGGGCTAGGTAGTACATAGCGATTTCGCGTGAAATCGACAAAAACTCACTTTCGTGCGGCGTGGTACAGCTCAATGTAATCCAACGCCGGTCTGTTCCACGAAAAGTCACACGACATGCAATTCGCTTGCAAGGCGCTGAACGCCTCTCTGTCATTGTAAAACAAATCGATACCCCGATTCAGCGCGTAATCGATGTCGTGCGCCTCGGTGCCGTCGAACTGGAATCCATTCGGTGACATGCCCTCCCACTCAGCCTTGGCGTGGCCGTGATCATAGTCGTGCACCGTGTCCGCCAAACCGCCAGTTCGTCGCACGACGGGCACCGCGCCGTAACGCATGGCGATGAGTTGCGACAGGCCGCATGGTTCAAACATGGAAGGCACGAGCAGCATGTCAGAACCGGCGTAAATGAGATGCGATAACGGTTCGTCAAAGTACAGGTGCAAAGCCGCGTCGTTGAAATGGTTTTGCTTCAACGCGTTGGCCATGTCTTCAAATTCGCGCTGCACGCTTGGATCCGGCGCGCTTCCGAGGAGAACGACTTGGCACCCTCGCTCGAGCGCTTTATAAATCCCGTGCTTGATGAGATGGATACCTTTCTGATGCGTCAAGCGCGTGACGACGCCGATGATCGGAACATCGGGTCGGTTCGGGATGTTGCTTCGTGCGCAGAGCGCCTCGCGGCACGCCGCCTTGCCTTCGACGACGTTGCTCATGTCGAACGACACGGGCAAGCACTTGTCATCGAGAGGATCCCAGATGTCGGGATCGATTCCATTTACCACACCGTGGAACTTTTCGAGTTGGTGAGAGATCGAACCGTGGCCGGAAATTTCCTGCGCGTACGTCTTCGACACCGTCGTACCGATTTGCGTGTAATCCATCGCCTCGCGAATCAAATCTTGACCGAAATCGAGGTTGTGAATGGTGAAGACGATTCTGGGATTGGACAAACCGTAGTTATGATAATCCTCCCAGTACGCCTTCGCGACCGGAGCCGTCTGCCAATCGTGGCAGTGAATGATGTCCGGTTGGCGTCCGCTCTGCAACATCCACTCCAACGCCGCGCGACTGAAGAATCCAAATCTTTCGGAATCCGTCATCGGGATGGACAGATAATCCGTGCCGTAAATCATGCTCACGTTGAACATACCGTTTTCGGGATCGATGAAGAACGTTTTCACTCCCTCCACGGTGCCGCTGAAGACGTGGTTGTAGCATCCACCCCAATGGAATCCCTCCTCCTCTTTGAAATCTTCGATGAGATCGTACTTGAGGACGTCGTACTTGGGAAGAACGACCTCAACCTTGTGTCCCTCAGCCTGCACGGCGAGACCCAGAGACGTAACGACATCTGCGAGACCGCCCACCTTGGCGATGGGGGCCATCTCGACGCTCACGCTCATGACGTGGAGAGGTTTCTCTTCAACCGGCGCGCCGGCGGCGTCCTTACCGCCGACGATGGGGATGTGATAATCCATATTACTGCGGTTGTCGTACTGCCCGCCATTGGTTAAATCGTTTGAGAAGACGAAATCCATCATGTAGGCATCCGTCGGTGCGGTGATTTCAACTTCCATGCGCTTTTCTCCATTGATGAGCACTTCCGACATGGGGAGTTTGAACGTCTCTTCGTGGGACCATCTATTCCAGCTCCCGACGACGAAAACTCTGTCCGAGCCGCTGAGACACGTGTTCTGAGGATTATAGTACAGTTTCATCGATTTGCCCGCCTCGGGTTTCGCCGGGTTCGTGAACAGCACGTGCTCGCGCTGCCTCATCGTCACCTCTGCCGCTTTCGCTTTCGCTTCCGCTTTCGCCGCCGCGCGCTTTGCGTTTTTCATTTTGTTGGCTTCCTCCTTGACGTAACGCGCGCTGGTGAGCTCCTCAAAGCGCTCCAAAACAGCGCTCATTCTGGAGATTTCGAGCTTTTCCGATGCGTTGCGAACGGGGGCGTGGAAATCAGCCCTGTCGGCATTGTCGAACGAACCTTGGCCATCGCTAAAGACGACGTCCAACACAGTCGCCGTGACCGGGACATCAATCGTCGCGGCGAAGAATCCATCCGCCGCGCTCTGCATCTGAACCTTACCGGCGTTATTCCAGTTGTTAAAACCGTGGTGCAAGAAAATGTCTGTTTTATCGTGAAGAGGTCTGTTCAAGGGACAGTATCGCACCACCACCGGCATGCCCGGGACGGGTTCCTCTGGATTCAAAGTCCACAAACTCTCATCCTTCGGGGAGACGCCATCCAACTGCTTGGCCACTCCATCAAACTGCGACGACGTTTCACCCAGAGCAGTCTCCCAATCCTTACCAGCCATTGGAATGGCCGCCGCGAGTTCGCTCGCCTCCTTGTACGCGGCTCTGATTTCATCAGCCAACTCTCCCTCCATGCGAAGGTGCTCGTCGAGCGCGACATCGACGTCGTCCTTGGCGTCCTCGACGGCGTTTACTTGCGTTTCGAGGGTGATCTCAGCCACAGCGGCGGCTTTCACCTTTGCTTCAGCGGCGGCGACGGCCAGCTCTTTCGCCTTGAGCTCCGCGGCGGCGGCGGCTTCGGCGGCGGCTTTGGCGGCGACTTCCGCCTCCATCTTCGCTCGCTGCCGCGCCTCGGCTTCAGCGTCCGCCGCGGCGATGGCTTCCGCGCGTGCTGCTTCCTCGGCGGCGCGCGAGTCCGCGAGACCGACGTCGACGGCGTCATCAACATCACCCTCATCGTTTTCAACCGACTTGTTCGAATCACTCTCCTTTGCCTGCGCCGCGAATCGCGCCTCCGCCTCCTCCGCGGCGCGCGCGCGCGCCTCCGCCGCGGCGCGCTCCTCATCCGCAAATTTCGTTTCCTCGACAATGTCTACGAGCGTCGATCCCGGCTTGGACGCATTGACGACGGTCTGCGTCAATTCGGCTGTCGTCTCGACGTCGGCGCTCAGAATGTTGCGCGCTCTCAAATCAGCCAACTTTGCATCGACTTCGGCTCTCACTCGCGCTCGAGCGGTGGCCTTGAGTTCTTCCAACGCCGCGGCTTTTTCCTCGGGCGTTCGCAGAGACACGGAACGATTCAGGAGCTTTGAGGTGGCCGAGTTATCCAGTGGCGCGGGCACGGCATCGGCCGCAGCTTTGGCTTCCGCGGTGGCTCTCGCCTCGGCCGCAGCTTTCGCCTCGGCCGCAGCCTGCGCCTCTCGTCTCTCTGCCTCCGCCTTGGACGCCTTATCTCGCTTATACTTTCTCAATTGTTCGTTTTCCTCCTCGAGCGCGCGCAGTTGCATCAACATGTCTCTCTCCCTCTCCAACTCTTCAATCTCTCGCAACATCTCCGCTTCCTCCGCGTCCACCTCGGACGACGCCACCTGTTCCACCCTCATCTTCGGCCCTTTCGCCGGAGCCCTCTCATTGATCGTCCCGAACGCCTCGCGCGCGCGAATCTCGCTCTTCAACGCGGTAATTTCTCCTCGCAGCGCGCGAACATCCGCCGCTCGCGGCGCGTCGCCGTTCTCCGACGGCGACAACATCACGCGCAGTTTCGTCTCGAGCTCGCCCAATTCCGCGCGAAGACGATCCATTTCAATTTCATTCGAATCGCGCTGTTCGTTCGTCGCCGAGACCGCGCGCGTCGTCGTGAGCGTCGTCGAGCGCGTCGTCGTGAGCGTTCCCGGAGCCGGTCTCCTCGTCGAATTCACTCGCGCGTCTCGTCGCGCGCGCACGCCTCGCGCCGCGACGCGCGAACGCGCGACGACGCCGACCATTCGCGTCGACATCTTTATCGCGCGCTTTCACGCCGCGCGCGTCCGAACGCGCGCGGGGACGACCGTCGAACGTCTCGGCGCGTCCTCGTCCACACGACGGACGAGATTCGCGCTCGACGGCCGCTCGCGCGTCGAGAGAGCGCCAATCGAAACGAAAGCGCGAGGGAACCTCGGGGAGAAGACTCACGACGCGCTCGTCGATCGCTCGCGCGCGCAGTCCACCGCGCTCGCGTGTGGTGACGCGACGCGTCGCTATCCACAAAGACAACGACATGGTTACGTATTTTTAAAAATCGGACATTCGGTACATAGAATATAGGTGGTCGGGACGCGAGGGAACGCGGCGACGCGCGACGCGCGAGGGAAACGTCGTCGGCGCGGCGCGGTGTTTTGCGCGCGGTGCGTGTGCGTTGCAATGCTAGTGGGTGTGACGGTGTCTATGGAGGAGCGGTGGGCAAATCCGTCGAGCGACGCTCGGGGAGCGAGGGAACACCGTCGGGGGAGTTTTTGAGACGAACCATGCGCTCGTCGAAGAGATTGTTGGCGAAGGCCCAGAGCTCGTAGTCGAGAAAGTTGAGCTCGTCCACGCGATCGATGACTCGACGCGGGATGCGTTTTCTGGCGTCCGAGCTGAAGGTTTCATAGGAACCGTCGATGCGTTCCTCGATGTGCTTGAGAGCGTTTTGTCGCAAACGGTCGTACTTGCGGAGCTGTGACGCTTCGCACATTCTGTATTGTTCGCCGAGTGTTCGTTTCACAATTTTGGCCAGCTTCATGGACGTTTTACCGTCGGTGGATCCTCGTCCAAACGCGCTCAATTCAAAGTCGCCGTACGTTTCATCCGCCTTTACGTTGGGCTGGATGACAGACTCAAACACGGTTCCTTTTTCGAGCACCTCAAACAGAGCGTCCGCGTTGACGGCCATGTCGTCGTAAGCGTCTTCGTCTTTGGATTCTTCCGAGTACGTGACCGTGAGCGCGTGAAAGCCTTCGTACCGTCGTCCCCAGTCGCCGTCGATGTCCAGCGGCCACACCTCGACTTTATCCTGCGATACGCCGCACTTCATGGCCACGCCTTCCGAGAGCACGGACACGTACTGTTCTCTAAAAGATTTTTCGTTCAAATCCTTGGGCGTTAATTTGCTGAATCGAAACACGAATCCCACAACCTCTGAGACGTCGTCGCGTCGCTTCGACGATGCGAGCCCTTGGATTCTCTTCTGCAACAAATCCCTATCCGTATTCGCCGGATTGACGAAATGCGCCGGAGAGTCCAGCGGTAAGTTTAATTTTTGCGCCGCTAACTCTATGGATTCATCCAGACGCTCGTGAAGGACGACGACATCGATCTCTTTCTCCAGCCTTTCTTTTGCGTAATCCATGAGCGTTTTGGACGCCTTGGTGCCTCGCCAGAGGCCACACTTGCGCAATTCATCGGCGTTCGGTTCCACGCTCTCGTCGGTGTTATTGGTTAAGCCTAATATTTGCCAAAATTGCCCGTTGTGAATGTCATCATGCACCATTTGCATCTCGGCCCAATCCTCGAACGGTGTGTACAGCTCGTTTTCATACACGTCGGATATCGACACCTTTCGACTTTTATCCTTTCTGATGATCGCGTTGTAATCTCGAAGTAACGCATCCATGTGTCGCGTGAGCACATTCCACGGCCACACCTCGCGAGTTTTCACGCGCTTCGCGTTCGGCTCCACCCCGAAACTTCTCGCCGCCACCTCTATGCTGAATTCGTACGATGAGAGCGCTCGAGAGGACGGCTTTCTCAACATCGTCACCACCCTCGGCTGCTCGCGGAACCGCTCGACGAGACTGTAATCGTCGTGCGTGGCTAAAAAGTGACACCTCGGATCGCTCGGGTCCATCTTCACTCCCATGTACTGATTCCCGCACAGCGCGTTGGGCGCGAACGCCGGCTTTAAAAAACACCAATGAAAACTTCTTCCGGCCGTTCTCGGCACGTGTAAAAAATACAGAAAATCCAACGCATCGCTCCCCATCTTTCGCGACGCGTGCGCTCGTCGCTGTCTCTCCACCCATTCCTCCGTCAACGCGTCGCATCGAAGCACGGCGTCTCGTCGCGTCTCGCGAGGCGCCTCGTCCTCGACGAAGACGACGTCGTCGCGCGAACGCCCAACCCCGCGATCACGACGCCCACCGTCCCCGCCTCCGCGAGGTAACGACGGCACATCCGCCGACCCCCTCTCGATCGGCGTTCGCCTCCCGCCTCGCGCCAACGCGAACCACAGCGCCAACGCCGCGAGCGTCGTCGTCGCCGCGCCCCTCGACCGCTTCCCTCTCGCCCACGCCCACTCGCGACGCCCGCGTCCTCGACGCGTCCTCACGGGCGCGCTCCGACGGTACGTCTGCGTCGGCATCCCGCTCGCGGCGACGCTCGCGCGCTCCGTCATCGCGCGCGACGACCGAACGTCTCGACCCGGCAATCGCGTCCCGAACCGATCGCGCGCCTCGACGTCGTCGTCGTCCACCGTCGATCGTCCGCGACGACGCTTCGCGCGAGAACGAGGCGCGCGCTCGCGCGTTCACCGATCGTCGCGCGCGTCGCGCGCGCGCGCGCGTGACTCGAGCGAATGAGTGACGAGTCGGTTGCGGGCGATGCGCGACGACAGATCGACGCGCGCGTTCGGCGGGACGATGACCGCGGACGCGAACGCGGACGCGACGACGACGACCACGACGACGACCACCACCACCACCACCACCACGGTCGAGGACTCGGCGGCGACGCGCGCGGTGGACGTCGTGGCGAGGACGCTCGCGCTCGCGGCCGAGGCGAGGGGGCCGGGGGAGAGGAAACGCGCGCGCGCGCTGTTCGAGAGCGCGCTGAAGCAGTACGTCGCGGAATTGGACGAGATGCGCGCGATGGTCGAGCGAGCGGGGGCGGGGTTGAGACTCGAGGAGGACGCGGGGAAGGATGGGATGGAGACGAATTAGGCGGCGTGGGACGCGGTCGTGTAAAATCACATATTCTAGCTAAAAAATGAGAGAGAATCAACGACGCTTGGCGGATTGACGACGCTGGAACGGATTACTGAAACCTCTCTTGGGCAGAGGCGGGGCGGTGTCTCGCATTTTCCTTCGTTTGTGCTTGGGAATCTTGCCGCGGTCGTATTCCTCGTCGAACTCGTCGTACTCGCGCTTGGCGCGTTTTGACTTCAAGTACGACTTGATGCCGGTCGCGTCGCCTTTACCTCGCTTTTTCGAACGGTTTCGGTCGTCGTTCGCGGCGTTTTCGTCGTCGTCCCACTTTGCGGATCGCGATGGTTTGTTCATCCAGTCTCGCACGGCGGCGGCTTCCCGCGCGTCGCCGTCGGCGTCGTCGGCGCCGTGTTTCGGTCTGTTTCTCGTTCGCATCGGAGAGTCGAGCGATACCTCGGGAATGTCCTCGAGCGTGACGCCGACGCTATTGCTCAATCGCCTCAACCGACGGTACAGGAGCGCGCGCGTCGCCGAATCGAACGCACTGCGCACGGACGGCGACTTGCTTCGCACGCCTCGCAAGCGGATTCCCTTCCCGATTGACAGAGGCGGCGACAGCGAAGACGATTTCATTTTCTTCTTCGAAGATGAAAGTTTCGAGGTCTTGACCCGAGGCGACACGTCCGTGTCCTCCTCTGTCTTTTCCCTCGCTAAAGGTTTCGGCTCCTTCTTCTTCTTTGCCTCGTCTTCACTCTTTTCGGCGACCATCTTTGGCTTCTCCTTGACGACGAGCTTCTTCTTGACCGGTTTGGGAGCTTCCTCTTTCTTTTCTTCTTTGCGTTTTTTGGGCACAATCTTCTTCTCCTTCTCGCTACCCTTTTGCTTTTGCACCCTTCCGCCGTCCGGGACGTTTTTGCACAACTCTTCAAACGTCCCCGGCGCGTTTCTTCGCGCGTAGAAGAGCAAATACGCCTGTTGCTTCAACACGACTTTTTCGCTCACGGGATTGATGTCTTCATCATCCATTTCGCACCACGTACCCGTCGCAGTCTTCGCGAAACAATAGTAATGTCCACTGTTTGAGCTATTTCCGGCGTGGACGAGAACTCCGTATAAATCATACACGGCTTTACCCTTACTGCCGTGACTTTCATCCGAAAGATACGGCGTGATATCGAGCTCCAAGGGGTACTCAACGAAATGACTGAGCTTACCTCGGCCGAAAGGCACGTACGCGAAGCGTTTCAATTGAAGGGCGAGCACGTTCGGCGGCTCGTGCACGGTGAACTGCTTCGACGCCTTGGTGAGGTGACTCTTTGAGTTCGCACTCTTCCCCTCACACCTGTATTTATTATCGCCGTCGAGCACCTCCACCTGCGTGAACAGCTTGAACGCCCCGAGAACACTCTTGGCGCGTCCAACCTCTAAAGATAAATCCAAAAATGGGTCGAAAGTCTCACTATTTCTGCCGCACGTCTTGCAGTTGACTTGGCTTCGAAGTTTCCCGCCAAACACCTTCCACACAAAGCTCGTCTCCGCTCGCGCTGAATTCGGCGATATCTTAGGTTTAACTATCTCTACGCTCTTCTTGTGCATCGCGTCCAAGAGACACCGTGCCAACTCGTGCGCGTCCTCCTGTCTACCCTTTCTGAAAGTTTTGGACAGCGCTCGCATATTTTTCACAAAAGCCACCGGAGCGATGGTCCGACCGCTCGAATTCAACGCGCGAGCGACGTGTTCGCCGATCTCATACAGCGCGTTGAACGAACCGCCGGATTTATACTGTTTATGCTCCCCATTTAGTGCGAAATGCGCGAGCGCGGGCGTTTGCGTCAGACACGCCAACACCGAATTGAGAAAGCACGTGTTCCCCAGGTTGGCCAATCCCGCCCCCGCGCGCCTCGCCGAGGTCCACTTCATGTGCACGTCCGCGGTATCGTATAAATCATCTCCTCTATCGTTCCCCCTCGTGCTCATCCCTCGCGCGCCCGCTCGCGCGTCGGACATGTCGACTTCGCGTCGACGCGCGTCCTCCTCCTCGGCGCCGTTCAGCGTCACCACGTGTCGAAGCGCCTCCTCGTCCACCAACGGTCGATCCTCCCGTCTCGCGCGCACGAACCGCACGCGCCTATCCACGACCGCGCTGTCGCGCGCGCCACCGAGCGCGAGCGCCGCGAACGCGCGCGGTTTCGACGCGTCGGTCGTCGGTCGGGCTCGCGCGGCGGCCGACACCCTCTCGCGATGCATGCGCGCGCGGCGCGGTGCCTCGAACGCGCGGGGGCGCAAACGCGCGACCAAAGGTGGACGCTGAACGTCTCTCGACGCAGAGCGCGGTCGACGACGACGACGCGCACCGCGCGCGATGGTGTACGGACGGAATGGGCGCGGGCGCAAACCTGTGGGAGAGGGTGGTTGGCGAAGGAGGCGACGACGACGAGCGAAGGATGAGATTTGTGGACAATACAAATGAATCTGCGCGCGCGACGGCGAATTCTAAAGATTGGCGACGTCGCGGGTGAGGTCGTCGAGATCGGTCTTGAGCGAACGGCGAAGGTCGAGACAGTCGGAGACGCGGGCGGATTCGGCGCGCGCGGCGGCTTCCCACGGAGCGCACATCGTCGTGATTTGTTGAGTCACTCTGCCGACTTCGTCGGTGCACTCCTTCTCCAACGCTTCCTCGAGTTCGGTCAAGAAGGCTTCGGCGGTCTTGGCGATCTTTGATTTCGTCTCGACGCGCTTGAGCGGGAGAGAGAGGACGGAGATGTACGCGCCGGCGAGGGCGAGCGCGTACGTCAAGACATCCTCGGAAAAGGAATTCATGAAACCGGTGGCGAAAAAGGCGATGACGAATGCGCCACCGGCGGAACCGATCGTGGAGTTGACTGCTTTTCGGATCGCGTCGTCGAGGAGTTTCGCCGCCGAGTCATGGTCGAAGCTCTCGGCCACCGCGCTCGACGTCTTTTCGCTCGAGGCGTCCTTCGCGTCGGCGAGGGAGGCGTCAAAACCGCGCGCCTTTAAGGCTTCGGCATACGCGTCCAACTGCGCGTCGTTGTTGCGCTTCAACCACGCGGAGAATTCATCCACTGCGACGCTGAGTTCTTCCTCTGCATCGCCGAGAACTGTGGATTTGTATCTCGCCTCCACCCCGCTCGCGTCCGAGCCGAGCACGTACGTGGTGAACAGCGACACGGCGTTGGACACGCGAAGAGTATCGTCGACGATCGCCCCGGCGCGCTTGGCGACGGTGTCGACGACTTGACGCGCCGCCTTGCGCTGCGCCGCGGCGTCGGCGATCATCTCCACGCGATAGCCCTCCAACTGATCCTTCACTCCGACGGCCATGGATAACTCCTCCGTCGCCGCGTCGTCCTCGCCGAGGAGAATTTGTTCCGCCGCGTTGAGGAGCAACTCGCTGACGTTCAAAGGCGTGGAGAGTTTGAGACGCAGTGCTTCGCCCGCGCGCTCGCCGGAACCGCCCAAGAAGGACATGACGTACTCTTCAAACTCACCGAAACCGCTCTCGATGAATTCGGGAGAGGCGGCGTAGTCGCTTCTCGCCTTTTTCGCCTTGAGCGCGTTTCTCGAGCTCACGGCAAGCACCGCGGGATCCGTCACGCCGAGCAAACGCATGGCATTATCCTTGACGAATTGCGCCACCTCGCCGACGTCGTCGCGATCGAGCAAGTCTATTTTATTGACGACAAAGACAACCTTTTTACCCCACTTTCGAATGTACGTCAGGAATTTAATCTCGCTCTCCGTCATCGGACGATCGGCGGAGAGCACGAAGAGCACCAAATCGGCTCTCGGCACGAATTCCTCGGTGAGTTGTTGTTGTCTCTGCAGGATGACGTTCGTTCCCGGCGTGTCGACGATGCTCACCTGCTTCAAGAGCTCCGCGGGAAGATCGACGTTGAAGAAACCGTCCTCTGTTTGTTCTCGCGATTTTCTCGCGCCGTACCGAAGCATGGCGATCTCATTCGTCGTCGGAAGAATCCCTTCGGCGACAAACTTATCGCCGAGCATGGCGTTGATCACGGACGATTTCCCAGCGTTGAATTCACCGCATATGACGACGAGGAACAACTCTTCCAATCCCTTTTGCGCCTCGGCGAGAAGTTTAGTTTCATCCAAATCCGAACAGTTGGCGCGCAAAAAGTCGAGAATTTGACTCATGAGCTCGCGCTCGCGCTCGAGCGTCTCCTCGACGCCCGCGCTGACGAGTTTAACCTGCGTCGACTCCTTCTTGCTCGGCGTCTCAACGCCGTTCGTCGTCTCGACATTTTCGGCGTGGCTCTGTCTCAACGCGCGCGCCGACGCCTCCACCGCGGCGACGACCTTCCCTTCATCCTCACTCGCGTCGTCGCCGACGAGATCGCGAATCGTCACCCCGTTCGCACCCTTTGCCGCGAATTCTTCCAACATCTCCGCTCCTCCGTCCGCAATCAACCCCGAGACGCCGTCGCGCGCGTCGACGAAGACGGGCACGCTCACCCTCTGTCGAATGGCGTCCAAGACGCCGACGTCGCGCACGAGGAGTAAATCCGCCCCCTCTTTGGACGCCTTCTCCGCCTCTTCCGCGCTCTCGCTCTCGTGTACCACGAGTGCCGTCTCCGCGAGCGCCTTCCTCGCCACCACCGTCGGCACACCGTCATCCGTGAGCACCACTCCGTCCAACTCGGCGCTCGTCGCGATATCCGTCCTATCCGCCACCAACACCCGCGCGCGTCCCCGCACGAGCGTCTTCAGCGCCGCCGCCGCCTCGTACAGCTCCTTCCCGCTCGTACCATCCATCCCTTTCCCGATTCGAAGCGCCACCACCGTCGCTCCCGCGTGTAACGCCGCCTCCACCGCGCGTTCGCTCCGCGCGCTCGTCGCGTCGGCGACGTCGACGAAGACGACGAAACCCGGGATGCGCACCTCGGCGCGCTTCGCGTTCGCGAACAGCGTCGCCGACATCACCGACGACGACGACGACGACGACGACGCGTCGCGATCGACGTCACCGTCTCGACGAGACGCGCGCGTCGTCGTCGAACCCCGCGCGCGTCGTCGATATCCATTCGTCGTCGTCGATGCCATCGTCGTCGACGTCGAGCTCGCGCGACGCGTCCGGCGCGCGCGCGAACGCGCGACCGGCGCGCGCGCGCGATCGATCCTCCCACCGACGCGAGGCGTCGCCGACGCGACGAACGCGCGCGACATCGTCGTCGTCGTCGTCGTC
>MDTE01024774.1_pt1 | contig 17341 bp, 14 predicted proteins | sample 811231 | NCBI WGS metagenome assembly MDTE01 (sample SAMN05326651, study PRJNA326480) | marine metagenome | isolation source: seawater | place: Indian Ocean: Red Sea | collected 2010
GACCTGAAGAGGCTTGACGGCCAACCGCCCCAACCTCCCTAGACGCGTCCGCAGGATCCGCCATCACCTCACCAGTCCCCGGTCTCCTCGTGACAGGCTTCTGCCGCTGGCCTGACCACCCCCGGGCTAGCGAAGCGTGCCGGGGTTGGTTTGTGCCTGTTTGGCAGGACCCGGAGTCTCGTGAATGTGGTGCGACGGCCTTCCGGCACGCTTGTGCCAGCGGGATGGGCGCGGAATGGGCGGGAGTATGCCGCCACGGAACTTCCAGTTGGGAACGTGCCGGTAGTAGTACCCCTGCTGGCTGGTATCTGTCGGCACAGCGATGATCGGATAACGACGAACCGGACCAGTCGTTCGACCATGCTGACCGTAGAATTTGCCAGGATACATCCTGGAATAGACCAACGGCATCTCCCACACCGGTGTACTTGTCGGCGCTGTCCAGTCGCGGTGCGAAATCCGGGCATAGCCGGTGTCCTCAAACACGTCCGAACCGGTCACCGTCGAAATCACACCCTCCTCGATCGCCTGGACCGCCTCGGTCAACGGCTCGTTGGCACTCAGTTCGACGCCGGTCACCAGCAACAGGCCGCACAGGGACGCAGCCAGGAATTGAATCGGTTGTCTCATCGGTCTCACCTTGTGAATCTGATCTGTCGGGAAGTCAAACGATTCTCTAACGAGGAACCGAAATCGGAGTCAGCCGGCTGGCGGGAAGTCCACTGCCGTAGTTGTAGCCCGAGCGAACCGTGGGGGCCAAAGGCACGACGATTGGGACCCCGGCTCCCTGTGCACCATAGACCCGAGCATCACGGGGATTGCTGTAACCGGGATTGACCGGGTAGATCATCCGATAGGTGCCCAACGGAGCCGTGTGAACGGCGGCTGGTGTGTACAGGCCCAGGCTGTCATACATCCAGTTTGCCAGCGCCTCGCTCTGCTGGCGGTTGCGGTTCAGGAAGTGCTGTGAATGTTCGCTCCACAGGTCCGAGAGTGTCACCTCACCGGCGTCATCGTCAAATTCCACTGACGCGGTGTCCATGTCGATCACCGACTCGACCAGTGTCTCGGAGGTGGACACCGAATCGACCATCGGTGTCTGAAGAAATTCGGGCCCGGGATCTTCAGCGTCGGTGATCCGCACCTCCCCCGCGTCGTCGGTTGTTTCGGTCGGCTCTGCTGGTGCAACGTCCTGAGCGGGCAGCACCATCGGCGTGACCACACAAACAAGCACCAGGGAGAGCGGAAGCAGGCAGGCGGCTGTTCTAACGCCAAGTCGTGTCAGATTCATGGTCAATTCTCGAACTTGCGGGAAACGAGCCCGGTGGACTCGAAAAAATCAAAAAGCCTTGCCGGGATGCGGAGTTGGACTCTCAGTCAAGGAACGGATCAAACAACGGTCTGATCAGGTTCTGAACCGGATTCGAACGGCTACGGTATTGCACCCGAACCTCGGTCCCCATCAACTCCCACTTGTCGTGTGACTCGACGCCGAACGGCGTCCAGGCCCACCAGCCGTTGACCCGGTAGTAGAAAGGCGGATAGAGGGCACGGTACTCGTGCTCGTAGAGCATCTCGTGGGGTGCCAGGGCCGGGTTGGTGATCACCGTTCCGCCAACCTGGTGAGGAATGTTTTGCAGGGGAGCAGGATACAACGGGGCGTTGAGTTGAGCGTAGCCAGCCGTCGTGGGAGCCGCGGGCGGCTGGTTGGCTGGCACGCGAGGAGCCTGCGCGACCACCTTGCGAATCGCTCGTCGTGGAACCGGCTTCAGCGCGGGCGGCGGTGTCGGACGCTTGGCCAACGCGGGCGCTGGGGCGCTGAGTTGAGCATACCCAGCCGTCATGGGAGCCGCGGACGGCTGATTGGCTGGCACCTGAGGAGCCTGGGCCACCACCTTGCGAACCACTCGTCGCGGAACCGGCTTCAGCGCGGGCGGCGGTGTCGGACGTTTGGCCAGCGTGGGCGTCTTGGCCGGAGTGGGCTGTCGGCGAGACGTTGCCCGCCTGGATTTCGCCCGGTGCCGATTCCGAAACATGACCGACTGCTTGTGCCACCAATCGGCCACGCCGGAACGTCGCGGCTCCGGCTCATCGGCTCGTGTCGATGGGAATGCGATCGAGGTCAGTACGACCGCGGTCACCACCACCATACTCACCGTCGCATTCGTGGTCGATCTGCACCAACTGGTCCTCGTGGCCGACATGTCCTGACTCCCTGGGTCTCGCCTTGATGAGTTGTGTCGCCGGGACTATCCACGTCGCCGACAAGTCACTTGGACCAAACTCCCACGGCACTCACGTCGCCCTGGAAAGCCAGTCCTTGTCAGGTGTGCCTTCGGCCTGTACTGATTGGCCGGATGAACCGATCTGGTTGATTTGCACCGCTTAAGGTGATGAGACGCAAATCATTGAATGACAACAGGTTGCGGCGCCGGCACTTCCTGCCTCAGCGTTACGATTCGGTCAACCGTTGTAATCGTTTGGTCTTGAAAAATTGACAGAATCCCTACAATCTAACACCGCGTCACTCACCGCCAGGTGATGCGGGAGCCAACAGGCCCTCATCACACACTTCACGAGTGAAGCCAACGTCACAGACGACGGGTCAGGGAGAGAGGTTTGGCGCCCAAGCCGACAAAGGAAAACGGCCGCTCGAGGAAGTCGTCATCGTCGAAAACCCAGCCCGTTGGCGACCATCCACCAGGCTCGGTCGACGATGAACTGCGGATCGAATACGTTTCAATCAGCCAGGAAACCCGCAGACGTTACCTCAATTATGCCCTCTCGGTGATTCAATCCCGGGCCCTGCCCGACGTCCGCGATGGATTGAAACCGGTCCAACGTCGCATTCTCTTCGCGATGTATCACGACCTGCATCTTGCGGCCAACGCCAAGCCTCGCAAGTCGATGAAAATCTGCGGCGATACGACCGGTAACTATCACCCGCATGGAGAAACAGCGGTCTATGAAGCCCTGGTCCGTATGGCCCAGGACTTCACGCTGCGTTACCCGCTGGTCAACGGGCAGGGCAACTTTGGCTCGGTGATGGGCATGGGAGCCGCGGCAGCTCGCTACACCGAGGCCCGGTTGACGGCCATCGCCGAAGAGCTGATGTCCGAACTCCGGTATCGCACCGTTGACACGCGGCTCAACTACGATGCCACCCGTTCGGAACCGATCGTACTGCCGGCCCGGTTCCCCAACCTCCTGGTCAATGGGACCCAGGGCATCGCCGTGGGCATGGCAACCAGCATCCCACCACACAACCTCGGGGAGGTCATCAAGGCCTGTTTGCATCTGGTCGACAACCCCAAGGCCACTCCGGGCAAGCTGATGAACTACATCAAGGGCCCCGATTTTCCGCTCGGCGGTCGTATCGTCACCGACAAGAAAACACTCCGCACCGCTTACCGGACCGGCAAGGGATCGATCAAGGTGCGAGGCGAATGGAAGCGAGAAGCGGGCAGCCGCAAGAACTCCCCGGGACGAATCATCATTCATTCGGTGCCCTACGGCGTCGCCACCGATGGCCTCAAGTCCGACATCGGACAGTTGATTGCCGACCGCAAGCTGCCCCAGTTGACCGACCTGGTGGATGAAACCTCCAGCGAATCCGGGTTGAAGATTGTCCTGGAGACCAAGTCTGAAGCCGATCCTGATGCGGTGATGGCGTACCTGTTCAAGCACACCGCCCTGGAACAAAACGTCTCCTACAATGCCACCGCACTCGTTCCCGACAATGCCGATGGACTGGTTCCTCGCCGGGTCGGCCTGGGCGAAATGCTCAACCACTTCAACCAGTTCCGCTTTGCCACCGTGCGTCGCCGTTTCGAGTTTCAACTCGAACAACTCCGGAAACGGATCCACATCCTCCAGGGCTTTGCAGTTCTCTTCGATGGCCTCGACAAGGCCCTGAAATTGATTCGCTCCAGCAACGGAAAAGCCGACGCCGCCAAGAAGCTGATGAAGGCATTTCCGCTTGACGAGATCCAGACCAACGCCATTCTCGAGTTGATGCTCTACAAGATCAGCAAGCTGGAGATCAACGAGATCCGCGAGGAACTGGGCGAGAAACAGGCTGAGGCGGAGCGGATCGAGACCCTGCTGGCCTCTCCCAAGAAACTCTGGAACGTCGTCAAAGAGGAACTCAAACAACTCGCCAAAGAATTCGGTGACAAACGGAAAACCTCGCTCGGATCGGTCGACGAGATCGTCGAATTCGACGCCCAGACATACATCGTCAGGGAAAACACCAACGTGGTGGTGACGCGTGACGGATGGATCAAACGAGTGGGTCGATTGGCCAAGATCGAATCGACTCGTGTCCGGGAAGGTGACAGTGTCCTGGCTGTCGTCCCGGGCAACACGCTCGATTCGACCGTCATCCTTGCCAGTGACGGCACCGCCTACACCCTCCCGATCGATGGCCTCCCTTCCTCCTCGGGATACGGTGACCCGCTCTCCAAGCACGTCAAACTCGCCGACGGCGTGCAGGTGGTTAACGCGATTTCAACTGACAACCGCTTTGTTCCGACCGACGCGACGGTCAAGGGCGAGACCACGCCCGGCCCGTTTCTGTTGATTGTCACCGCCACGGGACAGGTTCTCCGTTACAGCTTCAGTACTTTCCGCACCCCATCAACTCGCAACGGCCGCCGTTACTGTCGGCTCAAGCCCGGGGACCGTGTCGTCTATGCCGGGTTGGTCACGTCCGGCAAGACACTTTTTGTGGTGTCACGAGACGCGCGGCTGGTGCATTTCGCCATCGACGATGTCCCTGTGCTGGCTGGTCCCGGCAAGGGCGTCCGGGGCATCAGGCTGGACTCCGGTGACGAGGTGCTCGGCGCCCGTCAGCTTTCCCGGCCAGGTGATTCGCTCAGGATACGAAATACCAACGACAAGGTGGTCAGTTTTGGCCAAACCAAGTACACCATCACCTCGCGTGGTGGACGGGGCACCAAGACCTCCAAGCGAACAGGTTTCACCGAGATCATCCAACCCGAAATCGCTCTGGTCGACTGGAGCGAACACGAGGACGAATGAGGATGGCAACCGCTTCTGGCAAAACAACGAAAAACACACCGACTCGGAAACGGGAAACCGGTCCGAAGACGGCCGACACATCCACGGGCTCGTACCAGGCCAAGGACATCGAGGTTCTGGAAGGACTCGAGGCGGTCCGCCGCCGTCCGGCCATGTACATCGGCACCACCGACAACCGCGGGCTGCATCACCTGCTATGGGAACTCGTTGACAACTCGGTTGACGAATTCCTTGCCGGGGAAACCGACCGCATCAATGTCACGCTCCACAAGGACGGCAGTTCAATCACCGTCAGCGACAACGGACGCGGCATCCCCGTCGACAAGCATCCCAAGAGCAAAACGTCGGCACTCGAACTGATCATGACCACGCTCCACGCCGGTGGGAAATTCACCGACAAGAACTACGCCCGCAGCGGCGGGCTCCACGGGGTGGGTTCCTCGGTCGTCAACGCACTCTCGACCGAGTTGATCGTGACCGTCAAGCGAGACGGAAGCGAGTGGATGCAAGCCTACAACCAGGGTCGGCCCGAGGCCAAGGTCAAGAAGGTCCGGCGGGTTCGCGGACATGGAACCACGATTTTCTTTCGGCCCGACGATTCGATCTTCCGACGCACGAAGTTCAATCCCGAAACGATTCGACAACACCTCGAGGACATCTCGTTTATCCACGGCGGATTGAGGATCTTCTTTCACGATGAGACGAAAGGGGAAACTCACGAATTGCATCATCCCGAGGGGATCGAGGCCTATCTCCAGAAGATCACCACCGATGGCCAAAAGAAATCCGTCCACGAGTTGTCCTTCGCAATCGACAAAGACGAACGAGGGAACCGGATCGAGGTCGTGTTGCACTGGTCCGAGGCAACCGACGAAGAAATCCGCAGTTACGTCAACGGCATCCGAACCCATGGTGGCGGCACCCACGAGAGCGGGTTGCGCAGCGGAGTGGCCAAGGCCATCAAGAACTACATCGAGGTCCACAATATCAAGCCCAAGGGGGTGACCATCACCAACGACGACATCCGCGAGGGAGTTGTCGCCATCCTCTCGGTGTTCCTGGGTGATCCAATGTTCCAGGGACAGACCAAGGAAAAACTCAACAACCCCGAGTTGTCCGGGCAGGTCGAGAGCATGGTCCGGCCAGGATTGGAAACCTGGCTGAACGCGAACCCTTCAGTCGCCGATTCGATTCTCGGACGAATCGTCCTGGCCGCTCGTGCCCGTACGGCCAGCCGGGATGCGGCCAAGGAGATTCGCCGCAAGACACCAGCCAACAAACGAAACACGCTGCCCGGAAAACTCTACGACTGCCGGGCCGGCAGTCGCGAGGAGAGTGAACTGTTTATCGTCGAAGGAGATTCCGCCGGCGGAACCGCGGCGATGGGACGCAACAGCCGCACCCAGGCCGTGCTCCCCCTGCGAGGCAAAGTGCTCAATACCGAATCACTCTCCACCACCAAAATCATGTCCAACCAGTCGATCCAGGACCTGGTCGAGACGCTCGGCACCGGAGTCGGCGCGGATTGCGACATCCGCAAGCTCCGCTACGGACGCGTGATCCTGCTGATGGATGCCGATAGCGATGGCTACCACATCAGTACGCTGCTGTTGACGTTCTTTTTCCGCCACATGCGAGAATTGATCCGGCAGGGGAAGCTCTTCATCGCCCAGCCTCCCTTGTACCGGATCGAGATCGGCAACAAGACATTCTACGCCCAGGACGACGCCGACAAGGAACAGGTGGTCGCCGCTGCTCCGTCCGGACGCAAGATCGTCATCGATCGCTTCAAGGGACTGGGCGAAATGAACGCCGACCAGTTGAAAGACACGACACTCGACCCAACCAAACGGATTCTGCTCAGGGTCGACATCGAGAGCCAACTGGACGCCGACAATACGTTCAGGCAGTTGCTCGGACGGGATGCCTCGGAACGATACCGGGTGATCATGGACGAGGCTGACGAGGCTGACGACCTGGATATCTAGGTCCGTTTTGTGCCACGTGGTTCGCGCGCGAACCTAGCTCTGCTCCTGCAACGACTCCAGGCCCATCCAGCCGATCAAGCCGGCCGCAACGACGAACATGATGTCCATTGTCGTCTGCCCGGAAAACGGTGCCATGCCGGACTGACCGGCCAGGCCCATCACCATGTCCAACAGTGCCACCACGCCGACCAGGGCCGACACGCCGATCGATACCAGAATCACCGCCTTCATGGATCGCCAACCACTCTCGTGAACAATTGCGGGCCTTGCCCGGAACACCGTGCCGGGCACAGATGGTAGTGCCGTTAGTATAGATCGGTCGTCGTGACCGGGTCCAGCCGTTACTTTTTCCGCAAAATCACTCCGCCGGGCCGAAAAACGGTCGCGACAACTTCCTCGCTACGCGGTAGCCGACATCGAGGTCAACTCGACCACGTGCCCGTCCGGATCGCAGACAAACACCTGCACGGCCCCATCAGGCCGCTCCTTGGGCCCTGCGACAACCGGAACATCCAATTCTCGCAATCGCTCGACACACGCGTAGACATCATCGACCTGGAAGGCAAAATGATGTGTCCGTGATCCCCGGAATTCAGCCGGCACCAGGTTACCGGACGGCCCGGAACCTTCGTGTTCCAGGATCAGGTGAATCTGGGTTGGCCCACTCTGAAACCACAGGCCATCAAATGAGAATCCCGGACGCGGGACCTCGACCATCCCCAGCACACCGACGTAAAACGCCCGGCTCGACTCCAGGTCACCAACAACCACCGTGACATGGTCGATCGTGCGGACGGCGATCGGCCCGGCCGCATCGGTTTCAACAGCACTCATCCTGCAGTCTCCTCGGCAGTCTCCTCGGCAGTCTCCTCGGCAGTCTCCTCGGCAGTCGCCTGCAACATCAGTTCCACCGCCTCCCGTCCCGACATCCCCGGCGTGATTCCTATCGACTCGGCCCGAGGCGTACAACGAACGATCCTCGCATCAAGCAAGTCCTCGGGATCCACCAACGGACATTCGGGCGTTCCCTGCGCCACGGCGAGGGCCTGGTTGAATTCGGCTGGCACCACGACGTCGTAAATTCCACACCCAACGATCCCAATTGGTGTCAGGATCGAACAGTACTGTCCATTGACCCACCGGTTGCTGATTCCAATCGCGGGGCCATTTTCAAATTGCATCGATGTTGTGATCGACCGCGGCAAGTTGTCTGCCATGAACTCCGCTCCTCTCCATTTCAGGTCAACACGGTCTCGCCACCGGAGTCCACGGGCAATCCGATGGACCAATCCTGACCGTCACGCACCACGCGACGATACAACGTGTCGCGCTCGACCGGTTCACGCCCGGCCTCGCGGATCAGCCGGTGCAACCGCTCGACCGTCAAGCCTTCGGGGGTCACCGCTCCCGCGTCGTGATAAATCAACTCGTGAACCACCGTTCCGTCCAGGTCGTCGGCTCCAAAGCTCAACGCCACCTGGGCCGTCTCCTCGCCCAGCATGATCCAGTAGGCCTTGATGTGGTCAAAGTTGTCCAGCATCACCCTGGACAGCGCCATCACCCGCAGATCCGTCAGTCCGCCGGGCAGGTGCAGGTGTTCCAAGCCGGTGTTCTCTGGATGAAAGGCCAGCGGGATGAAGGTCTGAAATCCACCGGTTTCGTCCTGCAGTTCGCGAAGACGGCACAGGTGATCGACCCGATGCCGAGACTCTTCGAGATGGCCATAGAGCATCGTGGCATTGGTCCGAAGTCCCAGTTGATGGGCACAACGATGGATGTCGAGCCACGACTGCCCGTCGGCCTTGTGTTCGCAAATTTGGCCACGAATCTCCTCGTCGAAGATCTCCGCACCACCACCGGGCATGCTGCCCAGTCCGGCGTCAATCAATTGTTCCAGCACCCACTGGACCGGTTGTTTCGTGATGTGAGAAAACCAGTTGATTTCAACACCGGTCCAGGCCTTGATGTGAATCCGTGGGTTGGCGTCATGGATCACCCGCACCACGTCGACATACCATTCAAACGGCTTCTGGTGATGCAGCCCACCGACAACGTGAATCTCAGTGGCCCCGGCCTCGGTGGCCTCCTCGACCCGCTCCCGGATCATCGCTTCGTCAAACGTGTAAGCACGCTCGGCTTTCAGATCCGAGCGAAATGCGCAGAACACGCACCGGTACACGCAGACATTGGTCGGGTTGAGGTGGATGTTGGTGTTGTAGAACGCCAGGTTGCCGTTCTTGCGTTCCCGAATCACGTTGGCCAATTGGCCGAGAAACAACAGGTCGGCGTTCTGATCAAGGTACAGGCCGTCTTCAAAAGACACCCGCCCGCCCGACTCGACGGTCTCGGCGATCGCCTGGAGCCGGGGGTCAGTGCTCGGGAGCAAAACCGGCGAAGTCATGAGCGTCTCATTCACGTTGCGTCTGGATCCACTCTATCCAACCGCATTCTAGACGCACCGTTCACTGTCAGCCAGCAACGCACCACGCCGCCACACAACTCACGACGCCGCAAGCGGGAAAAGCAACACATCGGCCAGTCCCACTGCGAGCAGTCCCAGGCTGATCACCGCATTGATATGAAAGAACGCGAGGCCGACCCGCGAGAGATCCTCGGGGCGGACCAGCCAGTGCTCCCAGGCCAACAGGACACTGACTGCCACCACACCACAAAGGAACACCGGCCCCAATCCAGCGGCCATCCACAGCCCAAACAGGCAACCGATCGTCACCAGGTGACTGACCATCGCCACCCGCAGAGCCGCCGGCACACCCAGTCGAGCCGGGACACTGAACAAACCAGCCCGGCGGTCATGCTCCACATCCTGGCAGGCGTAGATGATGTCGAATCCGCCCACCCAGAAGAAGATCACCGCCGCGAGCATTCCCGGGATCGCCAGGTCCTCAGCCGATCCAATCAACGGTCCCCGGATCGCGATCCAGACACACAGGGGTGAGAGCATCAACGCGGCCGCCAGCCAGTAATGGCACAGGCTGGAGAACCGCTTGACGTACGAGTACCCCAGCAGGAAAAACAGCACGGGGACAGCCAATCGGATCGGCCACCAATTGGGTGGATCCCCCAACAGAAACAACAGTGTCGACGCCAGGAAACCCAGCGAACAAATCAGCGTGAAAAGCCAGACCGATCCAACACCCAGCAACCCCGCCGGCAGGTGACGGTTGGCAGTTCGAGGATTCTCGGCATCGAGGCGGCGGTCGACCAGGCGATTGAAGGCCATCGCCGCGCTGCGAGCGGTGACCATCCCCAGCACAATCCCTCCCAACTGGTACCACGCGAAGCCATTCTCGGGCTCCCGCCATGCCAACACCGCCGCCAACAGCGCAAACGGCAATGCGAACACCGTGTGGCTGAAGCGAATCAACTCGAGCAGTTGACGAATCCGACCAAGCCTGGAAACCGTACCGTCTGAAGTCGGAGGCATGGTCGTCATGAATCGAATTCAAGTCGGTCCGTGATCAGGGGGCAACGAGTGCACCGTGACGTTCCAGGTGAGTCCTCCAGCGGGCCACGGCCTTGCTCCGTCGCCCCACCGCGGCATCGGGCCGAAACTCGTATTTCCGGCCCGTGATCCGCGACACATGGTAAAACGCCATTTCCCGGATCGCAACGTGGTCGTGGTCCAGCCAGTCCACAAGCTGTTCGGAGGTTTCCTGGCCAGCACCATCCGCCTTGTCAAAGCCCCACAGCAACCGATGGACGGTCTCGACATCTGTCCGTTCGAACCAGCGGCCCAACTCGACTTTCAACACGTCACTTCTTCCGGCCTCCCCCACCAGCCACTGCCTCAGGCCATCAAACGCCCCCTGGCGGGATTCGCTGTACTTGGACTCGGCCAACGCCTGCACCAGGGGCTCCAGTTGGCCCGTCAAAGCCAGGCAACTCACGGCCAGGGCCGACACCCCCGACAACGGCGATTTGACAGCCGCGGCCACGCTGAGACGGATCGGTTGTTGGGGATCGAATTCTCGTTCAAAGCGAGTCGACAGCGTCCGCTGAACGGCCGAAGCCGCCTGGGCCCCGGGGACCAGCCAACCGGGAAGAACCGCCAACGGCTTCGGTCCCTCGTCATCAACATCCGAGGGTGCCAGGGACAACCAGTCACCTTTGACCAACGACAACACTGCATCGGATGACTCCGACTCCAACCGGACCGCTCCGCTGGCGACCGTGAGATCTCCCAGGTACCAGTCCCCCTCGAAGTCCTGTTCGAAGGATTGTGGGAATCTCGGGTGGACCTTGATCCCGCACATCGTGTCGGGTTCTGACAATTCCAACCGCCAGCTGCGTTTTCCAATTGCCAGGCGAACCACGACCGGCCCGGAGACACCCGCCGTCGGTGGCCCCGTATGGAACACCACACGACCACGCTCGATCGTCACCCCACACACGGCATCAGCCGCCCCGGCCAGCGACACGACGGAATGCCCCTGGAGGCTCATCCGCACGGACAGGTTCTCGATTTTCAGATCCGCCACGAATGGATCCGGCGATGCCAATCGTTCACCCGAACGGACCTGTCCGCCCCGGGGCAACACCATCCAACCACCGCTGTCGACATCCTGTCTCAATAAGACTCCGTGGGCCGAAGCGTACTGGACCGGTGGCAAGGGAGGCGCCGGGACGGGAACCACCGGTTTGGAAGGCTCGACGACCGGCGGCTCGGGCTTGCTCGAAACAGCCGGGGGCTTGCTCACATCCGGGCCCGTATCCGGGCTGTTTCCCGGTTCGTCCGACCTGGTGACCGGGGCCACCGCGGCCGCCTGGGGGCCGGGAGCATCTGTTGCGGGCGACTCAACCGCCACCGGCAAGGCTGTATCCGGCGAGGTGTCAATCACACCCGCCCCATCCTCCAGGTCCACCACCGCCGCCGGAGTTTCACTCTCGGTACCAGACACCGCCTGCCAGTCCAACACTCGAACCTGGCCTTCGAACACCAACAAGGAGAGCCAGGCCAGAACGACCACCGAAACCACGATATAGGGCAGGCCACGTTTCCACGCGGAGGGAGGAGTCGCGATCTGGCGAACCGCGTCGGCCACCGCCTGTTCTTCTTCGCTCGGGACTCCCGCACTGCCATCCCCCTGGTTGTCCAGAGATTCGACCGCAGCCACCTCGTCGGAATCCGGCTCGACGGCCCCCAGCACGTCCTCGACACGGCTGGCCCCCAACGCATACATCCGTTCACGACTCTCGGGCACCACCGTCACCGGTTCACCCAGCACCAGTGTCAGAACCTGGTGACAGGCGGCCATCTCCGCCAGGTGCACATCGGATTCCAGGCACACCTGCTCCACATCATTCACGCCGTCGATCGGCAAGGTGTTGTCCAGGTATTCGGCCACCACGTTGGGTTCCAAGCCCATGGCCGGGCCGATCAACTCCGGTGCGGTCAGACGCCGCCGCCGAGTCACCTCTCGGATCCGCCCGATCAATGTCGACGCCGATGGACTCTCCGTCGCTTTTTTTCCGATTTCCCGAGCCTGCTCGGGTTCGAGAATATCGTCCAGGTAGGCCAGCAGGGTTCTGAGTGTCAGCCGCATGAATTCCATTTCCTCGCTGGAACTGTATCTCGAACAGACCCGGGCGTGGTGACGGAGCGTATCTGCCCCAAGACCACCTCCTGTACTTAATAGTGCCTGGCAGACCACAATTCCGTACAACCAATTGCAAACAAAACCACATTTTCCTGAATGTCCTCCTGTGGCTTCCAAAACGTCTATTCCATCGAGAGTTGACGCCATGACACCACTTCCCACACGACCCGCTCGACTGTTGACGCTCGCCGTCTTGTTCCTGCTCCCCGGCGTTCTCCAGGCGGACAAGAAGCCAACCGTGAAGCCCCCACCCCGCGTGCTGCTTCTGTGGCATGATCCAGATGGACACCCCCGTTCGACTCACGAGTACCAGGCGGGGATGCGAATCATTGCTCGTCAGTTGCAACGTCATCACGGCATCCAGCCAATAGTGGTCCGGGCCAACGCCCCCTGGCCGGAGGGTCCGGAATTGCTGGACGGAGCCGATGCCGCGGCCCTGTTCGTCTCCGAAGGTGCCAAGTGGATCAGTGACGATTCCAGACGCCTGGCGGCCTTCAAAAAACTCGCCGCCCGCGGCGGAGGGCTCGCCGGCCTGCACTGGGGTATTGGAACCCGCAAGGCCGAACCCATCCCGGCGTTCCTGTCGTTGCTCGGCGGCTGTCATGGTGGGCCAGACCGGAAGTACACCGTGGTCACCACCCGTGCCACGCCCGCAAAACCATCGCATCCGGTGCTCAATGGCATCCAGCCGTTCCAGGTCAAGGACGAGTTCTATTATCGCCTGAAATTCGTCGGCAACGGCTCGAAGATCACCCCCCTGTTGAAAGTGCCCATCAACGGCACGCCCGAGACCGTTTCCTGGGCCTGGAGCCGTCCCGACGGGGGAAGGAGTTTTGGGTTCAGCGGCCTGCACTTCCACGAGAACTGGAAAAAAACCGAGTACCGCAGGCTGGTCATCCAGGGCATCCTCTGGACACTCAAAAGGCCGATTCCCCAGACCGGTGTCACAGTCCCTATCCAGCCCGGTGACCTCAAACTCACGCGTCCCAAAACATCGAAACCCGGCAAGCGGTAGTATCGCGCCCCGGTCGAATTTTCTTCTTGCCCTCCAGCGGTCCGCGTTTACAATGCGCGCGACTGCACAGGGTATTCGACAGGAGGTCGTCGATGTCAGATACCGAAAATGAGACCGGTCAACCCGCACGGGTTGTCGTGCTGGGTGCAGGCACCATGGGTGCCGGGATTGCTCAATGCCTGGCCGATCACGGGCACGAGGTCACTCTCACCGATGTCGACTCCGGTGCACTCCAACGAGCTCTTCAACGGATCGCCACCAGTCGCACGACACTCGAGGCTGCCGGATTGCAATCCAGCGACGTCTCCACCGACGGTGAACAGCGGTTGGCCATCTCCACCAACCTCGAGACATCGGTCAGCCAGGCCAACCTGGTCATTGAAGCCGTACCGGAGAACATCGAGCTCAAATGCGAGGTTTTTGCGACACTCGATCGTCTCGCCCCTCCTCACACGGCGCTGGTCTCCAACACCTCTGGTCTCTCGATCACCACCCTCGCCCGGGCGACCGGCCGTCCCGAACAAGTCGCCGGCTTCCACTGGTGGAACCCGGCCGAGTTGGTGCCCCTGGTCGAGGTCACCTCCGGAGAACAAACCGATCCGAAACTGATCCAACAACTGCTGGACCTGGCCATCGCGCTCGGCAAGCAACCGATTCACGTCCGGCGTGATGTTCCGGGATTCGTCGGAAACCGCCTCCAGTTCGCGGTTTTCCGCGAGGCGCTGCACCTCGTCCAGGAAGGAGTTGTCAGTCCCGAGGATCTCGACCGGGCCATGACCGGAGGCCCGGGATTCCGATGGGGATTCCTCGGACCACTGCAGGCGGCCGATTTTGGAGGGCTGGACGTCTTTCACAGTATCTCCAGCTATCTCTGGCAAGACCTCGGTGATGCCACCACGCCTCCGCCAGTGCTGTGCGATCAACTTGCCGCAGGCCGACTGGGAACCAAGACCGGCGGTGGTTTCTACGACTACTCGCCCGAGGACCTGGCCAAGCTGACCCAACGTCGGGACCGTTTCCTGCTGGGTCTCAAGCAACTCGCCGACGCCAGCGGCCGCACTGGCAGGGACACGGTGGACACTCCGGTGAAGCCCAACCAGAAGGTCGCCTGAGATTGGCGGTGAATTGAGATCACCCCGGCAGCCAACCTAGGTCTGCCCGGCCCATTTCTCGCCCGCGTCCTCCACCGCTTCCTCGAATGCGGTTCGGATCCGGGCGATCGCTTCCTCGGGCAACGGCCCGCGGGAGGCGGCTTCAATATTGGCAAGCACATGATCAGGATTCGTCGTGCCGATGATCGCGGTGTGGACATCGCACGACAGCGTGAACCTCAGGGCCACTTCGGCCCAGTCCGATTCCTCGAACCCGATGTCCTCGGGGGCAAACGCCATCAGTGCCAGCCGCTCGGTGTAGGTTTCGGCATAACGAGCATAAAAACCCGGTTGGTCATTGAGGTCCTTCCAGGCTGCGTTGGCGATCGGTCGCTTGGCCATCACGCCAACTCCAAATTCTGCAGCGGTCGGCAAGACCTCATCGATGTTCACTTGATCGCACAGGTTGACGGACGTCTGGATCACACTGACGTCGTCCAGGCACGCCGCGTATGCCCCCGTCCGATTGTCGCCGGAATATCCCACGAAACGGACCTTGCCGGCATCCCGGGCACGGACCAGTGCACCAAGCGCCTCCCCCTGTTCCAGCACCTCACGGTCACAGGTGTGCAGGAGCATCACGTCAAGATGATCAGTCCGCAATCTTGCGAGCGACCTGTCGACAGTCGCGGTGATCACCTCGGCAGACCACGGTGATCCCGGCACATCGTCAAAAGCCTGGCCGCACTTCGAGACCAATACGAAGTCGTCTCGCCGGCTCCCGATCGACTGCCCGATCGCCTCTTCGGAACCACGATACCCCGCAGCGGTATCGATCAGGTTGACGCCATGATCCAGCAAGAGGCCCAGCACACCGTCGACTTCGCGTTGACCGGTCTCCAGCACCCCGATGGGAGCTCCGCCAAACCCCAGCACCGACACGTCCAGACCGGTCCGACCAAACGTCCGTGTTTCCATCGATTCGGCCCCTGCCCCTCGGCATTACTCAAAGACAATACTCAGCCAACCGTCGTTTGCCTCGACACGAGTCACCGAGAGATTGATCGGATCAGCGCCCTCGCGTGTCACGTTGAAGTGACGATCGATCATTCGATTCTTCACCGCCGCGCTCAGTTTCTTGCGAACGACTCCGGCCCGGACAATCTGCTTCGCGCGGCTCTTGGGACGCGACACCGCCGAGACCTTGACCGAACCGCGAGCGACAGCCACATTCTCGCCGGCGATCCGAACGTCAAACGGCATTGTCACGACCTGTGCCGGAATGTCCTCCTTGCCTCCGCCCTGCTTCAAACCGGCGCGGATAATCAACTTCAACTGGCCTTCAGCAATTCGGACCCGAATCGGATCGTCAGGCGCAAACATCAACGTCGTTGGCCCACTGTCGTCACTCGTTTTTGCCTCGGACTTGAAGTGAAACTCACGGCCCAGGAATGTCGAAACGGTCTTCTCGAACTCCGCCTTGACATCATCCTCGGTCATCGTCTTGCCGGCCAGATTCATCCGATCCAGGGCATTGTTGATAGCCGACTCGTGGAGATGCACCACCAGTCCCTTCTTGGAAACAACCGCCGGATTGGGCATTCCACCGGCCAACTCGCCCGAGCCCATCAACTGGCTGGAGACACGAAGTTCGGTGTCCGTGGAGGTGACACTCCGGCCAGCGGGAGCCAGCTTGAGTTCGTCGAGTGGGCCGTTGACATGCTTGGCGAGGTCGGCAGTTGCCTGCTTGAACTGTTTGTCCACTTCACCGTTGAATTCCGGCGCCACGTCGGCCGCAACTTTCTGAGCAGCAATCTGCTCGCTTCGCGGCGTGAGCTTGATCGCCTTCTTGCGAGCAATCCTCCGGACGAGTGAACTTTTTGCCGCAACATCAACGATCGTGTTGTTGGCGTCGACAGCCACCTCGGCCGGCTTGGTCGTGAAGCGGTCCCCGTCAAAGTGCACCAGCTTGGTCGCACTGAAGGTGTGTTCACCGTGCGTGAAAATGCTGGCGCCCTTCTTGTCGGCACGCGTGTCGGTGATCGTCTTGCCCTCGAGCACCATATTGAAACGGGCCCCCTGTTGACTGGGCAGCAGATCAATACCCACCCTCGCTGTCGTGGTCGAATCGCCACTGACCTGGGCTTCGAGAATCACGTCACGCACGGGTTTTTTCTCGACTCGTGTCTGCGCCACGTACCGGGCCAGCAACTGCTCGCTGGCAACGACACGCAGGTTGTATCCCAGGTAGTGCGGGCGGAGAGCTTCACCAAGTTGCTCGTACTGTGACCGGGAAATGCCCTGGATGGCCATCAAGGCCTTCCGGGCACGAGTCGCAGCGGTTCGCGATGCCGTCTCCTCGTAACTGGCAATCGCAGCAGCCAGGGTCACCAGATGCGGCCGCAACGCCGAGCGGGTCTTGTCATCCAGCGGCTTGGCTGGCGGTTTGGGAGCCGCCATCGGCTTGCCAGCCACTGCCAGGTAAGCGGCCAGGCCGGTCTCGACTGCTTCAAATTGGGGCTCCTGGAGAAACTTGATCTGCGCGGCGTTGCCCAGGTTGTCCTTGGTTTGGAGAGTCTTGAGCAC
>MDTE01094166.1_pt1 | contig 17339 bp, 19 predicted proteins | sample 811231 | NCBI WGS metagenome assembly MDTE01 (sample SAMN05326651, study PRJNA326480) | marine metagenome | isolation source: seawater | place: Indian Ocean: Red Sea | collected 2010
AAAATTTATTCGTAAAAAAAATAAAATTCCTTATAATGCGATAATGAAAAAAATTAATTTTATGGATACTTCTTTTCGTGATGGATTTCAGTCATGTTATGGAGCCAGAGTCAAAACAGAGGATTTTATCCCGATATTAAAAGCTGCTGTTGAAGCAGGTAATGATAATTTTGAAATTGGTGGTGGAGCAAGATTTCAAAGTCTTTATTTTTATTGCCAAGAAGATGCTTTTGAAATGATGGATAAATCTCGAGAAATCGTAGGAAAAGATATCAATTTACAAACTTTAGCAAGAGGTGTAAACGTAGTAGGATTAGAATCTCAATCTAGAGATATAATTGATCTTCATGCAAAATTATTTAAGAAACATGGCATAACGACTATAAGAAATTTTGATGCCCTTATGGACATTAGAAATTTATCTTATTCAGGTGAATGTATTACTAATGCTGGATTAAATCATCAGATTGTTATTGCTCTAATGGGATTACCACCTAGTTTAAATGAGAAATATTTTCATTCTGCAAATTTCTATACTGAAAAAATAAAGGAAATTTTAAAAGCTGATATTCCATTTGATAGTTTAGCCTTTAAGGACGCATCAGGAACTACACCTCCATCAATTGTTTTTGAATGTGTGAAAAATGCTAGAAAAATATTACCAAAAGAAACAATGATTCAATTTCATACTCATGACACAGCAGGTATGGCTATTTCTAGTAATATGGCTGCAATAGAAGCAGGAGCTGATATGATTGATTTGGCAATGTCACCAGTAAGTGGAGGTACTTCTCAAACAGATATCTTAACTATGTGGCAGGCCTTGAGAGGTACAGAATATACATTGGATATAGATGAAGAAAAAATTTTGGAGGTTGAAAAAATTTTCATAGAAAAAATGAAAAAATATTATCTTCCACCAGAAGCTACAGAAGTTAATCCTGTAATTCCTTTTTCTCCAATGCCAGGAGGAGCTCTTACTGCAAACACACAAATGATGCGAGATAATGGAACTCTCAACCTTTTTGGTAAAGTTATTGAAAATATGAGAGAAGTTGTAGCAAAAGGTGGCTATGGAACGTCTGTTACTCCTGTTTCTCAGTTTTATTTTCAACAAGCTTTTACTAATACTATTCAAGAAAAATGGTCAAAAATATCTGAAAATTATGGAAAAATGATTCTTGGTTATTTCGGAAAAACTCCTACAGATCCAGATCCTGAAATTATTAAAATTGCCTCAGATCAATTGTCTCTAGAGCCCACTAAAGAAGACCCTCATGATCTGAACGATAAAAACCCTAATTTAGGTATTGAATATAATAAAAAATTGCTTAAGGAAAAAAATTTAGAAATTACAGATGAGAATATTTTTATATCTGCTACTTGTGGAGCAAAAGGATTAGCTTTCTTAGAAGGTAGAAGTGAATTAGGAATAAGATATTCAAAAGATATGAAAAAACCCAAGGTTGATACCAATTCTTTAAACGATAAAAGTGACAGTAAAAAATCTTCTCAGGCAACTGTATCTATAGATGGCAATGTATATGAAGTAACAGTTTATTCAGAATAAGAAAATTAATATTTACTTCAAATAGTAGTTTTACCAATCCGCTGAATCTCTCCAAGAAAATTGTGGTTCCCAACCTAATATTTCTTTAGATTTTGTGATATCTAATAATGTTCCGAATTTTTCAATTTCTTTTTTATAAGGAACATTGGGAAACAATTCACTGGTAGCATCTTTACTAGGAATATCTAATATTGTATCTTTTCCGTTAATAAAAAACACTTCATGACCTGTCCAATTTCCTTCAATGCTCATTACGCAAGCAGTTGCAGCATCTCTTCTATCAGTCCAAGCCCAAAATCCAGCTGCTGCATGTCCAGTCATATTTCTTTTATTTCCATTTTTTAAAAAATCTTTAGATGTTTTTTCATCCCAAAGTGCATGAAATCTCATGCTTGAAATTTGAACTGTTCTTTTTCTTGCAAAAGATTCGGCCATTTCCTCTCCAAGCCATTTAGTTAAGCTATACACATCTTTATTTCTAGTAGGATGTTTTTCATCTATAGGAAAATATTTTGGTGCTATAGGTGGTTCTCCCCATAGACTTGCTGGCCAACCTGCACCTAAAGCATTTACAGAAGAAGCCAACACTATTTTTTCTATTCCTTTTTCTTCAGCAGCTTGTAAAACATTAAATGTAGAGATCATATTTACTCGGAAAATTTCTTCATTGGGAATTGTTCCTGGAGAAGGAATAGCAGCTAGATGTATTATTGCTTCACAGTCTTCAGTTGCAAAAATTGTTTCTCCGTAGTCCGTAAAATTTATTTTCTTAAATTTTACTTCTGAGTTTTCTAAACTTTGATGAGATTCTATAATATCTCCATTTATAACTTGATGATTTCTTTTTACAAGTTCTTTTATTACGTATTTCCCAGCTCTCCCACTTCCTCCAGTAACTAGTACTTTCATTTTTTCTCCTTTTTATTGATTAATAATTATGATATATTTTTTATAATTTTTTTCCCAAAAATCAATCCACATATAATTATAAAAAATCCTGATAACCCTATAGTTATAGAAAGTCCTATAGATTTAGCTAAAAATCCTGAAAATATTGAACCAATAGCAGTAGCACTCCAAATTAATTGATGCATACTCATCACTCTTCCTCTGTAAATATCATTAGTTAAATTTTGAGTTAATGTTGTACTTAGGGTTCCATAAAGTGTTTTTGTTCCTCCTAAAATAAAAGTTATAAATATTCCTAATAAAAGATAGGAAGTTAGAGACAGAAAAATAAAGGAAAATCCTAATAAAATTGCTGAAATTATGTAATAGTTTTGAATTTTAATTCTTGTTCCAAAAAATATTAAGAACAATGTTGCTGATAATCCTCCGAAGCCTGATCCTAATAATAAATTACTATATGCTTTAATTCCTTTTTCACTCATTTCTTCAGATAATTTGGGCAATAATGTATCGAAACTTGATGAGAAAATCGTTAAAAAGACTCCTAATAAAATTACGTATTTAATAGTTTTGCTTTTAAATACATATGAAAGCCCATCTTTTAAGTTTGATAGAACATTTTCAGTTTGTGCTTTAGTTTTATGTAAAGATGAATTCATTTTGAGTAAATATAAAAGTGTAAAGATATAACATGATCCGATTAGATAAAAGATTCCTTGTATTCCCATCACATTGTTTATAGGCACAAAAATCATTGGCCCCAATATAGAAGAAATTCCGAATACGATTGAATACATTGCAATAGCACTAGATAATAGTTTTTGTTTTACTAATGCAGGTAGCATTGCTGATCTAGATGGGAGATCAAAAGATAGGAGAATTCCTGTGAGCACAGATATAAACAATAATATTGAAGGAGTCATAAATTCTATAGAAATTGTTATTCCTGTTATTAATGCTAATAAAGAAAATAACCCTCTAGTTAACCTGATGTTAATTAATCTGTTAACTCTATCTGCGATTACACCTCCAAAGAATGAGAAGATTATCATAGGGGATAATGTGCAAAATCCTACTAATCCAACCATAATTGTAGATTCAGTTAGATCATGCATTAACCATAATCTTCCATACCCCAATGACCACATTCCTATATTTGAAAATGCTGCGGCTAACCAAAAGTATCTATATTCTTTAGATTCAAAAGCTTGTAGGCCAGTTTTTGAAGAAAGAAAATCTTTTAAATTTGTGAACAAAATTATTTTTAAAATAAGGTGCCGCAGGGCGGAATCGAACCGCCGACACATGGATTTTCAGTCCATTGCTCTACCGACTGAGCTACCGCGGCAAAAATTAAATAGATTTAAGGAGTTTACTACATTTTTACAATATCTAGTGTAAACTCAAAATATTAAATAAATCTTATAACTAAAAAGTATAATTTCAAATGAAAATTTTTTCAGTTACGTCTCCAAAACCAGGATTAGGTAAAACTTCTTTAATATCAGGTCTATCAAACATTTTGATTAGGCAAGGTAAAAATGTAAAGATTTTAAATTCCATCTTTTCTGATTCAGCTTTAAGCTATGAATTGTTTCCTGATGATGTAGTAGTATCTGGAAACTTCAAGAAAAATGGTTCAATTATTGATGATTCAGATAGAATTAAAGAAATTAATAAAGTTGTAAATTCTTTTGAAAATCAAACTGAATATTGCTTTGTAGAATCTAATTTTGATTCTTTGGAATACAATAATTCTCTTGTTGAAACTTTGAATTCTGAATCAATATTAGTTATTGATTATTCAAAAGATATTAAATCTAGACTAAAGCAATATAAAGAAAAATTATTTGGAATAATTATTAACAATGTACCTAAATTTAGAATGAATAAAATTCAAGATGATTTACTTAATTCTATTAAAAAAGATGGATTTAAAGTTATTGGGATAATTCCTGAAGATAGATGTTTGCTATCATGTACCATTGAGCAACTTTCTGAACATATAAATGGTAAATTTATTTATAAAAATTCCTCTACCAACTCTCTAATTGAGAATATTTTAATAGGAGGGATGGTTTTGGATTGGAGTGTTCATTATTTTAGTTCATCATTTAATGTAGCAGCAGTAATAAGAGGAGATAGGCCAGATCTGCAGTTAGGAGCTTTACAATCAGGAAAAGTAAAAGTTTTAATTTTAACAAAGGCTATGGAGCCTATTGAATATGTATCTTATGAAGCTGAAAAATTAGGAATTCCAATTATTTTAAGTGAAAAAAATACTGAAGAAACAGTAAATTTATTCGAAAATATTCATTCAAAATCTAATTTTAATCATCCTGAAAAATTACAAAGAATTACTGATTTAATTTCAACAAATTGTAATATGCAATTATTTTAATTACTCATTACATTTTACCGTGTATTTACCTTTTTCCTGATTACACGGTAAAGGTATCCGATAATGGTATATTAGATTTTGGTATTATTTTGAATTAGAGAAATAGAGGATTCATTGACAATAATAGAAAAAAACCATCATTTAACGAAAGCACAGTTAGAGGCTGTAAACCATACTAAAGGTCCAGTTTTAGTTGTTGCTGGCCCTGGTAGTGGAAAAACTAGGGTTTTGGCTCATCGTATAGCCAATTTGATTAACAATCATGATGTATTAGCAGAAAATTTGTTAGCCGTAACTTTTACCAATAAAGCTGCTCAAGAAATGAGAGATAGATGTCAAAATTTATTACAATCAGCTTTTTCTTTAAATATTTATACTTTCCATAGTTTAAGTTCTTTTCTTTTAAGATCCTATGGATCTCATATAGGAATAGATTCAAATTTCTCAATTATTGATTCAAATGATCAATTAAGAATTATCAAAAGAATACTTAAGAGTTTAGACAAAGATCCCAAATTATTGCCATTTAAGATTAATACTTTGATTTCAGAAATTTCTTTAGCCAAGAATTTTAAACTTTCTCCTTCTCAATATATTAAAAAATTTGGTAATCAGGATTCTTTGGGAGGGTTTTATCAAAACATTTTTGAAATGTACGAATACTATGAAGATGAATTAAAAAGATCGAATGCATTGGATTTTGATGATCTTCTATTGAAAACTGTTACTCTTTTACAAAATCATGAGGAAACAAGATCTATATGTGAATCCAAATTTAAATATTTATTAGTTGACGAATTTCAAGATACGAATAAATTACAGTTCGAGATTTCTACTGCTTTAACTAAAGATAACAAAAATTTATTTGTTGTAGGTGATCCTGATCAATCAATATATTCATGGAGACATGCAGATCCAAATAATGTAATCGATTTTGATAACTTTTTTACTAATGCAAAAGTTATTAGGTTAGATCAAAATTATCGTTCTACTAAATCTATATTATCAGCTGCAGATTCTTTGATTGCTAATAATAATATTAGATTTGATAGAGAATTATGGACTGATAACCCTGAAGGATCTTTCGTACAGATTGTTACTTGTTTGAATCCACCTAATGAAGCTAGTTTTGTCTCAGAGCAAGTTTTGAAACTTTTATCAGAAGGTTTTTCTGAAGAACAAATTGCAATAATGTATAGAGTAAATGCTCAATCAAGAAATATTGAAGATTCTTTTCAGCAATTAAAAATTCCTCACAGGTTGATAGGAGCAACTAGTTTTCGAGAAAGAAGAGAAATCAAGGATATTCTTGCTTATGTGTCTATATTAGTAAACCCTAAAGATGAAAATTCTTTACTTAGGATAATTAATACGCCTAGAAGGGGTATCACAGATAGTACTTTTAATTATTTGAAGCAAATTTTTTTAAATGAATCTAAGTATGATTCAGTTATTCAAGTGATTTTGGATAATAACTCTTCTTCATTGGATGGATTATCAACAAGAGCTAAAAAATCAGTTCAGAATTTTTCAGAAATTCTTTCTGACTTATTAACACAAGTAAATAATAAAAATCCTGATATTTTAATTTCAAATATATTAGATACAGTCAAATATAAAGAATATATAGAAAATGACACAGATTGGGAAAATAGATGGAGAAATATTGAAGAATTAAAAATTAAAGCAAAAGAAATTATAAACCCTAACTTAGATTGTCTTCAAAATTCTTTGGAATTTTTAAGTAGATTTTCTTTAATCTCTAAAACTGATGATTTAGATAATGAAATAGGTATTAAAGAGTCAGATAATCAGAAAAAAGTAACTTTAATTACTTTACATCAAGCAAAAGGGCTTGAATTTGATGTAGTTTTTATTTTAGGCCTAGAACAAGGTATTCTTCCTCATGTAAGATCATATGATGATCCTTCACAAATGGAAGAAGAGAGAAGGTTGTGTTATGTAGGTATTACTAGGGCAAAAAAACATCTTTATTTATCAAAATGTTTGCAAAGGATTCCATGGAGTGAAATAGGTAAACAACCATTTCCTCAATCTCAAATTCAATCTCAATTTATTTCAGAAATTCCTGATAAAGTTATTGAACAAAAATCATTTAGGATTAGAGGAAAATACTTAAATCGAAATAATCCTTCTGTGAAAAAAAATTTTGATATGTTGGACAGCAAAATTAATTCTCAAAATAATGAATCAAGTAAAATTTTATTTAATCCTTCAGATGTTGTTATACATAAAATTTTTGGAAAAGGAATTGTTATTTCTGTAGAAAAATCATCTGGAGATGAAGAATTAATTATTAAATTTGATAATATTAGTTCCCCTAAGAGAATAATTCCTAGTTTTGGATCTTTGAATAAGTCTAAATAAAAAAACTACAGATTATGATTAGGTTTTTTCAAGATTTTTTTTGATTTCCATAAACATGAAATTCATTCCTTCTTTTCTTACCTCTTTTACTTTCTTGAAACCAGATTTTTTAAATGAATTTTGGGCTCTTTTATTTGTTAGTAGTGTATGAAGGTAAAGTCGATGAATATTTGTGAATTCAAAAATATAATCTACTAGTGTATTCAAAGCATCGCATCCATAACCTTTATCCCAGTAATTCTTATCTCCAATCATTATTCCTACTTCAGCTTCTTGATTGATGATATCTATATCATAATACATACAATTTCCTATGTGTTTTCCTTCTTTTGTTTCAATAGCAAATTTTTCTGACCAAGGAACTGGAAATTTTAGATCATCTGTTTCTTGATTAATAAAATGTTTTATAGAAATTTCTATTGGAACAGTAGCATCTAGAGCACATAAAAGAGGATCCGTTCTCCAGATATAATCTAGCTCCAAATCATCGACTTTTTTAGTTCTTATATTTGTTATTGAACCTTCTATAAACTTAAATTGATCTTGCTTAAGTTTACTCTTCGGGGACCATTTCAATAGCTTTTTCCAATACATCAAGTTCATTTTCATAGGTTAGAAGAGTTTTTGCGACTTCAAAACCTTCCCAAATTACATTATCAAATTCTTTATCATGGTATTGTATATTACCACCCTTAGATTCCATTAAAAAAAAATGTACTTTTTTATGAATTTTTTTTCCTATATCATTTAGGAAAATATAGTTAATTTCATTAATTTTTTCAATTATGTGAGTATCTAAACCTGTTTCTTCTTTTACTTCTCTTAATGCTGTTTCTTCTATTGTTTCTCCATCTTCAGGTTTTCCTTTAGGTAAACACCAAAGATTTTCTTTTTTTCTATGACAGATTAGTACTTTATTACCATTATGAGAGAATTGATTGATTATCACTCCACCTGCAGCCCAAATGTTAGTTTGATGTAATGCATCTGATTTATTTTTTGCCATTTTTTTTAACTCGAGGAATTTTCTTTTGAATATTCCTCTGTATACATTTCATCTAAATATTTTGAAGGACATTTAACTGAAAGGTCTTTTGTGTGAAAAACTCCATCATTAAGAATTTTTCCTCTCATAATTATTTCTGCGTTTTCATTAAAAAATATTTGCCCAACTTCCCCTTGATAGGATACATTCAAATTTGATTCTGAATTGTCATCTCTTACTTGGAAATATGCTGTAAGGCCATCTGAAGATCTATGGAATGTTTCAGGAACTAATCTTGCTATAATTCCCAATGTCTCCTGTTGATCATTATTTTGTTTTGACAAAATATCATTTACTGAAAAATATCTAGTAGTAGCTTCATCAAATGAAGTTATTGATAGATAGCCAACTACTATTGCAATTGCAAGAGCAATTGTCATTATTTGTAACCTTGTTGAGAATATTTTTGGTTTATTTTCGGTGGAATTTTTACTCATTTAAATTAGTTTTAATCTTACTTTCTAAGATTTTATGTCTTCTTTCTATAATATAAATATATCCGAAGAATGATAACCAGGCTAGTGCAAATACAACTGCTAGATAAGTTAAATTTGTATCCAAGTTTCTTTTTTCTTTTTCAACTATTTTTAAAGCTATTTCATCTCTTTTAGTCACTGTAATTGGAATTAACCTCTCTTGATGATCAAGGAGGACTTGATATGCTTTTTTAGGAGATTCTTTTTGATTCGAGACCCATCTTTCTCCAGTGATATTTTCTAACCCATATTCTGTATTGATATTTTCAGAGCTAACATTCAACTTAATTATATTTCCTTTATTATCTATAATTTCTAATGATTCTAAATGATCTTCACTATTCTTAGTGATAGAAGTTATTATTCCACTAATTACATTACTTCCATCATCAGCATTAACTATTTGAATGTTCAAAACAGAAGTGATTAGTGTGAATATTATTAATGCTATTGTGGTATTTTTTTTAATCATAATTTGCATTTACCTCTAGATCCTTTTTTGAAATTGTTCAAATTTAAATTCTAAAATCTTGTATCTTGTTTGTAGATAAACGATTGTGAAAAATATTAATGAGAAAGTTAATACTGAGAACAATAATGTTAGAGCCAGATCTCCACCTAAATTTGATTCTTGATTAGCAAGTGGGCCAATAACAATCGTTGGATGATTTTGTTCCCAAATTTGGGCTGCGAAATATATAAACGGGGTGTCTATAGCACCAATAATTGCTATTACGGCTGCAGATTTTTCTCTTAAAGGTCCAGATGGAAAATAACTTCTGAACATTAGGTAAGCACAGTAGATGAAAAAAAGTATGAGAGCTGTAGTCAATTTTGCTTCACCTGTCCACCATACTCCCCATACTGGTTTCGCCCAAACAATTCCTGATATTAACATTCCAATTGCAGAAATTATTCCAACTTCTGCACATGATAAAGATATATGATCCCATATAGGTTTTTTAGTAACTAGGTAGATGATACTTGTAATTGCTAGAATAATTATGGCTAACATAGAAATCCAAGCTAAAGGAACATGTATATAAAGAATTCTTTGTATAGCACCTTGGTTAATTTCTGTAGGTACCCACTTGAAAATCAGATAAACGTTTATAATTGAAAATATAGTACAGAGTAATACTAATATTCTTCTCATTAGTTAATTTTTATTTTTTTAGAGTTTTTTATCACAATTAGTATATATATAAATGATTATTTTGTTAGTCAATTATTATCTTTTCAAAGAAAAAGATAGAAAGAGGAAAAAATATAAGATTATAGGTGATTCCTAATCCAATCCAAGGTAAACATTTTCCCCAATCATTTAATTGTAATGCTATTTCAGTGGATCCGATAGCAAAAATCAGTAAAGGAATAATTATTGGTAAGAAAAGTATAGGTAGTAGAAATTCGCTGCTTCTTGTTCTTATCATCATAGCACCAAATAAAGCGCCTACAGTACTATATCCGAATGTTGTGATTAATGAAATTATAATAATTATTGGGTTTAAAAGTTGGATGTTAAAGAGAATTATAGATAATGAAAAAATGATTATTTCTGTGACAATAAGAAGGAAAAAAATACTAATTAATTTTGAGAGGAATATTAGATCTCTACTAATAGGTGTAATCAATAAACTTTCCAGAGTGTTTTCTTCTTTTTCTTTAGAATAAATTTTTGGAATTCCTATAGATGCTGAAAAAGCTATGGAAACCCATAATATTGCTGGTCCTATTTCATTAGGATTCATAGTAGTTAAATTTATGGATTGACTGAATATTATTATAGTTAACAAGGAGAATATTAGTACAGATATTATAAATTCCTTTGATCTGAATTCAAGTAATAAATCTTTCCAAATTAGATATCCAAGAGCTGATAATGAATGTTTCATGGGTTTTTTGAAAGAATTAATTTTCTGTCTTTTATATATGCAAATTTTTGAATTGTTGATTGATCGAATTGTTCAGAATGAGTACATAGTATAATCGCTGCTCCTTTTTTTCTTTCTTGAACAATAATATCTTTTAATGTTTCAATTGTAGCTTTATCCAAATTTATTTCAGGTTCATCTAATATGATTATTTGAGGTTTATGTAACAAAATTTTTGCTAATTCAGTTCTTTTTTTAAAGCCTCTAGATAATTCTTTTACTTTAGAATTCAGAAAATTAGAAATTTCGAATAATTCAGAAACATAATTAATATTTTTTTGAGGATTTTTAATTCCATAAAGAGAAGAAGAAAACTTTAGATTCTCTAATATAGTCATATCTTGATATAACATGTTTGAATCTAGTAATACACCTATCTTTTTCCTAAATTCTTTTGAATCATGTATAGGTTTTCCATTGAAAAAATAATCTCCAGAATCAGTGGTTATTAATCTTGATAAAATTCTAATTAATGTTGATTTTCCACTACCATTTTTACCTGAAATACAAAGTACTTCTCCATAGACTATTTTTAGGTTTAATTTTTCTAAAATTAGATTGTTTCCGAAACTCTTTGTAATGTTTTCCAAACTTATGGCTTCATTCATGATTATTTTAATCCTATATAAATATGGTCTTCTATAATTTTTACATCAAATTTAGTTAATCCTTCGTAAGAGGGTCCTTCTATTGAATCTCCATTAGATAGATCAAATATATTATTGTGCCAAGGGCATTCAATAGTTGAGTATTCTTTATCTAAATATCCTTCTTCAAGAGGGGCATCTGCGTGAGGACAAATACCTGACAAGGCAATAATTTCATTACCTCGATTAATTATAATTATTTTTTCACCATCAAAATCAAAAGGTTTTATTTCTCCTACTTTTATTTCAGATAGTTTTGCAATTTTTTTCATATTATCCTTTAAATTTAAATGAACACATCTATTTAAGAATATATTAATATTTCTTGAAATTTTAAATCAGTGAACCAATATATCAAGAGATAAACTCCAACTATACAAAGTATAATTCCAGAGATAATAGAAGACCTCTTACTAATTTGGCTTAAAAAAGGAATCTTAATTTTAGAAAATATAGATATAAATCCTGTAACTATTCCTACTATAAATATCATTCCAAATGCATAAGAAATAAAGTGAATAATAGATGATAATATATTTTGAGATTTTAATGAGTTAGTTATTAGTGCTATAAATAAAGGGAGAGAGCATCCTATAGAAGCTATTCCGTAAGAAATCCCAAAAATGAAGAAAGATTTTAGGTTTGTATTTTTAGGATCTCCTATTTTTGATGCAATTTGTTGAAAAAATGGTATATAAGATTGGTCATAAAATAATTGATTAGACCCCATATAAAGTACAATTATTCCAAGACATATTGAAATAAAAGGGATAAAAACAGATAAAAATTTTCCTCCTATTCCTACTAAAACTCCAAAAATAATAAATAAAAATAAAAATCCCATTCCTATTGTAGATATGATCAAAATAGAATTATTAAATTTTTTAATGAATGAATTGTTTTCGTTTTTGGGATTTTTTAAATACATACTTAGGTAAATAGGTAACATTGCAAAACCACAAGGGTTTACAGCTGTTAATGCTCCTGCTCCGAAAGAAAAACTTAGTGGTATAAAATCTAGAATTGTGGAAATAGAATTTGACGAAGAAGATGAAAAACTCATTCCAAAATTTACTACTATATCAGTAGGTTTTTGAAAAAAACTTACTATTAGATATATAGATATACTAACAAGTATAGTTATGCTTAAAGGGATAGTTTTTTTTATTGAATTACTCAAGAAATTAATGTTCTCAGTTAATTAGATTCTATAAAGGGTATTATTGTAGTTAAATTTTTAATATATTTAATTATAATGATAATCAATTTATATATTTTTAAAAATTAATTCTAAAAATGCTCTTATATGTGCTATAGTAGACTGTCGGATTTCTCTTATTTAAGAGAATTCAATACTAGTTAAAAATACAAAGGAAAAATTGGTACAAGAAATAAAAACAGATGAAAAAATGACTATTGAAACTCTTTTTGAGGCAGGAGTTCACTTTGGTCATCCAACACGAAAATGGAATCCTAAAATGGAGAAATACATTTTTGGACAAAGATCTAAAACCCATATTATAGATTTAGATAAAACTATTTCTCAGCTTAATAAAGCTAAAGAGTATGTAAGAAAAATTGTATCCGAAGGTGGAAAATGCATGTTTGTGGGAACTAAATTTCAAGCACAAGCATGTATAAAAGAAGAGGCAATAAAATCAAATAGTATGTATGTAAGTGAAAGATGGTTAGGTGGAATGTTAACGAATTTTGAGACAATAAAGGATAGAATATCAAGGTTAAAAAATCTTGAGAAAACTGCTAACGATCCTTCAAATTCTCGTCTAACTAAGAAAGAGAGACAAGTTATTTCAACACAGATTCAAAAATTAGAAAAATTTTTTGGAGGAATAAAAGATATCTCTGATTATCCTGATGTAATTTTTGTTATTGATATTGAGAAGGAAAATATCGTAGTAAGAGAAGCTAAAACTGTTGGTGTTCCTGTAATAGCATTAGTTGACACTAATAGTGATCCTACTGGTATAGAAATTCCTATTCCAGGAAATGATGACGCAGTGAGATCTATAAAGTTAGTGACTTCTTTAATTTCAAATGCAGTTATAGAAGGAAATGGTATTTTCGAAAAAAATAAAATTGAACAAGAAAAAGAACAAAATCTTAAAAGTGTTCAAAATTCTAATTCTGAAAAAAGGCCTAACTCTAAAGAATCAGAAGCAAAAAATTCTAAGAAAGTCGATAAATCTGATTAAAAAATAATATTGAATTCTATTAAAATATTGGAGTGACCATGGAAATTACAGCTGAGATGGTAAAGAAATTAAGAATGAAAACAGGTGCAGGTATAATGGCGTCTAAAAAAGCTTTAGAGGATTCTAATGGTGATTTTTCTAAAGCTGAACAAGTTCTTCAAGAGCAAGGTCTTGCTCTAGCAGCAAAAAAAGCTGGAAGAGATACTAGTGAAGGAGTTGTACAAAGTTATATACATACAGGAGGTAGGATAGGGGCATTGGTAGAAGTAAAATGTGAAACCGATTTTGTAGCAAGAACCAAAGAATTTTTAGACTTATCAAAAAATTTGGCTATGCAAATTGCAGCTATGAATCCTGTTTATGTTGATAGAAATAATGTTCCTGACGATGAAAAAGATGATTTTTCTTCTGAGGGAATTTTGTTAGAACAAGCATTTATTCGTGATCAAAATTTAACTGTTGAAGATATAATTAAAGAAGTTGTATCTAAAGTTGGAGAAAATATTATTATCAGTAAATTTCAAAGATTTGATTTATCTAGCTAGGATTTAGATGATAAAAGCAAAATATAATAATGTGCTTTTAAAATTAAGTGGGGAATCATTGATGGGGAATACTCCTTATGGAATAGATCCCAAGGCATTAGGTTATTTGGCAGAAGAACTTCATAAAGTAAAATCTAATTTTGATTTAAGAATTTCAATTGTAGTAGGAGGAGGAAATATTTGGCGTGGCGCGGATTACGAAGAACAAGGTATGGATCGTTCAGTTGCTGATTCAGCTGGTATGTTAGGAACAATGATAAATGCTTTGGCTATTCAAGATAGTTTAGAGAGAAGAGGAGTTCCTGTTAGAACACTTTCTGCATTATCAACCCCTTCTGTGGCTGAGCCATTTATACGTAGAAGAGCATTAAGACATTTAGAAAAAGGTCGAATTATAATTCTTGCAGGGGGTACTGGAAATCCATATATGACTACGGATACTGCTGCTGCTCAGAGATCATTAGAATTGAATTCAGAGTTATTGATAATGTCAAAGAACAATGTAGATGGAGTATATACTGCTGATCCAAATAAGGATGAAAATGCAAAAAAAATCGATCATCTTACTCCTATCGAAGCTTTAGCAAAAAGAATTCAAGCTTTAGACAGTACAGCTTTATCCTTGTGTATGGATAACGATTTACCGATAATAGTCTTTGATATATTTAATAGTGGAAGTTTAGAAAAGATTCTGCTTGGCAATAAAGTCGGTACTTTAATTTCTAATTCCAAGTAGAATTTATAACAAAAGAGGCTTTGTATGAATCAAGATAGCATTTTAATTGACATGAAAAAAAGAATGGATGGAGCTGTATTATCATTAGATAAAGATTTATCTTCTATGAGGACTAATAGAGCTCATACTGGTTTAGTAGAGAATATAATTGTTGATTATCAAGGTATGGAAATGCCAATTTCTCAACTAGCTCAAGTGAGTGTTAGTGATGGCCAGATGTTGATTATTCAACCTTGGGATAAATCTATTTCTCAGAATATTGCTCGTGCTATTTCTACTTCTGATATAGGTATGCAACCTAATGTAGATGGAGACATAATAAGATTAACGGTTCCTGCGTTGACTCAAGAAAGACGTAATGAAATTGTAAAATTAGTAAAAAAAAGAACTGAAGAAGGGAAAATTTCTGTTAGGAATGTTAGAAGAAGTTGTATAGAGGAGATAAAAAAATTAGAGAAAAATTCAGGATTATCCCAAGATGAGAGTAGGAGAGCCCAGTCTAAAATCCAAGAAATCACTGATGAGAATATAAAAATTATTGAAGAAAAGTCATTGAAAAAAGAAAATGAAATTTTGAATGATTAATTTTATGTATTTTGATCTAATGAAAATTTACAGGTTTAATATTGATTCCTAAACATATTGCAATAATTATGGATGGAAATGGAAGATGGGCTTCTGCGAGAAACAAAGCTAGAGCAGTAGGCCATCAAGCTGGGGTAGATAACATAAGCAGAGTTGTTGAAATAATGATAAAAAAAGAAATTAAGTTTTTAACTCTGTTTGCTTTTTCGACTGAAAACTGGTCTAGGCCTATTAGAGAAGTAGAATTTCTTACTGAACAACTTTTAGCAAAATCAATTTCATTGAATACAGAAAGATTGCACAGTGCAGGAGTAAAAATTATTCATTTAGGAAATAAGGATAATCTTAATGGTAAATTGAAATCCAAAATTAATGATTCTATAAAACTTACTAAAAATAATAAGAAAATTACTTTATTAGTGGCTTTCGATTATGGCGGAAGACAGGAAATAGTACGAGCAACTAAAAAATTGTTGAGTTCAGGGATATCTTTAGAAGAAATAAATGAAAAATCTTTTTCAAAATTTCTTTTTACTGGTCAAGTACCTGATCCTGATTTAGTTATTCGTACAGCTGGAGAATTTAGGATTAGTAATTTTTTATTATGGCAAACAGCATATAGTGAGTTTTATTCAACTGAAACTTTTTGGCCAGATTTTAATGAAAATGAAATAGATAAGGCTCTTTTAGTTTACTCAAAAAGAAAAAGGAAATTTGGAAATGTCTGAAATTTCATTGAGGTAACGTGAAACCAAGAATTGTCACATCATTAATTGGATTACCTATAATCTTAAGTTTCCTTTTTTCTTTTCTTTTTTTGAAAATTTTAATTTTACTCTTAATGATTTTGTCATCATATGAGATATTTCAGATGAGTAATCTTAAAAAACAAAAATATCTAATCATCTCTATTTTCTTAGTTAGTTCATTGTTTCTATTAAGTGTGGGATTTGATGGATTATTTACAACTTATTTTATAGGAGTTTTTTCTTTATTATCAGTTTTTTTATTAATTTTTCTTATCTTTACAAATTGGAGATTTAGAAATTCTGTATTTGAAAATTCTTCAAGAAATAATACCTTTTATATATTTTTAATATCTATTCTTTATTTTTCATTAATTTTGATTCATCTAGTATTTCTAAGATCTGAAGATCAAGGCTTTAGATTTTTGATTTTTGTTTTAGGAGTCACTTTTTCGGTTGATACTTTTTCTTATTTTATAGGGTCATTAATTGGTAAAAGAAGAGACAATTTTCTATCTTTAATAAGTCCTAACAAAACTATTGAAGGTACTTTAGGGGGTCTATTAATAGGATGTTTATTTTCAATATTCTTAAGTAGAATTTTAGACATTAATGGTCCTTGGTATTCTTTATTAATTGTTTCATTGTTGGTACCATTCTTCGCTATAATAGGAGATTTTTTACAATCAGGATTAAAAAGATATTTTGGAGTCAAAGATTCAGGAGGATCTTTGCCTGGTCATGGAGGTTTTTTAGATAGGATTGACTCTTTAGGATTATCTGCTTTTTCATATTATTGGATATTGGTATTTATATAGTGAGTAAAAAAATTGTAATTTTAGGTTCCACAGGATCAGTAGGAACACAATGCCTTGAAATAATAAGGAATTTTCCTGATGATTTTTCTGTTTTAGGATTATCTGCAGGCAAGAACTTTAAATTATTGAAAGAACAGGTCCAAGAATTTTCTCCTAAATATTTTTTTATTGAAAATTATGATCATAATATTGAAGAAGCCAAGAAGATTAGCCTTGAAGAGATGGTTACATTAGAAGATGTTGATTTAGTTGTTATGGCATTATCTGGATCTATTGGTTTAGTTCCTGTTCATGAAGCAGTAAATTCTGGAAAAACTATAATTTTA
>MDTE01101655.1_pt1 | contig 17339 bp, 15 predicted proteins | sample 811231 | NCBI WGS metagenome assembly MDTE01 (sample SAMN05326651, study PRJNA326480) | marine metagenome | isolation source: seawater | place: Indian Ocean: Red Sea | collected 2010
CGGAACCACTGACCAAACCGCCCGGTGAAGCGGCCTGGTTACCCCGATTGCACAGGTGACGGCATCGTCAGGGACGATGTATTTTCGACCGCGTGGGCGATCAATCCGGCACCGGTTGCGAACGCAGGGCCGGCCATGGCTTCCGCGAGACCGCGGACGCGCAGGGGGCGACCCATACGAACCTGTTTGTCGAGAATGCGTGCGGCGAGGTCGCGCGCGCCCTGAAGCTGGCTGGCACCGCCGGTGAGAACCACCCGGCGGCCGGCCAGCGGTTCGAAGCCGCTGTCGTCGAGCCGGGCACGCACGAGTTCGAAGGTTTCCTCGATGCGTGGCTGGATGATCCCGTTGAGTAGCGACCGTGGCAGCTGCATGGGTGCATTGTGTTCTTCTTCGCCGACCTGCAGCACGTCGAGTATTTCATGCTCGTCGGCCTCGGTCGCGATCGCGTTGCCGTGGAACGTCTTGAGGCGTTCGGCATTGGCGATCGGCGTCGACAGGCCGCGGGCGACATCCGAGGTGACATGGTTGCCGCCCACGGGGATCGTGTCGGCGAACATCATCTGACCGTCATAGAAGATCGCCAGACCCGTGGTGCCGCCACCCATGTCGATCACGGTGACCCCCAGATCGGCTTCGTCCTCGACCAGGGTCGACAGGCCGGATGCATAGGGGGACAGCACGAAACCCTCGATATCGAGGTGGCACCGGTCCACGGCGGCGCGGATCGTGCGCACGGCATTGGCCGAGGCCGACACCAGATGCATGTTCACCGACAATTTCTCGCCGAACATGCCGCGCGGATCGTCAATGCCCTTCTGGCCGTCGATGGCGAATCCGACCGGAATCGAATGGATCAGTTCGCGATCGTTGCCATTGTTTGCGACCTCGGTTCCGTTCGCACCGTTCTGGCGCACCGGGTGTGTGTGCTGGAAGACGCGGCGGAGATCGGTGTCGTCGATCTGCTGTCCGCCAATATCGACATCGACGCCGAGAATCTCGGACTGGGGTGCGCCGGTGCTCAGGTTGACCGTGACCGCGCCGATGGTTTCTTGGGCCATCTGCTCGGCCATGTGCACGGCCTTGCGGATTGCATCCTCGGCGGCGTCGATATCGACGATCGTGCCGTTGCGCAGCCCGCGACTGAGTTGATGGCCGGTTCCGATGATGCGGGGCTGTGTGCTCGGGCTCGTTGCGCCGTCGGCCGATGGTCGTCCGGCCCGTGCGATCAGGCAACAGACCTTGCTGGTGCCGATATCGAGCACGGCAAAGGTGCCGCTGCGCGGCCTGACAAGCTTCTTCGGCATGCCGCCGATCCCCCAGTCCAAGCTCATGTGTCTTTCCCCAGAGCTGCCGGACGGGGTTTGGCGGTCGGTCCCACGCGCACGATCAGACGGTCGGGAACACGCAAGTCCACGGCCACAACGTCGCGGTCGAACAGTTCGTGCTCGCGCTGGTAGTCGTCAAGCCGAGTGAGGGCGACCGATAGATCCGTTTCCGGAAGCCGGACGTCGATGCCGTTGCGCAGACGCAGGTTCCAGCGCCGCTCGGAAACGCGCACAGCCGCTTCGGTGGCCTCGGCCAGGGCTGGATAGGTGCTCAGCAGGTCGAGCAATTGCGCGGCGTGGCGCGGTGCGCCGTCGCCGACAATCAGGGGCAGGTCCCGGAACCCGTCCAGATCGGAGCGTTGAATGGTCTCGCCGACGCGATCGACCAGTGCCATGCGTCCGTCGTGCTGCCAGAGCGCCAGGGGCTGGCGTTCCGTGATGCGAACGAAAACAACGTCGGGCAGGCGGCGGGCGATTTCCGCGCTCTTGATCCAGCCGAGGGATTCCAGCCGGGCGCGCGCCGCCTCCATGTCCATGCCGAGGATCGGTGAGCCGAGTTCCACGTCGAGGGCGGCCAGGATTTCGTCTGAATCGGCGTTCAGCCGCCCGCTCAGGATCACGTCCTGGACGCGCAGGCCGGCATCGGCTGTCATCTCGACGATGCCGCCACGTAAGGCGGCCATGCGATCGTCGATCCAGCCGGTCTGTGACAGGTGCCAGATACCGCCACCCGCCAGAACAATGGCGGTCAGGGTGCCACCGGCGACGATCATGCGCCGCCGCCGCCGGTTCACCGGCGGCCTTCGTGTTGTCGCGCTCTTTGCGCCGCCGATCTTCGGGATCAATCGCATTGCGCGGTCTCCACCATCCAACTCACAAGTTCCGGGAATGCGATGCCGCAATGGGTCGCCTGTTCGGGGACGAGCGACAGCCGTGTCATGCCGGGCTGGGTGTTGACCTCAAGGATCACCAGCGCATCGCGGTCGTCGTCGTAACGGAAGTCGGCTCGGGTCACGCCACGGCAGTACAGGGCGCTGTGCGCCTGGGCCGCCCATGCCATCGCCTGGGCAGAGACGCCCTCGCTGACGGGCGCGGGAACCAGATGCTCCGTCACGCCATCCGTGTACTTCGCTTCGTAGTCGTAGAACCCCTTGGTCGGGCGCAATTCGGTGACCGCCAGCGGTCGCGGCTCCTCGCCGGGTGCCCCCATCACCGCAACCGTCAGCTCGCGGCCCGGGATGAACTCCTCGACCAGCAGATCGTCGGCCGGCAGCGACTTGGGGTCGGGCCCGTTGGCGCCGTCTTCGATAATCTGGACGCCGACGGACGAGCCCTCATTGTTCGGTTTCACCACATAGGGGCGCGCCATGATATCGCCCGCGAGAATCTCCTCGCGGTTCGCCAGGCGTCCTTTTGCGACGCGCAGGCCTTCCTTTTCGAAGATTGCGCGCGCGGCGGCCTTGTCCATCGCCAGGGCCGAGGCCAGCAGGCCGGAATGGGTGTAGGGCAGGCCCAGCAGGTTCAGCAGGCCCTGAATGTTGCCGTCCTCGCCGAAACGGCCATGCAGGGCGTTGAAGACCGCATCCGGGCGCGGTTGCAGGCTAGCGAGCAGCGCAGACACATCGGCCGTGACATCGACCTCGAAAGCATCGTATCCGGCCTCGCGCAGCGCGTCGGCGCATTGTCGGCCGGATTCGAGAGAGACCTCGCGTTCAGCCGAGATGCCGCCCATCAGGACCGCCACACGATTGCCGTTCGGCGCGCTCATGCGTCACCTCCTGCGGCCACGCCGATACGCTCCAGTTCCCAGGTCAGTTCGACACCAGTGGCTTCGCGAACCCGGCGCCGTACTTCCTCGCCCAGGCCCTCGATGTCGGCTGCCGTCGCGTTGCCGGTGTTCACCAGGAAGTTGCAGTGCTTTTCGGAGACCTGTGCACCACCCAGGCGCAGACCGCGGCAGCCGGCCTTGTCGACCAACTCCCAGGCCTTCTGCCCGTTGGGGTTCTTGAAGGTGCTGCCGCCGGTTCGGGTCCGGATCGGCTGGGTTTCCTCGCGGGATTCCTGTACCAGCGCCATGGCGCGCGCGATCTCGTCCTTGTTGCCCCAGGCGCCGGTCATCGTGCAGCCGACGAAGATCCAGTCGGCCGGTACGGCAGAGCCGCGATAGCGCGGACCCCAGTCTTCGGGCGTCAGCACACGAATTTCGCCGCTCGGCGTCAGCGCCGTGACGTCCTGGATCACGTCCTTGAACTCCCGGCCATAGGCGCCGGCGTTCATACGCAGCCCGCCGCCGACGGTGCCGGGAATACCGACCATGAATTCGAACCCGGCCACACCCGCATCGCGCGCCGCCTTGGCGACGTTGTAATCGAGTGCCATGGCGCCGGCCTGGATAGTCGCGCCGTCGACCCGGATGGTGGAGAATGGCCGTCCGAGGCGAATCACGACGCCTTCGACGCCGCCGTCGCGCACCAGCAGGTTCGATCCGGCCCCAAGCACGGTCACGGGAACGTCCGCGGGCCGGGATGCCAGGAAATTGGCGAGATCGGTCACATCGGCCGGCCGGAACAGCACTTCGGCCGGTCCGCCGACCCGGAACCAGGTGTAGCGCGCGATCGCGCCCTCGGGTTCGTAGCGTCCGCGCACAGCGGGTAGCCGGTCGAGCAGGGAAGGGGTGCGGGAAATGGCAGCCATCGTCATCCCTCCGTCCCCGTTTCGCGTGAAACCAGGGCGTCGAGCTTCTCGGGCAATGCCTGGGCCCACGCCGTGACCGTGCCGGCGCCGAGGCAGATCACCAGATCGCCGTCCGATGCGCTTGCAGCAATCAGCTCGGCGAGCCGATCCGGATCGGGGAGTGGCCGCACGTCCCGGTGACCGCGGGCACGCAGCCCGTCCACCAGTGCATTGCAGTCCACTCCCTCGATCGGGGCCTCGCCGGCCGGGTAGATGTCCGACACGAACACGATGTCTGCGTCGTTGAAACAGGTGCAGAAGTCGTCGAACAGGCTTTCGACGCGGCTGTATCGGTGCGGCTGGAACACCGCGACCACCTGGCCGCGCGTGGCACTGCGGGCGGCGTCGAGCACCGCTGATATCTCCACCGGGTGATGGCCGTAATCGTCGATCACCGTGATGCCGCCGGCCTCGCCGGTTTTGGTAAAGCGCCGTTTGACGCCTTCGAAGCCGGAGAAGGCGGTCTGGATCACCGCGTCGGGGATATCCATCTCGAGCGCGATCGTGACCGCGGCCAGGGCGTTCTGGGCATTGTGCGCCCCGAACATCGGCACCCGGACACGCTCGATCGTGCGGGCGTGACCGCCGGAGCGTTGCGCGATCTGCACGTCGAAGTTCAGCCCGTCGGTGTTGGTCTGGAGATTCACGCCGCGCACATCGGCCTGGCGCGAGAAACCGTAGGTGACGATCCGCCGGTCCTCGAGTTGCGGGATCAGGGCCTGGACCTCGGGGTGGTCAATGCACATGGCCGCAAAGCCGTAGAAGGGGATGTTCGAGACGAAGGTCGCGAAGGCATTGCGCACGGCATCGAACGTGCCGTAGAAGTCGAGATGCTCGGGATCAATGTTCGTCACCACGGCGATCGCGGCGGGCAGTTTCACGAAGGTTCCGTCGGACTCGTCGGCCTCGACGACCATCCACTCACCGTCGCCGAGCCGGGCGTTGGTGCCATAGGCGTTGATGATGCCGCCGTTGATCACGGTGGGGTCACGGTCGGCTGCATCGAGCATGGCCGCAATCAGGGAGGTCGTCGTGGTCTTGCCGTGGGTGCCGCCGACGGCGATCGACCATTTCAGGCGCATCAGCTCGGCCAGCATCTCGGCCCGGCGCACGACCGGGATCAACCTGGCGCGCGCGGCAACGACTTCGGGGTTGTCGGCCTTGACCGCCGTCGAGACGACGAGCACCGAGGCTGTTTCGATATTCTCTGCCCGGTGGCCGACCTCGACAGCAATCCCGAGGTCGCGCAGACGCAGAACATTGGCGTTCTCGGAAATGTCGCTGCCCTGAACCTGGTAGCCCAGCGCGTGCAACGTCTCGGCGATGCCCGACATGCCAATGCCGCCGATGCCGACGAAATGGATCATTCCGATATCGAGGGGAAGCGCTCTCATTCGGCAGCCTCCCGGAGCGTCGAGGCGTCACGACCCATGCCGTTGCCGTTCGACGGGATGAGGTGTTCGACCAGGTCGGCCAGCCGATCGGCTGCATCGGGATGTCCGAGGCCGCGGGCGGCTGATGCCACCCGCGCCAGTGCGTCGGCAGATTCCAGTGCGGCTTCGAGCCATCCGGCCATCGCCGCCGGCGTGAATTCGGCCTGTGCCATCACCCAGCCGGCCCCGGCGGCGTCGACCGCGCGGGCGTTGGCCATCTGGTGGTCGTCGACGGCATGGGGATAGGGGACGTAAAGGGCCGGGCGGCCTGCGGCGGTCAGTTCGGCCACGGTCGAGGCGCCGGCGCGGCCGACAACGAGATGTGCAGCTGCAAGCCGTGCGGGCATGTCGTCAAAGAAGGTTTCGAGTTCCACCGGCATGTTGAGGCTGGCATAGGCGGCACGCACCGTCTCGATGTCTTCGGGTCGGCACTGCTGGGCGAGCCGGAAACGCGCCCGCTGGGGCGCGCTGAGCGCGTTGAAGGCCGCAGGCACGATCTTGGAGAACACCTGGGCGCCCTGGCTGCCGCCGACCACCAGCAGGTCGATCACGCCGCTGGGCGGCGTGTAGGGACGGGCCGCCAGCGCGGCGATGTCTGGGCGTACCGGGTTGCCGACGACGGTGGCCTTGGCATGGCCGGCTGACTTGAGGCGTTGGGTCTGGGCGAAACTGAGGGCGAACGCCCGTGCGCCGCGCGCAAGGCGCCGGTTGGCGCGCCCCAGAACCGCGTTCTGCTCGTGGATGACGGTCGGCAGGCCTGCGAAACCGGCGGCCAGGATCGGCGGGACGCTGGGATAGCCGCCGAAACCGACACCGATGGATGGCTTGTATTCGCGGATCAGGTTCCGGGACTGGAAGAAGCCCTGGGCCAGCGCCTTCACCCCTGCGGCTAGGCCCTTCGGGCCGCCGCCGAGGCTGCGTGCCGAGATGGTGTGGCGCATGACCGTCTTGGGCAGGCCTAGAACGTCGGATGTCACGCCGCCGCCGCGCGGATCGGTGACGAACAGGATGGTGTGGCCGCGCGCGCTCAGGGCGCTCGCCAGCGAAACGGCGGGGAACATGTGACCGCCGGTCCCGCCGGCCGCGATCAGGACGGGATGCTGGCGCGCGTTCATGTCGATGCCCCCGTCCCCAGCCGGCGCCGGGTCAGCGCGAGGGTCATACCCAGGCCGATGGCGATCCCGAGCAGGGACGATCCGCCATAGCTGATGAAGGGCAGGGTCATGCCCTTGGTCGGAATGAGTTGTAGGCTGGAGCCCATGTTGATCAGGGCCTGGATGCCGAACTGGACCAGCAGGCCGGCGACGGCGAGGAGAACGAACAGATTCTGTTCGGACATGGCGCGGGTCAGGCCGCGAAGCACGATGAAAGCGAACAGGGCGACGATCATGAGCGCGACAAACATGCCCAACTCCTCGCCCGCGACCGCGAAGACGAAGTCGGCATGGGCGTCGGGCAGGACCTGTTTCACCTGACCCTCGCCCGGACCCCGGCCGAACAGCCCGCCGCTGGAAAACGCCTCGATGCTGCGCTCGATCTGGTAGGTATCGCCGGACTTGGGGTCGATGAACCGGTCGATGCGGCTGGCCACATGGGACAGGGTGAAGTAGGAGCCGATCAGGCCCGATACGCCCAGGACGACGAAGCCGGCGACCAGCCACATGGGCAGGCCCGCCAGGAAGAACTGGGCCATCCAGACGCTGGTCAGGACCACGGCCTGGCCCAGGTCCGGCTGGGCGATGACCAGCGCCACAACGACGGCGAACAGGCCCGTACAGATGAGACGGCCGGGGAACCGCGGGTCGTGGGCGGCTTCGCTGAACAGCCAGGCCGCCACCACGGCGAACATGGGCTTGACGAATTCCGTCGCCTGCAGAGAGAAACCGGCGATCGAGAGCCAGCGTCGCGCGCCCTTGATCTCGACCCCGAACAGAAGGGTGATCAGCAACAGGAACAGGCAGCCGACGAATGCAATCACGGCGAGGCGGCGTACCTGGATCGGGGTCATTGCCGAGACGGCGATGATCATGGCGATGGCTACCGGCAGCAGCATGAAGTGCCGCTTGATGAAGTAGAATTCGTCCAGCCCGATACGCGCGGCAACCGATGGGCTGGAGGCGGCCGCGAGCAAGGCACCGAACGCCATCAGCGCGGCGATGGCGGCCAGGCTCCAGCGGTCGACCGTCCACCACCATTGTCCGAGGATCGATGTGTCGGCGCGCGTGAACGGGGTCATGCAGCACCACCTTCGCCATGCGCCTGGAAATCGGGAAGCGCTGTCACTGCGGTGCGGAAGGCATCGCCACGGGCCTCGAAGCTCGCGAACTGGTCAAAGGATGCGCATGCCGGAGACAGCAGGACCGCTGCGGGGCGCTCGCGCGCCGCATCGGCCATGTCTGCCGCCTGGGCGATCGCCGTCGGCAGATCGCCGGAGATCGTCGCGGGAACCTTGCCGCGCAGCGTATCCTCGAATGAGGGTGCGGCATCACCGATCAGGAATGCATGGCGGATGCGACCGAACCACGGCGCAAGCATGTCGATCCCGCCATCCTTGGCGATGCCGCCGGCAATCCAATAGATGTTTTCGTAGGCCGCGAGCGCATGGGCCGCGGCATCGGCATTCGTGGCCTTGGAATCGTTGACGAAGCGGACGCCATTGCGGCTGCCGACCAGTTCTTGCCGGTGGGCAAGCCCGGGGAAGGACCGGATCGCATCGGGAATCCGGCTGCGCAGCTCCGGCTGGTCCGATTCCACGATTAGGCTGGCGGCGGCGTAGGCCGCGGCCACATTCTGTGCGTTGTGGGTGCCCGGCAGCGCCTCGAGGCTTGCCATTTCAAGCACCCGTTCGGGCGTGCCGGAGCGATCGTCGATGATCAAGCCGTCGGCGAGATAAATTCCGCCTGAGCACGCCGTGTTGGTCGAAATCGGGACCATTGCCGATGTGCCGCGTTCGCGGAGTTCCGCGAAGATCGCCTGGCAATGGGTGTCATCGACCCCGACGATGGCGGCCTGACCGGCCTTCTGGCCGTCGAAAATGCGGCGCTTGGCGGCGACATAGCCGTCCATGCCCCCGTGCCGGTCCAGATGGTCCGGCGTGATGTTCAGAAGCACCGCGACATCGAAGATCGCGGTCGGCAGCAATTCGAGCTGATAGGAGGACAGTTCGAGGACGTAGGTCCCGCCGTTACCCAGAGCGGCCAGCGATAGGGCGGGTGCACCGATGTTGCCACCAATCTCGCTCGTCACGCCTAGCACATCGAGAATGTGCCCGAGCAGCGCTGTCGTGGTGGATTTCCCGTTGGTGCCGGAAATGCCGATGAATCGCGCTTCGGTCTCCGCGCGGGTCAGCAACTCGATGTCGCAGACGATCTCGCAGCCCGCCTCGCGCGCCCGCGCGACAACCGGGTGGGTGTCCGGATGGCCGTGGGGAATGCCGGGGCTCAGGACCAGGGTGCGGATGTGCCCGAAGTCGGCGGATTCCAGATCGACCGGCGTCAGGCCGCGCGCCGCGGCGCCGTTGCGGCGATTTTCGTTGTCGTCCCAGGCCCGCACATCGGCACCCGCCCGGCGCAGCGCGCTCGCGGCACTCAGGCCGGACACACCGAGCCCGAGGACGGCGATCGACTGACCGTCATGTGCCGAGAGATCGAGCATGTGAGGGGTCGCCGTCATCGCATCACCGCAGCTTCAGGGTTGCGAGCCCGATGAGGGCGAGGACGGTGGCGATGATCCAGAAGCGGATCACGATGGTGGGCTCGGCCCAGCCCTTTTGCTCGAAATGGTGATGCAGCGGCGCCATACGGAAGACGCGGCGGCCAGTCAGCTTGAAGGAGGCCACCTGCACGATCACCGAGACGGTCTCCAAGACGAACAATCCGCCGATGATGGCGAGCACCAGTTCGTGTTTGGTGACGACGGCGATCCCGCCGAGCGCGCCACCCATGGACAGGGAGCCCGTATCGCCCATGAAGACCATGGCCGGCGGCGCATTGAACCAGAGGAAACCGAGCCCGGCGCCGATCAGGGCGCCGCAGAAGACGGCCAGTTCGCCGGCACCGGGCACCGAGAAGATCAGCAGGTAGCTGGAGAACACGGTGTTGCCGGCGACGTAGGAAATCAGGCCGAAGCAGCCGGCCGCGATCATGACCGGTACGATCGCCAGCCCGTCGAGACCGTCTGTCAGATTGACCGAGTTCGATGCGCCGACAATGACGAAGACGGCGAAGGGAACGAAGAACCAGCTCAGCTCGATCAGGAAGTTCTTCACGAAGGGCAGCGCCAGGGTGGTCGTCAGCGGTGCCGGGGTGAGCTTCATGATCCAGAAGATTGCGGCGCAGGCCACGACGATCTCGGCCAGCATCCGGACCCGGCCCGGAATGCCGCCGGAATGACCCTTGTTCAGTTTCTGATAGTCGTCGGCAAAACCGATGGCGCCGAATCCGACGGTGATCAGCAGCAGCGCCCAGACATAGCCGTTCGTCAGGTCGGCCCACAGCAGCGTGCTGATGATGATGGCAAGCAGGATCAGGAAGCCGCCCATTGTCGGGGTTCCCGCCTTGCGGAAATGCCCCTCGGGACCGTCTTCGCGGATCGGCTGACCCTCCGGCTGTTGCTGACGCAGCCAGCCGATGATCATGGGGCCGAATAGAAACGCCACGATCAGTGCGGTGACGACCGCGCCGCCGGCCCGGAAGGTCAGCGAATTGAACAGATTGAACAGGATGAACTGGTCGGCCAGCGGCCCGAGGAGGTTAAACAGCATGATTGGCCTCCCGGGTGCCCGGATTCTCGAGTGCGGTGAGTGCATTGACGATCAGGCCCATGCGGCTGCCCAGCGATCCCTTCACGAGCACCACGTCGCCGGGCCGCACGGCGGCGCAGACAGTGGCGGCGAGATCTTCCGACGATGCAGCGGACCCGCCGCGCAGGGCATTCGGCAGGACAGCGTCGAGCGCGGCCATATCGGGGCCGGCACAGAAGACTTGGTCGATCCCGTTGGCTTCGATATCGTCGGCGAGCGCGGCGTGGAGCTGGGCACTGGCCGAACCGAGCTCGAGCATATCGCCCAGGATCGCGAGCCTGCGGCCGCCGGAGGTCGGCTGGGTGTCACCCAGGACAGCAAAGGCGGCCCGCATGGAGGCGGGGCTTGCGTTGTAGCTGTCGTCGATCACGGTCAGCAGGCCATCGGACAGGTGGATGCTGATCCGTGCGCCGCGGCCCTTGGGCGGCGTCAGCTCGGCAAGCGCGGCCGCCGCCGTGTCGATATCGCCGTTGAGTGCCGCAACGGCACCAAGCACGGCGAGTGAATTGTGGATCCAGTGGCGCCCGGGCACATTCAGCCGGTAACGGATGATCCGTTCGCCGATCCGTGCCGTGACGTCGCTGCCATTCTCGTCGATCTCGCAGGATGCGAGGTGCGCGTCGGCCTCGGGATGGGCGCCGAACCCGATGACGTTTTCCAGACCGCGCGCCCAGGCGCGGGCGGCGAGAATGGCGAAATACACATTGTCCCGGTTGAGGATGGCGGTCCCGCCCTTGTTCATCCCGTCGAAGATTTCCGCCTTGGCGTCGGCGATGGCGCCGATATGGTCGAAAAACTCCAGATGCACGGCCGTGATCGTGGTGATGATCGCAACATCGGGGCGGGTGAGCTTGGAAAGCTCGGATATCTCTCCGGCATGGTTCATGCCGAGCTCGATCACGGCGAAACGCGCGTCGCGCGGCATGCGTGCCAGGGTGAGGGGCGCACCGATATGGTTGTTCAGATTCCCCATGGTCGCGTGGGTCGGGCCCAGCGCGCCGAGCGAGAGCGCCAGCGCCTCCTTGGTCCCTGTCTTGCCAACCGAACCCGTCACAGCGACGACGTCGGCGTCCGTTCGGTCGCGGGCGGTGCGGCCCAGGCCGTCGAGCGCCACGAGGCAATCATCCACGACAACTAGTTCCGCATTTTCCGAAAGGTCTGCCGGTGTACGGCTGACGATGGCGGCGGCGGCACCGGTTTCGAGCGCGTCGGCGACGTATTCGTGGCCGTCGAACCGATCGCCGGAAACGGCCAGGAAGAGATCGCCCGGCTGGCAGGTGCGACTGTCGATGGACACGCCCGTGGCGGCCCAGTCCTTGCCGGGCCCGCGTGCCTGGCCGCTGGTGGCGACCAGAACCTCGTCGCGTGTCCAGATGGGTGCGGTCGTCATTCCGTGACAGCCTCCCCACCCAGTTCGTTCAGGGCTTCCGTGGCGACGGCTGCGTCGTCGAACGGCAATGTCTCGGTGCCGACGATCTGGCCGCTTTCGTGGCCCTTGCCGGCGATCACCAGCACATCGTCGGCCTGCAGGCGGGCGATGGCGGTGTAAATAGCGTCGGCCCGGTTTCCGATATTCTCGGCGCCCGGGCACTTGGAGAGAATTTGGCGGCGGATGGCCTCGGGGTCCTCGCGCCGCGGATTGTCGTCCGTCACGATGGCCCGGTCGGCGTGTCGCGCCACGACATCGCCCATCATCTCCCGCTTGCCCGGGTCCCGGTCGCCGCCAGCACCGAAAACGATATCCAGCTGACCGCCGACATGCGGTCGAATGGCCGTCAGCGCGGTTTCCAGCGCGCCGGGCGTGTGGGCGTAGTCGATATAGACCTGGGCGCCGTTGTCCGTCGCGCCGATCCGCTGCATGCGCCCGCGCACACCGGTCAGGTGGGCGAGGGTGGCGAAGGCGTCGTTCAGGTCCGCTCCGGTCTCGATGACCAGGCCGAGCGCGGCAAGCACGTTGTAGGCCTGGAAACCACCCACCAGGTTGAGCCGGGTCTCGAGACTGCGGTCTTGCACGGTCACGCACAGGCGCAGTCCGTCCGGCAGCACTGAGACGTCGGCGATATGCAGATCGCTGGTCTGTATGCCGTAGCTGCGAATTCGGTGGCCGGTTGCGCGGCAAACCTCCGCGACTGCATCGAAATGCGCAGAATCCGCGTTCAGCACGGCGGTGCCTTCGGGCGGAAGAAGCTGCTGGAACAGACGCATCTTCGCGGCCAGGTAGGCCTCTTCGGTCTTGTGATAGTCGAGATGGTCGCGGCTGAAGTTGGTGAACGCGGCCGCCGCGAACTGCACCCCGTCGAGGCGATACTGGTCGAGCCCGTGCGAAGAGGCCTCGAGCGCCAAATGATTGACGTCGGCCCTGGCGAGATCGGCCAGGGTGGCGTGCAGGCAGACCGGATCGGGCGTTGTCAGGCTGGGGCCCGCATCGAACCCGTCGGCGTCGACGCCTAGGGTGCCGATGCTGCCCGAGGCCAGCCCCATCAGCGACCAGATCTGTCGGGCGAAACCGGCGACGGATGATTTCCCGTTGGTACCGGTGACGCCGACGACCGTGTCGGGCTGGTATTCGTAGAACTGCGCGGCGAACTGGGCCAGGCGCCAGCGCGGATTCTCATCTGTGATCAGATAGGGTGCATCGTCGGGCTCGGCGTCGACCGTGGTCCCGTCGGGCGCCAGGATGACGACGGCGCCGCGCGCCATCGCGTCGTCGATGAAATTGCGGCCGTCGGTGCCGGAATTGGTGGTGGCGCTGGGCAGCGCGGCGAACAGGAAGCCCGGCTCGACCTTGCGGCTGTCCGCTGTGATACCGGAAATTTCCGTTTCGTGCATCCTTGGGTCGACGGTCATCATGTCCGGCACCAGATCAGTTAGTCGCATGGGACCGGCTCCTGACTGCCGGCCCCGCGTTGGCGTTGACATTGATGGCGCGCCGGATCTCCGGCGGGGCGTCGTCGAGCGGCGCAATACCGAACAGGGGGGCCATGCGAGCGACCACGCCGCGCACGACAGGGGCGGCCGTCCAGCCGCCGGTGGCATAACCGAAGGTCTCGGCGATACCCTTGGGCTCGTCGAGCATGGCGTACACGATGAAACGTGGCGCGGTGACCGGGAACGCACCCACGAAGGAGGAGATCAGCGCATTGCGCTTGTAGGCGCCGTTCACCTGTTTCTCTGCCGTCCCGGTCTTGCCACCGACCAGGTATCCCTTGGCATCGGCATTGCGGCCGGTGCCGGTTTCGACGACCAGGCGCAGCAACCGTCGCATCTGGTCGGATGTCACGGCCGAGAACACCTGGACGCCGGCGCTCTGCGCCGCATTGCGCTCGACCAGGGTGGCAGGGCGCAGAATGCCGCCGTTCACCACGGCGGCCACGGCGCTGACCAGGTGCAGGGGGCTGACCGCGATCCCGTGGCCATAGGAGATCGTCATGGTGTTGATCTCGCGCCAATGGGCCGGATAGATCGGCTGGGCCTGCTCGGGCAGTTCGACGCTGGTGCGCCGGAGCAGGCCGAGATGTCCAAGATAGCTGCGCTGCACCTGTGTACCGATGTCGAGGGCGATCTTGGCCGAGCCGATATTGGACGAATGCTGGAAAATCTCCGGCACCGTCAGCCAGCGTTTCTCGGGATGAAAGTCGGAGATCGTGAAGCGAGCGATACGGATCGGCTTGGTGGCATCATATCGGCTGGAGAAGGAGGCGACTCCGGTTTCCAGGGCGATCGCGTGGTTGAAAATCTTGAACACGGAGCCGAGTTCGTAGACGCCAAGCGTGTTCCGGTTAAATCGTGTCTCATCGGGGGCCTGGCCGGCGGCATTGGGATCGAAGTCGGGCAGCGAGACCATGGCGACGATCTCGCCGGTCTCAACATCAAGAACGATGGCGCCACCGCCGATGGCCTTGAACTTTTCGATCTGCCCGGCGAGTTCCTGGCGCAGGATCTGCTGTACCCGGATATCGATCGACAGGCGCAACGGCGTGCCGGAACCGGCAATCGCCGCGTCCATGCTCTTCTCGATCCCCGCCAGTCCGACATTGTCGACATTGGTGAAGCCTACGATGTGGCTGGCCAGACGGCCGTGGGGATAGACCCGGCGTTCTTCGCGCTCGAAGTCGAGGCCCGGGATCCCCAGGCGGTTGACCTCGAACTGTTGGCGCGGCGTCAGATTGCGCCGCAGCCAGACGAAACTCTTGCCCGACGCCAGCCGTGCGGCGACCACTTCCTCGCTCAGATCGGGCAGCACATCGACAATGCGGCGCGCGGTGTCGACCGGGTCCGCGATCTTGCGGGGATCGGCGAACAGGGAGGGCGTGGTCAGGCTGGTCGCCAGGAGAACGCCGTTGCGGTCGATAATATCGGCCCGTGCCATGGTGGTGGGGCGGGCGATCTCGCGCGAAGCCGCGCGGCGGAGGTCGGCATTGTCGCTGAACACCGCCAGTTCGAACAGGCGGGCGCCAACCACGAAGAATGCCGCGGCCATGAGCGTGCCGCCGATCAGCAACCGGGTTCGGGCGGTCTCGATCGCCTGTTTCTTGGGGCTTTCGAAGGCGATGCGGTTCCTCATCAGCGCGCGCCTCCCGATCCCGGGGTGTCGATGGCTTCGCGCAGCACATCGTCGAAGGACCGCACCAGATCGGCGCGGTTCGTCGTCTGGGAGGACAGACGTGCGGTGCGGCGTGGGGCGGCGGGCTTGACCTTCGGGGTGGTGTCTTGCAAGACCGCGGGTTTCGCGGCTGCGCCTGTGTCGGCAATCAGGGGATCCGTGACCGGCTCCTGGTCTTGGGCGCGCACCGGCACGGCACCGGACCCGGCGAGCTGACCGCCGGAAACCGGAAGCAGGTCGAGATGGCGCCGGGTCAGTTCCTCAAGCCGCTCGGGCTGGTTGAGGAAACTCCATTCCGCGCGCAGCACGTGGATCGCCTCGCGGTCCTTGCGAATGTCCCGATTCAGTTGCGACAGATCACCGTCGAGTTCCGAGACCTCGAAGGCAATCTGAAACAACGCACCGCCGGCCGCGGCGGTAAGCACCATCAGGATGAGGGAAGTAGGGCGGATCATCCGGCGCCTTCCCCCGCGGCCGAGCCCCAAGGGGGCTCTGCAGTGCGTTCTCCGACCCGCAGACGCGCCGAACGCGCCCGCGGATTGTTGCTGATTTCCTGGTCGCTGGGGCGGATCGTCCGGCGCGAGATCAGGCGCCATGCCGGCGCGCGGCGGCCGGGCTGATCTGGCAGGTGGCGCGAGCCGCGCCCGTCGTTGCCGCTGTGCGTGCGCAGGAAGGCCTTGACGCGCCGGTCCTCGAGCGAATGGAACGAAACGACGGCGAGACGCCCGCCAGGCTTCAGAAGATTTTCCGCCGCGACCAGGCCGCGATCAAGCTCACCGAGCTCGTCGTTCACATGAATTCGCAACGCCTGGAAGGTCCGGGTTGCCGGATCGATATGGCTGTTGCGGGATTTTGGAACCGCTCCGCGCACGATGTCGGCAAGCTGGTGGGTGGTTTCTATGGCGCTCTCGGCGCGGGCGTCGACGATGGCGCGGGCCACCCGTCGGGCATGGCGTTCCTCGCCGAGCGAACGCACGATCGTGGCCAGATAGGTTTCGCTGGCGGAATTGACCACGTCGGCGGCGGTTTCCCCGCTACGTTCCATACGCATGTCCAGCGGGCCGTCGGCGGCGAAGGAGAAGCCGCGTTCGGGCGTGTCGATCTGTGGCGAGGAGACGCCGATATCCAGTGTCACGCCGTCCACGGTCTCGATTCCGTGCGCCTGCAGCAGCTTGTCCATCTCGCCGAACCGGCCGCCGACAAGGTGCACACGCCCTTCATAGGCTGCGGCAAGGCCGGCGTTGCGCGAGATCGCGTCGGGGTCGCGGTCGATGCCCCAGACCGTGCAGTCGACGGCGTCCAGCAGGCGTTTTGTATAGCCGCCGCCGCCAAGCGTGCCGTCGATATAGATGCCGCCGTCGCGCGGTGCGAGTGCTGTCAGGACTTCATGGATGAGAACCGGGGTGTGCCCAGGAGTCACGGGGACTCCGGATGTGTTGCTTTGACGCGATGTGCGCGCCGCCGTCACGTTTGGCCCCCGTCGCTGCCCGGTGGTCCTGCCGGGCGCAGGGTCAGGCCCTTTTCGGCGGCCTGGCGAACCGCTTCGGCCTGATAATCGGCGAAGGCTTCGGGATTCCAGATTTCAAACAGCGGCCCGCGGCCAACGAACGCGGCCTGCTCGGCCAGGCTGGCATGGACGATGAGATTTTCGGGAAGCAGGACACGGCCTTGGCCGTCGAAGGCCAACTGTTGGGCATTGGCGAACAGCGCGGCGGTCAAGGTGTCGTGTTCGTCGGAGAACAGGTCGAACGTGTCGACCCCGGCACCAAGCTTTTCCATCCAGTCCATGCCGCCGCACTGAACGGCAGCATGTTTAAAGGACGGAAAGGCCACGATTCCACGGAACGCCTGTTCCGACAGGGCAGCACGAAACGCCGCAGGAACGGATACCCGCCCCTTGCGGTCGACCTTGTTGATTGTGGTCGACAGGAACATCGCCATGATTTCCGCCCACTGCCGGTTTCACCCGGCAGCTCCTGATCTCCCTCTTTCCCCGACAAAAGCGCCAAAATGGGATTATTTGGGATATCATGGGATAAATTGGGTCGTCAACGCTAAAACCATTAAAAAGCGTGATATTTTTGAGTTCAGATCGCCACCGATCTCACCGCCGAAGTATTGGATCGAAGAAGGCGCGGTGAACGCTTTCCGAACCCAAGAGAAGGCTGGGCCCATAATGCGGCAGAACTTTGTTCTCGGAATGTTCTTTTTTTGGGGGATTAAGCGCCAGGCGGCCTGTAAGCCGGGTTCTGTCCCCGTTTGCACGGGAGATGGCCATTCATCTGGGACGTCCGTTGCCGAACGCCTCACGCGACCCACCCGGGCGACGGCGCGGAAGTGCGCCATATGCCGCCCCTATTCGGTCTTGCTCCCGGTGGGGTTTGCCCTGCCACCCCCGTCGCCGGGGGCGCGGTGCGCTCTTACCGCACCCTTTCACCCTTACC
>MDTE01151908.1_pt1 | contig 17339 bp, 12 predicted proteins | sample 811231 | NCBI WGS metagenome assembly MDTE01 (sample SAMN05326651, study PRJNA326480) | marine metagenome | isolation source: seawater | place: Indian Ocean: Red Sea | collected 2010
AACCAACTCCTCGAAACCCCGATTTTTTGTCGCGAATGATTCTGAGCAACGATCGCGTTGGCTCATTCGTAGGATAAACTGAACGTCACGCGATCCGGTTCGGTTTCGATCGCCACCAGGATCCAGCGGACAATCACCTCCGGACGGGACACATCTGGCCGAACGAGAAAGAAGAATTCGATGAGCGAGACTCACGACACTCAAGCTGGTGCAGCCGACCAGCCAGCCGACCAGCCAGCCAGCCAGCCTGGCTCGGCTGAAGAACGGGGTGGCGGTTTGGGTCTCGTCGTTGCTGTCACGCTCCTGGTGGTCGTGGCCGCCGCCGTCTGGTTTGGCAGGGACGACAAGGAGTTGCCAGCTGACGGTGAGCCGACCCCCGTCGCCGGGCCCGGTTTCCGTGATGTTGCCCGGGAATCAGGTCTCGATTTCCACATGGGTTTTCTCCCCGACGAATCAGGAACGACGTTCAAGATCAATCTCTACGACCACGGGTGTGGTGTGTCGATTGCCGACTACGACGGCGACGGCCATGAGGACGTGTTTTTCCTGAACCAGCTGGGTTCCAACGGGTTGTTCCGCAATCGCGGTGACGGGACCTTCGAGGATGTGACCGAAAAAGTCGGGGTCGGCCTGGCCGACCGAATTTGCGTGGGCGGCACGTTCGCCGATGTCGACAACGATGGCGACCAGGACCTCTTCGTCGCGAGCACGCGCGGTGGCAATGTCTTTTACGAGAACCAGGGCGGCGGCGTCCTGAAGGACGTCACCAAGAAGGCCGACCTGGAACACATCGGTCACTCGCAAACCGCCATTTTCTTCGACTACGACAACGACGGGCTCCTGGACCTCTACGTGGTTCACACCGCCGACTGGACACTCGACGAGATCAACCCGACCAGCAAGACCTTCAAGGGCAAGGGGGGCGACGGCTTTGACGCGGTGATCCAGAGTGCCAAGGAATACAACATCCTCTACCACAACAACGGCGACGGCACCTTCACCGATGTCACCAAGAAGGCCGGCCTGCAGGGACGCGGCTGGAGCAGCGATGTGGCGATCTTTGATTACGATGAGGACGGGGACCAGGATGTCCTGGTCGCCTGCATGTTTGGCCGTGCCCAGTTGTACCGAAACGACAAGGGCAAGTTCGTCGATGTCACACTCGAGACGCTCGGACGAACCTCCTGGGGAGGTATGGGCGTCAAGGTGTTCGACGCCCACAACGACTCGCGGCTGGATGTCCTCATCGTCGACATGCATTCGGACATGTGGATGGGGCTGGATCTCAGCCACGGATCGTTGAAGCTGGCTACCGATTCGGCACAGAAAAAGTTCCGATCGATCTTCGGACCGATGAAGCAAAAGGACAACAAGCTGGTCAAAACCGAGGAGCGATGGGCCGACACCCTGGCCTTCAGCCGCGGCGAGGTGTTGTTCGGGAATTCCTTTTTCCGGGCCACCGACAAGGGAACCTTTGAAGAGCTTTCCGAGGAGGTCGGACTGGAGACGCTGTGGCCCTGGGGCATTTCCGTGGGCGACTTCGACAACGACGGTCACCAGGACATCTTTCTCTCCTCGGGGATGGGCTTTCCGTTCTACTACTGGCCCAACCACCTGATGCTCAACAACGGTGACGGCACTTTCGCCGACCACGCCACGGCGCGTGGAATCGAGCCACCCGTTCAGGGCCACTACCACGACAAGAAAATCCAGAACAGGGATTCGGTCCGGAGTTCCCGGTGTGCGGCCACCGCCGACTTTGACGGTGACGGTCGCCTGGAGATCATCACCAACAATTTCAATGACATCCCCTATTACTTCAAGAACGAATTCGACACCGGCAACAACTACGTGGCACTGCGGCTGCAAGGAACCAGTAGCAACCGCGACGCCATCGGCGCCCGGATCCTGGCCCGCGTCGGTGATCAGACCATGTTGCTAATGGTCCATTCGGCTGGCGGCTACCTGTCCCAGTCCTCCCGCACCGTCCACTTCGGACTCGGACAACAGGATGTGATTGACAGCATCGAAATCAGCTGGCCCAGCGGCATCAAGCAAGTGATCGAGAACCCCGCGCTCAACCAGGTTCACGACGTGGTTGAACCCGACAAGGCGGCCAAGTGACTCGGTTCACGGATAGCCGAAGAGGGACACCATGAACGGCCGGGTCCGTCGCGAAGGTGGCAGTCGCATTCTCGCGGCGATCAGCGTCGCCACGCTTGTCGCCTGTGCCGTGGTCGTCTGGAAGATGACTCCCGAATCGCGAGTCCACACCAGCCTGATGCTCAAGAAACAACCCATGCAGCTCCTGCGAGGAGTCTACATGCTCGGGTCACTCACTCCATCAGTCGCCTACGTGGTCGACACCTCTGATGGACTGATCCTGATCGATTCCGGACTCGAGACCGACTGCACGGCCCTCCTCCAACAGGTCAAGTACCTGGAACTGGATCCAACACGTATCAAGAAAGTCCTGTTGACCCATGCTCACGGCGACCACGTCCTGGGCGCGATGTACCTGGCGCGATTGACCAAGGCCCAGGTTTATGCGGGCAAGGGTGACGTGGACGTCCTGCGCGTGGGGGGACCGCGCGAGGCACTGTTTTCGACTTACGACATGCCGGATGTTGACACCCACCCCACCGAAATCGACGTCCCGCTTGTCGGTGGTGAAACCATCAACCTGGGTGACACGCGGATCGAGGTGATTGCCACTCCCGGACACACACCGGGCAGCCTGTGCTTTCAACTCAAACGAGACAACCAGGTGATTCTCTTTACCGGCGACACCATCTCGACCATCACCGGCGACCTGGGAACCTATGGCGCTTACCTGCCCCCACGATTTCGATCAAACGCCAGTGATTACCTGGCATCATTGAAAACACTGCGTGACACCGTCACGCCCAACATCCTGCTGCCCGGGCACCCCCAGATCGGTCTCGCTCCAACCGAATCGACCGAAGACAATCCACTGGGAAACATGACTCCCCAAGAGGAGGAAGGCATCTCGGCCGAGATCACCGAGAACCAGTGGCACAAGATGCTCGACAAGGGAATCAGCGAGATGCAGTTGCTGACCAGGCGGTTTGCAACCGACGGCCGTGACTTCCTCAACTCGCGGCCATTACGGATTCTCGGTGGGCTGTTTTATCTCGGCGAATTCTCCGGAACCGCGATCTATGTCGTCAGGGACCGCGATCGTTGGATCGTCGTCGATCCACCGGCCGGTGCCGGTTTCCTGGAATTCCTGCAAGAGCAGATGGGCCAGCTCGACGAGACGGTCCCCGGCATCTCGGCCGTCATCCTCACGTCATGTGCCCCCGAGGTCTCGGGAGGAGTGCTGCAGCTGGTCCAGAAATACAAACCGCTCGTTTTTGTCGCAAAAGCGGGCATCCCGATTCTTCGTGAAACTCTCCCAAAAGACACTCGGATTGTTGATGCCGAGACGTTCAACGATGGAGACGATTGGCCGTTTCGGACGATCCCGGTCTCGGGTCTCGGCGTGGCTCCCGCCGCTTACCTGCTCACCCATGAGGACAAGCGAATACTGATCTCGGGACGAATCCCCACCAAGCTCGACAGCCGCAACCGGATGCAGGAATTCCTGAGAGATGTGAGAGCATCTCGCGGAGGCGCCATCGGTTTCCAGAACTCCATCGACCTGCTCGCGCCCATCCAGCCCGACATCTGGCTTCCGACCCATCCTGTCAACGGCCAGAACGCCAACCTCTACGACAACCAGTGGCAGAAGGTGCTCGATCGAAACCGGAACGCCGTGCAAGGCAAGAACCGCAACTAGCGGGCGGTTTCTACAAACCAGGTGAGCAGTTCACGAAATGGCGGATCAAACCGTTCCGGATCAACTGCCAGCATCCCAAACCACTGATCCACGTCCCCCCATTGCAGATCCGCCACCTCGGTCGGATCCGGCCTCGGACAGTCATCGGAGGTTGTACGAAACAACGCGGTGTGCTCGTTGGAGGTCTCCGGACCGGCCGGGAGCTTGACCAGGAATTCGACATCGGCTTCCAGCCCGATTTCCTCCTTCAGTTCGCGAACCGCGGCAATCTCGTATGTCTCGCCAGCATCCAGGTGGCCCGAGCACGAGGAGGTCCAACACAACGGATGTGCATCCTTGGTGGCGGAACGTTGTTGGAGCAGCAGCTGCCCATCGGAATTGAAGACAAACACGTGAGAGGCGCGGTGCAACAGTCCACGGGCGTGAACCTCGCTTCGAGTCGCCTGACCGATCACGCGGTCCTCGGCATCAACCACGTCGAACAATTCCGCGGGGTTGTCATACGGCATTTCTATGGCTCCTGTCGGATCCCTGGCCACGCAGTAGCGCATGCCCGCCTTGTCGAAACAAGCCCTCACCCGGTCTTGTCAATCTGGAATTCCTGCCCTTAAAATCGAAACAACGATCCGCGGACTCCCCCTCTCGCTTCACATCCTTCTCTCGGGACACCTCCGGCATGGCTCGCCTGTTGACCCTGTGCCTGTGCGCCATGATCACCCTGGCCTCAACACCCGTGGAGGCACAAAACAAGAAGGGTGCCAAGCGGCGGCCGGTGGCCAAGAAAAAAACCGACGCCAAGACACCCAAGCTGCCGCCGCTGAAGACGCCCGCCGACAAGCAAAAATTCCTGGCCGCCATCCGCGATTCGATGCCGGTCCGACGCGCCGGCAGCAACCTCCGGTACACCTCCTCGGATCTCGACCGGTCGCTCGAGTACCGTGTCGGTCGTGACCGTTCCTTCGCCCGGTTGATTGACGACGAACGATTCGTCCGCCGCGTGCATTTTGATCTTGTCGGTCGCCCACCCCTGGCCAAGGAGGTTCGCGACTTCGTGGCCGATGACACCTCGTCAAAACGTCCCCGGCTAATCGACCGCCTGTTGACCACCGATGCCTACGCGAGGAAATGGGCACGGTACTGGAAGAACGTGATTTTCTTCGAGGCAACGGCAAACCGGAACCGCACCAATCCCAAGGCACTGGAAGACTGGCTGGCCGCAGAGTTCAAGAAGGGAACCTCCTGGGACGCGATCGTCGCCGAGTTGGTTTCTGCCATGCCGATCCGTGACAAGAAGAAGAAGGACCAGAAAGACGACTGGAGCCAGAAGACAGGACCCAACAACTTCGTCCTCGCCTTCGAAAACAAGCCGCCGTTATTGGCCGCCCAGACCGCGCGGCTCTTCATGGGGATCAGCATCCAGTGCGCCGAATGTCATGACCATCCCTTCGATTCGTGGAAGCGGGAGCAATTCCATGAACTCGCTGCCTTCTTCTCGCGGGGCAAGTACTACATGCCCAGCCTCGAAGCGTCGTCGAAGAAGACCGAGATGACACCAAAGTTTCTCCTGGGCGAGCAGCCTCCCATCAAGTTGACCACCCACCAACGCCGTGTCGCCATCGCCGCCTACCTGGTCTACAACCAGGACAACTACTGGTTCGCCCGTTCGTTCGTGAACCGGATCTGGAACGAACTGATCGGCGACGGCTTTTACGCAGTCGACAGCCTGGGTCCCGACCAGGAATGCCTGCATCCCTCGGTGGTCAACCGCATCGCCGCGGTTTTTCGCTATCGCAAGTTCGATCCCAAGTGGGTCTTCCGCCTGCTGATGAATTCGCGCGCCTACCAGCGTGACATCCAGACGATCGACCGGGACGAGGAATTGTTCACCGCCGTCCGTCCCATCCGCTTGAACTCCGACCAGGTCAAGGCCAGCGTGCTGAGGCTGACTGGAGCCGATCGGGGCATCAGCCAGGCCGTCGATCGTGAATTCCGGCAGGACCCGTCCGTTCCCCAGAGAGATCTCGAGGGCACCATTCAGCAGGCGCTGTTCCTGATGAACAACCCCGCCCTGCAGAACAAGCTCAAGACCGGCAAACTCACCAAGCGATTGCTGACCATCAAGCAACCGCGGCTCCTGCTGACTCAACTCTATCTCGCCGTCCTCGCCCGCCGGCCCACCGACAGCGAATTCACCCGCGGCCTGAAGCATCTCCGGGACGTGACCAACCGGACCGAAGCCGTCGAGGATCTACTGTGGGTGCTGGTCAACTCGACCGAGTTTCTCACCAAGCGTTGAACCAGCGGATCACCCGGAGCATTCCATGACCTCCTTTCTTCAACAGCGTTCGCCGGACGTGCCGGTCACGCGTCGCCACGCCCTGGGTCTCTCGATCGCCTCGTTGCTGGCGCCACTGGGCCTGCACGCCGAACAACTCAAGCGCCAGCAACGGTCCTGCATCCTGGTCTGGCTGGGTGGCGCTCCCAGCCAGATGGAAACCTGGGACCCGAAGCCGGGCACCGCCAATGGCGGTGAGACCAAGGCAATCAAGACGGCCCTGCCGGGGATTTCCATTGCCGAGCACTGGCCAAGAATGGCCAAGGCGTTGCGGCAGGTGGCCATCATCCGCTCGATGGTCGGCAAGGAAGCCGCACACGCCCGTGGCACCTACCACCTGCACACCGGGCGGCGGATGGGCACCCCTGAAAAACATCCGAACATTGGATCCGTCGTCGCCGGCGAACTGGGCGACGTCAATTCTGATCTCCCCAATTTTGTCAGCATCGGCAAGACGCTCAGCAGTGGTTTCCTTGGGGTCAACGTGGCTCCCTTTGTCATCAATCGGGCCGGCCAACTACCCGCCAACGCCGCAACCGCTGTCACCTCGCCCCGCGTGGCCCGACGTCTCGCATTGCTCAAGGCCCAGGACGCCGACCTCTCCGCAGCTGGCGCGGCAGCACTGGTCGAGGAGCACCGGGTGTTGTACGAACGGGCACGACGGCTGATGACCTCACCCAAGCTCAAGTCCTTCAAACTCGACGGAGAACCCGCCGCCCGACAACAGGCCTATGGCAAGAACCGGTTTGGCCAGGGATTGCTGGTCGCACGTCGGTTGATCGAATCCGGTGTGCCATTTGTCGAGGTCAGCAAGGGCGGCTGGGACATGCACAACCGCCTGTTCACCCGCATCAAGCCGGCGGCCGCTGAGGTGGACCGTGGAGTCGCCACGCTGCTGGCCGACCTGAAACAACGTGGCCTGCTGGAGCGGACGCTCGTGATCGTCGCCGGAGAATTCGGACGGACACCGAAAGTCAACAGCAAGACACCCGCGCCGGGTCGAGACCACTGGGCTCGCAACTTCAACCTGTTGCTCGCCGGTGCCGGGATCCAGGGTGGCCGCGTCGTCGGCAAGACCAGCGCCAACGGGCAGGAACTGGTCGACCGGGCCGTCTCGGTCGAGGACCTGTTCCAGACCATTTGTCGCGCCATGAAGATCGACGCCGACAAGGAACTGTACACACCGGGTGGCCGGCCGTTGAAAATCGTCGACGGCGGAAAGCCGATTTCCGAGATCCTGGGTTGAGTCGCTTCCACCGGCCGAAGACGAACTACGCCGTCCCACCGGTCACGCGGCGAGCAACCTGCCCGAGCAACTCGTCATCAATCGAGACACCCTTGGGAACGTCCTTGATCCCGTCGAGCACTTCCAGAATCTGTTCGTCGGACAATTCCATGCCCAGTTCCTGCAACCGGTGAGCAACAGCCCGCCGGCCGCTGTGCCGGCCCAGCACCAGCCGGATTCCCTTCGCACCAATCACTTCGGGCCGATAGGGCAAGTAGGTGTCGGGATTCTTCAACAGACCATCCTGGTGAATCCCCGCCTCGGTGGCAAAAATGTTGTCGCCGCCGACAGGCTTCATCGGCGAAAGACCAATGCCGGTCAACTCGGCAACCAGTTGCGTCAGGTCGTACAGCTTGGTCGTATCGATCTTCATCTTGACGCCGTACTGCTCCTGGTTGAGGTGCAAGGCCATGGCCACCTCTTCCAGCGACGCATTGCCAGCGCGTTCACCAATGCCGTTGATCGTACACTGGATCACGTTGGCTCCCTCCTGCACACCGGCGAGAGTATTGGCGACCGCCAGCCCGAGATCGTTGTGGAAATGGACCGCCAGCAGGGCCCGATCAAGATTCGCCACGTTGTCCTGGATGTAGCGAATGATCTCCCGCACCTTCTCAGGTGTCATCACGCCGACCGTGTCCGGGAAGCCGATCGTCGTGGCTCCGGCCTCGATCGCAGCCGTGTAGCATTCCACCAGGAACTCCGGTTCGGTCCGGCTGGCGTCCTCGGGGCTGAACGCCACGATGTCAAACTTGCTACTGGCATATCCCACCGTATCGGTGACCAGTTCAAGAACCTCTGACCGCTCCTTCCGCAACTTGTGCTCGCGGTGCAGTGGACTGGTGCCACAGAACAGGCTGACACCCCGCTTGTGCCGCGGGTTGTCCGACAGGGCCTCCTCGGCTGCATCGATGTCACCTCGAACCGTACGGCACAATGCCGTCAGGACCGGCCCCTTGATTTCCCCAATCATCAGGCGAATCGCCTCGATGTCGGCTTGAGAGGATGCGGGAAATCCCGCGTCCAGCGAATGAACCCCGGCCGCCTCGAGGGCCCGGGCAATCTGCAACTTCTCGTGGGGTTCGAGTGTCGCACCAGGCATCTGCTCGCCGTCACGCAGCGTCGTATCGCTGAACAAGACGGTGTCGCCACGACGATGATGATTGATCACCGCGCGTTTCACCGCACCACGCACCGAGTTCTCGATGCCTTTCAAGATTCCCGGTGTCGCCATGATATTTATTCTGTAGACGAGGAGTCGTGGAGTAAAGAAACACGCCCGGGCGAGTTCAGGGCGTCACGGCACTGGCGGCTGTTTTCAATACCTTGGGCAACTCGGTTTTCAAATCCGCCAGGGTCATCTCGGTGCTGATCACGTTTCCACGTCTATCGACCAAAACCATGGTCGGCAACGAGAGAATCCCGAGTTGCCGGGCCAGGCGACTGTCGAGACCACCAGGTTCATGCAGCGTGGCCCAGGTGACGCGATTGGCCGAGATGTAAGCCGGGACAGGTTTGCTGTCCAGGTCGAGATTGACGCCGAGAACCTCAAAACCCTCTGCCCGGTACTGGGCATACAAAGCCTGCAACCCCGGCAGTTCCTCGGTACATGGCTTGCACCAGGTGGCCCAGTACACCACCAGCAGAACCTTGCCGCGATAGGAGTCGCTGCGAACGGTTGTACTGCCCAGGTTCTTTCCGGAAACAACCAGTGGCTTGCCCTTCAGGTCCAATCTCAGCAGCGCCCCGGCTGCTCGCTCACCAGCAGGAGTCCGTCCGTATTGACGCGCCAACTTCGTGTACCAGGTCTTGGCTCCGTCGACCCGGGCGGCAAATTCATGTGCCGTCCCCAGGTGCCAGATCGCCTCGGGAGTGTCCTCGGCCTGGGGGTAATTGTTGATGAACACCTCCAGGTCGGCGAGCCACTGTTGCTGCACTTTCAATTGGGCGGCCTGCTCGGTCGCATTTGCCATCAGCCGATGGTGGCGCGCCAGCAGGTGTCGATAGGCGGTAAACGGAACCAGCGCACTTTTTGGATCACTCCGTTTCAACCGTGTCTCCTCGACCGCCAAACGTTGCAGCGCCTCGGGCCATGTTCCGGACTGCACCAGCGACACCAGGCTGTCGATCAATTGCCTGGACCACTGATCGCGTTCCGAAGCCGTCGCCGCCGCCACGCTCAAACCACCCAGGACGTCGCTGCGACGAGAATGGTAACTGGACAACGCGGCAGGTGTGCCGGCCGTCGGAGGTGAGCTGTCGAGGTCTCGCAGTTGGTCAAGCAGTTTCTGCATCTTTGGTGTGACACCCGGCGTGGCCACCGCGACACTCGGTGCGGCCGGCTGCAACAACACGCCACCGGCGGTCACCTGGACCGTGTCTCCGGCCAGCGGAACCGGAATCGAGGTCAGCTTCCAGACCTGTCCCACCTTGACCAGTTCGCCAATCTGGACCAGGCCACTCTTGCCTCCCGCATCGACAATCGCCAACGCACTCTCGTAGACCTCCAGGTCACGCGCGGCCTTGCCTTCGTCCGCGGGAATCACCCCGGGTTGCGAACAATCAAATCGAATCCATCGCGTCCCGGCCGCCAGGGCAGGACTCTTGTCCAACCGCGCGGAGGGATCATCCACCGCTGCCAGCAATGCCGTGGCCATTTTTCGTGACAGGCCCAGGGCCTGCGTGTCCTGCCTGGTGACCAGGATCGTTTGCAAGAGCAACGCGTCCCGCCGCAACAGGGCCTCCACCGCCACGCGACTGGTCTCCTCTGCCGAGATCCGCCGCCACGAATCAATCCGACCGTCCTCGTTCGAATCGATTCCCCACCGGGACCCGCCGATGTTCAACCACCTGGCCTGGTCCACCTTGCCGTTGTGATTGCTGTCGATGTCGCGGTAGACCTCGACACCATTCTGAAAATACCGCCACTGGTCGACCAGGTTGTTCCCGTTGGTATCAAGAAACCGACGCAGCACCTGGCCCGCCGGACCCAGCACCTTCCAACCGGTGTGACCCCGGCCCCGGTCAATCTGGACGCGGCACATGGCGACCTCGGCCGCTTCGGGTTTCTCGAAGTCGACACCGGCTTGAAGAGGTTGGAACTTCTCCAGCATGAACTGCGGCTGTGGCGGTTCGGCGGCAAGAACAACCCGTGACCCCAACAGAACGGCAATTGCCGCAAGCAGAACACGAGACAACAGGCTGCCAACGCCGGGGCGATGTGACATACGTCTGACTCCACAATCCACTGAACAACCCGATGCCACACGGGCAAACAGGGTCGCGGATTGTAGAACAGCCGCCCCGAACAGGTCAGCAGCAATTTGCGACCACCGGGGCTCTCGGGATCAACACTCCGGGCCGCCACCAGGATTCTCGCGAATTCGGCGGCGGTATTTCGATCACTTGGCTTCCAGGCAGTACAGGTGCTCAAAGCCCCGCAAGAACATGCGTCCCCCGGAAACCGCCGGCGTGCCGTGGACCTGCTCACCAACCTGGGACTTGCCGAGCACTTTGAACTTGGTGCCCGAGGCAATCACAACCGCCTCTCCCTTGTCGCTGATGTTGTAGATCTTGCCGTCGATACAGATCGGGCTGGCCCAGAACTTTCCGCCGACGCGTTCGGTCCAGACCGCCTTGCCCGTCTTGGCCTCCAGGCAACTGACCACCCCGTTGTCGCACCAGAAGTACAGGTGTTTGCCGAACGCCAGCGGTGTCGGGACATAGGGCAAGTTGCGATTGCTGGTCCAGGCCACCTTCTCGGCTGTCACCTCACCTGTCTGATCAACGGGAACCGAAAACAGTTGCTTGCCGCTGCCGCCACCACCGGTAATTGCCATCACCTGGTCGCCGGCGATCACCGGCGAATTGACCGCACGCGACGTGAACAGGTTGGCGCGCCACTGCAACTTGCCGGTGCGCGGATCGAAGCTGGCCAGGCCATCTCCGGTATTGCTGGTGAACATCTGCGGCGGCTTGCCCTCCCGCTCCAAGATCACCGGCGTCGAGTGGGCTGTCAGCTTGACCTTCCGCTCGGAACGCCAGCGGATCTTTCCGGTGGCGGCGTCGAGACCGGCGATCACCGACGGGCCATCGTGCTGGCTGGCAACGATCACCGTGTCTTTCCAGACAATTGGCGAGGTGCCGCAGCCGTGACCATGCCGGTTGTAGAATTTGCCGACATCGGTCTGCCACAACCGCTTCCCCGCAAAATCGTAGGCCCGGACGACCGTGTCCTCGTTGGTGGTGAACAACACGAAGACCCGCTTGCCATCGCTGGCGGGCGTCCCCGACGCGTAGCTGTTCAGCGAATGCTTCTCGTGGGTCCTGGAGGCCAGCTTGTCGGTCCACAACACCTTGCCGGTGGCGGCCTCGACAGCCAACACCAACCGCGTGGCTCCCTTGTCGAGAGCCGAGGTCAGGAAGATGTGATTCTCCCAGACACAAGGTGACGAGTGTCCCAGGCCGGGCACGGCGACCTTCCACTTGTAGTCCTTGTCGGTCCAGGTGACCGGCAAGCCCTTCTGCGTGCTGATGCCCTTGCCATCAGGACCCCGGAATCGCGCCCAGTTCTCGGCCCCGGCCACGCCAGCCAACAGCAGGACCAACATTCCCGTCGACAGCACATTCAGACGACCCACGATGCAATCTCCGTTCAATCACGACTTCGAATGATCTTGTCCGGACAGGTTACCAGCTTCAAGAGAGAGGGAACACGCTGCCGCTCACCAGCAACCGGGCAGCGGCACGCTCTACCAGTCCACCACCGATCCGTCGTCGGCGTCATAGGATTGCGGATTGCGCCAATCGTGTCCGATCTTCTCCTTCAGCGCATCCTCGTCCAACTCGACACCCAGCCCCGGCCCGCCGGGCAAATCGATGTAACCATCACGCACCTTGAAAGGCTGCTTGATGTATCCATCTCCCAGGTGCACCTGCTCCTGGCACAGGAAATTGGGAATCGCACCGGCCAACTGGATCCCGGCAGCCAGCGAAATGGGACCCAGTGGATTGTGCGGGGCAATCGCCGCGTAATAACTCTCGGCCATCCCGGCGATCAACCGGACCTCGGTGATCCCACCGGCATGGCACATGTCCGGCTGAAGGATCGATGCGGCACCTTTCTCCAGCAATTCGCGAAACCCCCACTTGGTGAAGATCCGTTCGCCGGTGGCAATCGGCAGGTGGGTGCCCCGCGCGATATCGGCCATCACGTCAACATTCTGGCACTGGACCGGTTCCTCGATGAACATCGGCTGGTACGGTTCCAGTGCCTTGATCAACAGCTTGGCCGTCTGCGGGCTGATTGCCCCGTGGAAATCGATACCGATATCCCGTTCGTCCCCGGCGGCCTCTCGAAGCTCCTCGAACCGCTTGGCCGCCCGCTTGACGAAGCCGGGAGTTTCGACAATCCGTGCCGGGCGGTGCTTGAACACACCAGTCTTGAATGCCGTGAACCCTTCCTCGGATCGAGCCCGGATCGCTTCGGGGGTGGACGCGTGCGCGTAAACACGAACGCGACTGCGGGTCGGACCACCGAGCAGTTCGTAAACGGGCACGCCCAGCGCCTTGCCCTTGATGTCCCACAGTGCCATGTCGATGCCACTGATGGCACTGGTCAACACCGGTCCACCACGGTAGAAGGCGTGACGGTACATCGCCTGCCAGTGGTGCACCACCGACCTGGGATCCTTGCCAACCAGGTACGTCTCGAGCTGCTTGACCGCGGCGGCCACCGTGCTGGCCCGTCCCTCAACGACCGGCTCACCCAGCCCGACAATCCCGGCATCGGTGTGGACCTTCAGGAACAGCCACCGCGGCTGGACCTTCAGGGTCTCGAGTTTCGTGATCCGGATCTTTTCACCCGCCCCGAGCATCGGCTGGAACCTCCTTTTGCGACGCTTGCCCACGTAGGGGTCCTTCCGCGTCGCCTTGTCCTTGTCGTCGGCCAGCAGGGCACACAGCCCGGCCGTGCCTCCGGCAGTTCCCAGCAACGACGCCAGGAACATCCGGCGACTTCGACTGTAAGCTTTCGTGGTACTCATCGCATCCTCCATGGAATTCTGTGACTAAAGAACCGATCGCTGCGGCGACTGTCCGGCCCTCACTTGATGGTCAATGTCCGAAAATCGTGGTAAACAGATGACCCGTGACCAACGGGCAATCCTTCGACTCGTACTGCAGAGACTGACCCATGACATTCGGAGTTGGCGTTATCGGAGCCACGGGGTTCATCGGCACACCATACCGGGCCGAGATCAGAGAATGCACGGACGAGGCACGGATCGTCGCGCTGTGTGCCCGGCGGCGGGATCGTCTCGAAGCCGCAGCAGCCGAGGACGGCTGCGAGTTTATCACCGACGACTGGCGACAGGTGGTCGACCATCCCGAGGTGGACCTGGTCCTGGTGCTGACCCCCGACGCACTTCACCTGGAACCCGTGCTGGCCACCGCCGCCGCCGGCAAACATCTCTTCTGTGAAAAGCCCATCGGGGTCAACATCGACGAGGCATACCGGATGTGGTCGGCGGTTCGTGACGCGGGCGTGGCCCACTATGTCCCGTTCTGGACTCGTTACGTTCCAGCCTTCGCACGGGCCCGCGAGATCGTCCAGGCGGGAACGCTGGGTGACATTCGAGGCATCATCTACCGCTGGCAGAACCCGCGGCCGGCCGCGATCCCGCACACCTGGCGCGACGACGCCAGCCTCTCGTCGGCCGGCTCGATTGCCGACGTCGGCAGCCACGCCTACGACATCGTCCGCTGGATCACCGGCTGCGAAACGCGACGGGTACTCGCCCACGCCGACGTCGTCTCACCTCCCAAGCCCGACCTGGGAGACATCGACCTGGGAGAAGCCATCGACTGGGGCCAGGGAAACCAGGTGGCCAATGACCAGAAGGTGAAAAAAGGCACAGCGTTCGATTACGCAACGATTGCCTGGGAATGGGAGAACGATGCGGTCGGAGCGATCATCCTCTCGCACGCTCCTTTCCTGCGGAAAGGGATGGCGCCGGAACTGGAACTGCACGGCACGAAAGCCTCCCTGGCCATCGATCGCATCCGCAGCACCGTGACGCTGTACCATCCCGACGACACCGATGGACAACCCGAGTCGATCGAGGATGACGGGTTCGGCAACCGGGCGGCCAAGCACGTGTTCGGCTCGTTCCAGGAACAGGTGAGCGGAACCCGGGGCGAACACCCGGGCATGGACGACGGCTGGCGAGTCCAGTTGTTCACCGATGCATCCGCCCTGTCGGCACGCCGGGGCGGATGGGTCGAACTGGCCGAACTGGACGCCGAGGCGTAACCGGCCCCGGTCACGCCACCGTTTCCACCCGTCCGCTCTTGCCCGAATCGACAGCCGCCTGGACCGTGGCGGCGATCTCGCGACTTGTCACGGCGTCCAGGATGCCGCCGCTGCCGGCATCGATGGCCCGGGCAAAATCTTCCATCAACTGGTAATCCAGGTCGATGGCCATCCGCCGATGCCGGAATTCCTGTGGTGCCTGATCGCGGTAATACACGCTGACCTCCGGCCGCGCTTCGCTAATCACCAGCCCACCGGTTTCACCCAGCACGTGCAACTTGATCTCTCCGATGTCCGGATGCGAGGCGGCACCGATACGACCGATGCACAACGTCGCAACCACCCCGTTCTCCATCTCCAGCGTCACCGTCGCCAGGTCGTCGACGTCGTTGTCGAAATTGGCCTGGTGAAAATGTGAAGCGGTCCGGGCAAACACCCGCTCAACCCGACTGCCGACCAAGTGCTGGATGTAGGCCAGAGGATAGATACCCTCGATCTTCAACTCCCCCATCGGATCCACGCCAACACCACCATCGGAACCGTCGGAATGCGCCTCGATCTGGCGTTCCAGCCAGTTGATCGGCGGGTCATCCGGCCCGCGACTCCCCTTCGGCGGCCCCGAATCCTTGGCGAAATAGAAGTCGACGTGCAGGGCATACGGACGCCCGATGCCGCCGTCCTCGATCACGCGCTTCGCCTCGTTCAATGCCGGCAGGAAATTGCGATTCCACATCATGAATCGCACGTCGTGCTCGGCGACCGCCTCGACAACCCGATCGCATTCCGACAGGCGATTTGACATCGGCTTGTCCTGCACGATGTGCAGGCCCAGCGCGGCACATCGCACCACCAGGTCGCAATGCCGCTCGGCTTCGGAGCTGACAACAGCCACCTGCACATCATGTTCGGCGATCGCCTCCTCGATTCCCCGGACATAGGGAATGCCATGCTCGTCGGCATAAAGCTGGTTTCGCTCGTGAACCCAGTCGGGCTGGTCGGCATCGTCGCAGACCACGACCAGGTCAAAGCGTGGATGCACCTCCACTCCATTGGGCACGTAGGCGTGCTTGACCACGCTGACCACCGCACAACGGAACACTCCGCCGGGTTCAACCGAGTTCATAGCCGTCTCCTGTTTCGCCCAGCCGCACTGGCTCACCCGTCTCGATCGATCGCTCGGCGGCCTCGGCCACCTGCAGGGCGGCCACTGCATCGGCCGGACCCGGAACGGCCCCGCGATCACCATCCACCGCTGCCGTGAATTCCCCAAGCAGGTTCACCAGGCCCCTCACCCCCTCACCACCGCGAACCGCCCCGGGTTGTCCGCCGGCGTACAGCAGGTGCATGTTGTGGTGATCGTCTGCGTAGACCGATCCGTCCCCACCGATCAATGACAGGGAGTAATAATCCTCCCCATCGGGAAGCGTGGTGGCGACGTCAACCAGAGCCATCCCGTCGCCGGGAAATCCCAGGTGCACATGCACGTAGCCACCCGATTCACCCCGGCGAACACCATAGACCTCCGTTGGAAGAGTCCCGAAGAGCCAGTTGGCCAAATCGAGCTGGTCAGCCAGGTCCGCCATTCCAATGGGCCGACCGCCGGGCATCCAGCGATGAATTCTCAACAGCCCCAGCGGTCCCAGTGCGCCGTTGGCATTGACCGCCTGCACTTCCTGGATCGACGGCTGAAACCGTCCGGTGGCGGCCAGCATGACGACGACCCCCTCGGGCGACACGAGTTGTCCGGCATCCACCGGGCTGGCCAGTGACCCGGGATGCACCAGCACGTGCTGTCCAGCGGCGGCGGCCTGGTTGGCCGCATCGACCCCGTCCACCACAACAGCGTCGGCCGAACCGGCATCAACGATCGTCACGTGGGCCAGCCTGTCGACGGCCGCCCGCCAATCATCGACCGTCGCAGAACCGGTTCCGGTCAGTCCAATCTTCATGTTTCCGCTCACGATGATTTCTCGCCCCGCAGGCTCACTAGTCCTCGATCTCCCCGCCAACTCCCGAGGGGAGCAACAGGATGCCAACGGCGCCCAACAGATAGATCAGGCTCATGATCTTCCCCAGCAGAGCATAGTCCTCGTCGAACTGCTGGATCAGGATCGCCCCGGCGAACACGGTCACGGCCGTGATGATCCGGCCAAAGTTGAAACAGACACCCGCTCCGGTCGATCGGATCCGGGTCACGAACAACTCGGGTAAAAACAGGGGCAACCAGCCAAAGAAAATCCCACTGAAGAATCCCAGGGCGGCGAATCCGGCCAGGAACTGCCATTCCTCGGGTGTGTGGAACATGTAGACGAATTCGGCACAGAGCAAGCACAGGATACTGGTCAGGAAGTACGTCTTCTTGCGGCCCACGGCACTCGCAATCACCCCACCCAGGAAGCTGCCGATAATCCCCGTCAGGGATCTCGCCATCCCGATATCGGCCTTGAGGCTGGTTTTGCCAATTTCCTCGCCGACCTTGTCGGCCCAGGCCTGTGACCAGCTCGAGGCTCCCCAGCCACCCAGCAGTGGCACCGTGGCCAGCAGGATTCCCACCAGGGTGACCCCGATCAGCCCTGGCTTGAACACGTCCCAGGTTGAAACGACG
>MDTE01164615.1_pt1 | contig 17338 bp, 8 predicted proteins | sample 811231 | NCBI WGS metagenome assembly MDTE01 (sample SAMN05326651, study PRJNA326480) | marine metagenome | isolation source: seawater | place: Indian Ocean: Red Sea | collected 2010
CGTCGCGGCGAGTCGAAGACGAGGGACGGCGGGGACGCGTCGGACCGAACAAACAATCGACAATCGTACAGACAACTCGTCAGGCAACACCCCTCTCAACCCCTCGCATCAACCCTCGAACGCGCCGAACAGCACCGACGAGTTGTGCCCGCCGAAGCCGAACGAGTTCGACAGCGCCACCTTCACCCGAAAATCCTGCGCCTCGTTGGCCACCACGTCGAAGTCGACGCCGTCCTCGGGATCGTCGTGGTTGATCGTGGGATGCACGCGCCCGGTCGCGATGCTCTGCAGGCACGCCACCGCCTCGAGCGCGCCCGCCGCCCCGAGCGAGTGGCCGAGCATCGACTTGGTCGAGTTGAGCCGGAACCTCGACTTGTCGATGGAGCCGAACACCGCGTTGATGGCGGCAACCTCGCACAAGTCGCCGACGGGCGTGGACGTGCCGTGCGCGTTGACGAGGTCGACCGCGTCCGCCTCGAGCCCGGCGTCCGCGAGCGCCGAGCGCATGCACAGGATCACGTCCCTGCCGTCGGCGCGCGGCGCGGTCAGGTCGTACGCGTCGGTGGAGATGCCGCCCCCCAGGTACTCGCCGAGGATTGTCGCGCCGCGCTTGTTGGCGTGCGCTAAGGACTCCATGACCAGGACGCCGGCGCCCTCGCCCATGACGAAGCCGTCGCGGCCCTTATCCCACGGGCGGGACGCGCCGGTCGGGTCGTCGTTGCGGGAGGAGAGCGCGCGGCACGCGATGAAGCCGCCGAGGCCGGAGCGCGTGCACGCCGCCTCGGTGCCGCCCGCGAGGATGAGATCCGCCTGGCCGGCGCGGATGTGCGTCGCGGCGTTGATGAACTGATAGTTGCTCGTCGCGCACGCGGTGTTGACTGCGCGGTATTGACGGGAGGAGGGAGAGGGAAGACGAATCGTCGCTCGTCAGCGACGGTCGGCGGGAGAGGGAGGAGAAGCGCGAGGAGAAGCGGGCGGTTTTAAAAAAAACGGCGACGGTTGGACAGATGGGAACGCACCGGCATAGTTGGGTCCCCTGAAGCCGAGCTCGGCCTGCATGCCCAGGATCGCGCCGCTCATGTTCGTGAGCAAATACGGCACGGTGAACGGCGACACCTTCTTGATCCCCTTGGTGTTGAGCGCCATGACGTTATCCTCGTAGACCTGCATGCCGCCCATGGCGCTGCCCACCAGCACGCCGCATCGCGTCTTGTCCAGCGCCTCCAGATCCGCGCCCCAAAGCCCGGCGTCCCTCAGGGCGCGCTTACCCGCGCAGATGGCGTACTGGTGGACTCTATCCATGCGCCTCGCCTCCTTAGCTGTGAGGTCGTCGCCGTAGTCGAGCTCCTGGACCGGCGCCCCGATGCGCGTGGGGAGATCGTCAAAGACTCCGGGCTTCCACGCGGTCAGGTCGACGGCGCCGCTCTTGCCGGCGAGTAAGTTGTCGAAGAAGATCTCGCGCGAGTCGCCGTGGGTCGACACGACGCCAGCACCGGTGATCACCACGCGCTGCTCGTCGGGGAGGTCCGTCACGGGACCCGCGCGGACCGCCAGCGGTGTCGCACGCGAGCGACGCGATCGCGCGGCGGATCGAGCGGAGACTCGGCTCGAGCGCGACTTGACGCGGAAGTTCTCGCGAGGGCGCGCGAGGGCGGCGCGGTGCGACGCGAGCGCGCCGGAGTTGACGCCGGTGGCCATATCGCGGTGCGTGGGATCGAAGGGAGACGCGGCGAGGTCGACGCGCGCGGTCGGGTAGGGCAACCATTTTATCCATACACTCGGCACAAACCACGAAAACTACGGTGAGTCATCACCGCCTGGCCCGCCGGCCAAACCCGAACGTCCCGCCCTTCTCGCCCCCCTCCCCGCCGCCGCCGCCGCCGCCGCCGCTCCAAGGCGCCCCTCCTCCGTCGCCCCCCTCGCCGCCGTCGCCCTCCCGGTCCGCCGGGGTGAAGTTAACGCTCCCTTTCGTCCCTCGCGCGCGTTGCTCCACCGGTATCCCAAAGTACCCGACCCTGTCGCCGTCGTCCCAGTCCTCCGCGGCGTACTCCACGACGCCGCCGTCGGCGCCCTCGGCCCAAACCGCCATCGTGCCGTCCTCCCTCGAGCTCATGTTGAGCTTGTAGTACGTGCCGTCCTCGTCGGGGTCCGGGATGAGCACCTCCAAACCGCCGTCGTCGTTGACGCTCATGCGGCCCTCCAGGAACGCCATCTCGAGGTCGTCCGCCATCTCCTCCGCATCTTGGGGCCTGCCGATGGCGCCGGCGAGCTCGCGGCCCATGTACCGGATGGCGACGCGGATGCCCTCGGCAACCTCGCGAAGCTCCTCGCCGTAATCGCGTTCGGGCGGGGAGGTCTTGCGGACGAACCAGAGGAACGCGACGCCCGCGACGCCGGCGGCGACGCGCTTGATGAGCTTCCACCGCCGTCTGCGCTTGGCGCGAGCTTCAAACTCCTCTCCGCACCGCGCCAACAGCTCGACGAGCTGGTTCTCGAGGTCGCCGCGGGTCCATCGCACCTGATTATCCAGGTCCGGCAGCCGCCCGTTGCTTCCCGTGAACCCGCCGCTCACGCCGTGCAGCGACACGATCCCCTTCAGCTGAGACGCCAGCCGCGCCTCCTCGCGCCGACGGCGCTCCGCCTCGAGCCGCTTGCTCTGCTCGACGGCGGCTTGCGCGTCGCCGCTCTCGGCTTCGTCGCGAATAGCCTTCCCCACGCGCAGCAGCAGCTTGTTGGCGCGGTTCAACTTCTTAAAGTTAGCCTCCGCGGCTTCCCTCTGCGCTGGCGGAACCTTATCCGGGTGCGCGCGCAGCGCCGCCTTGCGGTACGCCATGGCGACTGCGCGGTCCCACGCCTTCTCCTCCATGGGTATCTCGTCGAGCTTGAGGTTGAGCCTCGCGGCTTCCGCCTCGAGGTCCCAGACCTCCGCGCCTTTGGTGCTGTTGTCGGCGCGCGTGCGTGGGGCGGGTGTGGGGGATCGGTCAGTTCGGTGCCAGGGGGCGGGGCGAGGGGCGGTTCGCGCGCGGGCGGTCGGTGATTCGGCGGCGACCGATCGCGCTCGTTGGATAGAAGGAGTTGGACACGTGGGATTCGGGGTGGGGCGTCGGCCTCGTGCGCGGCGACGCGCGCGGTGCCTCGGGTGGGGGTCCGCGGGACGAGGGCGGGGTCGACGAGGGGCGGATCCGCGGATCGGGGCTCACCTCTCCATCTGCTCAGCCTCATCGAGGATCTCGTGATAGTCCGTGCGACCCATCGCCGCCGACAAACCCTGCGCGGCAACCGCGTCCTGCAGCGACGCACTTTTTTATTCCTCCGAGGCCACGCCGCAGCGGCAGCGGCAGCGGCAACGGCGGCGGCAGCGAGCGGGCGCTCCTCGGACGCCCCTTCGCGCCGCGGGAAATCCGATCGCCGAGCCGAGCAGGCGCTCGTCTCCTCCGGGACGCTCGATGCGCCGGGGACGACTGAGAGGGGCGGGAGCGACGGAGAGGCCGATCTCGCGCGGCGCCGCAGGGGGGCGAGAGATTTCGCTCGGGGTCTCGCTTTTATTTTTTTTCGGAAATGGAAAATCTGAGCATGGGAGTTGTGGTTGGAGATGAAACTCGGATGGGCGAATCGGCACAGTCTCGCGCACTCAAACCCAAACCGCAAAAGAGATTCCCGCATAAGAACACCGAGGTCAATAACCAACTCATCAAACAACCTTCATAATATCTTATCCGGGTTCCCGGGAAGACTTCCAACTTTTCACAAATTCGGCCGAAAGTTGAGCAGTTCGTGACCACAAATGTGCGAAGATGAGTCAAAAAAGCTGTCAGATTTGCCGTCAAGATTTCTAAAAATTCGGTTTGGTTCACAACCTGGGAACCAGAGCCCATATGGCGACCTTTCGGGACATTCCACGGACATTCTCGGACAACGAGTCACCACTCTTCGCGCGTAACTCAACTCAAGAACGACGGTCTATCTTAAAAGACTCGATTTTTCCCTCGTTTTTCCGGGTTTCTCTTTCATATCTCCCGCATCGTTCGGCGCGAAAGGTCGCGGGCGCGCGCGCGCGGCGAGGGTCCAGCGAACGCCCGGCGCGCGGTTCAGCATGACGGAGATTGAGGCTGCGGATTCGCCTCCGGTCGCGGGGCGCGCCGACGCGATCCCGGAGATAGGCGAGACGGAGGCTGGTCGGTCCACCTTCACTCGCACGGACAAGCCGCTGTCCGCGTACCAAACCTTCAAGGCCATGCCGCTCTCGGAGCGGTGCATGTACGCGTTCGCCGCGCTTCCGGTGCTGCCGGTGCTGCTGCTCGTCGGGCCCATCATCGCCGCGGCGAAGTGCGCGGAGGGCGACAACTCGCGATACTACAAAGGTGCGTTCCAGGCAGCCCGCCTCCTACCCCCCTGATGAAGCACATTCATAATTGACCCGTCCGGTCCGCGCCATCTCGACGCGCGGGCGTCGACTCCGCGCCGAACTGACCGCGCATCCACCCGCTCCGCCTTTTCACTCAAATAGATCCCGTCGACGACGACGGGGACGAGACCCCGGAGCGCCGGCGCGAGATGCTCGCGCTGCGCCAGGCGGGCTACGGCGACCGCGTCGCGGTCAGCCTCGGGAACGTCCCGACCGGGGTGATCCACAACGACTACTCCTTCCGCGGGCGCAACGCGCAGCTGCGGAAACCGGCGGGGATCAAGAGCGGGAGTAGACCCGTGAAGAGCGCCAACGAGCTCTGGCTCAGCCACAAGGACGAGCCCGCGCCGGGCACGAGCAGCAGAGACAAGACGCCCAACGGCAGCGTCCGCGACGCGGCGAGAGCCGGCGCGATCGTCAACGCCGCCGGCGCCGTCGACGCGATCGGCGCCCCGGCCGCCGGAACCGCCGCATCCGGCTCGCCGCGATCGTCCAACGGGGGATCGCGCGAGTCGTCGACGCGGAGCGGATCCCATCGCGCTCGCGGACGCGCCATCAGCTTCAACGACGGCGACGACCAAAACCAAAACCAAAACCAAAACCAAAACCAAAACCGCCACGTCGCCAGGCCGGCGTTAAAACACCCGGGGTCCCCGTCGAAGTGGGGCGCGCCCAAGCCGCTGACGAGCGACGAGGTCTGGGCCGCGAACGGGTCGTCGTCGCCGCGACGGAGCTTGGACGGCGCCGAGCAGGAGGAACTCGCCAGGGGCGGCAGCAGGTTTCAGCGATGGTCCGCTGCGGAGAACGGCAACGGGGAGGGCGGGGAGGGCGGGGAGGGCGGGGAGGGCGTGCGAGTGCGAGGGGACAGCGCCAACGGCTCCATCATGGGCGACGTGGAGGCGGAGGCGCGGAGGACGCTGGAGCTGGACGCGTCCGCCGAGGAATCCGGCGCGGGAAAGAGCCGCGTCGACATCAACGTCGACGTCGTGGTCAAACCCTTCACCGAGACTCTGCACCCGTCGCCCAAGCAGGTGGTGCCCATCGCGGTCGACTCTTACAGTGGGAGCGTCGCCACCTGATTTGTCGAGCGCGAACGCTGGATTTCCGACTCGACGCGCTCGTCGAGATTCTTATTTTATTATTCCCTCCGCACCGACGGAGAAAGATGATTGTTGTGTACAAAACAGGGGACGGCGACGTGGTCGGCGTGTCCCGACCCCTGACATTCTTTCGTGATAGCGAACTCAGGTTTCACGTGTAATATGAGTAATAACGGAGACACAATCGAGACATCCGCGGGCGCTTCATTCACGGTGCACGTTGAGATTACATGCATCATTCACCGCACGCGTCTCGCTCGATCTCTCTCGCCGCTCACGGGCTCTTACCGACGCTCACGTCGCCGGAAATGTCCGAGACGCTAAACTGCCTCGAGTCGTCGTCGTCGCGCGCCCCCGGGTTCAGGTTCGGGTCGGTTCGCATCGCTCGCGAGATGTCCACGGAATCCGGGCTACCCGCTCCGGGCGACCGTCCCGTCGCGGCGCCCGCTCGCGCCCTGGGGTTGGACGACGGCGGCGATCGCGGGATTCGATCCCCCGACGATCCCCCCGACGGAGGCGTCGTCACGCCGGGACCCGCGAGCCCGACCCGCTCCCGGTAGTACCGCGACGAGCCCGGAGTGAGCGCGGGGTTGGAGCCCGAGCCCGAGCCCGAGCCCGAGCCCGGCGGCGACGACGACGTCCTCGAAGTCGGTGACGCGGACCGCGCGGCGACGGCGGCGGCGACGGCGTGCCAGCGCGGAGATCTCGGGGGTCCCCCGGCCGGGGACGCGTGCCTCGGGCCGAGGCGCGCCGCGGGGTCGGCGCCGGGCGACGGCGGCTTCGGGGCGGAAAGGCCCGGCATCCCGGGTTTCATTCGCGGGTGCGACGGGACTCGTCGAACAGGCGCCGACGCGCCCGAGGGCGAGGGTCCGAGTGTCACGGGCGGAGGGCGGTGCTCCACGTCCTCTTTGACGATCATCTCGCCCTCCATGTCGTCACCGCGGACCACCTCCTCATCCTCTCGCGCGTGTCGCACGATCGCGCCGGCGAAGGGCTTCACGATCGTGCCGGTGAAGACTTCCTCCTCCTCCTCCTCCTCCCCCTCCCGGACCAGTCTCTCGCCCGCCGCCGCCGCTTGGGTGACAGGCGGCGGCACCGCGGGCACGACGGTGGACTCTTTGACAATCTCCGCGTCGCGCGTCGCCACCCTCTCGCGAGGCCCGGGTGCGTCGGGCTCCGAAGACGCCGCCGCCGAGTGTTCGACGACGTCGACCCCGTCGCCTCGCCTCGCCTCCCCCGGGTTTGAAGGCTCCCCGCTCGAACCGCTCCCGTCGGTCGCCGCCCTTTTCGCGTGCGTCTCAGCCAACACCCTCAGCTCGGCGACCGCGATGTCCGATCCCTTCTCGCGCTCGGGCGTCGTCTTTCTCAGCCGCGCTGCTTCGTCCTCCGCGAGTCGTCGCCTGAGTTCTGCGGCTTCCAGAGCCTCGGCGGCGGCGCGAACCTTCTCGCTTCGCTCCTCCGCGTCCCGCACCGCGCGCTCCCTCGCCTCGAGCTCCGCAGCCTTGGCGGCGACGGCCCTGGTTCGTTCCTCCTCGGCCTCGCGGCTGAGCGCGTCGTTGCTCGCCCGGAGCCGCTCCACCTCTTCCCGCGCGGCTTTGATTCGCTCGTCGCGTAGCTCGACGCGAAGGCGCTCGAGGTCCTCCTTCGCCGCCTTGGCCTCGTCCTTGGCCGCCGTGGCTCTCGCGAACTCGCGCCTGGCCTCCTCGAGATCGCGCTGGATCGCGGGATCGATCGCGCGAGAAGACGCGCGGTCCTCGGGACCCGATTCCCCGGACAGAGGACCAAAGTCGTGCCTTCGTCGCGCGGACAACGGGGAATCGACGCGAAGGTCGCGCTCGACGAGCGCGCCCGGGGGTGACCCGGGGGTGGCGTGCCCGACGCCGTGCGGCGAACGCGGCGGTGGAGGCCCGGGGGTGCCGTGCGGGGTGCCGTGCGGGGTGCCGATGACGCTCGGGGGATGCGCCGCGGCGACCGCCACCGACACCAGCTGCTCCTCGAGCGTCTTCAGTCGAGTCCTCGCCTCGTCCAACTCGCGCTGCTTCTCGTTCAGTCGCGCGCGAAGATCCGCGATGGTGTCCGCGTCGTGCGACTCTTGATCGGCGAGGCGCTGCTCGGTGGCGGCGAGCGCCGCCTTGGCGGCGGCGAGCGCGGACGCGGACTGGACCAGGGCGTCGGAGGAGTTCGAATCGCCCAGCGACAGCTTGAGCGCGTCAATCTCCGCTCGCATCGCCGACGTCTCGCGTTGCTCCCTGGCGCGCGACTCCGCCGCGAACGTCTCGCGCTCGCGCCTGGCGTCGGCGATCTCCTTCTCCGCGCGCGCTCGCGCCTCCTCCGCGGCGGTCTGCGCCCGGCGGAGCTGTTCCTCCATCGACAGCATCGTTCGCTCAAACGCATCCGCCTGATCGCGAAGCGATCGCTCGGCGGTTTCGTTAGCCTCCCTCAGCGCCTCCACCGCCTCCGCCCTCGCGCGCTCCGCCGCCTCCTTCTCCGCGCGGGCGGCGTTCGCGGCCTCCACGGCGGAGGCCGCCTGGCGCTCGAAGTCCTTCTCGGCGGCCAGTCGCTCCATCGCCCTCGCCGCAGCCTTGGCGGCCATGACGTCAGGGGAATCCGGCCGTTCTCCTCCTCCTCCTCCTCCTCCTCCGTCGCCGCCGTCGCCCGAAGGTTCCGCCTTGCTCGCGAGCGCGGCGAGGGTGGGCAAGACGCTCGCGTCCATGGTCTGCGTGGACATGCGGACGCTGTGCCCGGGCCCCGGAGCGATGGACCCTTCGCCGTCCGGCCCCGCAAAGACGATGGCGCCGGTGAGGATCTCCTCCAACGGTTTGCCCGATCGGATCTGCTCCAAAACCTCGTACGTCCTGAGGGCCTTCCGCGCGGTTCGCAGCTCGCGTTTGAGCTCCTTGGCGCGGACGCGCTCGTGCTTGAGACGGGACTTGGCGTCGATGCACTCGCGCTGCGCCTCCTCGGCGCACCTTCGCAGGCGCTCCTTGTGCGCCACGAGCGTCTCCTGCACGTGAAGGAGGTACTCCACCTGGCACTGCGCGAGGCGGAGGATCTTGCGGCTGTTGTTGACGGTGAGGTTGCGGCTGTCCTCGACGGTGACGTCGCCGAACGCGACGGTCTCCTGTTTCGCGTGATCGGGACGGACGGGACGAGGGGTCGTCGTCAGGCGAAGTGAATGGAACGCGGAAAGGAAAAGTCAAAGATCTCGCGCTCGCCCTCGCCCGGGGGGCAACGGGCTCGGGGGGGAGTTTCGGTCGCGCTCGCACCAGCGTGGTCTCCAGCATGTCGAGATCGTTCTCCCGCATCAGCCGGTCGACGTCGACGGAGTGCAGGAGCCTCCAGTCCAGCCTCGCGCGGCGCGCCTCGAAGCGGAACGACGGCCCCGACTCGGCTGGCATCTCGCCGGGCTCGGCGATGTTCGCCCCGCCGGGCGAGTCCGTCGCCGCCATCGCCGGCGCGCGGTGCGGCGGTGCGCGCTCCCGCTCGCCGATGGGGTCTACGCGAGTCCGGGTCGCGCGGGCGCCGACCTCGTTCGGTCCTTCACCGGTGACTGGTGCACCGCGGAAGTGGGCCGAGGTCGGGATTCCCCCCGACTCGCGGTGGTGCAAATAATAACGGCTACTTGTTGCAGCGCGCGCTAAAAGGTGGCGCCATTTCCGTACATTGTCCGCGACGCGTCATCGACGGCTGCCCGCTCGACCCGTTCAAATGCGTTCAAACGCGTTCAAATCACAAACTCGAATCACACACACACACACCCAACTCCCCGAACAGCACGCACGCACGCGCTCACGCCGCCGCGACGGGCACCAGCCCGTTGTGCCGCAGCAGCGCGTCAACCGCCGGCTCCCGCCCCCGAAACCTGGTGAACACGTCGAGAGGCGCCGCGCCGCCGCCGAGCGCCAGCACGGTATCCGCGAACCGCCTCCCCGTCTCCGCCACCTTCGCCTCATCGTCCAGGCCGGCCTCCTCGAACGCGCCGAACGCGTCCGCGGAGAGAACCTCCGCCCAGAGGTAGGAGTAATACCCGGCGCTGTACCCGCCTGCGAAGATGTGCCCAAAGCCGCACAGGAACCTGTCCTCGTCGATGGAGGGCATGATCATGGTCTTCTCCGCGATCTTGCGCTCCGTCGCGAAGATGGCATCGGTGCCGGCGCCCGGCTTGTACCTGGCGTGGAGTTCAAGGTCGGTCATGGCGAAGTGGCACTGGCGGAGGTACCGAGTTCCGCTGCCGAAATTTTTGGACGCGACCAACTTCTCGTAGAGATCGTCGGGGAGCGGTTCGTTTGTCTCGAAGTGCTTGCCAATCTTGCGGAGCACCTTCTTGTCGTAGCACCAGTTCTCCATGAACTGCGAGGGGAGCTCCACGGCGTCCCAGTCCACCTGGTTGATCCCGGCGACGGGCCCGCACGACTCCGTGGTGAGCATGTGTTGCAGCGCGTGACCAAACTCGTGGAACAGCGTCGTCACCTCGTTGTGCGTCATCAGGCTCGGCTTGTCCCCGACGGGCGGCGTGCCGTTGCACACCATGTGCGCGCAGGGGAGGCGAACGGCGCCCGTCGTGGGGGCCATCGCGGATGACCTCCCCACCACGTCGTCCATCCAGGCGCCGCCTCGCTTCTCGCTCGGTCGCGTGTAGGGGTCGAGGTAAAAGTACGCCCTCGGTTGGTTCGTGGCGACGTCGATCACCCTGAAGAAGCGAACGTCCGGGTGCCACACCTCCACCTCGCCGTCGGCAGCCTCCACCTTGATCCCGAAGAGCTCGCCCGCGAGCTCGAACATGCCGTCGATGACCGCCGGCAGCTGGAAGTAGGGGCGAAGGTCCTCCTCCTTGAGCTCGTACTTGGCCTCGCGAAGCCTCTCGGACCAAAAGCCGACGTCCCACTGCGCGAGGCCGCTCGTCGCCTCCGGGGCGCCCGCGTTAGCGGCGAACGCGCGGATCTCTTCGAGCTCGCGCTCCGCCGCGGGCCTCGCCTTGGCGCGGATGTCCTCGAGGAGGGATTCGGCTCGGTCCAGGGTGGCCATCTTCTTGGCCATGGACACCTCCGCGAAGGTGTCGTAACCAAGGAGCGACGCCTTCTCCTCGCGGAGGGCGAGAATGCGCTCGATGAGGGGCGCGTTATCGCCGGCGCCGTTCTTGGAGAACTTGGCCTTGGCGTCGGCGTCGTCGACGAAGGGCGCGAAGTGCTCCGAGGCCCTCGCCAGGTACGCCCTGTACACCTTCTCGCGAAGCGCCCTGTTCTTGGCGTGCGACCTGACCGCCATGTAGGACGGGGCGTCGAGGGTGAACATCCACGGGCCGTCCGCCGCGGTGGCGTTCTCGTGCCCGCCCTTCGTCTTGGCCGTCTGCGCAGCCTGCTCGAGGGCGGAGTCCGGCAAGCCGTCAACCTCGGACGCGTCGAAGCACGTGTGCGCAAACGCCTTGGTCGCGTCCAGGACGTTGTTGGAGAACTTGGTGCTCAGTTCGCTGAGCTCCTTGGCGATCTCGTTGTACCGGTCCTTTTGGGCGCCGTCGAGGGCGACGCCGCTGAGCTGAGCGTCGCGAACCTCGCACTCCACCGCCCTCTTCTGCGCGTCCGTGAGCGACGTCCACGCGGCTTCGTTTTTCGTGAGAGCCACGAGGGCGTCGTACACCGGGCGCGATTGACCGACTCGAAGGGACGCGGTGACGACGGCGGGCTGGCACTCGTCGTACGCCGCGCGCAGGGCTTCGCTGTCTCGGACGCCCTTCAGGTGGGAGACGACCCCCCACGGCCTGCTGAGCTCCTCGGACAGTCGCTCGAGCGGATCCATGAGATCGGACCATTTTTCAGGGGTGGACTCGGTGAAAGAGGTCTCGATCGCGTCGATCTCCGCGTTGACCTTGTCCACCGCGGCCATGATCGCGGGCTTCACGTGCTCGGGGGTGATGGACGACCACTTCGGGAGGTCGGGGGCTTCGCCCGAGGGCTTCCTGCCGAAGGACCAGGACGCGAGGGGATTCTCCGCCAGGGTCGAGGACGCCATGGCGATCGGAACGGTCGGTCGGGTCGCGGCGCGGACCCGGGTGGGCTTGGAGCCGCGGCGGAGGGCGGCGACGGCGGTGGCGCGGAGGGAGACGATACGCACGGGCTGGACGACCGCGCTCAGGGACATTATTCGAGCGTGTCCGATGCGGACGCGCGGCGATGAGTGAGATCCGAAGGCGAATGAAAAGAAGTGGACACGTCACCCGTCCTGCCGTCCAGCTGTCCCTGTTCCTAGTCTAAGAGTACCTGTCGAGCCCAAAGCTAAAGCTTTATTTCGAGCCACGCGCGCACGTGACGAGGTCCATGTTTACGACGGAACGCGAGCGGGACGACGTTGCCTTACTATCGTGAGGTATCATCACACGCGATGCTACGGCGGAGAGGTGGAACGGGGCCGCGGGGGCGGCGTCGGGCCGCGCGACGGCGACCTGTGCTCACCGTTGGCGCCCTGGGACGACTGGTGCGTCAGCAGCACAGATTGCTCCCTCAGCGCCTGGATGCTGCTCGGGTCGAGCTCCGGCGTCGAGCGAGAGCCGTAGCCCGCCGCCTTCTGAACCTGCAGCCGCTCCTTCTCTCGTCTCTGCTCGCACTTCAGGCGGAACTGCCGCTGCAGGAAGATGACCCAGAACACCTTGCGAAGCTCGATGAGCTCCGGCAGGTTACTCCACGCCCACGCCGTCGTCGCGATGATGTAAAGCGTATCCGTGGGGTTCAATCGGACCACGTGCGGCGGCGCGGTGAGCACGTAGCTGTGATCCGGGCGGTTCCCCTCGTCATCGGAGTCGTCGTCGCTGCTGCTGCTGTCGCTGTCGCTGTCGCTGTCGCTGTCCGAGGACGAGGACGAATCCGTCAAGCCCTTCGACCGTTTCTTACGCCGATGCCTACGCGGCTTCTTCACGTTGCGGTACACGCCGATGACCAACGCCTCGGAGTCCGCATACCAGTCGAAGGCGTCTCCCACGGTCTTTCCGTGCAGCGGCTCCGGCAGTGGGACGCTCCAGATCCTCGGGTGGTGCCCGACGTTCTCGCCGGCCCTGGCGTCTCTGGTCAGGGAATCCACTAGCTCCATCAGGCCCGGTGTGTAGAACACAGTGGCCATGACGCGCGACACCTCGGTGCGGAACATGACGTTACCCCGCGCGTACTGCGTGTGCGACTCCGGGTGCTCGATCCACGACAGCCGGTTATGGTCCTGAAACCGCTCGCGGTACTTGTTGTAGTTGGCCTTGGAACCGCGCTCGTTGCCTTCCATGTCGAGGACGCCGCAAAACTTGAGCAAGCCGCCGATGATTTTCCCACCCCTCGTGTCCTTCTTGGACATGTCCACCGCGGCGCGCACCGGATTCAAAGAGTTGAACCTGCCGGACAACCTCGCGCCCGGCCGGGGGCCGTCGAGCGACGAGCCGCGGCCGGGCATCGGCGAGTCGTTGTACTGCTGCGCTCTGAACCGTTCCAGCGTCGCCACGTGCCCTTCGGCTGACATGGACGCGCGCGGGGGCATCTCGTGGCTGCCGCGGCGGTTCCTGTGGCGGTCCTTGGCCTTCTTGTACCGCCTGTCCTCGTGGGCTTTCGCGCCCTTGTCCGTGAGCTCCGACGCGAGCGACCCGAACCCCTTCGTCTCGCGCACGTGCCACACGGATTTTGGATGATGAAACTCCAGGATGACCTTGGGGAGGAGCTCGTGCGGGGCCATGTTGGGGTATCCCTCGCACGCGCGCTCCAGCACGGACGTCGCCAGCAGCCCCTTGCGATCCATCAAGAGCTCATTGTCGCTGCTGCAGACGTCCGCGAGGAGCACGATGCAGTGCGCGACGTCGAACCCGAGGATGTTTGACTCCGACCCTTTGTCCACGTTGACGTTGAAACCCTCGGAGACGTACACGTCGATGGAGCGCCACGTGATGAGCCTCTGCACCGACGGTGGCGTCCGCGTCACGACGACGATGGGCTTGATGTTGCACCCGTCGTTGCCCCGCAGCCGGTAGAGTAAGACCTCGATGTCCTCCCAACGCTGCTCGTCGAGCTCGGCGTCGCTGATGACCAGGATGTGGTTGCCCGCCTGCGCGATGCGCTTGATCGTGCGGTTGGGCGTGAAGTCCCGCTCTTCCAGGCCCATCGCGCGCTGCTGGCGGACGACGAGCGCGGCGTCCTGGACCGCGGCGGTGGCGGTCAGCCTCGCGGCCAGGTCGCACAGGTTGATGACGTTCAGCGATCCTTTGTAGTCAAACTTGGACGGCACGGGCGGGTGGGGATGCGCCAGCATCGTCGGCATCTGCGCCGTGCCGCTCTCGGTGAGGCCGTACGCGTACCGCTTGGTCCTCGCCTCGGACGCGGCGATCTCTCGTGGATTGCGCTGTTGCGATTTCATCTTGGGGAAGTTCACGTTCCAGCCGGAAGAGTCGTGCATGTCCCCGGAGCTCAGATTGTCCAGACCGAGGATGCCGGTGGACGAGCCCTGCAGCGCGGGGTTGCTAAACACCTGCTCGATGCTGACCCTCCTTTGCCGGTCGTCGCTCCTTCGATTTTGCTTTTTCTGCTCGGCGCGCACCTCCTTCGCCACCTCCTTCGCGAGCTTTCCGGCGGTGTGAGCGTCCATGCTGTACCCGTCCAGCGAGCGACTGTGCGCCAGCGTGGCCACAGCCGCGGGGGTCGCAACCGGAGCCGTGTTGAGGTTCGCGGCGCTCCTATCCTCCGCGGCGCCCTGGCTCTGGGAACGCGAACGCCTGTGGACGCCCTGGGCGCCGTGGACGCTCTCCCCGTGGACGCTCTGCAGCGCGTTCACGTTCAGCTGCGTGGGCGAGAACGTCTCCCGCCTGATACCCATCTTCGCCGCCATCTTTCGCACGGCGTGAAACCGCTTCCGCCACGAATCCGGGTGCTTGCTCACGCTCCCAACCGCCTTCAGCACCCTGTCCACGTCTCGTCCCAGGCACATCACGACATCACCCTCCGCGAGCACGTGCAGCTTACCGTTCGCGAGCCCCGCGGGGCACAGCCGCCCGCCATTCTCCGGCGCGGACTGCACCGCGAGCAGGTTCACGTCGTGCTTCTTGTAGATGATGGCGGCGGCTTTTAAAAACGGCATGCCGTCATACTCGGGCCCAACCTGCGCCCCGTACACGTCGTGTCGCATGGACGTGAAGTACTCGCGGACCCACGGCTGGCCGCTGGACGGAAGTTGCGACCAATCGCCGGCGAGCTTGCTATACATGGTGGTCAGGAGCACGGGTACGCCCGGTACCCTTACGGAGAGCGCCGTGCGGTAGTAGTTGAGCACCCCGGACGTGAGGCAGGACAACGGGTTGATGCCCGCGGTTCTCGCCATCTCCTTCGCCCACGGCCGCAGCAGCAGCACCCTGACGGGCAATCCCGGAAGCTGCCGCTGTAAGAGCGACGCGCGAAGGATCGTGTCCTCGTCCTCGGCGTGCGCGAGGTGCTCGAGGCACGAGAGGTCCCCCATGATGAATGACATATCCGCGTTGGCGGCATCCGCCCGCGCGAGCGCCGACTGATCCATGGGCGACCCGCGGATGAACCTGACGTGCTGCCTGCCCAGCGGCGACGCCAGGATTCGTCTCAACCCGTTACCGGGCGCCTCCTCGGACATCAGGACCACGTCCGGGAGCATGGTGCTCGGCCGCGACGGGTGCAGCAGCTCCTCGAGAAAGATTTGCAGCGTCGCCGACCCGGAGGTGACGGCGCCGCCGAGGACGATGATGTGCGAGTTGCGAAACCTCGAGCGCCTGTACTGGCCGGTGCCGGTGTCGATGGAATCCTTCAGGGCCATGATGGCGGAGACCTCCGACGACGCGATCAAGACGCCGCTGACGATCATGATCATGGCGAAGATCTGGTGGATGGTCGTGTTTGGCGAGATGTCTCCGTATCCAACCGTGCTCAGCGTCACCACGACGTAGTACAGCTGCTTCAGGATCGTCATCTCGTAGTCCGGGTTGACGGAAACGAAGATCCTGTCCACGGCGTCGTCCTTGTTGATGTCGATGTCTCCCAAGATCTCGATGCAAAACCCGCAGCACGCGAAGAAGTACGTGATGCAGATGAACCTCAGTGCGGACAGTCCGAGGCGCTGCCTCACCTCGCCGAACCAGTCGTTCAGGAGGCCGAGCTCGAGCATCTCCTCGTAGCGGATGAGCGCCGCCATGGAACGCATGAAGAGCGGCGTCAGGAAGGTGGGCATACCCGAGAAGATCTGGTACAGGATCACCGCGATAGAGTAGGAGTCGAAGAAGTTGCTGAACGTAATCGCGACGTCGTAGTCGAAGTTCTTGAGCCACAGCCGTCGCATCATGGCCGCCAGGTAAAACACCGCGAAGAAGCCCTCCACGACGGTCAGCAAGACGTTGTACGCCCGCAGGTCCGAGTACGCGATGAACGAGAACATGGATGCGGTCGAGAAGAGGATGTCCATGAGACAGAAGAGAGTGTCAATCCTGCCTTTGTGCCGTCGCTTCAGGAACCGGGTGTGCGAGAAGGACGTCCACAGGCGGGTCAGGATGAGCACCGTGAAGAAGCCCCCGAGGCCGCAAACCTGCTGAAGCAGGAACCTATCCCACGAGGCCTCCGCGTAGCTCGCATCCTTCATCCGCGCGCTGTCGTAATCGTAATCCGCCATCGTCCCTCACTCCCCCCCCGCAGCCGCCGTCGACTTGTCTAAAAATACCCCGCGCCAAACGAAAAAAGCGGGCTGGGGGTTTCCGTCGAACACGCGCCCTCCGGTGTCCTCTCCGTCCACCGGTTCCCGCTCCAAACGACGGCCGCGGTTTCGCACCTGTGACGCGATCGAACAGAGGGTCGACGATATTCGCCTGCGGACGGCCACACGCGCCGCCCCGCTGAATGGCGCCCCGATGTTGACGTCTCGGGAAAAATTGCCCACCGAGGATCGCCCCCGGACCACTTTTGCGGGCTTTTATTCCAAATCGCTGGACGACGGAGGGACGCTTGCCGTCTAAACCCTTATTCTTGAGTCAAACGCGCCCAAAGAACGCGCCCAAACGTGGTTTACATGATTTTCTCCGAAATTCGCGACAAACGACAGCCGCGAAACACGTTCTGAGAACGTGTCGGCGTGCAAAATCGGATTCGGCGGTGACGAAACAATCACTCCGTCCCGCCCTCCTCGCCGTTCGGCCTCTCCTCCACCGCCTCGAGCGTCGACGTCGACTCGTCCAGGGACACCTTGAAATCCCTGAACCGGCTCAGCTGCGACAGCGCCCAGTCCAGAGTCATCTCCCCGCCCACCCCCGCGTCCCCCGACGACGAGCCCGAGACGTCGCGACTCGAGCCCATCGCCGACCCGCCGCCGCCAGCTGTGTCCCCGCCGCCAGCCGTGTCCCTGCCAGCTGTGTCCCCCCACTCTGCGCTCAGCGGCGCGGCGTCCTGGAGCATGCGCACGAGCGCCCCGACCGCTGCGTCCGACCGACCGGACGCGCCTCCCGTCCCCGACCCGTGCGACGAACCTTCCCGGTCCCTCCCGACCCGCGCGTCGCGCGAGTCGACGGAGGATCCGATCCCGCCGATCCCGCCGATCCCGCCGCCCGTCGACGCGCCGCCGCCGCCGCTCCCCGGATCGAACCCGAGAGAACCCTCGTCTTCGTCGTCGAGCGCGAACGGCAGCGGATCGCTGTCCGCGCCGCTCTCGAACATCGCGCCGTACGAGTCCGGGATCCGCCGAGCGCCGTCGCCCGCGCTCGCGTCCAATCCCCGTTGTTGAATCCCCGTCGAGGCCACCCCGGATCCCGCCCCCGCCCCTTGCCCGGCGCGCTGCGCGCGGAGGTGCGCCATGGCGTTCGCGAACGATCCCC
>MDTE01091826.1_pt1 | contig 17334 bp, 15 predicted proteins | sample 811231 | NCBI WGS metagenome assembly MDTE01 (sample SAMN05326651, study PRJNA326480) | marine metagenome | isolation source: seawater | place: Indian Ocean: Red Sea | collected 2010
ATAAATTTATATGTGATTGAAGTGTGTACGACAAATTTTGGTAACCTTAACCGTCCACACTTCTCTTCTTAAATTTTTACTGTTAAAATAGCTAATCAGGCTAAAAAGCTTGATAAATATAACTTTTTTTAAGTTAAGTGGGATGCTTATATGCTAAAAAATATATAAATCAAGCTATTAGATATAAAAAATTATGTTAAAAAACCCTTTATATACAACACTTTTTCTATGATTAAATTTATTTTAAAATCTCAGTTTTATCAAAAATTTAAGGAGTTCAGATCTTTTTTTATACTCTTATTTTTAATGTTATCTACAGTGATAATTATAAACACTTATGACAAATTCAAGACAGAACAAAATAAGTATCTAGAAAATTTTTTATCAAATATATATTTACAGAAAACATTGCGGTCTGTTTCTTTTTCTTTGGAACCAAGGTTTGAAAAAATAAACTATATAGTAACTCCTGGTAATAGCTTTGAAGTTGCTTTAAAAAATATAAATTTAAACGAGCTAGAAATTAAAAAAATTTTAAATTTTATATTAAAAAATAAAATTAAATTTAATTTATATGAAAATCAAATAATAATATTTGAAATAGATAATTTAGATACTAGAAAAATAAAAAAAATAACTATTCCAATTACAAAAAAAAAAGATTTAATTATTTCAGCAGATGATAAAAATTCATTTGAATATGTAGAATTAACAAAAGAATTAACTCTGGTTAATGTTTATAAAGAAAATTTGATTAGAAATAGTTTATATAAATCAGCAATAGAAAAAAAAATTAATCCAAATGTTATAGTTCAATTTGCACAAATATATGGCTTTCAAGTTGATTTCCAAAGAGACATAAGAAAGAATGATAGCTTTCAAATTGTTTATGAAGAATTGAAAAATGATGAAAATAAAACTATTGATTTTGGTAATATTCTTTACGCAAATTTGATTTTACAGGGAAAATCCTTAGAACTTTATTATTTTAAATCTGAAAAAGATAAAGTTAATGATCACTTTGAACCTAACGGACAAAGTATAAAAAAAACATTAATGAAAACTCCAATCAATGGTGCAAGATTATCATCAAGCTACGGAATGCGAAAACATCCAATACTTGGGTATAATAAAATGCATCAAGGAACCGATTTTGCTGCTCCAACCGGCACGCCCATAATGGCATCTGGATCTGGAGTAATTTTAAAAGCTGGCTGGTGCGGTGGTGGAGGAAACTGCGTAAAAATTAGGCACAATAGCACTTACAGTACAGTTTACGCACATATGTCAAAATTTGCTAGAGGAATTAAAAAAGGTGTACGAGTTACACAGGGTCAAATAATTGGATATGTAGGTTCGACCGGAATGTCGACAGGTCCACACTTACACTATGAAGTAATCCAAAATGGAAAAAAAATAAATTCGCAAACACTAAAATTACCTTCAGGAAAAAAATTGAAGGGAGATGCTAGAGAAAAATTTGAAATTGCTAAAATTAAAATAGATGTTTTAAAATCAGAATTAATAGATAAACAAAATTAATCTATTCTACTTTTACTTGTTCTTCTTTATTATTTTCTTCACTCGTAGAATTTTTTATATTCACTTTATCTATATTTTGCTGTGATCCGTTCTTACTATTTAAATTTTGATTATTATTGTCAGAGAGCCTAATAAAATGCTCTGCGTGCTGCATGTAATTTTCATATAATATTTTATCACCACTTGATAGTGCCTCTCTTGCTAGATCTGAATATTTTTGAATTAATTTTGGAGAATTAACATTTGATCTTTGAAAATTCTTTCGTCTAAAATCTGATATATTGCCCAGGTTGGATTGTAAATTTTGGTCATTAGTGTTTAATTTAATACTTCTATCGTAAGAATTTGACCTGTACCTTCTTCTGTTATTTTTAAAATTTCTCATTATTTAATTTTTTTTGCAAAAACACATCTCTTTATTCTTTGATAATCTTTAATTATACCACAAATAAAAAAGCCATTTTTTTTAAATAGCTCAGATACTTTGTAGAATTGTCCAAAACCAATTTCCATACCTAACAAACCATTATTTTTCAAAATTTTATTACTTTTAATTAAAACCTTTTCGATAACTTTCAAACCATCTAAGCCACCGTAGAGAGCCTCTCTTGGCTCATATTTTTTAACACCTATATCTAGATTATTATATTCAATATTATTTATATAAGGTGGATTACTTACAATTAAATCATATTTACCATTCGAAAATTTGTCAATATCAGATTTTATAAACCTAATTCTATTATCAACCTGTTGTATTTTTGCATTAATTTTTGCTTTTTTTATAGCTAAACTAGATATATCAACTCCAGTTCCCATCCAAAGTTTACGTTCTTTTAGAAGTGATATTAAGATACATCCCGAACCAAGTCCAATATCCAAAACATTCAATTTTTTCTCAAATTTAAATCTTTTTAAAATTTTCTCTACTAATAATTCTGTTTCAAATCTAGGAGTTAAAACACTTTTTCCCACATTAAATTCATATTTCCAGAAAAATTTTTTACCAGTTATAAATGAGATAGGTTGTCTTTTTTTTCTTCTACTAATCAATTCATAATAGTTATTTATCTGATATTGATTTAGATCTTGTTCTGAATTTAATAAAATTTGCTCTCTTGATTTATTTAAGCAAATTGTGAGGAGTATTTCGGCATCTATCTCAGGTGTGGGAATACAATAATCCTTTAATAATAATGTTCCTGTATTTATAATTTCTCTGTAATTCATCAGTTTAGATTTTCTAACTGCTCTTCTTGAGCTTGAAGATTAAGATTTTCAATAAGTTCGTCAAATATTTCACCTTGCATAAATTCTTCTAATTTATGAAGAGTAAGATTAATTCTATGATCTGTAACTCTTCCTTGTGGAAAGTTATATGTTCTTATTCTTTCAGATCTATCTCCGGTTCCAATTTTATTTTTCCTATCTTGTGATCTCTGTTCATCAATTTTTTTTCTTTCATGCTCATATAATCTTGATCGGAGTATTTTTAAAGCTTTTTCTCGATTTCTTATTTGAGATTTTTCGTCTTGTTGGCTTACGACTATTCCGGTTGGTAAATGAGTTACTCTTACTGCACTATCAGTTGTATTTACACTTTGGCCGCCTGGTCCACTGCTTCTGAAAACATCAATTCTCAAATCTTTATCTTCGATTTTAAGATCAACCTCTTCAGCTTCAGGAAGAACTGCTACTGTAGCTGCGGAGGTATGTACTCTGCCTTGTGTCTCTGTATCTGGGACACGTTGTACTCTATGAACCCCACTTTCATATTTTAACAGTGAGTAAATGCTTTTTCCTTTTATTGATGCAATAACTTCTTTGAGTCCACCTGCATCACTTTTTGATAAACTTATAATTTCTAAAGCCCACTTTTTTTTTTGACAAACTTTTTCATACATTTTAAATAAATCAGATGCAAATAAACTTGCTTCTAGTCCGCCTGTTCCAGCTCTAATTTCCAATATAGCATTTTTTGAATCAGCTTCATCTTTTGGAAGTAAAAATATTTTTAATTTATTTTCATTTACTTGATATTTTTTTATTAGTTCTTCTAGTTCAATTTTTGCAAGTTCCTTTATATCTTTTTCCTCATTCGACTCTGATATAATTTTTTCGAGTTCCTTTTTATTTTTTTCAAAGTTATAGTAATCTTTTGCTGTTTCAATAATTTCATTTAAATTTGAATATTCCTTAGATTTTTGGGCGAAAGATTTACTATCTAAATTTGAACTAGAGAGATCCCTTTCAAGATCTGCATGTTTATCAATCAATTCCGAAACTTTCTTTATTGGTAGTGTCATTAAGTTATTTGTTTATTTTGTTATTTTAAGTTTTGTTCTAGTTCTTTTTCTTCAACCATGGAAACTATTTTATCTATCATTTCTTTACTGGTTATTTTATTCATTTGGTTTCCATTTATGTACAACATATGATTGTTATTTCCGCCTCCTGTTACTCCTATATCGGTAAAAGCTGCTTCTCCAGGGCCGTTTACAACACAACCAATTATTGAGAGAGTAATTGGTGTTTTTATATGTGAAAGTCTTTTTTCTAAAGTTTTCACTGTATCAATTACATTAAAACCTTGTCTCGCACATGATGGGCAAGAAATAATTTTTAATCCTCTTTTTTTTAAATTTAAAGATTTTAATATTTCATTTCCAATTGCTACTTCTTTTACTGGATCGTCAGATAATGAGACTCTAATTGTGTCTCCAATTCCTTCTAAAAGAAGTGTACCCAAACCAATTGAAGATTTAATACTCCCAGGAATAAAACTGCCTGCCTCTGTAATTCCAAGATGTAAAGGATAATCGATTTTTTCTGATAATTGACGATATGCCCATAAAGATAAAAATACATCTGATGATTTCACGCTTACTTTAAAATTAAAAAAATTATGGTCTTCAAGAAGACTGATATTGCGCATAGCACTCTCTACCAAGGCCTCGGGGCAAGGTTCTTTGTATTTTTCTAGTATATCTTTTTCTAATGAGCCAGAATTAACACCTATTCTAATTGAACAATTGTTGTTTTTAGCAGAACTTATCACCTCCTTGACTTTGTTTTTATCTCCAATATTCCCTGGATTGATTCTCAAACAAGCGGCTCCATTTTCTGCAGCCTCTAAAGCTCTTTTATAGTGAAAATGAATATCCGCAACAACAGGAATGCTCACGTGTTTAGTAATTTCTTTTAGAGCAAAACTTGACTCTTGATCAGGACAAGAAACTCTAACTATGTCTGCACCTTCTTCTTCAATTTTATGTATTTGATTAATTGTAGATTTAATATCTGTTGTTTTTGTATTAGTCATAGATTGAACAGCAATCGGATTATCACCACCAATTTTAACTTTGCCAACAGAGATTACTTTGGTTTTTTTTCTTTTAATATTCCTGAATGGTCTGATGCTCATTATTTTTGATTAATGATCTAATTTAAATTCTTTATGGAGTACATCAACTGCTTTTTTTAAATTTTTTCGATCTATTAGCACTGAGATTTTAATTTCTGAGGTTGAAATAACTTGAATATTGATACTTTTTCTTGCTAAAGCATTAAACATTCTAAACGTTACACCCGGTGTAGTAATCATACCAACTCCAACTATAGAAACCTTTGATACTCTTTCATCTATAATTATTTTTTTTAGATTTATTCTTTTATTTTTTTTAATTAATTTTTCTGTTCTATTTAAATCTTCATTTTTAATGGTAAATGTCAAATCTGTTTCTTTTTTATTTGATGAAATATTCTGAACAACCATATCTACATTTATAGAATTTTTAAAAAGTGGTTCAAATATAGCCGCCGCAACACCTGGTCTATCCTTAACTCCTACAAGGGTGATTTTAGCATCATTTTGAGTAAATGAAACTCCTCTTATTATATTTTTTGTAGAAATATTTTTTCGTTTTGTAATTACTGATCCACTTATATTTTTAAATGATGATCTTACTTCAATATCTATTCTATTTAATCTTGCATCTTGAATGGAGTCTGGTTGCATTACTTTGGATCCAAGAGATGCCATTTCTAACATTTCCTCGTAAGAAATTTTTTTTATTTTTTTTGCCTTTGGAAGAACTCTTGGATCGGTTGTATAAACTCCATCAACATCTGTATATATAATACATTTTGCTGCATTAAAAAACTTAGCAACCATTATAGCGCTCGCATCTGATCCTCCCCTTCCAATTGTGGTAATTCTGTATTCAGAGTTCACTCCTTGAAAACCTGCAATTACTGGGATGCCTCCTTGCTTCATAAATTTAACAATATTTTTTTTGCTGATATTAATTATCTTTGAATTTGAGTGGTTTCCTTGTGTAAATATTGGAATCTGCCAACCAAGCCATGATCTAGATAAATAGCCTAAATGATTTAATCTGCCTGCTATCAACGAACACGAAACCTGTTCACCAGTTGCTAGTACTGCATCATACTCTGAAGATAAAAAATTGTTAGATATTTTTTTGGTTAATCTTACAAGATTATTGGTTTCTCCACTCATGGCAGAGGACACAACAATAACCTTATATTTTTTTTTAATGTAACTAACTACTATTTTAGCTACATTTTTAATTCTCTCAACTGATCCTACAGAAGTACCTCCAAATTTTAATACTACAATTTTCATTATTGTTTCCTACATTATCTTGTATTAATAAAACATTATTAAAATAAAATAAAATTTATGGCTAATAACACAATTAATAAAGAAGAAATAGAAAAATTTAGTAAATTAGCTGAAGAATGGTGGGATCCAGAAGGAAAATTTAAGCCATTACACAAATTTAATCCTATTAGAATTCAATACATAAAAAACAAAGTAATAAAAAAATTTAAAGTAAAGAACAAAAAAAAACCATTTTCAAATTTAGAATTTTTAGACATAGGATGTGGTGGAGGATTATTGTCAGAACCAATGAATAGACTTGGTGCAAATTTAACTGGTATTGATGCTTCTAGTAAAAATATAAACGTTGCAAAAATTCATGCTAAAAAAAATAATTTAAAGATTAATTATGTTTGCTCCTCACCAGAAAAATTCAATTCAAAAAAAAAGTATGATGTAATTTTAAATATGGAAATTGTTGAACATGTCGATGATATTGATTTTTTTATAAATTCTAGTGCCTCTCTTTTAAAAAAAAATGGAATCATGTTTATTGCAACATTAAATAAAACACTTAAATCATATTTATTTGCCATAATTGGCGCAGAGTACATTTTAAATTGGCTCCCAATTGGAACACACGATTGGCTTAAATTTGTAGAACCAGATAAATTAAAGAATATTTGTGAAAATAATGGGCTTAAAATAAAAGAAGTTAATGGTTTCAAGTATAATATCTTATTTGATAAGTGGGATATTAGCAAAGATACATCTGTAAACTATATAAGCGTTTTTGAAAAAATTTAATTTTCTTTATCTTTAACCCAAGGAATTGATGTGGTTTCAATTCCTTCCTCTTTAAGTTCTTCTATTTCTTTTGTAGAGGCATTTCCATAGATACCTTTTTTTGATTTCTTTTTCCCATAATGTAAAGATCGAGCCTCATATGTGAAATTTCTACCTACATTTTCAAAGTTTTTTTCAATATAATTTTGAAATTCTTTAATTTTTGCTTTTACTTGTTTTATTTTTAAAGATGTTGCCTCTTTCTTATTTGATTTTAAGTTTGAAGCGATTTGTGGGGACATTATTGATTTCTCTATTTTAAATGAGTTACAAATACTGCAATTAATCAGCTTTACTTTTTTTAATTTTTCAAATTCTTTTGAAGACGCAAACCAGCTATCAAAAATATTACCACAGTCTTTACAATTAAGTTTATATTTAATCATAGATTAGAAATAGGTATTAAACAAAAATTTTCAATATTCAAGATCTGTAGTCTGCATTAATTTCAATATATTTTTTTGTTAAATCCATAGTATAAACTTCAAATTCTTTTTTACCTGTGCCAATTTGAACGTTAATTTTAATTTCAACCGATTTCATATATTCTGCAACATCATTTTCTTTATAAGAGTCTGAGATTTTTCCATTATCAATTATTTTATAAGGCCCAATAAAAATATTTAGTTTTTTTAAATTTAATTTTACTTTGGATTTTCCTAATGCCATAATTATCCTGCCCCAATTTGGATCCTCACCCGCAATTGCAGTTTTTACTAATGACGAATTTGCTATTGAAAAGCAAATTTTTTTTGCGTCATTTTCATTCTTACACTTTTCTGTTTTTACAACTATAAATTTTGATGCTCCTTCTCCATCAGCAGCGACACTTTTTGCTAAATTTTTTAATACTTCATTTAAAGATTTATCAAATTCCTTGAGTGAATTGTCCTTGTAAGATGAAAGTTTTTTATTATTTGCATATCCAGTAGCAAACATTCCTACCATATTATTTGTACTGGTATCACCATCACAAGTTATTGCATTGAAAGTATTTTGAATATTTTTTTTTAATAATTGTTTTAAAATATTTCCTTTGATATTAGCATCAGTAAAAATAAAACCCAAAGTAGTTGCCATATCTGGATAAATCATTCCTGATCCTTTGGCTACTCCATATATTTTAACTGGGGTTCCTGAAATTTTGCATTCCGACATTGATAATTTTGGCTTTGTGTCAGTTGTTAGAATTCCCATTGCAGCTTTGATCCAAACATATTTGTTTTGTACGTATTTAATATTGGTAATTAATTCTGGAAGTGAATGAATAATATTTTCTTCAGGAAATTTTTCTCCGATAGTCCCAGTCGAAGCAAATAAAAGATTTGAGTTTTTAATTTTTTTCGGCTCTTCTTCATCTTCCCTTTGTTTGTTCGTTAATAATTCTGATAATAAATTAGCTATATTATTAATTGACTTGTATCCTTCTCTTCCAGTAAAAGCATTTGCATTTCTTGTGTTTACCAAGAGACCATAAATTTTTTCTTTTGAGTTCTCTAAATTCCATTTAATGTTCTCTGACTTAATATTTGACTGTGTGTATACTGAAGCATATTGAGCACCTTTTCTAAAATAGAAAATTACTAAGTCATCTCTTTTTTTGTTTTCATATAATTTTGCTGAAACTGCTGATATTCCCATGCCATCCAAATGCTCTAGATCTTGATAAAAACCTATAGAATTAGACTTTATTTGATAATTTTCTCTTTTAAAAAGCATATATATTTAAAATATGAATAATATGATTATATAAGTTTTGTTTAAATAACAAATAAATCATATGCTAAATCCTATAAATTTAATATCAAAAATATTCAAATCATCTAATCAAAAAGAACTAGATAAATTAGGAAAAATTGTTGCTAAAATTAACGACCTAGAAGCATCAATATTGAAACTTAAAGATAACGATTTTCCAAAAAAAACTTCAGAATTAAGAAAAAAATTACAAGAAGGAGCAGATATCGTTGAGATTCTACCCGAAGCTTATTCATTTGTTAGAGAGGCTTCAAGAAGAATAAATAATGAAAGACATTTTGATGTCCAGTTAATAGGGGGAATAGTTCTAAACCAAAATAAGATAGCTGAAATGAAAACTGGTGAGGGAAAGACTCTAACGATAGCACTTGCGGCATATTTAAATTCTTTAGAAGGCAAAGGTGTTCATGTTGTAACAGTAAATGATTACTTAGCAAAAAGAGACTCTGAAAATATGGGAAAGATTTATAATTTTTTAGGAATTACATGTGGTTTCATAAATTCAGGTCAAACTGATCAAGAGAGGAAACGAAACTACTCATGTGACATTACCTATGCTACGAATAGTGAGTTAGGGTTTGATTATTTAAGAGATAACATGAAGTTTTCAAAACAAGATATGGTTCAAAGGGGCCATAATTATGCGATTGTTGATGAGATTGATTCTTGTTTAATAGATGAAGCCAGAGTTCCGTTGATTATATCTGGGCAAGCTGAAGATAAAACTGATCAGTATAAAATAGTAAATAAATTAATTAAAAAATTGAATAAAGATGATTTTGATATAGATGAGAAAAATAAAAATATACTTTTAAGCAATAAGGGCATAGACAGTGTTGAAAAAATTTTCTCTGAGGTAGGAATTCTAAAAAATAACAATTTTTATGATCCGGAAAATCTATCTTTAGTGCATTTGGTAAATCAATCTTTAAGAGCAAACTATATTTTTGTAAATGGAAGAGATTATATTGTAAAAGATAATGCAATTGTAATTATAGATGAACAGTCAGGTAGACAAATGCCTGGTAGAAGATTTGGGGACGGTCTCCATCAAAGTCTAGAAGCGAAAGAAAATCTTAATATACAATCAGAAAGTCAAACTTTAGCATCAATTACTTATCAAAATTATTTTAAATTATATAAAAAACTTTGTGGATGTACTGGAACAGCTTTAACAGAGGCACAAGAATTTTTTGAAATTTATAATTTGAATATAATAACAATTCCGACAAACCAAAAAATGATAAGGAATGATTTAAATGATCAAATTTATAGAACAGAGAAAGAAAAAGATAATGCAATTGTGAACTTGGTAAAGCAAAAAAATGACATAGGACAACCACTTTTAGTTTTTACAAGCAGCATTAATAAGTCAGAACATTACTCTAATTTATTAAATGAAAAGAAAATTAATCATATTGTTTTGAATGCGAAAAATCATGACAAAGAGGCTGAAATAATTGCAAATGCAGGTTCTAAGAATTCAGTAATTATAACTACTAGTATTTCTGGAAGAGGAGTTGATATTAAGCTTGGCGGAAATAGGTTAAACGAAAATTTAAGAGATGAAATAAAAAAATTAGGAGGATTGTTTGTAATTGGCACAGAGAGAATGGAAAGTAGACGAGTAGATAATCAAGCAAGAGGTAGATCTGGACGACAAGGTGATGAGGGTAATTCAGTATTTTTTGTTAGCTTAGAGGATGATTTAATGAGAATTTTTGGATCTGAATCGATGAATAATATTTTAGAAAAGTTAGGATTAAAGAATGGTGAAAGCATAGATCATCCATGGATTAACAAAGCTCTTGAACGAGCTCAACAAAAAGTAGAAGCAAGAAATTTTGACATAAGAAAATCTTTACTTAAATTTGACGATGTATTAAATGACCAAAGACACGTAATTTTTTCTCAAAGGGCAAAAGTAATAGAGAGCTCGAACTCATATGAATTTGCTGACAATTTTTTAGAACAAAACATAAATGAAATAATTGAATATAAGAAAAAGAATGCAGATATTGATAAAAAAATATTGTCAATTTTTGGTACAGCATTAAAGGAAGAGGAGATTAATGATCTGAAATCAAAAAATGATATAATGTTTAAAGAGCTATTAACTAAAATGTTTATTAAAAAAAGAGAGGAAAGAATTTCAATATTAGGCTCCGATCAATCGCAAGAGATTGAAAAAAGAATTTTTCTTCAGCTCATAGATCAAAATTGGAAGATGCATATTCAGTATTTGGAACAACTAAGACAAGTAATTGGCTTAAGATCTTATGGACAAAGAGATCCTTTGATAGAATATAAAAAGGAAGCTTTTAACTTATTTGAAAATCTTTTATATAAGCTTAAAAATCAATTTATTGGAATACTCACTAACATTAAGATAGTTAATAATAATAATACTGACCCCCAATTAAATAAAAAACAAAGCGAAAAGTTGAAAAAGTTTGCGTCAGGAAAAATAGGCAGGAACGAACCCTGTCCATGCAACTCCGGTAAGAAATATAAAAATTGCTGTGGAGCTTTATAATAAATAAAAATATCCTATAATTGAACAAGCAATTATTGCTGAGGCTATGAATATTTTTTTATTTTTAGAAATTTTTTCCATTATTGCATTAAAAGTATTTTTTTGAAAACTGATACTACCACTTGAAATATCCGGTTTACTAGAAAATCCTCCACCACGACCTATTTGTAAAAATTTATTTTTTCTTTGAAGAATTATTTCGTCATTGCTTAAATTTTCAAAATTACTTAGATTTTTCTCAATTGATTGCCTAACACTTTCAATTATACTTTCCCTATCTCTATGTGCTCCACCTATAGGTTCTTTTATTATTTCATCAATTATTTTTAAATCTAACAACTCCTTAGATGTTAGCTTCATAGCCTCAGCGGCTTCTAAAGTTTTTTTTGGATCTCTCCAAAGTATAGTAGCGCAGCCTTCTGGGGAAATTACAGAATAAATTGAATTTTCCAGCATTATAACTTTGCTTGCTGAAGCTAAAGCTATTGCACCTCCTGAACCACCTTCTCCAATAATAATAGAAATATTTGGGACAGTTAATTTCATACAAGTTTCTATAGATCTTGCTATTGCCTCAGCTTGACCCCTTTCCTCAGCGCCTACCCCAGGATACGCACCGGGTGTATCTATAAAAGTTATAATTGGAATTTTAAATTTATCTGCAAGCTCCATTAACCTTATACTTTTTCTATATCCCTCAGGTCGCATCATTCCAAAATTTCTATCTAGTCTCTCATCCAAATTTTCACCCTTTTCTTGTCCAATTACTAAAACTGATCTATTATTAAATTTAGCAAAACCAGAAATTACCGATTTATCCTCACCATAAAATCTATCTCCTGAAAGGGATACAAAATCTTCAAATAAATTTTCAATAAAATATTTAGCTTTGGGACGGTCCTCATGTCTAGCCACTTGTGTTGTTTGCCAGGGATTTAAATTCGAATATATCTTTTCTAGCTTGTTATTAATTTTTTCCTCAAATGATATTATTTCATTTGTATTTACTTCCGAAATCCCATCTTTATTATATGGATCTTTTAAAACATCAAGTTCTTCCTCAAGTTTTTTAATCTCAGTTTCAAAATTTAAATAATTTTTCATTATTATTTATATAATTTAAAAATAAAGGCAACAAAGTGGCCCAATTTTATCAATTTACTAATATATAAAATTTTCTTAAAACAAACTACTGAAAAAATTATTTATGTCGAAAAAATATATAAACACAGAAAACTTATCAATTTCAGAAGATCTTTATAATTTTGTTAATAAAGAAGCTATTCCCGGAACTGAGATTTCTAAAGATAAATTTTGGAGTGGATTAAGCAAGGTAAGTCATGAGCTAAATATAAAAAATATTGAGCTTCTCAGAATTAGAAAAAAACTTCAAATGGATATAGATAGATGGCATTTAGAAAATTATGAAAAAGAATTTAATCATAATGAATATAAATCTTATTTAGAAAAAATCGGATACTTAAAAAAAGAAGGAGCCGATTTTAAAATTAAAACAGAAAATGTTGATTCAGAGATATCTATTATTGCTGGCCCCCAGCTAGTTGTACCCATAATGAATGCTAGATATGCATTAAATGCTGCTAATGCTAGATGGATGAGTTTATATGATAGTTTATATGGAACTGATATTATTTCTTCGGAAGAATCTATCAGTGAAAGATATGATCCTGAAAGAGGTCTTCAAGTTATTAAGTATACTAAAAAATTTTTAGACGAAAATTTTGAATTAAAAAATTCATCATGGAGTAAGGTAAATAAAATTACAATTAATAATCATCAATTAGAATTACATACTAATAAAGGCATAACTGAACTAGTTAATAAAGATAAATATGTCGGTTACAGATTAGATAAAGATAAAATTTCGGCAATTATTTTAAAAAATAATAATCTTCATATTGAAATTATTATAAATCCAAGTGCTTTTAGTGCCAAAGGAGATCCTGCTGGTATTTCAGATATTATAGTAGAAGCTGCAATATCAACCATTTGCGACCATGAAGATTCTGTTGCAGCAGTAGATGCACAGGATAAAATTGTTGGTTATCGTAACTGGCTTGGTCTTATGAAAAAGGACCTTATTGCTGTATTTGAAAAAGATGGAAAAAAATTAAGAAGAAAACTAAATCCCAACAGAAATTTTATTAATAGAGTTGGCAAGAAAGAAAGTCTTCACGGGAGAGCACTTTTGTTAAATAGAAACGTCGGTCACTTGATGACAAATTCTGCAGTTTTATTACAAGATGGATCTGAAATACCAGAGGGAATGTTAGATGCGTTTGTTACCACTTTGTGTGCATTACATGATTTAAAGAATAAAAATAATTCTAGAACAGGTTCAATTTATATAGTTAAACCTAAGCAGCATGGTCCTGATGAAACATCTTTTACAAATTTATTATTCTCAAAGGTTGAGGAAACTTTAGGATTAAAAAAGTATACAATAAAATGTGGAATCATGGATGAAGAAAGAAGAACAACTGTAAATTTGAAAGAGTGTATAAGAACATTAGAAAATAGAGTTTTCTTTATTAATACTGGTTTTTTAGATCGAACTGGTGATGAAATGCACACATCTATGGAAGCTGGACCTATGATCAAAAAAGGTGATATGAAATCATCTGCTTGGATAAAAGCATATGAAAATAATAATGTAGATATAGGATTAAGTTGTGGTTTTTCTGGTATTGCTCAAATTGGAAAAGGAATGTGGGCTATGCCAGATAAAATGGCAGATATGCTAGATCAAAAAATTTCTCATTTAGAAGCTGGAGCAAATTGTGCTTGGGTTCCTTCTCCTACTGCAGCTGCTCTTCATGCACTTCATTATCATAAAATAAATATATTTGATTTACATTCACAATTAAAAAAAAGAAAAAAAGCTAAATTAGATGATTTATTAACTTTACCAATAGTGAAAAAACCTAACTGGTCATTAGATGAAATTAATAAAGAAATTTCTAATTCTTCTCAAACAATATTGGGCTATGTAGTTAGATGGATAGATCAAGGAGTAGGATGCTCAAAAGTACCTGACATAAACAATGTGGGTCTAATGGAAGACCGAGCTACATTAAGAATTTCATCACAGCAAATAACAAATTGGCTTTATCACGGTGTTTGTAGCAGAAAACAGGTTTTGGAAATAATGAAGAAAATGGCAAAAGTTGTTGATGAACAAAATAAGCATGATAAAAATTATCAAAAAATGTCACCTAATTATGATAGATCTATTGCATTTAAAACAGCATGTGAATTGGTTTTTCAAGGTAAAGATCAACCATCCGGATATACAGAGCCTCTACTACATTTAAACAGGTTAATTAAAAAAAGTTAGTCTTTAGTAAATAGGTTTCTATTTTTAAAAGCATAAATTAACGTTCCATCATCTAAACTTTCAATTTCTCCACCGACAGGCAAACCTTGCGCAAGCTTAGAAATTTTAACTTTAATATCTTTCAAACTATCTTGAATATAAAATGCAGTTGTTTGGCCTTCTATAGTTGCACTAGTTGCTAGAATTACTTCCTCAATATTTTCCTTTTTAACTCTTTCTGCTAAAGCACCAATTAATAATTCATCTTTATTAATGTTATTTGATGAAATTGTGCCTCCAAGAATATGGAAGTATCCTTGATAAATGCTTGATGCCTCAATACTCCATTGATCAGCTATGTTTTCTACAACACAAATTTTATTGTACTTCTGCTTAATATTTTCACAATTATTACAACCATTTTGATTTGATTTTAGTGAACCACATTTTTTACATCTAGAAATGTTTTTATAAACATCTGCTAAATTTTTAGCCATTGGCATTATTATTTCTTCTCTATTATTCATCATTTTTAAAACAATTCTCTTTGCTGATCTTGGTCCAAGGCCTGGGAGTTTTGAAATAAGTTTTATTAATTCCTCAATTTCTGGTAAGTTTTGCATTTAAACTATCTATAATGGCCACTTAAAACCTGGAATTCCAAAATTTCCAGCTGACTTTGAAATTTCCTCTTTTGTTTTTGTTTTCAAATTTGCTTTTGCATTATTGTGTGCGGCTTTTACTAGATCTTCAATAATGTTTTTTTCCTCATTTAAAAGCTTATCTGAAATATCAATTGAAACCATTTCGCCTTCTCCATTCAATTTGACCTTTACCAAGTCTCCTCCAGAATTTCCATCAACTTCAATTTTTTTTATTACATCTTGGCTTTCTTTCATTTTTTTTTCGAGTTCTTTTGCTTTCTCAATTATTTTTGAAAAATCTGTCATAATTTATTTTTTTCTTCTACTTTTAAAAGTTCTGCATCTGAAAATAATTTTTTTACTTCTTTAGAAAATTCAGTCTCTGATTCTTTCCTCAAAAGATCACTCTGAAAAGTTTTTCTTTGCTCTTTAATAGTTTGCATTCCTTTTTCCTTAGAGAAGGCTATAATCCATCTCTTGTTTGTCCATTCAAATAATTTAGATGATAGTTCCTTAACGAATGATTTATCAAGATTTGAATTAAAGGAAATTTCAATCTTTTGATTTTTAAAACTTACTAGTCTTAAATTATTTTCAAGTTCATATTTAATTTTTATTTCTTTTTTTTTCTCGCAAACATCTATAAGATTTTTGAAAGTATCTATTTGAATATTTTCAATTTTACTTTTTACTTCTGGAGAAGTAACAATTTTTTCCTCTTGCTCGACACTTTTTAACTGCTTTATAGTTTCTTTAGATACAATATTTTCACTTTCTAGTGGAGTTTTACTTATTTTCAAATCTTGCTTAATTTCATCAAATTTAGATCTATCATCTTTTTTTAAAATTTTTTTTAAATATAATGATCTAATTAAGTACATTTCAACGAATTGATGCTGATTTTTAATAATACTAATCTTTTCGATATTATTTAAAGTAAACTGCCATAATAAAAGTAAATCTTTTTTTTCAATTTTTTTTGATAATATTTTTATTTTCTCGAATTCTTTATCATTTAAATCAAAATTATTTCCATCTAAATTAATATACTCAATATTTTTTATATAATAAATCGTTTCCAAAATTTCATTTAAAAAAACCTTTGGCTCTACTCCTGTGCTATAAATATTTCTATATAATTTAAGTGTATTTTCTTCCTTTCCATCTAAAATATTTTCAATCAAATCAATAATTATATTTTTTTCAAAGTATCCAAAAATTTTTTGAGCTGTTTTTAAATCAAGTTCTTTTTCATTATTTTCAACTAACATAGCTCTATCCAACAATGACAAAGAGTCTCTTACAGATCCTTCAGATAATTTTACGATAAGCTTTAATGAGTCTTTAGAGATTTTTATATTTTCCAGATCCCTAATTTTCAATAAATATTCAAATAATTCTATAGAATTTACTCTAGAAAGGTCATATCTTTGACACCTAGAAATTATTGTCACTGGTATCTTTTTTACATCCGTGCTTGCAAATATAAATTTTAAATATGAAGGTGGTTCTTCCAAAGTTTTTAATAGAGCTGCAAATGCTGACTTGGAAAACATATGAACTTCATCACATATAAAAATTTTATATTTTGCCGAGGTGGGTTTATATTTTGAAAATTCTATTAACTCTCTAACATCGTCTACACTAGTTTTACTGGCAGCATCTATTTCTAAAATATCAATGTTATTTCCTTCTGTAATAGATTTACAGCTTTCACAATAATTTTCAGTACATAGATTTTCTACTCCATTTTTACAATTCAATGCTTTAGCAACAATTCTTGCTGTACTAGTTTTACCTGAGCCTCTTATGCCTAAAAACATATATGCATTTGGAACCTTATTATTTTTTATTGAGTTGAAAATACTTTCAGCAATAACCTTTTGACCAACTAATTGATTAAAAGTTTGAGGTCTGTACTTTAATGCTAAAACTTTACTATTTGAATTCATAAATTATAAGGAGACCAACCAACCTGAATAAATACTCAATACCCTTGCTTCCGTTAAGACCTAGGGGAGTTCATGGTACCTTCACCTGGCTG
>MDTE01091001.1_pt1 | contig 17330 bp, 17 predicted proteins | sample 811231 | NCBI WGS metagenome assembly MDTE01 (sample SAMN05326651, study PRJNA326480) | marine metagenome | isolation source: seawater | place: Indian Ocean: Red Sea | collected 2010
CAATGTAAAAACCAGCTCTTAAGTCGATACTCTACCGACGTAAACGGTCGTGAAAATAGGTTACGAAGAGCCTGATAAGCGCCGTAATGTTAATTTACGTACGTACAAGCCTAAGTGCTCGAATCATATGGTTGAAAAAAATTGAATGAATCTATTGAATCGCCGACAGACATCCTAAAGGGTTCAGGACTTAGAGCAACACCAGCGCGCCGGGCCATTATCAAACTACTACGAGAAACGAGTGGTCACTTCACAGTCTCTGAAATTATTGAAGCGCTTGGAGAAAACCAACTCCAATTCGACCAATCAACCGTATACCGAGTGCTAAATGACCTCGGTGGAGTTGGATTAGTTGCAGAATCACGCCTAAGTCCCGGTGACACCGTATTCGAGTGGATAAGTAAGCCCAATCACCACCATTTACATTGCACGAACTGTGGCCGTACGCTAGCTCTCAACGACGATTTGGTTCAAGAGTTCATTTCAAAAGTACATAAACAGCACGGTTTCCATGTAAACGCTACGCACCTAGTGCTCTCAGGAATCGAGCATGATTGTCCAAAAAATTAAAGTGAAATACGGTCTGCAACCGATTAGATCAGACTAAATTTGGTCACACATTGACCATGTCCCGGTTCTCCGATTTCAGCGATATATAGATTTCCATCAGAGTCTAAAGCCCCACCATGAGCTGCTTTAGACGCTTCAGCATTACCACGCCAACGTGTGATTAGATCTCCATCCAAGGTCCATATAGAAATGCCATTTCCACCGCCTTGTTCCACAACATAAGCGATATCATCATTGAAGAATATGTCGCCTGGTCCTACTACATCGTTCCACTCACGAAGATAGATACCGTTTTCGTCGAAAATCTGGATCCGATTGTTTTCTCGATCACATATATAAACGTTGTTATTCTTATCGACTCCCACTTTGTGCAGTATCGAAAATTGTCCAGGCCCCCTCCCAGCCTCACCCCATGAGTGTTCAAGCTCACCTTTTTCACTAAATCGATGTACTCGCCGATTACCGTAACCATCAGATACAAAAACTCGACCATCTGTCGCCATAGCTATCCCCGTTGGATTGTTGAACGGATCGCCGTTACCTCCGACAGTTGTTACGGTAATTGTCGCGTAGCCATGAGTTCCCAGTGCAAGCAGTACATCGCCATTCTCGTTGTGCTTGGTTACTTGGTGCGTTTGATGATCCGTAAGCCAGATATGATCTTCAAAATCTATAAATACGCCATGAGGGACTCTAAATTCGCCCTCGAGTGGCCCTAGATCTCCCCAAGATCCGATAAAATATCCATCAGTGGTCCAACATGTCACAGGATGTTTCGATCGACTGAAGAGCCATATGCGATCACTTGAGTCCACGCCGACATCCGCGCACTGACCTAGTTCCCAGAACGCTGGTTTGTGGCGAAGCCAATCTCTATCAACTTCGTATTGGAATTTGCCTTCACCAACAATTGTCATATGCCTACCACCAGGAAAAATATGAGTTTCAAATATAGTTTTCTTTTGTGATCGTCAAGCTAGTCGAACTCAAGTATGCTGTCAATCCACAAATTGCTTAAGAAAAAGATCTGAGCAGCTATATCTATCTCCCCTGACGGAGTTGCCAACAATGAAAGACCGAAAAAGTGCAGTACTAGCTGCCATTGATGATAATTGGCGACATTTCAGAGATTCACTAGATCAACTTATTAGCGAAGACATGCTTGTTCCGGAAGTAACCTCTGAGCATTCAGTTGCAGATATCGTAGGTCACGTGACTGATTGGGAATCGGAATTAGTTTCCGCATTAGGTAGAGGCTCGTTCGAACAAATCTATAACATCGATCACGTTAACAACGACGCAATGGAGCGTAAGAAACACAATCTTCCACGTGAAACGGTTCAAGAAATGGATAAGGTTCACCGCGAGCTACGCGACATGTTATCTACAACACCTAGAGCTTACTTCGAACCTGACGAAATAGCCAGAGAGATGATAGATTCGTGCACTGTTCTCCATTATCAGGAACACGGAACACAGATCAGAATATGGATGGGAAGGCAGTACCGGGCAGATAACGACTAGTTTAGGGCAAAACCATGACTATCCTGAATGATTTTCGATGTATTCAGGGTGCCTTAATCAGCGACACGTTTCCATTTACGAAGGCTAGTCACCTCTCTAACGGGATCTTGAAGAGATCCGAAGGCAGTGTAAGAAACCTCAGCAATATATATCGAACCTTCTGAATCTACTGCAATTGCGTGAGGAGCAATAAATTGGTCATGCCCCTCACCGCCGTGTTCATTTCCAAAGCGAGTGACTTCAACACCTTCACGATCCATAACGACAACGCGTCGCCCAAGCCTGCGAACACCTTCTTGTACCGGTGGCGGACCTGCCTCCGCTACATACAAATTGGTGTCCTCACCTTTGCCGTTTGTAATCGCTATAGGTCTGTGAGAATGAATTTGTTTAACAAACTCACCGTCCGTTGTGAACGTTTGGAGTCTAAAATTCTCGCGATCGGCAACCGTAACTTTATCGGTACCGTTCATGGCAATATTGTGTGGCAGCGAAAACTGTTTTTCAAGTGAACCAGGGGCACCCCAAGATACAATGTGATTACCATCTAAATCGTACTTGTGCACTCGGGAATTACCATAACCATCAGATATAAACAGATCGCCAGAATCCTGGTTAATTGCAACATGGGTAGGTCGATTGAATGGATCACCTTGCTGCCAGTCAGCCGCTTTTCCTTTTTCACCTAAACGGAAAATTAACGTCCCGTCCTTCGTTCGCTTCTCAACCATGTGAGCATCATCGTCGGCCAAATACAGATTGTCATCTGCATCAATCGTAATTCCGTGTGGACGCACAAATTCTCCAGCACCCCAAGTCTCCAAGAAGTTACCTTCTTTATCGAAAATAATTACTGGATGATTGCCGCGATTAAAAACGTAGACATTGTCATTTGAATCTACTGCGACAGCTGTTGCTTCCTTAAAAAACATAGGATGAGGAAGCTTAGCCCAATACGGAACTGGCTCGTAAACGGTTGCCGATGTTGCTGCCTTGACCATAATATTTTGTTCCTGCCTCTGGGTTGATTTACAAAATTGACCGAGCTTAATTAATAAACGTATACAGTGCTTTCACGAATTTAAGTCCGCCGCCATTTGCGAAGACTTATCACCTCTCCAAGGGGAGGTTCTTCGAGTCCCGAATTTTCAGAACGCGAAAAATAATTCGTCCAAGCAACTTCTGCTGCGTAAATCGAACCTTCAGAATCCGTAGCCACTCCATGCGGAGCAGTGAATTGATCTGCACCTAGACCGGGCAGCGAACCTCCTACATGTTGTAAAAACTCACCACTGGAAGAAAGAATCGCAATTCTCGCTCCGAGGTTAGGTACCCCCTGTTGCACCGGCGGTGGAATCATCTCTCCAACATATAAAGCCTTGTCATTACCTTTGCCCTGAGTAACTGACATTGGATGGTGAATGTGAATCTGTTCTACAAATTCGCCGCTGGTGGTAAAAATTTGCAGCCTAAAGTTTTCTCGGTCAGCCACAATTACTCGATCGTCACCCAACATACTTATGTTATGGGGCAGGCTGAACTGGCCTGGATCCGTGCCTGGCTCGCCCCAAGAGATCAAGTGCTTCCCATCAGAATCAAACTTGTGGATGCGTGAGTTACCGTAACCATCTGACACAAAGAGATCGCCTGACTCTGGGTGAATAGCGATATCAGTAGGACGATTAAACATACCGCCGCTCTGCCAATCGCAAGGTACACCTTTCTTGCCTAGCGTAAAAATTACCTCACCATCATTGGATAGTTTTTGTACAAAATGACCATCATCATCCACAACGTAAATATTGTCCTCCTGATCAATTTCAATACCATGCGGACGAACGAACATACCGTGTCCCATGCCACGGAGAAAATGCCCATTTTTATCGAAAACAGCGATTGGTTCCGTACCACGATTAAAGACATAAACGTTGTCTTTAGAATCGACTGATACAGAAGTAGCGTCACCTCTAAAAGTCACGCCCATTGGGAGCTTTGCCCATCCAGCAACAGGTTCGAATTTAGTTTTTGAATTAACTGTTGTCATGTCTTTGTTATTTCGTGTGATCTGGTTGCAACAATCTATTTTCCGCTTGATTCTTCAAGCCAACTTTTGAGTTTATTGGGTAGCCACTGAACCAAATTGATTCCCCGCTGGACATCCGAAGACATCTTTCTACCACGTGCATGCACGGCTGTTATAACAGATTCCATAGCTTCTACGACCTCTGGATGGTCGGGATATCCGGGATGGCCTAATGATTGTGCGAGGTCTTGTGGTCCAAAAGTTATAAGATCAATCCCATCAACCTCTAGTATCTCCTCGATAGTATCAACAGCATGTTTAGTTTCGATCTGAATGGCAACTGTAACCTCACGATTAAATTCCGCCATGTACTCAGCTGGGGTCATATCATGCATCCCATAATCCCTACCGCGGGATGTACCGAAAGAACGCTCACCTTGAGGTCCAAAACGAGATGCCATTGCAATTCTGTGAGCCTGTTCGGCGTTATCCACGTGTGGACATAAGATCCCCATCAGCCCCCTGTCAAAAGCCCGCAATATCGTGTCAGTCTCGGTATTTGGTATCCGAGCAGTACAGGTCATTCCGTGCATGTCCGCGACTCGGCACATCATTTCTGCGGATTCCCAATCAAAAACCCCGTGTTCCATATCAAGATGTAAATCGTCAAACCCGGCATATCCTGCCCATTCAGCAATTGTTGGCTCAGGAAAAGTAAGAGTCAGGTTGTTAACAACTGTACCGTTGTTAATCGCAGCTCGTATGTTGCTTTTTCTCAAAATAATCTCCAAATATGCAAAGACTCACGTTTATAAGAACCAAACCACACGCCGTAATGCTACCTTGACTCACGAAATATCAAACCAGCACCCTTGTATCTGACGATAACGCGGGCGGAGTATACATCCAACTTGGCACTTTTCGAGATCCTAACAGTCAGATTCGCACCGGACTTACGAGAAAAAGTTATTACGGCGCGAGCAGTTTTGTAGTGCAGTCTCGCATTATTTCAAAGATCTACCGAGGCTATCCCATAGCCGGAGTCGTATTCCTTTCAACGGGACTTTCTGTGGGAATGGCGCAGTACGCTTTTGGCGAATTTTCAGGTCCTTTGAGAGCGGAGTTCGGCTGGACTCAAACAGAACTTAACCTATCCCTAGTTTTCTCTTTCATATCTGGTCTTCTGGCGCCTTTTATTGGGAACCTGAGTGACCGGATAGGTTTACGGCCAATAATGTTCAGCTCACTGATGTTGATCGCAGTGGGTTTCTTATTTAGGCCCCTGATAACCGAGCTCTGGCATTGGTATCTGTTTAGCGCAGTTGTTTATGCAGGATTTCCCGGCGCGACCGTCCTTCCGGCAGGAAAAATGGTAGGTCTCTGGTTCCCGCGTACACGCGGTAGGGTCATGGGAGCCGTAGTAGCCGGTAACAACTTTGGTGGAATAACAATGCCTCCTTTGGCCGCCGCTATCATCTCAACTATCAGTTGGGAGATGGCTTACGCTGTCTTTGGTTTGATTATGGTTGCACTCGGTCTCGCAGCATTAATAGTCATCCTCGAAGATGAAAAAAAGGTTGAGGCAGAGATGAACAGAACCAATCGAGGTGATCAAGCGATAGCTGCAAAAGCAGCAGCCAAAACAGGAATAACAGTGCAGCAAGCGTTACGCAATCACAACTTTTGGCTGATTCTTATCGGACTTGTTGCTGCCACTTTCACCTATCAGGGAGTACTTACACAACTACGACAACACTTCGAAGAAAGCGGATTCGCGCCAGCAACCGCAACTACTGCAGTAAGTACTATTGCAGCGATGGGCATAGCATCAAAACTGGCATTTGGACGTGCAAGTGAAAAGATAACTGCACGAATTGCAACAATCATCTCTATAACACTGCAGGCTATTGGAGTCCTATTTATAGCACTCTCCGATGCAACCCCATTGTTGTGGATAGGAATTGTGATATTCGGAACAGGCTTTGGAGGGCTTGGAGCTCTGATTGTTCTAGTTGTTCAAGAAGCATTCGGCATGTTGGAGTTTGGAAGCATAATAGGCCTAATGCAGGTCGGAATGATCGCTTCGAGTGCAGGAGCACCGTTTATCGCAGGACGTATGCACGACGCCACAGGTTCTTTCGACAACGCATTTTTAACTGTATTCGCTATTTTTATACTCGGAATTGTCACACTATCTATCGCTCGTCCGGTTATAGACGAAAAAAAAAATTGATAGCGTGATCAAACCCGTAACTAAACAACCACCCAAAAAATGGTTACATAAACCCTTCCATCTGAGGTTTGTTAAAGAGCATATATTCCGCAAAAATCAAAGCCGCATTCAGGCTATGACTCCAATTCGGACCAGATCGCCTTGGCGTAATTAATAGACTTTTCGTCCTGCGCCCACTGATCACCTGCCCAGGCTCCCTCAATGGTCATATAACCCGAATACCCGGCATTATGCATTGCTGACATGGCGTAACGGTAGTCAATCTCGCCATCCGGCAGCGGCACTCGTATGAAAACCGAGCGATTATTCTCTGCGTGATAAACGGTATGTAAGTTTTTACAGTGCCAATATTTTGAAACGGGTGCTAGTGCATCTATAGCTTTGTCGAAATCCTCTTCTGGAACGTCGTATGTCCATAAAACATTTCCGATATCAGGATTTACGCCGAAATTTTGGCGGTCTACAAGCCCATGCAACAAAAGTGCTGACCATGAGTTATCTACTGGTGAATTTTGGTGAACCTCTACGGTGACATTAATTCCAGAATCCGCTGCCCTTTTACAAGCTGTCTGAAACACCGAGGCAAGATCTTCATAAACCCTAAGAGTACTGTCTCTAGAAGCATCTTGAGATACCGGGTAACCGCTGCCTGCTCCTGGATAAGCTTCGGGGTGACGAGTGGGTGCGCTCAAGGCTCCATTTACTACCTCAGCCCCGCTCCATTCTGCATACTGAATCGATTGATTGAGTCGCTCACGATTATGCGGACCGTTCATTGCATCATGAAGAGTTCCACCTGAACGTATGCAGCCAATTTCCAGCCCGTTAGATTCAAACCGAGTTCGAAAATCTTTAACTTTCTCAACTGATCCCAGCTGGCTCATAACTTCCAGCCCAATCTCAATCGCATCGAAACCAAGGTTCTTCGTTTTTTCGAGAAAATCATCTGTGTAGTGCTCAGGTGAAAGGTTCCAACTATCCACAGACTGTGGATATAAAGCAAATCGTCGGTTCGCGTAACAAAATCTCATAGCGGGTTATCCCTAAAGCACCGGACAATATCTACTTGAATATCGTCGATTTTTATATGTATTTCAAAAGATCGGGCGGAGTCTAACACTCTCATAGGTGTACTATCCGGTCACTTTGTACTTACTGAGCATCAGTCTAAATGTATTTAGACCATACCGTGAATTTCACTGTTACATAGAGAAACGAGACTCAACAAGATGAAAATTACAGACCTCCGTGTTTACCTAACTCGACCAAAAGGCAGCAACCGCTCTTGGTTGTTCGTTGAAATTGACACTGACGAGGGCATCACAGGAGTTGGAGAATCAACCAATTCAGGAGGAGGTGGAGCAATTGTGGTAGGTCGGGCATACGAAATGCTCAAGCATGACCTCGAGGGCCAAGACTTCTCTGAGGGGCTGGTTGGCCAAAATCCTTCCAATATCGATTCGATCTGGCACAGAATATATCGACGTTTCGGCACGCTCGGTTCACGTGGATTCGGGACCACCCTAGCAAGCGGTATAGATATGGCACTGTGGGATATCAAAGGCAAAGCCTTAGGAAGACCAGTCTGGGATCTACTTGGCGGAAAGATGAGAGATTCAGTCCCGGTCTACTCCCACGTGAATTCAATTGACGACATTGATGCTTGCGTACTGGATGCAAAACGGCAGGTTGAGTTGGGATACCAAGCTTTAAAGCTCGATCCATTCAGTCCTGAAATGAGTAAGCACCATCGGCGTTACGTTGATGGAAAAATCTCCCCAGCGGCATCCGAATATGCAGACAATCTCATGGGAGCTTTACGTGAAGCCGTCGGTCCCAACATAGAACTCATGATCGATGCACATGGCAATTTCGACGTATCCACAGCAACAGAACTTTGCAATCGAATGATGAAGCACAATTTGACCTGGTTCGAAGAGCCACTCCAGCCAGAAAGCTTAGATGCACACAGGCAACTTAGGCAAAATACCGACGTTAATCTCTGTATCGGTGAAAGAAAATATACGCGCTGGGACTTCGCACCTTACCTACAAGAAGGTCTTGTTAACTACATAATGCCAGACATCTGCTGGACTGGCGGTATATCCGAAATGAAGAAAATTGCCATCCTCGCTGAAACTTATTATGTTCCAATTAGCCCTCACGACGCATCGGGAGCATTCAACGTAATCACGGGGGCTCACGTGCTCATGAATGTACCCAATATCTATAGATTAGAGATGTCGGATCACTCTCTGGAAAACTACAATTCAGTTATCACCGAACCTCTCGAAATACGTAATGGTCACTTATACCTTCCAAAAAAGTCAGGATTAGGTTATGAACTAGATCATGATTTCATAGCAAATCATCCTGATCCAGAATGGGAACGGCTGCACGCCTAAACTAATATATATTGATCAAAACTAGAGCAAATTCACATGCCAATTCCAACGCCTCCTGAAATAGTGTTATCAAGATTGAGCCGCGTTAACGCTCAAATTTTGCAATCCATTGATGCACTTACTGAAGAAGAAGCCTCAAATTGGCCAAACGACAAAGCACCTTCATGCAAATGGCATCTTTGGCACATGGCTAGGTGGGCCGACTATGTTCAATCCCTGTTATCGCCCTTTGTAGACGAAAAAACTCAGGAAATATGGGATGTTTCAGAATTAGCTGAAAAATGGAGATTTAAAGGAATAGATCTCGGAATGTGGGGAGCAGGGTCAGGACTCGGCAATGAAGTTGGCCGGACACTACCGCTACCGAAACTGTCGGAAGTTCGCTTGTACGCTGTTGAATCTTTTGACCTAATCGAAAAACGTATTTCTAATTTAAAAACCGACACGTTCAACGCCCCATTTACCGACTGGCACGATAACGAAACCAATATCGGTGACGCAGTCATAGGTTACATTGCCCATGCAAACAGACACCTTGGAATGCTTGAGGCAATAAGCGGTATGCTTGGGAAAGATGGCTCAGTCACAGTTTGATACGAAAAAAGCGATGTCAAACACCCAGCGTTTACAAAATGTTCTAGTAAAAACTTCCACATAACGCACTTAAAACAGATTGCCGATGCAAGCAGCGGACAAGAATACGAGCAAATCAAATACTAGGTACATCATCACAGTAGCCGTAGCCACCTATTTCTTCTGGAGTTCCCTATACCTATATGTACCGGTATTACCCCTTCACGCCCGCACACTAGGTGCATCCCTAGAAATGATCGGTTACGTGATCGCTTCATATGCAATTGGACAACTGCTGCTCCGAATCCCTATCGGTATTGGATCAGATATTGTTGGAAGACGCCCTTTCGCAATAGTGGCATTAATACTGAGTGGCTTAGGAGGAGTCTGGCTAGCACTATCTCCTGATCCTTGGTCATTATTCGCTGCTAGAAGCCTAACCGGGGTTGCCGCCGCCGGATGGGTAGCAATAAGTGTTTTGTTTGCCTCGTATTACCCTTCTGGCAAAACCAGTAAGGCGATGGCCGTCATAATGTCCGTCAATACCATTTCTCTGGTTTCCAGTACATTCATAGGCGGGCTCATGGCCGAGCACATTGGAACACTCAGCACATTTTACGTAGCAGCGGCAATAGCATTTGGTGGTGCCGCACTTCTGTTTACGGCTCCCGAACCGAAAATATCTAAAGGCGTTAAATACTCACTTTCTACTCTAATGAGCGTGTTATCCAATCGAAACATGCTTCGAATTTCGATTATAGCGATCACATTACAGTTCGTTACTTTTGCAGTGAATTTCGGGTTTTTACCCGTCCATGCTGAAAATCTTGGGGCATCCAAATCAGAAGTAGGCTACATAACGACCGCTGGTCTACTTGCAGCAGTAATTGGGACCTGGGCTGCAGCATGGTTGACGGGTAAGACAACAACAACTGCATCAATCCTTCTAGCCTCATTTGCGACACTGGCGTCTTTGATCGTAATGACAATAGCAACTGACCTAATAGCACTTGGCGTCCTTCAAGCACTTAATGGCTTCGGACGAGGACTAATGAACACAGTGCTTATTAGCGTTGCACTTGAATCGGCGCCTTCTGCAATCCGCGCCACAGCGATGGGTTCCTATCAAGCTTTATATGCGATCGGAATGCTACTGGGCCCCGCAGTGTCCGGGCCTGTTGCTGATGGGTTCGGAATAGAAATGGTTTTTTGGGTATCGGCAGGAATAACAATTTTTGGCGCCCTTGTAGCGCTATCAAAACCACTCCCGAAACTTAACTCGGGAATATGATTTAACAAATAAAAAATCGAAGCTTCAGGAGTTAATAATGGCATCGCAAGAAATGCGACTTGAACGAGATTCTATGGGAGAACTGGAAGTTCCAATAAATGCCTACTACGGTGGTAACACGCGTAGAGCTGAACTTAACTTTCCAATTAGCAATTTACGTTTGGGCCGTTCCTTCATAAAGGCAATAGGTCAAATCAAGCAATCAGCAGCAGTTGTTAACCTTCAACTTGGTGAGATCGATAAAAAAATTGCAAACGCAATCATTGATGCATCACAAAGAGTAATAGACGGGGAGTTCGACGATCAGTTTGTAGTTGATGTCTTCCAAACGGGATCAGGAACATCAACAAATATGAACTCCAATGAAGTCATCTCTAACATTGCTATTGAGTCTTTAGGAGGTGAACTTGGTTCACGTTCGCCCGTCCATCCCAATGATCATGTGAACAAAGGTCAGTCTTCGAACGACGTCTTTCCATCAACGATACATCTAGCCGCTGCGGTTGCAATTAAAGACAACTTAATTCCAGCTCTTAAGGAATTAGAAGATTCACTAAGAAAAAAATCCGATGAATTCTGGGAAGTAGTTAAAACGGGTCGAACCCATCTTCAGGATGCTACCCCAATACGATTAGGCCAGGAATTCTTAGGATATGCCGGACAGATTGAATTTGCCAGCAAGCGGGCAGAAAAGGCCCTTGCGGAACTGTCTGTTCTAGCACTAGGAGGCACTGCTGTTGGCACCGGAATCGGAATGCATCCTGAGTTTGCTACTCGCGTAATAAACCGACTACGCGAAATGACAGGAGTAAACCTTTCCGAAACAACGAATCACTTTCAGGCTCAAAGCACTTTGGACGCCGCTGTCGCTGCATCAGGAGAGTTGAAGTCGATAGCCGTAGGGATGATGAAAATTTCCAACGATCTACGTTGGCTCGGTTCTGGACCCAGGGCAGGAATTGGCGAAATTTCGCTACCAGAAGTACAGCCAGGATCATCGATAATGCCAGGAAAAGTAAACCCGGTGATTGCGGAGTCTGTGACCATGGTAAGCGCACAAGTTATAGGGAACGACACAACAATATCCATAGCTGGTCAATCTGGAAACTTCGAACTTAATGTGATGATGCCAGTCGCTGCTCACAACTTGCTCGAGTCTATCGACCTGTTAGCTTCAGCAGCTGTAAACCTTGCTAGACAATGTATAAACGGTCTAATTGCGACAGATAAAGGACCTGCCATGGTTATGCAAGGGTTGGCAATATGCACGGCTTTAGCACCTATCATCGGGTACGACGCTGCCGCAGGAATTGCTCACGACGCTGCTGAAACTGGAGAAACCATCAAAGAAGTTGCCCTAAGGGTTACGGATTTGAATGAAGTTCAACTCGATGAGATTCTTGAACCACTATCAATGACGGAGCCTAAGGCGTAAACGCAGAAAATTCTCGTTTAGATAGAAAAACACGTCATGAGAGTGCATACTGTCAATCGTCTCTCTGAAATCAACCCAACAGTACCAATAAGGAGAATGCACAAATGGGTGCCGACGCAAAAGTACAAGAACTTGGTCTCGACCTTACACACCCGGTCGGACCTATAGCAAATTATGTACCTGCCGTTACAACGGGCAAGCTCGTCTATTTATCAGGTAAGGGGCCAAATCAAGGAGACGGTTCTCTCATGACGGGCAAGGTTGGAGTAGATCTATCTCTGGACGATGGATATGAAGCGGCCCGACTGGTCGGCATCCAATTGCTGGCTGCGCTACAAGAACATCTCGGAGGAAGCCTTGATAGTGTGAATCGTATCGTCAAGTTGCTAGGCATGGTCAACTGCACACCCGATTTCGGTGATCAGCCAAAAGTTATCAATGGGTGCTCAGATCTATTAGTTTCAGTATTTGGTGAAAACGGAACGCATGCTAGATCCGCAGTCGGCATGGGCAGTCTGCCCGGAAATATACCGGTCGAAATCGAGATGATCGTAGAACTGAAGTAATACTCGGGATCTCATCGAAGCCAAACATCAACAGCTTCAAAGTATCTGCAACTATGTCGATCACTCTAAAAACAATTAACCATGTCGGAATTCCAATTTGGGATAGACGGGTATCGTTAAAGTTTTATAGAGATATTCTGGGACTGAAGGTAATACCTTCAATGGTTGATTCTCCAAACATAGTTTGGACAAGAACAAATGATGGGACAATGGTGCACCTTATTGAACCAACAGACGGCGAAAACCTCGTAAATCCACATACAGCTTTCGAAGTCGAAGACTTTGATGAGACAGTTACAATTCTACGCTCATCTGGATACCCGGAGCTCAGCGATAGCGGTGAACGTCATGATGGTCAGAAGTGCATCTTTGTAAACGACAGTGATGGAAATCGCCTCGAATTTACCACAGCCAGTGGGCTCAAAGAATCCAAACGTGTAGTCGATGCGCTTGGCTATACATCGGAATCAGGCAAAAATTTCGTCAGCAACTCGAATACAGCAATAGATATATTGACCGTAAACCATGTCGGGATACCAATCAACGATCGATTTGAGTGCATGAGAATGTACAGGGATCTGCTCAACGTAAAAATCATTCCTCACCAAATCGACGGAAACACCCTTGTGTGGACTGAGATGGCAGATGGTTCTATGATTCACCTGATTGACCCCCCTAAGTCAATTGGTCCTCGTGGAGATGGAAGACAACATGTGGCTTTCGAGGTAGAGGACATAGAACAGGCCGCAGAGGCACTCGTTAACGCTGACGTTGAGATTGTTGAAGGAATTGGAACACGTCACGACGGTCAACAGTTCTTTTTCGTATACGATCCAGATGGCAACCGCTTAGAAATAGCAACGCGAGGCAATCACTCAAACACGCGCCGCATGGTGGATAAGAACGGATATACCAGCGAAAATAGTATTTTGCTCTAGGCTGTCATTTAAGTTACAGATCCGTCTTCGACACTAGAAAAAAAATCGTCGAGGAAACCTGAAACTGCTTTTTCAAGTTTTTCGTTCGAAACGCTCCTCAATAGTCCAGATGTTTCAATTGCACTTGAAAGATTGAATACAGTCACTGTTTTTTTTTCGTACTTGTTGCTCACACTTGAAGTTCCAGACCCAATTACACCGGCACCCATCGCACTACCTGAGAATTCGATATCAAAATTCTTTAACTCCGAGATATTGACCATCCGTACTTCAGCATTTACATCAGTGCTCATAAATCCGACTTTTATCCTCATACCTATACGGTAGCGACCTGGATCAGTTTGAATTATCTTCATTCCATCAGGTAAGTGAGTTTGTATAAGATCCACCTGTGTTAAAGAGCACCAAACATGTGATATGGATACGTTAACTACTCTGTTGTATGAAAATTCCAAAAGTGATGACCTTCCAAATAGATGTTTTCCTAATGAAAACGACATTATCCACAGAACTACCTCAAATCAATTACAAATAGATGCTACGGAGACCGACATGCAGTAATACGATTAGCTGGCATGTCGTCATCACTGGCAGTAAAAGAACCCGAAAAAAAACCGCCACCGAGCTCGGTTCGCGCAACCATTCGCTCGCTTGTATGGTCTGTTTATGCACCCTCTTTTCTGCTGTCAGTAGGACAGGGAATCTTGATTCCTGTGCTCCCAGGTTTCGCAAAAGAAGAAATGGCAGTAACGATCGGCCTAATTGGATTAGTCGTAGCTGCTAGGCACTTTGGGACGATGGCCTTCGACGTTCCAGCAGGTATTTTGGTCGGGAGACTAGGGCTTCGTAAAACTATGATTGCCGGTGTGATACTTTTCGGTATTTCCGCTATCTGGGCCGGACTATCTCCCAACTTCGCATCATTAATGGCTGCACGACTACTTGCCGGAGCCAGTTATGCCCTTTGGAGCATCTCACGGCATTCATATATTGCTGCAGCCGTACCAGTAGATGTTCGAGGACGTGCGCTTTCTGTGTTTGGTGGCATATCACGTATTGCAACCATACTTGGTCCTCTTATGGGAGGAGTATTAGCGGAGCATGTAGGTATCCGGGTCCCTTTTTACGCACAAGCAGTAGTAGCCGCCTTAACACTAATTATGGTTATTTCAACGACCAGAAAAATGATAGAGGTAAAGACTGCAAAATCACAGCATAATATATTGACGGAGTTAGGCTCTGTAGTCAGGCGACATCGTATCGATTTCGCCACTGCAGGTGTAGCGGCCGTTGCATTGCAGTTCTTACGCGCAGGACGGGAATTCATGATTCCGGTCTGGGGTGGCGAAATCGGACTTGGTAAAGATCAAATTGGATACATAGCCACAGCATCTTTCGCTATTGACTCTATGCTTTTTCCAATTGTTGGCTATGCAATGGATAAATGGGGGCGCAAATCGACAGGGATACCCGCCTTCATCGTCCTTGGAATTTCAATGGCATTGATTCCGCTTACTGGATCATTCGGCGGTCTACTGTTAATAGGAATGTTGGCGGGACTTGGTAACGGACTATCCAGCGGATTCGTGCTAATCACTGGGACTGATCTTGCACCCAAAGATCGACCTGGTGAATTTCTAGGAGTGTGGAGACTAATTTCCGATACAGGCGGCGCAAGCGGACCAATAGCGATTGGAGGAATCGCTCAAGTTCTAACTTTAGGAATGGCATCGATGGCAACCGCCGGTATCGGTGCATTTGGTGCCTTGATACTGATATTCATCGTCAGAGAAACTATGGAGCGCACATCCACAAATGCCGGTGAATCAGGCCAAAATTCAAAGTGATTAGCACTAGCGCTTGGCCCGCTTAAAAATAGTCCCAACATACAATAATGAGCTAGAAGCTTACGAAAAATTAGTGACCTAAACGTATTAGATAAACTAAAAACGTAAGGTATGTATTATTCTAAATATCATAAACCTTCATCAATCAGCAGCGCATGAAGATCACGTAAGCAAACAGCGTCATCCTCGGGTGGTCGAGCATCTACCCAATCTTTAGATTCTCCTGACATCCCTTCAACCGCTCCAACTGCAACAATATCTCTCACCCACTCGTAGCCCTGCTCCACCGAAGGCAGCAAGTTCTGACCAGATTTGACCGAAAGTGCCGCGACAAGACCATAACCACCCCAATTGGAAACACTTGCGGTTATCAGCTCGGTAGTAGTGGTAATACAAGGATCATCCGGTAAATTTGGGATACTAGGAATCACGTGCCGCATATTACCCATACCAATCTCGTTACCCCCGTCTCCAATCCCTACGGTATACGGATGCTCTTCAAACATATGGTCTACTTTGGCGTTATGCTCAGAAAAGTCCACACCTTTCCAATTACGGTAAGTTCCATCTCCAAGCAGTCCAGCTCTCTCTATAGAAATCATTGCTGCTGGCGCGTGTTCAGCAAGTAATTTATGCGCAAACATGCTTGATTCATGGTGAGTCGTTATTGGGAATTCGATTACTTCGTCGTTGCCGGCAATCGCTCTTAAAGCTTTTGAACACTTTTCATCGGTGACATAGGCGACTTCATTACCCAAAGCCTTGAGCGCATGTCCAATCGCGATAGCTCCAGGAGGACCATCTGTCTCGGGTTCCCCCGCCCTAAGGATATAAAAACCAGTGGTTATAAGAATTTTCCCAGGGTGATCCATAACGAGTTGTGCGGATCGCTCTAACCACCCTCCACGCATGTGCTCGCGTAATGCCCTCATCCCACGGATATCATCTTGAAGAATTATGTCTTCTATCCGATCAAATACCGACTCAGCCATATACAGTTTCCACCCTGTTTGTGTTTATACGCTCATCGTGAATAAGCTCTTCTGTGATTTAAATTACCGCTAAATCTTCGTCTTTCAAATCGGTAACAAACATGTGACCTGGTGAATGGGTAATCATCAATTCAGGTTTAGAAGCCATTGCGATTGACTGAGGGGTCACACCACAAGCCCAAAAGACAGGGACTTCATCATCAGCTTTCCGCTCCCACACTTCCCCGAAATCCGGTTGACGAATATCTGAAATACCAATTTTCTCAGGATCGCCAATATGAACCGGAGCACCATGGGTCTCGGGAAACCGAGAAGTCGCTTGAACCGCCCTGACAAGTTTGTTCTGTGGAATCCATCGGTGCGAAACAACCATCGGCCCAGCGAAGGGTCCTGATTTCTCAGTCTCGATGTTCGTAATAAACATAGGTACGTTTCGCTTAGTGCCGTAGTAAGGAAGATCAATCCCGTTTGCCATCAATGCGTGCTCAAACGAAAAACTACATCCAAGCAAGAAAGTGACAAGATCATCTCTCCAGTATGATTCTAACGTTTCCGGTTCATCCACCATCTTTCCATGCTTATAAACGCGATAAAGCGGTACGTCTTTCGTTATGTCGGATCCAGTCGCTGTAAGTGAGGCTTCGACCTCTCCTGATTCAATCACTTCAATGACAGGACATGGCTTAGGATTTCGCTGACAGAACAGCAGAAATTCGAACGCCATTTCTTTCGGCAATATTGCAACATTTGCCTGAACATGATGAGGTGCAACTCCTGATGTCGGTTGCCTAAAAAGACCTGCCCGAATCAAGCTACGAACCTCTCTACCTGTTTGTGGAATCGATATATCTGTAGACATGTCTGCATATTAGGTATTCTGTTATTTCAGGTCAAACAACAAAATATTCCAACTTAAGCCCCAAACGCAGTAAA
>MDTE01093173.1_pt1 | contig 17330 bp, 8 predicted proteins | sample 811231 | NCBI WGS metagenome assembly MDTE01 (sample SAMN05326651, study PRJNA326480) | marine metagenome | isolation source: seawater | place: Indian Ocean: Red Sea | collected 2010
ATTTCCTACGGGGTGTTGTCGATCGAGGGTACGTCGGCGTCGGACTCGGTGGAGATCGAAGCCGGCACGGACGAATTGACTGTGCTGTTGAATGGAGAACGCGAGTCATTTGCCGCCTCGCAGGTCTCCTCCATCACTGTCGACGTTGGTGACGGTGACGACGTGGTTCGGATCAACGGCGTGGCGTTGCCGGTCACGATCTTCGGCGGTGCAGGTGACGACCGGCTCACCGGGGGCCGTGGAGACGACCGGATCGATGGTGGAGCCGGCGACGATCGCATCAATGGTCGTGCTGGTGCCGATCGGCTCGAGGGCGGTGCCGGTCGTGACCGGGTCCTGGGAGGCCGTGGACACGACCGCCTGATCGGTGGAGTCGAATCGGATTCGTTGACCGGCAATGCGGGCAACGACCTGCTGGACGGTGGGGCTGGCCGTGACCGACTCAATGGCCAATCCGGCTTCGACCGGCTCCTGGGCGGCCCAGGGGACGACCGCCTGCTGGGTGGCGGTGGTCGAGACCTGTTGGACGGCGGTCCGGGGCGTGACTTTCTCAAGGGCCACGGCGGAGCCGACCGGCTGACCGGCGGAGAGGGACGAGACCTGGTCGACGGTGGTCCGGGCCGCGACCACCTGCAGCAGGACGGTGAGGACCGGTTGTTGCGGGCCGAGGCGATCGATGAGGTGGCCACCGGTTTGTTCCAACCGTCGACGATGGTGATCCACTATGATTTCCGCGACTACGCGGGAGCGGTCAACCGGATGACACCGGAACAGCAGCAGCGGGCCGAGGATGCCCTCGGGGCCTGGGAAACGGTGCTCGACGGCCGAGTCGATTTCCGGCGAGACACCGAGCGTCCCGCGTCACAGATCGTCAACATTGGGATCGGTGACCTGGGGTCGGTCGGCCACGAGAGTGCGCCGGGAGGTGTGCTGGGTGTTGGCGGTGGCCAAAGAGTCCTGTCGCGGCAACTGGACTGGCGGATCCACGGCGTGGTCTGGCTCGACGAGACCGAGTCCTGGGATACCACGGCCGGCAATCCAGACCGGCACAAGACGATGGACCTGTTCACGGTGGTGGCTCACGAGACGGGGCATGTCCTGGGCCTCTCCGACCGTGTCGGTTCCAGCACGATCATGCGGTCCGATTACATTGGCGAGATGACCGTCGAGGAGATCTCGATGGCCGCCACGGGCTGGTCGGCCGACCGATTGGTGGCCGGGGACTACCAGACTCCCCTGTCGGTATCACCTCTGCACGCCGTGCAACTGCAGGCCGGCGAGGTCACCACCCTGCTCGACCGGGCGTCGGCCGCCACGTCAAGCGACGATGCGATCATCGCTGTGGTCGATCGCAGCGGACAGATCCTGGGCGTGCGGGTGGAACCGGGTGTCGTGGCGGCAATCGATGACGTCGGCAACATCACCAGTGGCGGCAACGGCAATGGCGTGATCGATCCGGGAACAGCCGAGGAAGAGACCCTGGTGTTTGCGATCGACGGTGCTGTGGCCAAGGCCCGGACCGCTGCGTTCTTTTCCAACGGCGACCCTGCCAACGGCACACTGGCCCCGTTGACCTCGCGGCTGGTTCGCTTTGTCAGCCAGTCGACGGTGACAGAACGCGAAATCAACTCGAATCCCAACGTTGACGGCACGTCACTGGTCACGGCACTTGCTTCGACCGATCGCGGACCCGGATTCGTCGCCCCGATGGGACTGGGAGGCCACTTCCCGCCAGGTGTTCGGTTCACCCCACCAGTTGATCTGTTCGGGATCGAACACACCAACCGGGATAGCATTGAGCATCCGGGTGCGGACGGCGTGCGGGGCACAGCGGACGACCAGACCCTGGTGGGACGGTTCAATATCCCCGACTCGATCGTTCCCGGAGGCGTGACACCGCTGGAGCCGCCCGAGTCCTACGGGTTTGTTTCTGGCAGACTTCCCGAAGCGCAGTCCCGTGGTATCGCGACTCTGCCGGGTGGCATTCCGCTGTTCCGCGACACCAACGACGACGCATTTGGCGACACGCTGGTTGGCGGCATCGGCGTCTTCTTCCCGGGCCCCGACGGGTTTGCCAGTTTCGAGCAGGGGATTCCGGGGACCACCCGTTGTCCGGTAGCCTCCGATCCGGTCAACGCGGCGTGTGTGCTGGAGAGCGAGTACATCGCTTTTGCTGCGGCGGGAGGGGCCCGGGGAGCCGGAGCGGCTTCGGGTGACATCGCCGGCATCGCACCCGTCACCGAACTCGATCTGCCATTCGGACGTCTCGATCTGGTCGGCATTCAGCTGCAGGTCTACGGTCCGATCGCCGGACAACTTGGTGTCAATCGGCTGGTCGCTTACGGAACGCGCCTGGGTGAAGGAGTCTCGGTGGGAAGCGATCAGCCCCTGGATTCCGGTGGCACCCTCTTCTCCCGTTCGGGGCAACCCGTGCCCCAGGGAGACCTGGTCACCCCGCAGAACTCGGTTGCCGATCCCTTGCTGACAGCGGCCGTTGTCGACGAGATCATCTCGGCGGCGGTCGAGCAGGCCGAGCAGGTCCGTGCGGCGGTCAGGTTGCCGATCAGCAGCCGCACCCGGATGGTGATCTCCGTCACCGACACCCAGGGCAACGTGCTGGGACTGCATCGCATGCCGGACGCCACGGTGTTTTCGATCGATGTTGCCGTGGCCAAGGCACGCAATATGGCCTACTACGCCGACGCAGGCGCGTTGCAAGCGGTTGACCAGGTGGACGGCGTGGCGGCCGGGACTGCCTTCACCAACCGCACCTTTCGTTTTCTGGCCGAGCCACGATTCCCCGACGGGATTGACGGCGCCGATGCCGGGGCGTTTTCGATCCTCAACAACAGCGCCATCGATTCGACGACCGGTTTCGATACCGCTGCTGGGCCGGCCACAGTCGGCTCGTTCGATCGCACGGTCGATTCTGCCAACGGATCAGTGCTCGGCTACGACGCCTTTTTCCCTGGGACCAACTTCCACGACGTTGACGACATCACCAATCAGAACGGCATCGTGTTCTTTCCCGGCAGCGCCCCGATCTACATCGACGGACAATTGGTCGGTGGCCTGGGGGTCAGCGGTGACGGTGTCGACCAGGACGACGTGGTGACCGCGGCGGGGGTCGCCAACTTCCAACCACAGGCGGGCGTGCTCCGAGCCGACCAGGTGAAGGTTGACGGAGTGCGGTTGCCCTACATCAAGTTCCTGAGGCATCCCGAGGGATAAACGAAGACCGGCCACGGGTGGCGGAGAGGGGGAGAGACGAGATGAGACGTCCGGGCGTGCGGGGGGCGGTGTTGCTGATGGTGGCCGGGTTGACCCTGGGCTGCGGACTGGCTGGGTTCGGCGAGGAACAGGCTGGCGGGTGGCGACCGCGCCGAACCTCCTCCCGCGGCGGATTGAACCTGGAGGTCGCTCCGTGGGCGCGGCCCAGCATACGGAGTCGTCACGACGGATATTACGTTGGCGGAGGTGCGGCCATCGGTGGCGAACCGCGCGACGTGCGTCGCGAGGGGACATGGGGCTGGGACTACGCTCTTCGCTGGACACTGGTGAAGCTGAAGTGGTGGCACGGCCGTCGTTTCCAGGACGGTGGTGGCGAATACCGCAGCGACGGCAAGACCGGGATCGGGTCGCTGAACCTGTTCCGCTAGTCCGCCGCCCGTGACAGGGCACCCGGACTCCTGTCCGGCCGGGACAATTGCTTTTTTTGAGATGCGGCGACATCTTAGGACCGAGATTGGCTGATCCGTGATGCTGCTACGGAAGAAGAGACATGGACTGGATAATTGCACACCCTGTCTGGACGGTGGTCGCGGTAATGTCTGCCATCGTCGTTGCAGTCGCAATCTATGACATCCGGCAACCACGCCGTGCGATCGTTCACAACTTTCCGGTCCTGGGCCACCTGAGATATTTTCTTGAGTCGATTGGCCCCGAGATCCGCCAGTATTTCATTGCCCAGGACAAGGAGGAGCTTCCCTTCAGCCGTGATGAGCGGCGATGGATCTACGCCACGTCCAAGGGGGCCAACAACACGTTCGGGTTTGGGACCAACGAACAGATCTACGGCATTGGCTATCCGATCATCAAGCACTCCGCATTTCCGGTGCCCGAATCGGATGTGGTGCACCCCGGGGGAGATAAGTCGTGGTGCCCGTCGCTGAAGGTGATCGGGGCGGCGCACAACCGGTCTCGTCCCTTCCGCCCGAATTCGATCCTGAACATCTCGGCGATGTCATTCGGATCTTTGGGTTACCGTGCGGTTTCGGCTTTGAACAAGGGAGCCCAGGCGGCTGGTTGTTACCACAATTCCGGAGAGGGCGGCGTCAGTCCCTATCATCGACTCGGGGCCGACGTGATCTGGCAACTGGGGACCGGGTATTTCGGTGCCCGAGACGCTGACGGTCGCTTTTCACTCGACCGGTTTGCCGGGGCGATCGAAGAATGTCCCCAGGTTCGAGCTGTCGAGATCAAGCTGTCCCAGGGGGCCAAGCCGGGCAAGGGAGGGATTCTGCCCGGAGAAAAGGTGACACCGGAAATCGCCGAAATTCGCGGAATTCCCGTCGGCGAAGACTGTCTCTCGCCCAACGCGCATCCCGAGTTCCGCACGGTCGATGAACTCATGGATTTCATCGAACGGATTGCTGATCGCACCGGGTTGCCCGTGGGGATCAAGAGTGCCATCGGGCAATTGGAGTTCTGGAATGAACTGGCCGAGCGGATGGTCGAGCGAAACGAGGGGCCCGATTTCATCTCGATCGACGGGGCCGAGGGTGGCACCGGGGCGGCGCCTTTGACTTTTGCCGACCATGTCGCGCTGCCGTTCAAGATCGGTTTTCAGCGGGTATACCCGATCTTTCAGCAGGCCGGCCTGTCCAAGGACATCACCTGGATCGGCAGCGGAAAGCTGGGTTTCCCCGATCGGGCGATCGTGGCGCTGACAATGGGTTGCGACGTGATCCAAGTCGCGCGAGAGGCGATGCTGGCGATCGGATGCATCCAGGCGCAGAAGTGCCACACGGGTCACTGTCCCGCCGGGGTGGCGACCCAGAACGCCTGGCTCCAGGCCGGACTGAACGTCGATGACAAGGCCAAGCGCTTCTCGGCATACGTCAAAGGGTTCCGCAAAGAGATGATCACGCTGTCACTGGCGTCCGGTTACCGTCATCCCAGCCAGTTTACCGGTGACGACATCGAGTTCAGCGCGGGTGTGAACCGCTTTTCTACGCTCGCCGACGTTCTTGACTATCGGGCCGATCCGGTTTCGAACGAGGAAGTGATGGCAGCGGTCCGCGAGGCTGAGGCCGAGTCGGTGGCCTGAGGCCAACCGGTGGGTCACTCCTCCGATGCCGTGTCCTCGCCTTCGTTGAAGATCCGGGTTTCCTCGGGATCGGGCAGATCTTGGGGGTCGAGAATTTCGATCTCCTCGGGCCACTCGACCGAGCCGGCCCAATTGGCGATGCGTTCGAAGTTCGCCTGGCGGTCGGCAGGTTCGGGTGCGAGCCACGATGTGATCACCTCGGCCAGTTCGTCGTCGATTTGCAGGCCCAGGCTCGATGGATCCCAGCCCTTCCATTGCCTCACCACGGTGACAAAATCTTTGACCGTGGTCTGCGCGAACAGTTTGGTTCCATCGAGCAGTTCAATCGCCAGGCAACCCATCGCGAACAGGTCCGACGCGGGGCCGGGTTCTCCACCGTTGAGCAGTTCGGGCGCCATGTAACCGGGCGTGCCGACCAGGATCCGGTCATCCGACGAATTCGCATTGGTCGGCTTGGCCAGGCCGAAGTCCATCAACTTGATCTGGCCGTCGCGGGTGATCATCACGTTGCCCGGCTTGATGTCGCGGTGAATGATCTCGGAATCGTGAGCGTACCTGAGTCCCTGGACGAGTTGGCCGAGAATTTTTTTCACGGAGGCAGGAGGCAGCGGGCCGCTGTCGTAGACCAACTCGTCCAACGACTTTCCGTCGATGTACTCGACGATGATGAAGAATGTGTAGAACATCGCGAAACGGCCGAGCATGTTGACGATGTTCGGGTGATCGAAGGTCTCGATGATGTCGGCTTCCCGTTGGAACGCCGCTCGCGATCGTTCGTCGCAGACCAGCCGGTGGCTCATCATCTTCAACGCCACCTTCTGCCCGCCCGGCCCGGTGGCTTTGTAGACGACGGCCATCCCACCACGGCCCAGGCGGCGAGTGATTCGGAACCCGTCCATGTCGCGTCCGACCAGCACGTCGCGATCGGGTCCGCCCACCCGCGTGGCGATCAGCCGGGTCAGAAACTGGCTGAACTCCGGGTAACTCTCGATCAGCGTGTGGAACGTCGATGCGGGCAGCACCCGGGCGACCAGCGGTTCCTGCGCGATTGCGTCCGCAGTCCGGGGCTCGCATGCCAGCAACGCCATTTCTCCCAGCACGTCACCGGGTCCGGTTCGTGCAATCACGTGCCGTTGCCCCTGTTCGTCCTCGGTCATCACCAACGCGTGCCCCGAGGAGATCACGAACATCTCCTCTCCGATGTCTCCCTGGTGGATCAGGTGTTCACCCTGTCGAAAATGTCTCTCCTGGAAACAGGTTTCCAGGAGAGACACGGCATCGGGAGGCAGTCCGTCGAAAGTGTCTCGTGATATCCAGTTGGTGGTGACAAAGTCCGTCATCTCGGTACTCCTGTGACCTGGCCAGAACGGGTCACTTGCTGGTCATTACGTAGACACCGTCCCAGTTCTTCGGAGGAGGGGTCTCGATCAGCGATCGGCAGCGGTCGATGTACATCCGGATCGGCTGGTCGGACTCGTTCGTGTCACCCAGTGCGGTGAATTCGTCCAGGGCCTTTTCGAACTGTTGGTCCCGGTACATCGCCAGTGCCGTTTCGAATCGCAGGATGTGCTCTGCCAGTTCGGCTTCTGCCGGTCGTTCGGCCAGCAACTCGAAGATCCGGGTCGGTTGTTGCCGGCCCTTGACCTGGATCAGGTCCAACTCTCGGGTTACCAGTTCGTCGCGGACCTGCTCCCAGGTGGTCTCGCTGATCAACGACTCGCTGCCGTACTGCTTGTTGGCACCTTCGAGCCTGGCGGCCAAGTTCACTCCGTCGCCGATGATCGTGTAGTCGAAGCGGAGATCCGAGCCGAAGTTGCCGAGTCGCACGGTGTCGGTGTTGATACCGATGCCGATTCGTACCGCCGGCAGTCCTCGTTGCTGCCACTGCTCTCTCAGACTCTGCAGCCGCTGGGACATCTGGATCGCTGTCCGGCAGGCCTGCAGCGGGTGGGCGGCGTCCTCGATCGGTGCGCCGTAAAAGGCCATGATCGCGTCGCCGATGTACTTGTCGACTGTGCCGTTGTTCTCGAAGACCACTTCGGTCATCGCCGTCAGGTACTCGTTCAGCAGCGTCGTCAGTTCACCGTCGGGCAGCCGCTCGGCGATGGTGGTGAATCCACGGATGTCCGAGAAGAGGATGGAGAGCTCGGTGGCGGCTCCGCCGAGCTGCAGCTGGTCGGGTTGCTCGGCCACTCGTTCGACCACTGCCGGGTGCAGGTAGAATTCGAAGGCCCGTCGCACCCTCCGGCGAGCCAGGTTGTCCAGCCACCACTTGCGGATCGTGACTGCCGAAAAACAGGCGACGACGCCGACCAGCGGCATGACCGGCTGAGTGATGGTGTCGATCCAGGTCAACAGCCCGTGGTGGACCCAAGCGATGACCATCAGCAGTGGGACAACCGAGGCGGTGGCGGGAACGACGTTCAGTCGGGAGAACAGGACTGCGGTGATCAGCATCAAGGCGATGGTGACCATGGTTGCCTGAAACAGTGATTGGCCCTGCAGGAAGTCCCCGGTGAGCATCGTGTTGACCAGGGAGGCGTTGATGATGATGCCGGGCAACGGGCCGACCGGAGTGTTGTGCACGTCGGCCAGTCCTCCGGTCCGGACATCCCCGACCAGGCACAGCTTGCCCGCGACCTGCTTACTCAGGTGTTCCTCGAAGCCCCTGCGGGCCTCGGTTTTCGCCTTGAGTTCCCGGTCGAGCAGATTGTTCAGGCGGATGTGCCAGGCGGCGGACACCTCGTTGGCTGTGGCGAGCTTCTGCTCGAATTCCCGGGTTGCCAGCACCGTCCGCAGTTCGTCTTCGATCGCGGTGAACTTCCGGTCTAGGTCCTCGAACGTGATCGCCCCGGTGGCGGCGGCCATGATCTCCTTCTCGAAGGCGGCATCCCGCTCGGAAAACGACGACTCGAGTTCCAATGCCTCGAAGAGCCGCGTCGACAGGAGCAGGATCTCGAACCGAGCCGCGTGGACTTCGCGATCGTGCTGGGCCAACTGAAGCAGGTCAGACAATCGCAGGACCTGTGACGTGGCTCCACCGGTGCCGGCCCTCCCGGGTTTCTGGTTGTCCAGTTGCCGGCTCCAGCTCTCCCGTGCGTTCAGCGGCCAACTGATGATCAGCTCGTGGTGCTGGTCGAGCGGAAAACCCATTGCGTCATCGCGCATCTGGAACGGAACCCCCTCCGATGCGTCCGGGTCAGGCTGGTGCTTGTGCAACTGGACGGCTGCGACAGCCTGGTGAACCAGCCCGCGGGTCGTTGTCCGCGACGGATCGTCGGTTCCACCGGGGAGATCAACCGCCCGGGTTGTCTTCAGGTTTCGCAGCACAACGTCGCTGTCCGCGTCAACTCCGGCAAATGCCAGCATGGTGTGTTCGGAAAATCGCCATCGCGGCAGTTCGAGTTCGTGGAGCTTGGAGACATGGTCGTCCCTGGTCGAACCGATCGCAAAGGAGCTGCGGCTGAGTGCTTCTGCCAGGACAGGCTTGGTCTTGTCGAGCTCCTTGCGGACAGCGTCGGCCATCAGTGGCGCGTTGGCGGCGACGACATCCAGTGCGGACTTCCGGTCCCGTTCCAGAACGAAACGGTAGGCGGCTTCGACGACGATGTGTTCGAAGTGATCGTTGACCGTTCGGCGAGGCAGTGAACAGGCGGAGGCCAGTGACTGCGTGTCGACGTGGTACGGGTTCTCGACCAGTTCTTCGACCAGTCGCCTGACGGCACGGTCATCGCTTCCGGGGTTGTTGCGGAAGTAGCACGGGAGGACGACACCGGTGGACTCCTTGCCGACACCGGCAAGGACTTCGAAGGCCCGGTGCTGGAGAGTGTCCTCGTTGTAGAGCCGCGACAAACGCGACTCGCGCCGCCGTTCTCTCTGGGAGGCGGGATCGGTTTCGGTGTCAAAGAAATCGTCGTGAGCGTAGATCCTCCTCAGAACGTCGCGAACCAGTTCACGGGTTGGGAGACCGTCGTAGAGGGCTTCGTCCTGGTAGAACGAAACGTCACTGCCGGCATCGGCCAGGACGAAGTCGAAGATAACGGTTCGGGCCTGGAGTCTTCCGAGTTGTCTCAGGGCCCGGGCGCGACGGTGGCGAGCGTTGGTTTGTCCCAGCTGGGCTGCGGCCTCGTCGTCATCGAGAATCAGCACGATGTCCGGGTGCAGGTCCGGTGGCGTGCGATTGGCCATCCAGATGTCCTGGAGATACCAGTCCATCCGCTGCCGGGCATCGCCAGGGTCGACCTGGCTCCAGGCCACCACCAGCACAATGGCTCCCATGACCCAGGCCACCGTGGGGGGAATCTGGCCCGGGAGGGCGATCCGCGGCAGGCGTTTGGGTGAGTTCACGGAGGAGGCCATCGATAGGCAGTCCAGCGAAGCGACGCCGTCCAGGTATCCGTCGACCCGGTTCCGGCTGAGCCGAACGGGCTACCCGAACGGGTGCCACATGATACGGCCCCGAGACCGACGCTGGCCAGAGAGTGGGTTTGGGACCGAGCCATTCTCGAGGGACTGGTTCCCGGCTCCATCCGAACCGGGGCTACTCGTTGGAGATGTTGCCGCCCCCACCCCCTTCGCCGTGGGTGGAGCTTTGCCCGCTCGAGCCGCCTGACGTCGAGTTGACGAACTTCTGGAACTTCGCGTTCCCGTTGGGTTTCAGCTTGTCGCCCTTGCCGAATCCCTGGGCGTCCTGGATTTCTCGGGTGGCTTGGTCGAATTCGATCCGTCCCTTGTGGGGCCCGGTGAGGACCAGTCGGTTGCGACGTGTCATTTCGATGATCGCCCGAACCAGTCTCGCGGAACGTCGGTCGGATCCGGTGGCCTTTCGAGTGCCCTGCTCGGCCTGGGCCGAACGGAGCAGGCCGGAACGCGTGTTGGACGCGACCACGCCGGTGCGGCCCATCGAAAGGATGTCGCCCCGATCGATGGAAACCTCGAGCTCGCGGATCTCGGTTCCTCGTACGGCAACGACCGTCCGCGGTGTACGGATCCGGAATCGCGGCTTGATGGCCGAGGGAACGACCCCGGCCCGGGCGACACCTTGTGGCATGTCGAGCTGGATCGCGGCCGCCTGGTTGCGTTCGTAAGCCATGGCGATTGCCGCCTCGCTGTAACCTCGCAACAGCACCGCCGCCACGACTCCGTCGCCGTCGGTTGCCGGAGCTTCCGGACGGAAAGCGACCGGCCTGATCGCGTCGAAGTTCGGGCCGCGGTTGGCACCGGCCCGGTTTGGCTTGCGGAACATCAGCAGGCAACGGGCACCGACGTCCATGTGCACGGTGTCACCGGTCTGCAGTTTCGAGTCGAGAGTGACGGTTCTCACTGTGGTCCGGTTGTTGATTCGCCTGGTGTACGTCACGTCGCCGTTGACCTGTGAGACCTCGATCAGCAGGGCCCTGGCCCCGACGGGCACCTTCGCTCGTCCGGCCGGCTGCTGGGCTTCGGTCAGTGTTGGTCCTACGGTGAACGAGCCATAGGCTGCAACCAGCAGGCATGCGACCCAGGCGGCAGGACATCGGAACCCGGCGCGGGGAAGCTGTTGGCGATCGGGCATGTTCGTGACCTCTTATTGAATCGGGCCCGTTGTCGAGCCCGGAGAATCGTGTGGTTCGGGATGCTCTATTGCAGGCCCATTCCGCGACGGTCTGTCTCGGCTGCAACCCGAGTGAGAACGCTGAGCAGCTCGGATCCCGAGACGACCTGCCGGGGTTGTCCCTGGACCATCATGCCCCGGTGCTGCAACTCGCGATACGAGTACCGGCGTGTCATGCCGAAGATCGATGTCAGCAGGCCTGGCCGGATGTCGAGGTAGCTGGCGGCCATGTAGGCCAGGACATCTCGTTCGAGCCCGGCCATCGGGGTGAAGCCCCAGCCGTCGTCGATCACCCCCTCACCGATCAGCAACCTCCTGAGTTCCGCGAACGGCATCGTGTCGAAGTCGACCCGGCCGTCGATTCGGCCGTGCTGGTGAGCCAGGCGGGCCATGGCGCGGTATCCGTCGATGACCTTGGCCCGGGGTTTGCGGGCGAGAGTGACGCTGGAGGGCAGCTTGGCGTCGGTATCGCTGCGTCGGCGGGAGTCTTGGCCCCCGGCCGTCAACGACACGGCCAACAGGCCGCAGACGGCGATGGCCAGCAGGCTGTTTGTGCGCGTTGTCATGGTTGGTCTCCTGGAGATCGCTAGAGCAGCCAGTTGAGGTTGACGGTGAAGAACTGGCGGCTGCGGTCATTGTCGCCGAAGGTGGAGAAGCTTCCCTCGTGCGGGAAAAATACGCCGTAGTTGATCAGCAGAAACAGGTCGCTGGAGAGTCTCCAGTTGGCGAACAGGTCCCATTCGAATCCGAGGTAGTCGTCACCCTGCAGGTTGGCCCGGGCATCGCTGATGCTCGCGTCAGCGTCCGATCTCCAGTACCAGTACGAACTGGTTCCGATCTCGAAGTTCTGCCACGCCGGGCTGTCGGGATCGTCGAACGGGCGGATCGCTGCCGAGAGGTTGACGAATTCGAGATTGGAGAACTGCGGCGCGAAACTGGCACCGGTGTTCATGTAGCCGAATCCCACGAACGTCTCGTCGGAAGTGGTCGGCAGGTTGGTTCCGCCGTTGGGCTGTGGTCCGCCAATTCGCGTGTTGTCGCCGCTGGCCCGGGCGTACTTGACACCGACACGGGGACGTCCGGGAACTGTCCAGAAGTAGTCGAGCCCGGTGTCAATGGCCCAGGCGGAAATGTCAGTGACCGAGGGTGTTGAGCCCGATCCGAACGAGTGGTGGTTGGTTCCGTGTTGAACGATGAACTCGGTGTGGTGTCTCAGGTTGGGGACGCCCCACTCCTGGCCGGGGTCGCCGAAGAGCATCTCGCCGGTCGTGCCGATGCCCCAGTAGGTCGAGTCGTAGGTCACCGGGGCGCTGGAGGTCGACAGCGAGTTGTCGAATTGTCCCAGGACGTAGCTGTAGAGTTCCTGGCGGTCCCAGCCCTGGTACTCCAATTGTCCGCCGTAAAATCGGCGGAGATCCAACTGGTGAGCCACCGAGTTGGGGTTGCCATTGAATTGAACGTTTCGGTTGATCGACTGGCTGCCGAAGACCAGCCCGGCCCAGTTGCCGTAGGCCCAGTCAAGGCTGACGGCCTCGGTGGTCAAGCCGAATGTGATCCCGCGGCCGAGGTAAAGGTACTGCCGGCCGATCGAGAAATCAGCGGCCCAGTCATCGGCATCGCCGATCCCGCTCTCTTTCACGGCGGCGTCGATATCGAATTCGTAGTAGCCCAGGTCGACGTAGGGACCCTGGCCGTCTTGCTCGCGCCCGAAAGGGCCGAACTGGTCGCCGTCGTTGAAGGTCAGGTAACCCAGTTGGCCCCGGATGTAGCCACGGTGGACGGCACCATAGGAGAGACTGGCCCAGGGACGCATTTCCGCGATGTGCAGGGCCCGGGACGACTGGGGAAACGGCAGACTGTTGCCGTGATCCTCGAACCAGGTCGTCAGTGAACGCAGCACGGCTCCGTGGTTGATCAGCAACTGATCTTCGGTTGGAGGTGATTCGAATTCCGGAGCGATTAGTGGCCGGATCTGGTTCTCGAGGAACTGTTGCTGACCACTCCCGTTGGGCGCTTGGGCCACTGCCGGAAGCCCACTCATCAAAAACAACAATGCGGCCGGAAGACCGCGCCAACAAAGAGTTCCGAGGTGGCATGAGCCCATGATCGCGACATCCATGTCGAAGGAAGACGACTCCCTGTCTCTTTGAATCGACCCTCTCCACCCCGGATCATCAGTGCAAAATGCCGAGGTGTAGTGAATGCCGGATCCGAAATCTCTCGCTTGGCCTGGGCGGTTGCCGTGTCCGACTCAGGCCATCACTCCGGCGATCGGCGTTCCATTGCTGACGGTGTGAGGCCGACCGAGCCGGTCGCGGATTCGCGACCGCGGGTCGATACCCAGGAGCGAGTAGATCGTGGCGGTGATGTCGGCCGGTCCGACCGGATTTTCGGCCGGATACGCGGCGTGGCGATCGCTCGATCCATACACCGTGCCGGCTTTCACGCCCGCTCCAGCCAGGAAGACCGAGTAACAGTGGGGCCAGTGGTCCCGACCGTCGGGTTCGGCTCCGGCACTGGAAGTGACCTGGCCCAGCTTGGGTGTCCGTCCGAATTCACCCATCGCGACCACGAGCGTTTCGTCCAGCAGGCCTCGTTCATCGAGGTCCTCCAGCAGGGCGGCGAAGGCCCGGTTGGCGAATGGCAGCAGGGACTTCTCCAGCAGGGGATAGTGCGACCTGTGGGTGTCCCAGGACTGGTCGTACCTCAGCCCGCTGCAGACAGTCACCAGTCGCACTCCCGCCTCGATCAACCTCCTGGCCAGAAGCAGACTCTGTCCCAGGCATGGCAATCCTCCTCCCTTGCGGACCGGCTGCTTGGGCACGAAGCCCAGGCCGTAACGGCGACGCAGCGACTCGGGTTCCTGCTCGAGATCGAAGGCTCGCTGGGCCGCTGGCGAGGCCACCAGTGAAAAGGCCTTCTCGTAAAACGTGTCCAGACGTTTTCCGGAGGGTGTCGGGTCGGTTAGCCGACCGACTTGGTCGACTCGTGACAGCAACTGTTTCCGCCGTTGCAGACGAGGTTCGTCGAGCGTGCCGATTCGGCCGAGTCCGGGAGCCCGGTAACCGGGCAGGCCGGGGTTCCCGGCCACGAACGGGTCGCAGGCGTCCCCAAGAAATCCAGCCTGCTGACCCGGGATGAAGTGCCCGTTGTTGAACATCACCTCCGGTAGGTGAACGAAGTCGGGGACGAGTTGGTCGGCTGGCCTGTGATGAGCCAGGACCGATCCCAGTGGCGGGTGGTTGTCCGTCGAGGGGGCGACGGTCAGGCGGGATCCCTTCAGGGGGTGGTCCCCGGTCAGGACGTAGTAAGTGCCCGCGTTGTGGTCGTTGACGTCGTGGGTGGCAGAGCGAATCATGGCCAGCTGTCGCATCCGCGGGGCCCACATGTCGAGGTGTTCACAGAGTGTGATGCCCGGCAGCGAGGTGGAGATCGGGCGGAACTTGCCGCGGACCTCGGCGGGTGCCTGGGGCTTCATGTCCCACAGGTCGATGTGAGACGGCCCGCCCTCCATGTAGAACAGGATGCAGGACTTGGCCGCAGGTGGGTCGATCGAGCGGGCCGTTTCGGCGGCCAGCAGGCCCGGCAGGTCCAGTCCGACCGCCCCCAGGCCGCCGACTTGGAGGGCGCGACGACGTGTCAGGGGAGTGGCCGGCGGGTTGCTCATCGTGACTCCGATTATAGCGAGATTCGCCGGACGGGTCGGTTACCGCGCCCCTTTCCAACCAACCGGTCCGCCGATATGATGTCTCACGGACGGGCTCGGGATCGATCGCGAGGCCGTCCGGGGGAGAGATGGCAGAGTGGCCGAATGCGCCGGATTGCTAATCCGGTGAGTCGGAATTAACCGGCTCCGAGGGTTCGAATCCCTCTCTCTCCGCTCTCTGAAACCGGCTCGCCCACCCCCCCGCGGGGTCGGCGGGCCGTTTCGCCGTGGCTGGCGGCTGTCTCTAGACCAGGTCGAGTTTCGCCAGCAGGTCGTCGGAGAGCTTGAAGGTCTCGTCGATTTCCTTCTCGAGGCCGATGATCCGGTTCTTGCCCAGTCCACCGGAGATCTTGTCCTCGCCGCCCTGACCAATGACCTTGTCGTCACCGAGCCCGGCCATCAGCACGTCGCGTCCGGCCCCGCCGCGGATCCGGTCGTTGCCCTTGCCGCCGATGGCCACGTCGTCACCACCGCCTCCGTTGATCACGTCGGCTCCGTCGCCCCCGTTGATCACGTCGTTGCCGGCTCCGCCGTCGATCACGTCGTCCGCTCGTCCGCCCAGCAGTTCATCGTCACCGGCTCCACCAAAGAGTTTCGTCTTGCCGGAGAACTTGGTGACATCGATCCGATCGTTCTTGTCTCCGCCGTTGATCGACGCCCGTTCCATGCCCCGTACCCGGCTGGATGCCTCGCCGATCTTCAGGACGCTGTCGGTCAGCGAGACGGTGCCCGAGATGCCGGCCACCAGGACGTCGGTGCCGTTCTGGCCGTTGAGCAGGTCGCTGCCTCCGCCACCGGTGATCTCGTCGTCACCGGCTCCGCCGAAGATGCGGTCGTTGCCGCTGCCGCCGATCAGCCGGTCGTTGCCACCCCGGCCGTTGATCACGACCGGGAAGGTCGCAGCCGAAGCGTCGATGAGGTTGTCGCCCCGGCCACCGGTCAGGATCGCGAGTTCGATGCCCGACAGCACGTCGACACTGGTGCCGTGGAACTCGTTGTCCGAGAGGATCAGGTCGGCATTGGCGGTCTCGATGAACCGATCGACACCGCCCTGGCCCTTGATCGTGTCGTCGCCGCGGCCGCCCGAGAGATCATCGCGGCCTCCGCCACCGATGGCCGAGTCGTTGCCGGTACCGCCCTTGACCACGTCGTCGCCACCGCGGCCGTTGAGCTTGTCGTTGCCCTCGTTGCCGATCAACCGGTCGGAGAGTCCGCTGCCGGTCACGTCGTCGTCGCCCGCGCCACCGAAGACCTCGACCGATTTCAGCGCCGGGAACTTGGTGGCGTTGACGGCCGAGAGGTTGATGGTGTCATCGGCCTCGCTGCCCAGGACGCTGATCGCGCGGACGTCTTTCGCCGGGATTCGGCCCAGTTCCAGCGTCGTGTCGACGACCGTTACCTGCAACTGGCCGTCAATGGCGTCGACGGCGAGGTCGAACACGTCGTAGCCGACTACCGTCAGCGTGCCGGTGTTCGCGTCGAATCCGGCAATCGCCTTCGGCGTGGCCTTTTCTTTTCCAGCCTCATCCAGCTCGGGGATCAACTGGACTCGCACGGCATCGGCAACGACTTGGCCGTTGGCGTCGGCCGAGAGCAGGACGGTGAGCGAACCCTCGGTGACCGTGAGCCGGTCATCCAGGTCGTGCCATCCCAGGCCGTTGGCGGTGAAGTCGGCCGGGGCCGATCGCTGGTTGACGGGGACTTCCGAGACGGTGTGTCCGCCGGTCTGCAGGACGTAGGTGGCATTGTCGGCCCGGTGACGTCCGGATTCCCACGTCGTCGACACCCGGTAGTCACCCGGCAGCAGACCGTCAAAAGTCCAGCTGGTGACCGCGTCGCCGGTGACACCCTGGTCGAGAATCTTGTAGCTTTCGCCGAAATCGGTGGCCGTTCGATCTGCGGTCTTGACCGACCCGACCCGCTTGAACTTCGGTTCGTCGGTCCCCACGACCAGCTTGGCTCCGGTCGCGGCGTCGGCTTCGGGGAGTTCGATGGTCGAGAGATCCTCGATCGTGTTGCCGCGTGCCAGGGTGATGTTGAGCGTCGAGAAGCGTTCGGATTCGGCATCGTAGACGTATTCGACCATCTCGCCGGAGCCGTTGATCTGCAGCACGTGCTGATCACCATCCGCGGTGACGTAACCCCCCGAGGCACCAAAGACGGAGTTGGCGGGGTCGAACTGGTCGGCGGTGTCGATGGTGGTGTCGTTGGAGAGGTTGGCTGCGTGCCACTCGGTGTCGTCACCCTTGTAGAACATCACCAGGTCGCCGCCGTTGGTGCCGTAGACGTAGAGGTCTTTGGCCGATGTTGAGGTCTGCAGGACGGCCAGTTCGGGATAGACCCGTGCCACGAAGGGTTGCTGGAACGGGAAGTAGCCGGTGGCCCGGTTCGCGGCGTCGTCGGCGATCTGCTGGGTGACGTTGGTGGCACTGACCGTCAAGTCGTCAGAGACGACCAGTTCGACCAACCGGCTGTGGCCGTCGGCCCCGAAGACGTGATGTTTGACGTCGCCGTCACCGTCGACGGTCAACACCGCGTCGAGTCCCTGGAACAGGAACGTGTCGCGGCCGGCGTCGGGCACGATCAACGTTTCAGCGCTGACCACCTGGGGCGTGCCACTGTCGGCCCAGGAGAATTGCACGACACCGCCCTTGTGGTCGGTGACGTAGGCGAAGACGGTCCCATTGGCCGTGTCATGAACG
>MDTE01080918.1_pt1 | contig 17326 bp, 15 predicted proteins | sample 811231 | NCBI WGS metagenome assembly MDTE01 (sample SAMN05326651, study PRJNA326480) | marine metagenome | isolation source: seawater | place: Indian Ocean: Red Sea | collected 2010
CGCAGGCCCCCAGGATCAGTACTTTCCTCTTCATTTCGATTCACCTTGGAAATCGCGCTGCGGCTGGTAACCAATGGCATTGGCCCGACCAATCAGGAATTTCGGGTTCGGGATCGGCGCGCATATATGGTACAGCGCCCAGCGCGAAACCCAGTTCGGCACCGAACCGGCATCGCGGTCGATCGCCTCGCAAAATGCCTGAGCGGCATCGCGAAGATCAACCCACATCAGGTCGGGGTCGCTTCCGACAACCTCCTCTTCCAATACCATCCTGCCCAGGCGCAGCGCCGTAACGGTAACCGGATAGGCACGCGCGAATTCGCGACAGACAAGCTCACCCAAATACTGCGCTAAAGGACGAGGCTCTGGCGTCGGCAGCGGCTTATAGAGTTCGGTGATATAGACCGTATCCGGATAAGCGCTGAAAATTTCCAGTGTACTGCCATAGATAAAGCGTTTGACACCCGCATCCACGGCTGCGCGAAATAGCACATGAGTGCCTCGGGTTGCCAGATCCAACAGCGTTTCTTCGCGTTCGAGCGCATCTTCTGGCAAGTTCGGCGGCGGCTCTCCAGTATGGATCAAGACATCGACATTGCGTACGGCGTTCCGCATTGCCTCAGGATCGCATAGGCTAGCCTCAACCCACTCGCTCGCGCCCTCTACGGCTTGACAATCGTCGAGACAGCGCAAAGTGTGATCCTGCCCCACTCCGGCGGCGATCGCCCTACCCAGAACACTCGCCGCACCACTTATCAGTACATTCATTTTTCTCCCTTAACGAAACCAGTCATAGCTCAACCCCAAACTACGATCGGCCAGAGGCAACGCAACCCGCTCACCATCCCGGGCTGCAGAGTGCTTCATGCCCAGTTCTACTTCCAGTGCGATCGCTACACGGCGCCCCGAATTTTTCGGCTCATCCAATCGGCCCTCCATGCAGGCGATCAAATCATCGAGGCAATACACGGTGCGGGTTCCTGGAATGAACTGCGGTTCAGGCCAGGGCATTTCCGCCCGACCGGCACTCGGCTTTTCGACATCCTGCCAGATCCGCCACCGGTTGCCCTCGAAACTGATTTCCCCCCGATCTCCCGATATCCGCACCTCGGGAGCACCGTCGCGGATATGGACTACGGTGCCGTCCTCGCATACTACCATCCCCTGTCCCATAAACTCGCTACTACCGCGTTCCCTGCGCGGTTCGTCGCCAACACCGCAGACCCAGACCGGATCACTGGCGAGGAAATAACTCCAGTCCTGATGCTGAGCCATAATGGGCACCCGGGCTTCGAGCGATCTAAGCGCTCCAATTGCTCCATCTTGGACCAGGGCTTTAGCTCTGGCAAACGAGGGATGCGAAACACTGGTCGCTCCCCCCACCAACGGCACGCCTGCTGCGGCGCAAGCCTCAACCATCGCGTCGGCCTCGGCCAGGGTAAAAACCATCGGCTTATCAACGAATATACCTTTGACTCCGGCCTTGACCGCCTCGACCGTCAGTTGCGAACGTCCCCGGGTATTGGTTGCGATCGCTACAATATCCAATTCTTCGCCAGCCAACATCTCCAATGCATCGGTATAGAGCGCCTCGACCCCATAGCGCTCTCCATAGAGCGCCAAGCGCCTTGGATCCCGGTCCGCTCCGGCCACCAATTCTACTTCGGGCCGATCAAAAAGGGCTTCAGCGTATGAAGAGGCCAACCCCTCTCGCCCGGGATGATCGTGGTGATGGAAGGTACGTTTGACATCGAGCCAATCCGGTGTCAGGCGGTCGGGACTCTGGACATCGTAAACAGGACGTTGATACGATCCGCCGATACTCTCGTAATCGCGCTTACCCAGATCGTAAAGGAATCCCATCCACCCCAGTCCTATAACTCCGGCGCGGTATCTTTTTTTTATCTCGGAACCACTCATCGACAGATCACCTTATCCCCGCTTAATTGCGACCAGTTCATCCCCCACGGCCACTCAAAACCCGTATTCACCCTCACCCTAGATTAAAACGGGTTCACTCTAAACCCATCCATACATAACAAAAACACCCCGGCGAGATCAAACAGCATTCGCAACCGGCATTAATCTTCAACAGACAATACTGGATTCCACTCTGCAAACCAACACGCAAACCAACACTATGAACCGGACCGTCTCTGTCCTGCTGCCCCAATTGCGCTCCGCCCGCTCACCAACCATCGACAAAATCATACCCGGATCGCCGTTGGCTAGATGCGGAGGCAACACACGAGTCGGAATAACCCGGATAGGATAAAGATGCAGTGAGAAAATACAATTCTTCGTGTCAGGTCTTACCCTCGTCTGAACTGATCTTGGCACGCCCACCACCGCGATGAGTATAAATAAAAACCACCCGTCCATCAGGCAACTGAATCGCCCCACCATGCATTCCCTCGAGCAGCCAGGTCGCCGGACGCTGGCTGTGTCAGGTGAGACCACCGTCTCCGATTCGGCCAGCGTAATCCGCTTGGTGTACGAAGACAAACCGCGAGTCCCCTGGAAGCGCTGCTATAACTGCCATGGATCTTTATTGGGAAACGGTTGGCCCAGATCGTCGGGCGGGACCATGGGATTATTGCGGCAAAAGGCGAGCAAACGCCCCGAGTGCAGTTCGAGAATCTGCGGTTCGCCACCCGGGCAAATCGACCTCGAAAACGGGATAATTGACAATTATATATAACCCTCCGAACCAATCTGCGCACCGTCCCGATTTTACAGTTGGCACGGAATTCTCCAATAAACGGAAAATCCAGCGCGATCAATCGCTCATCGCGTCCCATCGGAGTCGGATCGTCAATACAATACCTCAGTATCTCGCGATCTCCAATGAGTTCCACAATCTTCAGCTCGAGCCCTTCTTCTCGCTCTGTCCCTGTGTTGTTATAAGTTTAAACAGACAGGTTCAGCACATACTCCATACAGACCTTAACCATACCGAGTCCACCGCAACAGAGCACCTTCGAAAAGCATTGGTTTTCCGGCAAACCAGGCGCAGTTTCAAATTGGAATTTTTAGCTGTATATTAAACTTGAGCGTAAATTTACCGAACTAAAGTATATAGCCAGCCCCAACGGCAAAACCATAACTCGAGCTAATGTTCCCGAGGAATCGACGACGATGGCAGAAAACGCAACAGATACCGATATCAACACTGGGGAAGAAGAAGCTGAAATTCCCCTGCAGCAAAAGGTAGCTATCGTGATGGTCGCCCTCGGTGAGGAGGTGTCCGGCGAGGTCATGAAACACCTCTCCGACTTCGAGATCGAAGAAATCACTCAGGCCATTTCCGGGCTCAAGAAGATCTCGGTCGATGTGATGGACAATATCCTCGAAGAGTTCGAGCAACATATTATGGCCGGCGAGTGGATATCACAGGGGGGCGTAGATTTCGCTCGCCAGGCGTTGGAACGGGCCGTTGGCCCCAAAAAGGCTCAGGAAATACTCGACCGTGTCGGGTCGAGGACCACGGGGGGCTTCTATATGCTCAAAAATGCTGCGCCCGACCAGATCGCCCCCTTTATCAGCCAGGAGCATCCTCAGAGCATCGCCTTGATCCTATCGCAACTCGAAGCCAATCAGGCCTCAGGTATTCTCGCACAATTGCCCGAAACCCAGCAGGCAGACGTGGCCTACCGCATCGCGACCATGGATAATATCACTCCTAATGTCCTCAATGAAATCGAGCAGAGTCTCGAGGCTTCCCTGCGCGACATCCTCGGTGGCAACCAAGATGTCGGTGGTCCCAAAGTCGTAGCCGACATCCTCAACTTGACCGGTTCTAGTGTCGAAAAGAACGTCCTCGACCAGATGGATGGGCAGGACCCAGATGTCGCCGAGGCGGTGCGCAATCTGATGTTCGTCTTTGAAGATATCGGCAAGCTGACTGACCGCGAAATCCAGACCTTGATGCGCGATGTCGATCAGAAGGATCTGGTCATCGCACTCAAATCGGCCTCTGACGAGCTCAAAGACAAAGTCCTGGGCAATATGTCGGAGCGCGTTCGCAGCTTCATCACTGAGGAAATGGAGTTTCAGGGACCGATGCGGCTCTCGGAAGTCGAGGAAGTGCAGTTGCGCATCGTTCAACAGGTGCGGCAACTAGAGGAACAAGGCCAGATCTCCATCGCAAGTGGCGACACCGACGACCAGTTCGTCTAAGCGCCAAGCCTCAGTCCATTACCGACACGACCAAAACTTCGCCCACCATCACCGCTTTTTCGTCAAAGATATAAATCGCGCCCTGTCCCAGAACGACCTGAGGTAGACTGACTTCCATAGCACCGATCCTATCGGTGGCGAAGCGATCAAAGGGATAATAATAGACTTGCCCCTCGTGGACCTGCCGCACATAAATAGCCACGACCCGTTCTGGACTCAAGCGCCAATCCCGATGCATGAAAAATTGCTCCTCGGCGCTGTTGAGCGCATAGTCCCCGCGCAAAATATCAATCTCGATCAGGTTCAAAAATCGAATTCGTCCTTCCTTGTTGCGATTCTTTCCTACAACTATTTTCTGCACTACGCCTCAATAATGACTCCTTCTGACTCCTGGCGAACAAAATGAGCTTCAAAACTGTAATCGGGCAACTGCCTCGTATCGAGACCGAGTGGGTCCGCCCCCTCGATCCCGGGTCTTACCGACTCGCCAGCTTTCTATTGATGCGTCTGCTCGGTCTGATATACACCCTCGCCTTTCTATCTCTCTCCAACCAATTCGGTCCCCTCATTGGCTCCGATGGGCTCTTACCGGCCTCGCTCTATCTCGAAAAAATCGCTCGCAGCGTCGAAGGAAGCACGGCTGCCTGGGCCCTTATGCCAACCATCTTCTGGTTTGACGCCTCGGATGCAACCCTGCAGGCATTCTGCCACCTTGGACTCTTGCTCTCCCTACTCCTACTCTGCGGCCTAACCAACGTCTTCCAACTCATCGTTCTCTGGGCCATCTATCTGTCTTTCAATAAAGTCGGCCAGATCTTCTATGGCTACGGCTGGGAGATCCTGCTCCTCGAGTGCGGTTTTCTAGCCATCTTCCTCGCACCGCTCGGCCGACGCCAGGCCCCCTCTCCTGCTGCACTGATCTGGCTCTATCGCTGGGTGCTCTTCAGAGTCATCATCGGTGCCGGACTGATCAAGATTCGCGGCGATTCGTGCTGGCTCGACCTGAGTTGTATGAGCTATCACTACCAGACCCAGCCAATCCCCAACCCCCTCAGTTGGTACTGGCACCAATTGCCGCCTCTATTCCACAAATTCAGCGTCCTGCTGACTCTCTTCGTCGAGTTGGTGGTACCCTTCTTCCTATTCGCTCCCCGGCGTCTGCGCCACCTCGCGGGATGGATCCAAATCGCTTTCCAGTTCCTGATCATCCTCAGTGGCAATCTCTCCTGGCTCAACTGGCTGACCATCGCCATATGCATCCCCTGCTTCGACGATGCTGCACTGCAGCGGATTATGCCTCGCCGCCTCGCCACCCATATCCAACGCGACCCGCCCACCGAAATCGGGCACGGTCGCCGTCTCACCATCTACGCCCTCTGTATCCTCGTATTCTACCTGAGTTCTCCACCGATCCGCAATATGATCTCTCCCGAGCAGGCGATGAATCGCTCCTACGATCCCCTGCATCTGGTCAACACCTATGGCGCCTTCGGCCACATCGGAAAAAAACGCTACGAGATCGTCCTCAAGGGCACCCAGGACCACCCAGACGGTGAACAGGTCCAATGGCGCGAATACGAATTCAACGCCAAACCCGGAGCGATCGACCGTCGACCAGCCCTAGTCTCCCCCTATCACTATCGCCTGGACTGGCAGATCTGGTTCGCGGCAATGTCCAATCACAAAAAGAACCCCTGGCTGGTCCATTTTGTCTACAAGCTACTGCAAAACAATCAGGGCGCCCTGAGCCTTCTCGCCCACAACCCCTTTCCCCAGCGGGCCCCAACCTATATTCAGGCCGACCTATACGAGTACGAATTCACCAGCTTCGCCGAGCAAAGCGACGCCTGGTGGAAGCGCAAACGACTCGGCACCTGGCTCGGCCCCCTCTCGGCCGAAGACCCGGCCCTGCTCAAGTTTTTGCTCCATTACGGCTGGCAACCCTAACTCAGATTGCAGATCCGGAAATATTGTACTGTCCCAGCACGCTCTTCGCAGAAAATCCAAACCGGGTCTACACCCGCACCACCGCCTCGACATCGGGCACCGATAAGGTATCCGGGTGCCGGGGCTGCACCGCCCGTCCCCAGGCCGCGATCTGTTGGGCATCCCGCTCCAACGCCGTGCTGCGTTCGGCTACCCGCTCCGGGTCCCAATCGCGATAGAGTCGCTGTAAGAGCCCATCCCGCACCGCCGCGTGCTCCTGGTCGGCCGCCAGATCGCACCATTCTCCGGGGTCTTCCTCTAGATCGAAGAGCACCGGCGGCACGTCATCGCCATAATCGTACAGTTTCCACCGGCCCGATCGTATCATTCGCGATGGCGGCTCACCCCGGGTAGGCCCCAACTCGCTGAAGATCGCTTCGGGCCGAGTTGGATCGGCCTCTCCCCGGAACACCGACCACAGCGAATGTCCATCCTGATCGGGCAGCGGTTCGCCGCCGGCTAGTTCCACTGCCGTCGGTCCCAAATCCAGCAGAGAGCAGAGCGTCGAATCGACCGAACCGGCCTCGATAACCCCCGGCAGCCGCGCGATGAGCGGCACGCCGACCGAACCCTCGAAATAATTGCTCTTCCACCAGCAACCGTGCTCGCCGGCCATCTCCCCATGATCGCTCAGATAAACCACCAGCGTATTCTCGGCCAAGCCGGTCTGATCGAGTTTGTCGACTAAGCGCCCGACCTGGTCGTCAAAATACTCGCAAAGTCCGAAATAAGCGGCACGCGCAACGCGGATTCGCTCTGCCGACAACGGTTTGTCGATCTTCCGCGTGCGTTTAAAACGCCGCACCGCCTCCGGCTCTGGTACCAATCCCAAGAGATGCGAATCTGGAATATCTACCCGCTGGTAGTAGTAGTCGAATAGCTCTTTCGGTGCGAAGAACGGACAATGGGGCAAAACAAAACCCGCCACCGCCGCGAAAGGCCTGGAATTGCGGGCCCTTTGCTCCAAATAGTCAAGAGCCGCCTCGGCCACCTGCTCGTCGAAAGCCTGATAGGTAGTCCGACCATAACCGGCGATCTCGACGCCTTCGCGAATCTGCCCCGAGGTGCTGGAGGGAATATCTTTGAAATGGGGACCACCGAGCCTATCGGCCCCTGGATGCAAAGCACTGTATTCGCCAAGCGGTCGCTCGGCGAAACCGTGCCGCTGATCCGACCCGACAAAGTGCATTCGACCGATGAGCGCAGTGTCATAACCGGCCGCCCCCATCGCGTGTGCCCAAGTCGGTATCGCCGAACTGAGAATGTGGTTATTGGTCCAGACCTCTGTCTTGGAAGGACGCCGCCCGGTCATAAAGGCCATCCGCGCTGGCACGCAGACCGGCGCAGCGGTATAGGCATTGGTGCAGCGCATCCCCTCTCGGGCCAGTCGGTCGAGATTCGGGGTGCGCACCACCTCATCCCCATAGCAACCCAGGTGGAATTTGCTGTGTTGATCGGAGACGATAAAGAGAACATTGGCACGAGAATCGGTCATCAATCCCTCCCTGGCAACGCCTTAATCGGCCTGAGGTCTACAATCAATGCATTAGCTTCCCAGTGCAACGCTGCAATGGACAAGCCCCTTTAGACTTTTTGCAATACCTCGGCCAGGTAATCCGGCGGCGTATTGCCCCCACTGAGAATACCCACAACCTTCCGACCCGCCAGACGGTCTTTGTCCTTCAACGCCGCCGCCAGGGCTGCCGCTCCAGCTCCTTCGGCCACCAGCCTGGCTTCCATAGCCAGCAATCCGATCGCCTCATCGACTTCTTCATCGGTCACCAACTCGAAACGATCGACGAGATCCCACATCATGCGCATGGTCATTTCGAAGGGCACCCGCGTCGCCAGGCCCTCGTGCCGCGTACTCATCGGTGCCGATACATCGAGCCGGCGTTCCCGCCACGCGCGATAACAAACCGGCGCACTCTCCATTTGTACGCCGATGATTTCGACGTTCGGGTTGAGATGCCGGGCAACGAGCGCATTGCCACACACGCCACTGCCGCCTCCAACCGGCACGATCAAAACGTCGAGATCCGGCACTGCGGCGAAAATCTCCAAGCCCATGGTGCCGACCCCGGCGATCAGCAAGGGTTCGTTGGCCGAATGCACATAGCGGTACCCCTCGCCCTGCGCGACGCGTTCGACCTCCTCGCGCGCCTCGTCAAAGTCGCGACCGTAGAGCCGAACCTCCGCCCCCAACGCGCGCATCGCCTGGACCTTGGCGGGGTTACTCTGGTGCTGTGGCCCATAAATGATCACCGGCACGCCAAAGAGCCTACCGGCGAAGGCCAACGATTGGCCATGGTTACCGGTGCTGGCACTGATCACCCCCCGCTGCCGTTGCTCGGCATCGAGCCTGCCGAGCAAATTGACACCACCACGAACTTTAAAAGCCCCGACCGGCTGCAGATTCTCGCACTTGGAATAGTACTGACAGCCGAGCATTTCCGAGAGTTTCCAGCAATGGACGAGCGGAGTCGGCGGCAAATGCGCCCCGACAAAGTCCCGCGCGGTTTCGATATCAGCATAAACGGGCGGATCCTCAAACATTGCGATCACCCCTCAGATCCTGCCGCAAAGCCCATTCTCCCATCACAACTCTTCACCTCCGGCGTTAGCCCCCAATCCCCGCCGCAAAGCCTCTACGATAACCACTTCTTCCGGACTCACATTGCCCATATTGACTTCTGTACCATAGCGCTTGAGCAACTCGCGGCGCATCCGGTGCACATCGTGCAGCGCCACCCCTTCAATCCAGGGTCCAGGCAGTTCGAACATCACTCGCTCGACCCCGATCTCCCTCACCACCTGCTCTACTTCACGGGCAGTATCGCGATCGCCGCTGACCAACTCAGCGGCTTCCAGCAGTATGATGCGCGCTCCGGCTTCAAGGCAGGCCACCGCATCTTCTACCATCGGAACCGCACTAGCTAGCCCTTCTTTCTGCCCCACCTCCCCCAGCACTTCGAGTCCGTATTCACCGACTGCTCGAGCAATGATCTCCTTCTTCCACTCCAGCCCAACCGGTGCCAGATTATCCGAGACTTCGACCCAGCGATACCCGGCCGCACAAACGGACGGCAAATAGCGATCGCAGAACCCATGGACCTCCGCATATTCGAGATATTGGCCTCCGGGGAAAGGCTCGACTCCCCTTTCCCTGTAGCGTTCGATCTTATTTGCCAGGAGCGTCGAATCTAACAATCGCGACACCCCTACAGCCACCTTGGCCAAATCGACGTAGTCCGCCCCAACTGCCAGTAGATCCTGCTGAGCATGGAGACCCAATCCCCAGTCAATCACCATCGTCAGACCGTTTTTTCGCGGTTTCACCTGCCTCGGCAATCCATCGAGTCCGGCAAAAAAATGTTCACTCATTATCTGCCCTCCAATCCGCATTTTTGCACTTCACCCGGTTCCAGCGCATTCTGAAACCACTCTTTGGCTCCAACCTGACGCCAGACTAAATCCATCGGTTCTTCACTGGCATTATACAATAGAATCTCGCCAGGTCTCCCGACCGGAGGCCGTACCAACGAGAGCACGCCCTCGGGCAGAAAACCCCCTTCCCATTCGACCATTGGCATCACCGCGCTCTGCAATTCGCGGGTGCCCAAAATAAGCGGTCCATAGCAACCGGTCACTGAACCACAACCCCAGTTACGGCCGTGCCCGGCAGCGACCGAAGAAATCGCTCCCCCCATATCGGCATGCTCGCGTCCCCCGCGCAAGACCCGACGCGCCATCGCGAACTTCGCTGCGGCACTTTTCAACGCACGACGTGCCAGCGACACCTCGCCCGAAAGCTGATACCCCAATGTCAACGCCGCAGTACTCGGCTCCTGCACCGGCTGCACCGAACCGTCCTCCCCCCATTGCCCCCAGTATATCATATCGCTGCGCTTGCCCACGCCCGGCTTGCGAAGCTGCCGCTGCTCGGGAAAAATCATGGCCCATGGGGCCTCCGACTCAGGAACCAGTTGTGCCAGCACTGCATTCATCTGCTCATCGAGCGAAGTATCGGCAAAAGTCCAGCGATAGTAAGAAAGTGCCGCAGCAGCCGGATCGGCATATGGATCGAGCAGTTCGTCAACTAGCGGCTCGACTATTTTCCGTGCTGCAGCGCGGAACACCTGCTCCCCCGTGATCCGATATAAATCACCCAGTGCATAAATCGCTCCGGAAGCAAGTAAATTTTCCACACCAGCCAGCGGATCACCGGGCAAATGATGATTTTCGGCTGCCATCGCCCGTTCTTCCCGGGTCTGCAACGCTTCGCGCCGCACCCCACGTCCATTCAAATCCCAGAGCACCGGGACCGGCTCCTCACCCGCTAGCAACCGTTCGGCCCGACAGCGACCATAGCGCAAAGCCCAATCTCGATACGACTCCTCACCACTTACCCGCCAGGCAGCCAGGGCGATATGCAAAAAGCGAAAATGCTCGGCCAACTCGCGAGCCAGACGCTCGTCTCCTCCAACGACCTGCGTACCAATCCGGTAACTCAGAAAGACATCCCGCTCCCAGTCGTACCAGGCGGGCAGTCCCTCGACCCAATTGCCGATGTGTTCCGCTGCATCCACAAGTAAGCCAGCCGCTGCAGCATCATCTGGAAAGAGCCCTAGATAGCGAGGCAGAAAAAGTAGAAAGGGCTCGGTGCCGTGATGCGCTTCGGCCACGGGCTCATACCCGTGGACGCATTCGGATTCGACCCAGGCGATGAGATCGGTCAAGAGCGAGCGAAATCGCGTTTCGACTCGTTCATCGCCACTGACCATATAATGTGAAAAAAACGCCAGCGCGTAGTTGGCTTCGTCTTCACCACCCTGATTGCGATCCGGTCCATCGCGGCGAATGCTCTGCTCAAGCCAGAGCGACAGTTCGCGCCGCAAAAACGCATAATGCGCATAGGTCTGGTCCAATTCATCGTTGGCGATCATAGCAGGCGAATATACCAAAATGCCTCTGCTCTCCCAATGGCCGCTCTTGTAAGTCGGATGACTGCGCCCCAATAACGCATTTTCGAACTCGAAATGGGACTTAGCCACCCCCATTCACGCCAGAGATTTTCCCGGCGAGCAAGACCCTTGGAATCGAATGCGGACTTCCTCTTTGAGTGGTCCTGAGCAGAGAACCGAGTTGACGCCAGTCGCGCAACTTGCTATGGTTCACCTACCTCCATTCACAGATCAGACCAACCGCCGACGAAGGGGCGGTGGGCTCAGTGGTGTCGATACAATATATCCAGCCGAGCAGAGATCTGATCGCGGCCTTGAAAAAATAGCCTATTGTCCTACCTATCCTTCCTCCGGTTTCTGCTCCGCATAGGGCTTGTATCCATAAGCTTATTCCTGCTCACCGAGTTAGTGGCTCATACCACATTCTTCCTCTCGGGATCGGATGACGTCGATATTGGCCAACTAGCCGCCTTACCAGCCCCGTTGCGCCAGGAACGTCCCCCGCTCGCACTCAATCAAGTGGCCGAATGGCCCCCCGAAAGCGGCCGCGTATTCCACCAGGCCCCGATACTCGATTCCCTCGTCCAGGCCGGTGCACTGCCCCCGGTCGCAGAACGCCTGCCCACCAACCCCCTGGTTATTGTTCCCGCCGACCAGAATGGACCCTATGGCGGCACTTGGACTCGCTACGGAACCAGTCCTTCCGATATCGGTATCTTCAGTCATCGCCTTGCTTACGATGGACTGGTTCGCTGGGGGCCTATGGGCCGCGAGATCCGTCCCAATCTGGCCTGGCGCTGGGAGGTCTCTGAAGGTCGCACCTACACCTTTCACCTGAGACGCGGAGTGCGCTGGTCCGATGGACATCCCTTCACCGCCGACGATATTCTGTTCTGGTACGAAGACGTCTTGCAAAACGAAGACTTGACTCCGGTCATTCCCGTCGAATACCGCAAAGGCGGCAAACTGGTAGACCTGGAAAAGATCGACTCCTATACCATCCGCTTTCGCTACGACGAACCCTACGGCCTATTCCTCAAGATGATGGCTTCGAACCTGAGCTACCAGCTCGTTAGCTATCCTGCCCATTACCTGAAGCACTTCCATCCCAACTACGTATCCCCAGCGACCCTCAATCGCCAGGTTCAGGCCGCAGGCATGGATTTTTGGTATCAGCTTTTCGCCGACCGTTTCGACTACCGCAACAAGGAGTGCCCTAGAATCTGGCCCTGGGTCGTTGCGAAACCCCCGCCGGCCCGACCAGCCGAATTTATACGCAACCCCTATTACTGGAAGGTCGATCCCGAGGGTCAGCAACTGCCCTATATAGACCGGATGACCTTCGAGATCTTCAATATGGAAACCATCAACATCAAAGCCATCAACGGCGAGGTCGGCATGCAGGGCCGCCATATCACCTTCCAGAATTACCCCCTCTTCATGGCCAATCAAAAGCGCGGAGGCTATAGTGTTCACCACTGGCTCGATGGAGGAGACGGCACCATCGCCATCGCATTCAACCTCAATCACAAAGACCCGGGTCTCAAAGAAATATTCCATCAGCGCCGATTCCGTATCGCCCTCTCACACGCTCTCGACCGTGCAGCTATGCGCGAGGCGTCTTTTCTCGGACAGGGCGAACCGCGCCAGATTTCACCACCTCCCTCCTCGGCTTATCACGTACCCGAGCACGCCTATTCCTACCTCGAATACGATCCCGCTCTAGCCAACCGCCTCCTCGACGAAATCGGACTCGACACCCGCGACGAGCAAGGCTACCGCCTGCGTCCCGACGGCCGGCCCCTATCCCTTAACCTCGAAACTTCATCGACCATGCTCGGGGCCGGTAAACTCTTTGAAATGATCGCCACCGACTGGAGTCGAGTCGGCGTCAAAACGGTAGTCAAACACCAAGCTCGCCAGCTCTATGCCCAACGACGCAACGCACTGCTCTGCGATGTGATGGTCTGGGGCGGATCCGGAGAAATCATCCCCACACTCGACCCGCGCTGGTTTTTGCCCTATAGTGCAGCATCCTTTTTCGGCCTTGACTACGCCCGCTGGTTCCGCTCCAACGGACTGAAAGGAGAAGAACCTCCACCCGATATGCTACGCTGCATCAAGATTTTCCACCAACTCGAACGCACCGTCGACGAGTCAGAGCAAATCCGTCTCTTCAAAGAGATCATTGAACTCAATCGCAAAAACCTGTGGGTCATCGGCACTGTCGGTGCAATACCGCAAATCTTTATCGTCAACGAAAAATTCCGCAACGTGCCCAAAGTCGCCATCGCCTGCTGGCCGCTGCGCACTCCGGGTGCCACCGCCCCCGAATCATATGCCATCGATTCGAGGCCACAGTGATTCATCTGATCCTCAAACGCCTGCTCTGGATGATACCGACGTTGTTCTCGATCTCTTTTATATCCTTCGGCCTCATCCAATTGCCTCCGGGCGATTACCTGAGTTCCTATATCACCGCCCTGGCCGAAACCGGCGAACCGGTAGCCGAGGAACAGGTAGCCGCCCTGCGCCTCCGCTACGACCTGGATAGCCCATTTATCATCCAGTATCTCAAATGGCTCAACAACCTCCTCCCCTTCGGTTTTTCCCGCCAAGAAACGGGCTCGTACCTGCGAATGGCGAACGGTGATTTCAACTGGCCCTCCTTTAAATGGCCCGACCTCGGGATGTCTTTTGAGTGGAACCGACAAGTCACCAAACTCATCGGCGAGCGCCTGCTCTTGACCATACTGATCTCAGTCGCAACGCTGCTCTTTACCTGGGCTCTGGCCATTCCGATCGGCATATACTCGGCAGTGCGGCAGTACTCCTGGGGCGATTACGCTTTTTCGGTACTCGGTTTTATCGGCCTGGCAATCCCCAATTTTCTCCTGGCCCTGGTTTTCATGTACATCGGTTACTCCTTCTTCGGCGTCAGCGCCGGCGGCCTCTTTTCTCCCGCCTATCAGGACGCGCCCTGGTCGGTGGCCCGATTCGCAGACCTGCTAGCCCATCTGTGGATTCCGGTCATCGTCATCGGCACCGCCGGCACCGCCGGACTGATCCGCGTGATGCGCGGCAACCTTCTCGACGAATTGCCCAGACAATACGTAATGACCGCCCGGGCCAAGGGCCTCGCCCCCTGGAAACTACTGCTCAAATACCCGGTTCGCATCGCCCTCAATCCCCTGATCAGCACCATTGGCTGGGTATTGCCCGGTATCATCTCGGGTTCGGTGATTACCGCTGTGGTCCTGGGGCTTCCGACCACCGGCCCCCTGCTCTTGCGCGCACTGCAAAACCAGGATATGTATCTAGCCGGCTCGATGGTCATGATTCTCAGCCTACTGACCGTCATCGGTACACTGATATCTGACATCCTGCTCCTCTGGCTCGACCCGCGCATTCGCTATGAAGAAAAAGGAGCACAATGAAGATCTCCCAAGTCCAGGCTCAGGTGCTGCATTCCTACGAATATCCCAACGGCGGTTGGGTGCTGGTCCGGGTCCACACCGAAGATGGCGTTGAGGGATTGGGCGAATGCTTCGTACCCGATCGCGACGGACGTGCCGCCTTTGCCGCTCGCGATCTGATAACGGGCAGTCTACAACGCGTTGTCGTCGGACGGGATGCTCTCGATATCGCAGCGATCTGGGAAGCGATGTACGCAGTCTGCTGCAGCATCTATGATCGCCGCGGCCTTGGCATCCACGCACTCAGCGGTATCGATATGGCTCTATACGACGCCGCCGGTAAGACGCTCGGCATCCCCGTCCACAAGCTGCTGGGAGGCTCTTTCCGAGAGCGGATCAAACTCTATATCAGCTCTATTTACGTCGACCTTCAGCGCTTCGACGAAGCGCTGAGGTCCACCGCAGCGTACGCGCAGGCAGGCTTCGCGGCGATTAAGTATTACGGCTGGCCCGAATTCGGTCTGGATCCCCGTCGAGACGGCAAGCTACTGGGCCAGTTGCGCCAAGCCGCCGGTGAGCAAAGCGAATTGATGCTCGACCTGGGCAGACCTCGAGGACTGGCCGCCGCCCTCCAAGTTGCACGTCTGATCGAGGAAAGCGGAGCCCGCATCGCCTGGTGGGAAGAACCACTCTCTTCAACCGATGACGCCGATAATCTGGCCCAACTGAGCGCCCGTACAACACTGACCATTGCCGCAGGCGAGTCCGAACTAACCGCCTATGCCTTCCGCGAACTGATCGAGAAAAAAGCGGTTGGTCTGCTGCAACCCGATCTCTCCTGGGTCGGTGGACTAACCGAAGGTCGACGCATCGCCGAACTGGGTCGTCTCTACCGCATACCCGTCGTTCCCCACAACTGGGGTACTCAGATCAACTTCGCCGCCAGTATCCATCTGGTAGCAGCGATGGCCGAAGGTTTCCTCTGCGAATACCCGATCACCCCCAGAGTCCGCGGTGCCGGCCATCCACAGATCCTTTCATCAGCCCCCGGACAACCACAGCCGCAAGACCCCAGCCCAATGATGACCGAATTGGCAACCGAGCTCATCGAGATAGCAGACGGTCATGCCCTGGTGCCCCAGCGACCCGGCCTAGGGATAGATCTCGACGAAGCCGTTGTGGAGAAATACACCCTATCATGAGTGCCGAAGTTTGGGGATTGGTACTGACCGCTGCCCTCGGACACGCGTTGTGGAATTTCGCCGCCCGCAAAGTAGCCGGCAACACGGTTGTACTCTGGTTTTCTTTTACCCTTGGCAATGCGCTTATGATCCCATTCTGCGCCTACCAGTGGTGGCAGGGCGCAGCGCCCAATCTTACCTGGCTATCGGGTATCTGTCTATTGGCAACGGGTATTTTTCACGGTTTCTATTTCATTCTCTTAGCGCGGGCATATGAACACGGTGAGATTTCTCTGGTCTATCCCATCGCCCGTGGTTCGGGAATAGGGCTGACGGCTTTTATCGCCTGGCTCGTCCTCGGCGAAGAAATCTCGTTCTTCGGTGCAGGCGGTATCGGTCTGATTTTTGCCGGCATATTCTGTCTGGGTACTCCGGCCCTCCGTGAACAAACCCATGGACTGAAACTCGCCCTTGGCGTTGGCGCGACCATCGTTGCTTATTCATTGGTCGACAAAATAGGTGTTGGATATATGCAGCCCTTTTATTATATCTGCGGGATGTGGATCATTAGCACGCTGTTCTGGACCCCCTTCGTCCTGCGCAAATCCGGCCCTTCACTATCAATCACCTTCCGCACCTACTGGAACTATATCGCATTGATCGGTCCGGCCTCTCTCGGCACCTATATGCTAATTCTCTACGCCTATAGCAAAGGTCCTATCAGCTATATTATCGCAGCACGCGAATCCTCGGTGATCATCGGCGCCCTACTGGGATTTACCTTACTCAAAGAACGCCTCACCATCTCTAAGATATGCGGAATTATCGCCATCGCAGGGGGATTGGCCCTGATTAAGGCCGGTTGAATATATTGTCATCACACGCTTTCCGTATTCGGCCATTCCAAATCACAGTGTGCCACCAATGCCAAAAGTCAACGTCCAAAACAGTGCCCACAGCCCAAAGAATAAACCCGAATATCAACAAACCTTTCTTCACCTTGGATCTCGATTTATAGACTCTCTCAGCAGCCAAGCACACTCACCAATGATGAGGTAGTATTTACCATGGAAGTACGCACCTTCCCAATCTATCCACCTTCCGCAGCACTCTTCGCCAAAGTACTGGCTCTGCTATTTATCGTGAACTGTATCTTTTTCGCCCTGCTCACGCTCGGAATATATGCCGTTATAGATGCCGACGGGCCGGTCGGGCGCATAGCGGCACCAGTGGCCCTGATCACTTCGCTACTAATCATGCTCTTCATCTTTTTCTCGGTCTTCACCTGGTTCTATCTGATCGGACGCCGCACGTCTTTCGCCCTGCTAGAAACCCATCTCATTATTCGCAACAGCGCCCACGGCAAGCACTTCACCTATGATGAACTCAAGACCGAGGAAGCTCGTATCGTCGACCTGCAAGCCGAACCCCAATATCGCCCGGGAGCCAAAATCTTCGCCGTTAAGGCATTCTTCTTCTACGGGGGAGCTTTTCACCTGCATACCGGGGAAAAAGCCCATGTCTTCCTCACCAATACTCCCAAGGCGGTTTATATTCCGAGCCATCGCGATCACGCCTTGCTCCTCAGCCCCGATGATCC
>MDTE01083270.1_pt1 | contig 17324 bp, 17 predicted proteins | sample 811231 | NCBI WGS metagenome assembly MDTE01 (sample SAMN05326651, study PRJNA326480) | marine metagenome | isolation source: seawater | place: Indian Ocean: Red Sea | collected 2010
AATGGAACAAATGAATTAGGAAATTCAGTTAGTACTGGTATTTATTTCATTCAGATAAATGCAGGTCCTGATACTGCTATAAAAAAGATGCTATTATTAAAATAATTAGATTAATAATGGTCTAACCACCGATAAAAATCCGTTAATTACAAATTGTACAGCTATTACCATTAGGATTAGGCCCATAAGTCGCTGAATGATACGCATTATGGATGTTCCTAACACTTTCATCAAGACATCTCCATTTCTCAAGATCAAATAAACAAATGCCAAAACAATCATTATGGATAATCCCAGAGTAAAATAGCTGTAAATACGAGGGGTTTGACTTGATAATAGCATTGTTGCAGTAATTGCGCCTGGTCCTGCTATTAATGGTATTCCAATGGGACTGACCGCGATATCGTCACTTTCTTGAGATTCTTCCTGTTCAGCTGGAGTTGTCCTAGAACGACCAACCTTAGCATCAAGCATTCTTAAACCATTTCGAAAAAAAAGTATACCACCCATGATTTGAAATGCTTCAATTGTAATGCCAAAAATACTAAAGATCAAAGAACCAAGAATCGCAAATAATATTAAAGTGATAAATGCTGTAGCAGAACCTTTTTTTGCAATATTAACTCTTTCTTCATTAGAAAACCTCTCTGTCATAACAACAAGCAAGGGTGCGATTCCAATGGGGTTGATTAAGGTAAAGAGTGTTGTAAGGCAGAAAATAAAGAATTGGGTCTCAGATTGAATAAATTCAATCATTACATTCTCTCGGGGGCTGTAATCCCAAGTATGCTAAATCCATTTACTAATATAATCTTCACTGCGTTGATAACCGCTAATCTGGATCTAGAAAGTTCAATATCATCTGTGATAACTCTACAACTATTATAAAACTTGTGAAATCTTGCGGATAATTCTTGCAGATAATTTGCGATATTTTGTGGTTCAAGATTATCATATGCCAATTCAATAAACTCTGGAAATCTTACCATATGCTTTAATAGGCTAATTTCATCATTATGCCTAATCAATGATGGGTCAAATTCATTATCCATAATAATATTTAGGCCACTTGCTCGAGAAATAATATTACTAATTCTAGCATGAGCATATTGTAAATAGTATACGGGGTTTTTATCTGATTGATCTGCAGCCAAATCTAAATCAAAATCTAAATGTGAATTCATACTACGCATAATGAAAAAATAACGCACTACATCTACACCAACATCATTTATTAATTGATCGAGGGTAACAAAATCCCCTTTTCTTGTAGACATTTTTATTTTATCCCCACCCTTAAGTAATGTTACAAATTGATAAATCAATACTTTGATATGGTCTGTATTATAGCCTAAGGCTTTTAATGCAGTTATTACATCAGGATAGGCGTCTGCATGATCAGCGCCAAAGATATCAATTATAAGGTCATAATTTCTTTTGATTTTATCACGATGATAAGCTGTATCCGGCACTCGATAAGTTGGTTCACCAGTACTTTTAACATAAACCTTATCTTTATTTTGTCCTAGTTCAGAAGTTTTGAACCATGTTGCATTATCTTTATCATAGATTAGATTTTTTTCACGAAGTTTCTTTATAAAATTTTCAATATCACCATTTTCGTAAAACGTTTTTTCATTAGTAAACTGATCGAAATTAACTCCGAGTTTTATTAATGAGTCTTTTATCTGATTAAAAATTATTTTTTCTGCCTTATCCTTGAAAATTGTTGATTCAACAGGTAATTCAGATCCTTCATCATCTAATATAATTTGGGCGATATCTTTAATATAGCTTCCTAAATATCCATCTTCAGGAAAATTTGAATTTTTACCTAAAAGCTCATAATATCGTGCTTCAACACTTTGTGCTAATATCCGCATTTGCCTACCTGCATCATTAAAATAATATTCACGAGTCACTTTAAATCCTTGCCACTCAAGTAAACTAGAAATTGTATCACCCAGAACAGCATTTCTGCCATGCCCAACATTTAATGGTCCGGTAGGATTTGCGCTAACAAATTCTACATTTGCGGTTTGACCTATACCCTTTTCCCCTCGACCATATTTCTCTCCTTTTTCAATTATAGTAGTAATTTGAGATTGAAAAAATTGATTATGAATTTTAAAATTAATAAAGCCAGGATTTGTCAAAGATATATTGGATATATATTTAATTGAATTATTATTTATTCTGTCAATTATTATTTTGCCAATATTCATTGGAGATTTTTTTAAATTTTTTGAAAGTAAGAGAGCAATATTGCAAGATAAATCTCCAAATTCTATATTTTTTGATGTTGAGAGCGAATAATTTTTTTCTGGAAAAGATAAAGATTTAAGCGTTTTATCAATTATAATTTTTAATTCAACTTTGATTTGTTTCATCATTTATCTCTTTTAGGGGAGCATCTGCCCATAAACGTTCGAGGCCATAATAATCTCTTTCATCTTTTTTAAATACATGAACGATTACATCAAAATAATCTAATAATATCCAATTTTGATTTTCATATCCTTCTAAATGACGAGGTTTATGTTTTGTCCCTTTTCGTATATGATCTGTAATTGCTTTTACTTGTGGCTCTGATTCACCATGACAAATAATAAAAAAATCTGTAAGTAAGGTTAATCCCCTTAAATCTAGAGCAATTATTTTACTAGCCTTTTTTTCTAGGGCTAGATTTATTATATTTTTTAATAAGGGTTGATTGGAAATGAAATCCAACTTGGATTTAGTCATTTACTTTTTACTAGAAATATAATCAAAGATTTTATTGTAGGTTTTGATATCTTTTCCAAGAATAACCGTAACATCTATTCCAAGAGATTCATTCGGCGAATGTTGAACAATAGTAGTATCATCAAAGGGGACACCAAAGGATTGACTTAATAATTGTAATCCTTCAATTTTTTCATTTCTTCCTATTATTAGGGTATTAGGATAATTATGGCTATCTGCATTATCAGATTTAACTACATCAATTTGATATTCTTTGTGGAGAAATTCAGCTGTTTTTGCAGCAATACCTTTAATACCACACCCATTAAGAATTTCAACCTTTATTTTGTGAATCGGTTTTCTTTCATAAACATTCGCAGCTAGTTCTCTTGGCTGGTCAACAGGGAATGTAACTTCAACTGGTATTCCATGATGGGAAGAATTTTGAGTGAATGAATAAATGAAACCAATAAGTAAAACTCCAACTATTCCAATAGCAATATTTAAAGATATATGTTGTTGATGTTTTATTTTTTTTCTACGATGGCTTTTTTTTCTGACCAATTATTGTATAAACCTCATGTTGAATGGTGAACGTGTTTGGTATTTTTGATAATGTGGTAAATTTTGAAACCTAAGTTCCAAAAATGAATTTTTTGTCGGTTGATATTTTATTCCCGCATTGTATGTAAAATCAAATGGACTAAAAATATTATTATTTTTCTGGTAAGGAATTTGAGATTTATACAAAGTCACGTTAGCATCTAATATTAAATTTTCTGCAAGAATATAGGATATATTATTTGTAAGCCCTGCCACGGAGAAAGATTGTTGCCCATATGATACCATAGATAAAGTAAAACCTTGGCGTATATCAAAATTCTTAGGATTTAAAATAGAAAATGATTTATGATTGTCTATTTCTCCATTCAAATTTGTAGGCAATGTATTTCTCGAAACATCAGCAAGGAATTGTGCAGATGAATAAGTTATTGACAAAAAGATGATAAGAATTTGATTTAAAATTAATTTCATTAATAAATGAATTTAATACAGGTAAGTTTTTCACAAAATAGAATACAATAAATAATTTAATATGAATATGATTCAATAATTCCGCCACCTAAACAAATATCTTTATCATAAAACACTACAGATTGACCAGGTGCGATACCAAAACAAGGCTTATTAAATTGTACATGTATGTTGTTTTTATTTTGCATTATTATTTTACATAGAACATCTTCAGCTCTATAACGTATTTTAGCATGTAATTCATTTTTATGTGGAGGTTTTCCGGAAATCCAATGAACATTAGATGCAATTAGGTTTTTATGGAAAAGCCTATTATTATTAATTCCTTGTCCAACAATTAATTCATTATTTTTTAGATTTTTATCAATAACATACCAAGCACCTTCATTAGTTGAATGTCCTCCACCTATTCCTAGTCCCTTTCTTTGACCAATCGTATAATACATTAGCCCTTCATGCTTGCCGATGACATCTCCATTAATATTGACGATATCACCAGGATTCTCTGGAATATATTCTTTTAAGAATTCTTTAATATTTCTTTCTCCAATAAAACAAATTCCTACACTATCTTTTTTGTTATAATTAACAAAACCAAGTTTTTTTGCCCTGTCTCTAACTTCTTTTTTTTTCATATTTCCAATCGGGAACATTGCACTGGAAATTTGTTTTTGGTTCAAACCATATAAGAAATAACTCTGATCTTTTGTTTTATCAGAGCCTTTTTGAAGAAAAACTTGATTATTTTTTACATAGTTCTGGACATAATGCCCTGTAGCAATCTTATCTGCTCCTAGTTCAATAGCATACTGAAGAAATTCTTTAAATTTAATTTCTGTATTACATAATATATCGGGATTAGGAGTTCGACCATTTTTATGTTCATCTAAAAAATGTTTAAAAACACGATTCCAATACGCTTTTGTAAAGTTTATAGAATGAAGAGGTATATTGAGTTTATTACATACTTGCAATGCGTCATTATAGTCCTGTTCTGCGCTACAATACTCAGAATCCTCTTCCCAGTTTTTCATAAATAAAGCTTCAACATCAAAGCCTTGTTCAATAAGTATTGAAGCTGCTACAGAGCTATCAACACCACCACTCATTGCTACAATTATTCGTTTCATTGTTTTAATAAAATATTTTCTAATTGATTTAATAAATAATCAATTTGTTTTTTTGTATTTGTAAATCCAAAACTAAATCTCAGCGTTGATAGATTCAAACTTTTGTTTATTCCGATTGCAGATAATATTGGTGATGGCTTTATATTACCAGAACCACATGCAGAACCATTTGAAACGGATATTTTGGCTCTATCAAGTTTTGCCATAAGTATATTAGAATTTTCTCCTGGAAAAGAAATACTTATTAAACCTGGTAATTTTTTAGATTGATCTCCATTAAAAATTGCATTTGGATAAAACGTTTGTAATCCATTTTTAAAATATGATTCTAATCCATTCAATGTATGTGCATTAGTGTTAATAGAAGAATTTGCTAATTTAGAGGCAAGACCCATGCCTGCAATAGAAGATATATTTTCTGTTCCTGCCCGAAGGGATTTTTCTTGATTCCCCCCTATAATCAAAGAAAGCATTTTTTTAGGCTTTTTAATATATAATGCGCCAATTCCTTTAGGGCCATAGAATTTATGGGCAGATAAACTAAGGAAATCTATTCCGAGATCTCTAACATCTAATTTTATTTTTCCCATGCATTGAACGGCGTCAGTATGAACCATTATATTTCTTTTTTTAGCAATTTTCACTACTTCTTTTACTGGTTGTATTGTCCCTATTTCATTGTTTGCAAGCATTAAGGATATTAAACTAGTTTTTGGTGTTAAAACTTTATTTATTGAATCAGAAGAAATTATCCCATCCTTTTTTACTTTAACTAAATCATAGTTAATGCCTGAGATCTTTAAAAACTCAAGTACTTTTATTACAGCAGGGTGTTCAATAACATTAGAAACAACATGATTATTTGTATTATGTAATAAAGACCAAAAAACTTGATTGTTTGATTCAGTACCACCACTTGTAAAAATAATTTGTTCAGGTTCTGCAGATATTGATTTAGCCAATTGCTCTCGAGCTTTTTCAATAATTAGTCGGGATTTTTTACCAATTTTGTAAATAGAAGAGGGGTTCCCATAATGATATTTATTTATTTCGTTCATTAAATCTATTACTTGTGGATGAAGGGGTGTTGTAGCGCTATGATCAAAATAATACATTAATTAACGTAATAGATTTAAGGGATTAATTTGACCTATAGGTCATTGCGAATAGATGCGAATTTTATCGTATTTTTTAAATTAATATAAAATGGTGGTCTACGTGCTTCTAATTGATTTGTTGTTTCTTCATTAGAATAATCATATCGTTCGACATCCCATTCAATTTTGTTATTATTAATTGTTAAAAATGCAACAGCACCTCTCTGGTCTCGATCAAAAGGTAGACCAGTTGCTCCTTGGCATAGTATAGTAAGATTTTCTATTACTTGATGTCTTGGAACATGAACATGTCCATGAACAAATACAACCTGCTCAATTTCTGGATTTGATTGTATCACATGGTCTCTCCAGTTCAATGCCTCTTGTACGGATGGTGGTTTATCATCTCTTTCATACCATGCATGTGTAAATTCAATTATAGTTTTGTCTACAACCTCTCTATGTGCAATTTTCATTTTTTCACAAAAATCATGTCCTTCTTGCCCAAGCTTTTCTGCAGTCCATTTTTCGTTTTGAACAATAGCTTGGCATATTGGATCATAGGGATCCATCCCTTCTAAGGAAGGTAGTTCTTCTTCCCAAAGTTTTTCAACTAAATAACGATCATGATTTCCTCTGATGAAGATGCAATCTTTTATTTCTTTTAGAGTTTCTAGAGTTGCTTCAGGCTCTGGACCAAGAGCAAAACAATCTCCAAGACAAATTATCTGGTCTATTTTATCTTTTTTGTAGATAATAGACAAAGATTTTTTAAGCGATGCCAAATTCGAGTGAATATCGGTAATAATTGCAAAGGTTTTTGATTCCATGATTCCTAAATATACTTTTTTTAGAATTTGCTGGGCAAGATATTAAATTATCCTTATAAAATAATTATCTAAATTGTAGTGAATGTATGTTTATAGTAAATTGACTAGAAATATACTATATTGCAATAATTACTCTATTAATTACTTACCAAATTAATTAAATCTTTAATGATAAAAACACATAGCCTTATTTTTGGGATTGGAAATCCACTAATTGATATTGTCATTCAAGCTACTGATAATGATTTAGATTATTTGAATATGCATAAAGGCACTATGGAATTAGTAGATCAGGAACGACAAGCTGAAATTTTTAAATATTTTCAAAATAAAAATTTTTTATATTTTCCTGGAGGCTCTGCCGCAAATACTATTATAGCGTGTGCCGGTTTAGGAATATCTTCTAATTTTTCAGGTAAAATTGGGAATGATAACTTTGGTGAAATGTACCTTGAACGTTTTAAGCAATATGGGATTGATAATTGTATTGTTTCTGATGTAGGGCCCACAGGATCAAGTATAGTTTTAATTACTCCTGATGGTGAAAGAACAATGAATACACATTTAGGTATTTCTCGCCAATTTTCTTCTGATGATATAAATGCAAAACAATTAAGTCAATCTAAATACCTTTATTTTACTGGTTATATGTGGGATACTGAAAATCAAAAAGCATCTATAGAAAAAGCAATTTCCATTGCACAGGAAAATAATATAATAATAGTTTTTGACGTCGCTGATCCATTTGTAGTTAAACGCAATAAGGATGCTTTTATCCAGTTGATAAATGAGCATGTAGATATTGTATTTTCAAATCATTCGGAGTTGAAAATATTATTTAATTCCAATAGTGTTGATAGTTCTGTTTCAGAATTGATGAATTATACTCAAAGTGGAGGAATTAAATTAGGTAAAAGAGGTTCGATTGTATTTCATGATAAAGAAAAATTTATAGTTAAACCCAGTCCAATTTCAGCGATAGATTCTACGGGAGCTGGGGATATGTATGCTGCTGGATTTTTGGCTTCTATTTCTAGTGGAAATAATTATCAGAAATCAGGCGAAATAGCTGTCCAATTAGCAGAAGAAATAATTCAAATTCAGGGTGCTCAATTTGAAGAAAAAATTATGAAACAATTAAAATCTAAAATTTTATAGCTTTACAATTACTTGGAGCCATAATTCTGACACCATTAACTTGTGAAGTTTAAATTCATGTATTTATAAAGGAAGATTCTATGATAGTGAGAATATTTTATACAATAATAAGTATTTCAGCAATTATGATGCTGAATATATCATGTTCCAGTCAAGAATACACTACAGCTAAACTTGCAATTCAACAATCTGATTTTAATAAGGCAAAGGAGTGGCTTCCAAAAGCAATGGCTGCTGAGCCGGAGAATCCTGAAATTCCAGTTGTTATGGCAATTGAAATTTTTGCCCAAAATGAACAGTGGGTTGATATGTCTGCAATGTTTGAAAAGGCTATGAACATTAATCAAGAAAAAGTAATTGAGGTTCGAAAAACTTTTTTACCTGTTAAAGATGCAGTATCAAATTATATAGAATTTTATTGGGCCAAAGAATTTAATCTTGGAGTTGAACAATTTAAAAAAATTCAAAATGATCCTGATAATAAAACCAAATATCTAGATATTGCTATTTCTCATTTTAAAAATGCAGCAATTATAAATCCTTCAGATGCAAATACACATGCAACTTTAGCCAAATGTTATTTTGACCAGGGTAATAAAGAAAAAGCTAAAGAAGCTGCACGAACTGCAGTGGAAAAGAATCCAGATAGTTTTGAAGCAAATTTTAGTGCCGGACAAATACTTGTTAGAGCTGGTGAATCTAGTGAGGATATTTTACCCTATTATGAAAAAGCTACTTCTCTTCAACCCTCAAATAGCAGAGCTCTTAGAGAATTAGCCAGTATTTATTATGATATAGATCAGAAGGAAAAATCTATCCAAGTTTTTGAGAATGCTATTGAGAATGAACAAAATGACACTACAAAAGCAGATTTATATTTTAATTTAGGGGTTATACATAATCAGATGAGTAATTATGAAGCCGCTGAGATTGCTTTTGATGAAGCTTTTTTCTTGAATGAAGAAGATTATGAAGCTGCTCTAGGGATGGCACGTTCCTACGAAGGCTTAGGTGATAATTATCTAAATGGTGCAGAAGGCTTCGAGAAAAATTTAAACAATGCGTCACGATGGTATAGAAAAGCAGAGAAAAAAATTAAATCAGTGATGGTTATTGATATTGATAATAAAGAAACTTATCAGAAAAATTTGGAGTTAATTCGTTATAAACGAGATGTAGCAGAGGGTAATTAATATTAAAAATATAGTTTTCAGTTTTCTATAGTGAATTGTTAATCATTTTATAATTATTTTTTATTAAAAAAATTCAATTCTCTTTCAAAACCTATCCCAATTACATTTGATTTTCTAACTGGAATTTCCTTTTCAAATAATCCCATATCTGTTCTTAGATACTCAAAGCCAACATTTTCTAGATATTCAAATTCATAAAATAATAATACGATATAGTCTCCAAATTTTTTACGATAATCTAATTTTAATTCAAATTTAACTTCAGGTACTCGTCCAGTATTTTCTTTTGTTTTCAAGCTTTTTTCTAATCCATGTCTTTCGTAGTTAAATGAAATAATATAAGAACTATTTGTTTTTATTTCTCCAAAAAATAGTAATAAATCATCTGAGTTTGATCCTGAATGACTAGTAAATCTTCTTCCATTATATGTGGAATAATGGAAGAATTCTTTTCCATACCAAGATGGAGTAGCAGTATTATAAATTCTTCCAATTATATTGTTATAATATTCAAAACCAATTATATAATCAGGATTATTGAAAAGATCAAATTTTCGAAATCCGATATTAATAGCGGAAGAATGATCTGGATATGCACGAAAATCATGCCAATCCCATCTATGATCTCCCCAACCGTATTCAAGAAATAACTTTAATTTAGATTCAGGGAACAAAATATTGATATAGCCAGTAAATACTTGATCAATATCATCTCTAGGGCTTGTAAAATTATTTTCAATCACCAATGTTGATTTAAAAAATGATTCAAATGGTAATAACATTGCATCTTTTACAGTAATTTTTTCATTAGAATAATTACCACCACTTAAGAAATTCCGAATCAAACCTAGACTAATAATTGGATTTGAGTAAATTCTAAATGAGCCTAAAAGAGCAGTATAATATGGTTGAGTAGGATTTTTATTATCAAATTTTGAAAAATAATATCGAATATTAAATCCTAGATTTCTCCATTTTTGCTCTGAGATCGTACCTATTAATAAATGCGGGAACCCAGTTGTATTATTTGTCATATTCAGTGAATTATGGATTCCGGGACCCCACCACATATTAGCATTAGATAATCCAAATCCAATTCCGTTTTTATGCAAATACATTTGTGCCTCACGCAAGCTTAGTATTGAATATGGACTTTCTGGGTGAGCTATTCCATCATTTAATACTGTATATTTATGATCTGAATCTCTGATAAACTGAGAGTCATGTGGTTTATTTTGAGCAATATATATAAAAGGCTCAAATGATAAGTTGAAAAAGGAATTAGCAAAATTACAATTTAATGATTTAAATAAATTAGCTCCTTTTGAAACCCAAATATCTGAAGTGTTCTCCAAATTCGGTGCATTATCATTATAGAAAAAAAAAGATTTATAAGAAAAATGAAGTTTATTTTTTTCAGAGCTTATAAACTCTGGTCTTAGATCTAATATTTGAAGATCTTTTGTATAGGAATAATTATTTTTTTCATATTTTAATAAATAAAATGGATCAGCTTGATAATAATTAGATTGACTTGATACATAGTTCCAAAATAGTATTGTTATAAATAGAAAATTTTTATTCATTTTTAATATTATTGACAATTTTGGTTATTTCCTACGATATCAATCATACAGTCATATAATGTATCAATATTGCAAATTTGATTTCCTCTCAATGAAAAATAATTTAATGAATCAATGGTTTGACACAAATTATTGGAAATTGAAGTAAAATTGTTATAGGGCAGAGATAAAATATCTAAAGAATCTAATAAGCTGAAGTTGCTATATATTTCACCTTCGATCATATTATTATCTAACCATAATTCTTTTAATTCGCTTAAATTTTCTATACCAACAGGCAATTCTCCGGATAATTGATTATTCCTTAAATTCAACTTTGTTAGTTTGTCTAAATCCCAAATATTTTCTGAAAATTTTCCTGAGATTCCTTTGTTTGGAGCATATAGTACGATAAGTCTTCGATTAACACCCCATTCGGTAAATCCGATTTCTAAAGGGTCAATAATCCCGTCATTGTTTTCATCATCTATAGAATCGATAGAACACTCTGTATATTCCAATAAATTGTTATCATTTGAATCTATACAGCTATTCGAAATCATTTCTCTAAGAATATTTATATCATTTTTATAGTATAAATATTTTCCTATTTGTTCATAGTCCTCAAGAATTTCATCATTATTATTACAGTTAAAAATAATCATAGGGATAAAAATAGATAATATGTATAGGAATCTATTTTTCATAATAGATGAATAAACTTAATATAATGTTATTTCTATGGTAATTACACAAGTTATCAATTGAAAATAACCAAAGGCGTTATGTTGATATAAAAGAAAACGGCACTATATCAAAATTGAAATATAATGCCGTTTTGTAAGAAGTAAATCGGTTGTATTTATTTCATTAAGATCATTCTTTTATTTGAAATGAAAGAATCAGTTTTTAATTGATAAATATAAATTCCAGAAGGCACCTTTAAACCATCTAGGTTTGTACCATTCCAGGTAATATTGTGTTTTCCTGCTTCTATTAATCCTTCTTTTAAGATACTGACTTGATTACCATTGATATCAAATATTTTTAATGATATTACAGATGATTTTGCCAAATCAAAACTTAGGTTTGTAGTCGGGTTAAAAGGGTTAGGATAATTCTGATGTAATGAAATTGTTTTTGGAAGAATTTCTTCGCCAATAGAAGTTGTTGATTCAAGTACTTGAAATGCCCCAGGTCCATGAGCAACGCCATGAGGAGGGTGCATTGTTACAACTACATCATAAGTACCTGGGAGAACATCCTCACGAAGTTCAAACATTGCTTCTAGTACCGATGCTGATTGAGATGTGAAACTTGTAGCATGTATAAGTACTTCATTAATAGGATCTGCTAGGTGTACTGAGACAACATTATTTTGTACTCCAGTCGTATCACTTACCTGAAAATGTGCACCTTCACCACCAGTAATAGTGACCCAAACATCTGAGCCAACAGTTGCTGAACTTGGGTCAACAGAGACTATTGGGTGAATTGGAGATACATGAAAACCATTTTCTAAGGTTAAATCATCACCACCATCCATTTCAACAACAACATGTCTAGGTCCCATAGCTGCCATCATTGGGATTTGGAAGTTTGCATGCAAGATTGTTTCTGAAAGAGCTTGAAAACTAGTTGCTTGAAGCTCTTCACCTGATGGAGACATTAAATGTACCCCGGTGACAACACTCATACCTCCAGTAGTGTCAGATGCAACAAAGTTCGTTCCATTTCCTGTAATTTCCATCCAAAAGTCTGCTCCTGGTGGTGCTTGATTTGGCTGAACGCTTACTAGCTCCTGACCAAATAGCATACTCATAGATAATGCTAAAAATAATAACAATCGTTTCATTTTTTACTCCTTACGTTAATAATTTAATTTTATCGAACAACGGGTATAGAAAAGCAACTAATGTGGATCTTGCTTTTTAATCCAAGCTAATTATACAACAATAATTAATAGAAAAAAAGTCTGATGTGAGTTAGAGCACATTAAGCCATAATTTTTAAAAATTGGTATTCAAGATTTTCACAATAATTTTTTGAACTAAAATTATTAATTAGCATAGTATAAAGGCTTCTGCCTTTTTTCTTATTTATTTCTAAATTATTCATAACAATAATGCTCTTTTCAACTATTGCATCCAAATTTGATATATCGATTAAAAAGCCAGTTTTATTTTCTTTAATTATTTCTTTAGCACCACCTTTATTCGATGCAAAAACAATTAATCCTCGATGCCCGGCTTCTAATACTGTAGTAGGAAAGGGGTCTGGTGCAATTGATGTGTGAAAATATATGTCAATTTGATTATAAAAAATATCAATATCTTTTATATGTCCTAAAAACGTAAAATATTTCTTTATTGGTTCAGGAATTGATTTTTTTATTTTTAGTTCATAATCACTTTCCTCAAAAAGAGCTGACCCTCCTATAATAAATTCAAAATTTTTGTCTATTTTCTCTTTTTGTTCAATTAACATTTTAGCACAATTGATAAATTGTTCAATGCCTTTCCATGGAGTAAATCTTCCTATCCAACCAATCTTGATATTATTATTGTTTTTGTTAATTAGATAATCAGAATTTATTTTTTTTATTTCAAGTCCATTATGCACAACAGATAACTTAGATTTTTGGAAACCAAATTTTTTAAATGAATTGACAACGGCTTGAGATACACCAATGATTTTTAATACTTTTAATGAAAATATTCTCATTAAAAAAATATTTACCCAAGAAAAATAATGAGATGTGTATTCTCTCTGAATTATATCATGAAAACGCCATGCAACATTATTGCCTACTATAGTTGCACATATTCCTGCTATTATATGTGATTTAAATGTATTTGAAACAATAAGGTCAGCCTTATTTTTTCTTAAATAAGATAAAAAACTATTTAACAACATTAATGAATATGGAATCGATTTTAACAATTGAATACTAATTGAGCTCTCTCTTTTTATTGAGTAAAATATATTGGTATTAGTACTAATAACATCCACATCAATCTGGTGTTTTACTAATTGGTTATAGAAATCACCATATTCATTGAGAACAACTTTATATTTTAAATTATTAGAAGATTTTTTTAGGAATTCTAATAGTACAATTTCAGCTCCTCCCATTTTAGCAGTGAAATTATAAAATAGAACCAAAGGTTTTTTATTCATAATTATTTAATACCAATAAACAACCTCACTATTACCAAAAGTATTTTTAATAGATACTTCTGTATCTAGCTGAATTTCTTTTTTGGTTGATTTCGCAAATGAAACACTATTTATGGATTTATTATCATAAAGCCTATTATTTGCTTTAGATCCCCAGCTAAAAAATGCTTTTTCCCCATTTTTTTTATTTAATGCAGTAATTATTATCCCATCGCTTGTTACTTCAATCTCTAAGGGGTTATAATCATTTATTATTGACGAAAGCCATTTGACTCCTTTGTAACTTGGTTTTTCTAACATATTTTTTTCAAGAAGACCAAAAAACCCTTTTATTTTTTGTCTATTTTGTTTTCTAGTTGCACGAGGATCCATTTCAGATTTATCAATTAATGAATAAATAAAAAATTTACTTCCCCCTGTTGCCCAATGGATTAAAATCGATTGTAATATTTGATCTTTCTGGTAATTAAAACTGAATTTTCCTGAATTCACACTACTAACAGCAGGTATTCCAAATTCGGTTACCCATAATTGTTTTTCATTTTTTGAATATTTTGAGATCAATTTTTTTAATTTTTTATTGAATTCAATTAATTTGAGACCAGGATATTTATAAGGGTGATAGGCGACCCCATCTATTTTTTCTAATACATTTAATTTGAATAATGATTCCCATAATCCAAATGGGTTTGATTTTTTACTGCTTGCTAAACCAGATAATAAAATAATTGATTCTGGTTGATTTTTTTTAATTATTTCAGCAGCTCTGATTACATATTCAGCAAAAGGTTCTGGTAATTGATTTTGTGGCCAATATTTTCCTGCTCTTATATTTGGTTCATTCCATATCTCCCAATAAAAAATATCAGATTTATATCGAATAGTTAATGAATCAACAAATTCTAACCATAAATCAATGTAATTTAACGGGGATTCCATATAAGGAACAGGCATCCCGCCAATAACAGCTAAGATATTAATATTTCTTGCTTTTGCTGAATTAACAATAGTGTCAGTTATTTCCCAGTTCCATTCATTTTTTGATGGATGTATGAACTTCCATTTAAACCCTGTTCGAGTAAGATTAATATTAGCATCTGAACAAGCATTCAATAGATCTTTATGTATAGAGTATGGGTTATATGCTTTACTCTGCCTAGTTATTTGAGAGCATACTCCTATAAAACTTGAAGTTTCCATCAAAGAACTTTTCATTCCAAACATTACATTTTGGAAAATTAATAAAATGTATAGTTTGAATAGTATGCTATTCATGATTTTCCCTTTTTTTATCTAATTCTTGATCAAAATGGCCCATTGCACATCCCAAAATCATTGTGTAAACACCAGCAAAGACAGGAGAAGTAAAAGTAATATAAATACTTTGAATACCAATACATACCGTTAATGAAAGAAAAAAAGCAATAATAAAAGGATCTTTTGATTTTCGGAGTTGCCAAATCTTATAAAATGGAAGCAGTGAATAAATCAAATAGGAAAAAAATAAAAATATTCCACCTTCAACTAACATAATCATGTACATATTGTGGGGTTGATAAATCCAATTTGATGGAACATCAGCATCTACTTTTGGCCAGATCCATCTTGAATTTTTATAACCCAGACCTATTATAGGGCTTTGAATGAAGGCCTGGAGTGCACCCTTATTCATTTCCATCCGAGCAGCAACACCTGAAGAGCCCTCTCCGATTTCACTTGCTTCCTCAAAAGTATCGCTAAAACGGAATTCTACGGCTTCTTTCATCATTAGAACAGAATCCCAGAAAATAATAGTAGAACTAATAAGAATTAAGGACATTATTAATGTATAAACAAAATTTGGGACCGTATACTTTGTATTAATTTTCGATTTAATTATTTTAGTAATATTTATAAAATATGGAAAAAACAAAATTCCTAAGTATAGAGTTATGCTAAATCTTGAAATTGTGAGGAACACTGCTATCAGACTTAAGATCACAATAATATTTTTCCAAATCATATAGTATTTATTTTTTATGTAAAATTTTCCATACAAAATAAATGGTAGAAACATAACAATCCAATTACCAACTAAGTTACCTGTCCCAAGAGTTCCGTGGACTCTTCCCATATCTGTATCTCCAATAGATCGAAGTTCCGTAGTTTCTGGTGTTTCACCAACATAGGCTTGAATATTACCAAATTCGGTTCCTGTGATTTGTTGAATTAATCCGACAATGGACTCTAGTCCGATTGAAATCATTGCATAGATGATAAGATTTTTTGGGGTAAACAATTTCCCATAAATTCTTCTGAAATATATTGATAATATTAAACATGAGATATAATGGTTCAAATTTGAAAGATTTAATAAAAATTCTCTTCCTAAAAGTGTCATTACTAAATAGATAATGGCAATACTAACAATTGAATAATCCCATGAATCAAAGCTTTTTATTCGAAATCTATTTTTAAACGCTCCTCTTAATAAAATAATTAATAAAATTATTCCAGCTGGTATATTCCATGCTGTTAGCTTAAATAAAGGCAAACCAGTGCTTAAAGGGAAAAGGAAGCCAAACAAAACTCCAATCAATAAAATTTTTTCTATTTTTATAGGACTAATCAATTTCTTTATTTATAATATTTTTATTAAAGTAATTTAAATCATCTTCGTTATGGAAATATTTTATTCCCAATTTTTCAAATCCTTTATTTGGCCTAACTGAAGAATTAATAGGAAGAGGTGCGAGTCCATAGTGATTGAGTTTTTTTCTTATGCCATGCCAAAGTTTATTTCTGGGAATTTTTGGTTTTAGTATAGGATATGATATTGGAACATTTAAAAATTCAAGTATATCGCATACTGTAGGTTCGAATTGTGATTTTAAATTAGCGAAAGAAACTTTTTTGACATTGCTAATGGATTCCCATTGGTTAATATGATATGACCAATATTGTACTCGATTTGAATCAATTTTTTTTTCTGATCTTATTTCTTTTACAATATGGTCATTTTTTTCACGGATGAATTGTGTGAACGAAATAGATGGATTAAGAAACTTATATAAAGAAACTAATGTATCTTTTCCATCTCTTTTAATATATATTTTTTTTGCTGTTAGGTAAATCTCTTTTATAAAAGCTTCAAATTCATCTTTGGGATTTTCAATATTACACTCTTTTGGAAGCAGATGGCTTTTAATTATTACAATTGGATATTTTTTTATTAATTCTTTAAAAGTTTTCAATATTTTTTCATCTTTTGAAAAAAGTGAACCTAAATTAAAATCACTTGGTAAATATCGGTGATTAGGGAAAACAGCATTATTAATATTTAATCTTAATGAATCAATTAAAAAATGTGTTCCTGATCGACGATGAGATGTTACAAGTATTAGTTTCATTTAATTAATAATATCTTTATAGA
>MDTE01027898.1_pt1 | contig 17323 bp, 13 predicted proteins | sample 811231 | NCBI WGS metagenome assembly MDTE01 (sample SAMN05326651, study PRJNA326480) | marine metagenome | isolation source: seawater | place: Indian Ocean: Red Sea | collected 2010
GGGGTCCGTGATACAGTCAACTGGAGACTGGACAATCAATGAACTGACCACCAGCACCCTTCGGGGTGCTTTTTTTGTGCTTATAATGGTCGAGTACACAACGCTACTGCCTTCTATGCGTCGTCTCGCCAAGTTCAAGGGTTCCTGGGTTTGGTTCTACCATCAATTTAAGACTGGTCGCATCGATCAATCACGGATGGAAACCCTGGTTGCTGGTCCACCTGCTACAGCGTACAGATCGATGAGCATCCTGAACGATTTCTGAACCAGTCCACAAACTGTCCACCAAACCCCCAAACGGGGGTTTTTTCATGTATTCTATAAGAGTCAAATGAATTTCTTCTATGACTTGCACTGCTCCAGCACTCGACACCACCTACAACGGGTGGACCAACTACGAGACCTGGAACGTCGCCCTTTGGATCGGGAATGATGAGTATTTATACCATCTTGCCCGTGGATGCAGCAACTACTCACGTTTCGTCGCTGCTGTTGAAGGTATCATGTGGGACACCCCCGATGGTGTCTCCCTCACTGACCCAAAACTGGACATTGAGGAATTAGACGAGATGATCGACGAACTTCACGATTAAGTTTTGTTACTATCGGGGGCATTTCGCCCCCATCTCGCCTACAATACACACATGACAAAAACACTCATCCACGGGAACGGTTTTTTTGCTTCCCCCAACATGGTCACCTTTGCCCAGCGCATGGTGGAGCAAGAAATCAACCAAGCACGGATCAACCAAGAAATCCGTCAAGGTCTCCGACCCGCCCCACGCTCATTTGGTTACTCTCAAACCTGGAACATTTCAGATAGAGACTAACAACAATGGCAGCACAATCTCTCCGAATTCTTGGTATCTTCCTAGTCATAATAGGAGGAGTTAAAATCTTCAACGCTGCACAATCTGTCAGTGAAGATGTCATTCAAGTACAACACACTAAATGTGAACAAATGAATGAAATCCTTCCTGGTTCATGCACAATGAAGTAAAGACTTATTAGGGGTCTTATGTGACCCCTTTTTTATTCTAATCTCTCCACTATCTAACACAAACCCATGACTCAATCTGTAATGACAAAGTATGACTTTTCAGATGTAATTCGTTTGTACAATGATACACTAACCCCATTAGCAGAAAGTTATAAGAACTCAAAGAACTTGGGTGGCAAAGTAAGAGGAACTGTAGGTAGACTATATGAGAACATTGCTCATGCAATCATCCTGATGGTTAACCCTAACCTCACAGTATTGCACAACGATTATATTAACGTACCGTCACGCAGTGGTAGATACTTTAAGAAGACACAAGTTGATTTACATGTATACAATAAGGACAAACTAATTCTTGTTATCGAAGGCAAGACATTTCTAGATAGTAGTATGTTAGATCGTGCAATCTCCGAGTTTGATAAGATTAGACGTGTGAAAGATAAAATGTTACCTTGCTGTGTATTTACAGGACAACAATGTGTATCAGAGGAGTCATTCTTATGGTTTCATGATGAACAACCGTTTGATCTCTTCGTTGTTAACGAAACCAAGAAACGTGACAGTAAATATCCTATCTTTCAGACATTAGACCCATTAGATGTAAACAAACTCACGCAATTTGCAGACTACGTTGATAACATCGTGCAACGCAGTTGTTAACAGTCAAATGACAGTAATTTGGGGTATTCGATGATACCCCCGACCCGCCGAGCGAAAAAAGTACCGTCTTTGCAAGCTATAAACGTTTCCCAGCGACCTAGATATAAATAGAAAGTGAAGTTACAAAAATTTCGCCCCAGAAAAAATTTCCCCAGAAAGTCAAATGGCAACTACTTTTACAATTCCTGCTGCACAACAAGCTCCCTATGCCAATCGATATGGAGAGGCACCAGCTGCCAGTGAGAGTGTAAGCAAAGTAATATTTAATGATAATGATACAGTAACGGTCACGAAGGGTGGAACCGATACTAGTTTCGCAGTATGGGATAATACTCTCATTACGAAAGTTGAGACTGCTTTCAATGCTGGCGATACAGTCGGAGAAACTATTGCAGTTGCAATTAAAGATGGTGGTATCAAAGCATCATGAAGGATTATGATCATTATTTGAATAGGCAAGCAGAAGTATTGAACGAATTCGATAATTTCTGCGACCAATTCGAGCAACGTGCCTCGGAACAATTTAAAAATCCAAATAAACAAGATGAACGATTTGAACTCCTCCGAGAAATCACCGACCATGAGCATCGAAATGGTGCTGGAGATGCTGACGAATAAAATCGCCTTGCTGGAAGCAGAGATAGAGGGTTTAAAAAAACCCAACCTCATGTATAAAAGACCAGGCGATGAAGAGCATGAGAAATTAACAGAGTATTTAGATGATGTAGAATTCAGACTACAAGTACTTGAGAGATAATGGCAGTTATACTTAAACCTGGGGTAGGGTTTATAACAGGGATATCACGACAGTGGCAATTTCTGCCAGCACCCAGTGGTAGTATAATGGGCACAGGTGTCTCACGTGTTGGGACACATCTTAATATATTAGAGTTTATCAGTCAAATAGAGATCACGGCATGTACAACGGGAGTATGCGGTACACCCCCTATGCCAGATCTGGTTACAAGTATAGAGGTGATACCTGAAGGATGTACGGTATTGGAAGGTGGGGTGCCTCCCATACCAGAGATGAGTATAAGTGGAGGATTCAGTGCACCACAAATTACATATGGTACGATAGCAGGTGCATCAGTATGTTTAACATTACCATATGCATTAACTGGTGGATCTTATTATACAGAGAAATATTTGTATGATGGAGGAGTTGGATTTAGTAAGGTACATAAGAGTGGTGCGAGGCATCCAAACGAGACAAGGAATGATATGCTGGAAGCAGCAAGATTCTATGGTAGTGGGCAATTATATAATTACAAGAGAGATAAAGTAATTAAGGTAAAAAGGGGACCTACAGGGTCTGATTTTCCAACAAGCGGAACTCTGGGAGCATCCACATGGATGCCAACTAATGCAACAACAGCAGGAAGTAAACAAAATCCTTTAGTAGATAGGATAGCAGCAGGAAAAAATTATCTAATAGGATACCCGCCCTCTCTGATCAGAAAATTAGATTTTTTCTATACTATAAAAGTAACTCATACATGTCCACCCTATGTAACGTTATTTACTGCACATTGTATTGTAGATAATAATTGGGATAATCATGCAAAGAGAGTAAAGTATAGAATAAATAGACAGAAGGAACCAAAAGAAACGGCGGGATAAATGGCAGCAGGATCTGGTATTTCACGATTGGGAGACATGGAGTCTGGGCACCAGTGTTGGCACCCAGTAAAGACTGTAACAGGGTCTGCAAATGTGATGATTAATAAAGTACCTGCTAATAAAGTAGGAGATATTACAAAGACCCATAAATGTGGTAAGAAACCTCCTCATCCTGATAAATGCAGTAAGGGTTCCAAGACACTACTAATCAATAAGAAACCAGCGATGAGAATTGGTGATCTATTATCACCTGGTGGTGCTGTTATGGCAGAAGGTTCACATTCGGTTCTTGCTGGATAAAATCTGTGGTATAATATTGACAGTTTATAGAAGATTATGGCAATTCGTACAAAATCACTTTCTGGGAATGATGTTAATATCGAAGCGATTCCCAAGAAGACGAGACAAGGAAATGGGAAGCACACTAAATATGCTGCTACCTCACGTAATAATAAGAGGAAAGCATATAGAGGTCAGGGTAGGAAATAATGTATCAAGCGTTACCTAGCAGATTACATGTCAAGGATAGCGATACAGCGGGTCAGGGTATCTTTGCTTTAGAAGATATACCAGCAGGAATGGTGTTGGGTATGTCCCACATCATAGTCGATGAGGTGATTTATAGAACTCCTTTGGGTGGTTTTATAAATCACTCTGATGACCCAAATTGCGTTAAATGGAGCGAAGATGATAAGTACTTTATCAAGACTTTGAGAGCAATACACAAGGGTGAAGAGTTATTTTTGAAGTATACCTTCTATAGTGTGCATAAATAACTGAAAACTAGTGTTATTGTGCCCATTTTTGCTCCACTAAAGGATCTAAAAATTAATTTTAAGCCTCATCCCGTTACTGGTGACCTTCAAGTCACTAAAGATGAGACAGCTGTTAAGCAATCTGTTGTCAATTTATTGATGACAATACCTGGTGAGAGACCATTTAATAACGATCTTGGATCTAATTTATCGGCATTGTTATTTGAACCGATGGATTATGGTGTGGCAGCACAGATAAAAAATGAAATTACAACAACTATAGAAAATTACGAACCAAGAATAGGTATCATAGATTTAAATGTAGAACCTTTATTTAATGAAAATTCGTTTGATGTTCATTTGGAGTTTACGATACGTGGACGTGATGATAATGTTCCCCTTGAGATCAACTTCTTACTTCAGAGAACTCAATGAATTATACGCAAGTTAATAATTTAGATTTCGTAGATATTAAAACATCGCTTAAAGATTACCTTCGAGCGAAGACAGATTTTACTGATTTTGACTTTGAGGGATCAGTATGGAGTAATTTACTGGATGTTTTAGCATATAATACGTATTATACAGCATTTAACACCAATATGGTGGTAAATGAACTGTTTTTAGAGTCTGCTACGTTAAGAGATAACGTAATTACATTAGCAAAACAGTTAGGATATAAACCCAAATCAGTAGTTGCACCTCAAGCAGTAGTAAATTTCAAAGTATCGTTTACTGGAACTGCTCCTTCCTCAATAATTCTTAAGAAAGGTACAGGTTTCGTAACAACTTTTGATGATAAACTTCACAGATACGTTGTTATTGATGATGTCAAGGTTCCTGTTGCGAATGGAGAAGCACTATTTGAGAATGTGTCAATATATGAAGGTACATTAATCAATGATAGTTACACTGTTAACACTGCTTCTAGCAATCAGAGATTCATTTTAAGTAATTCTGGAGCAGATACGAGTACAATTCGTGTAAAAGTCTTCCCATCTAGACAATCTACCTCATTTGTATACTATAATCAGATTAATAGTATCATTGATATAGGTAGTGCGGATGAAATTTTCTATGTTGATGAAAATTTAGATGAACAATACCAACTTTTCTTCGGAGATGGTGTAATTGGAAGAAAATTGGAGAATAGTGAGTTTATTGAGGTCTCATATTTGATCACTAGTGGTGAAGCAACCAATGGTGCATCATTATTTACGTTTACTGGCACATTATTAGATGCTAATGACACCTCATATCCACTAAATGTTACTGATATTACAACAGTCTCAAATGCTTCTGGTGGTGCTGCTATCGAGCATATTGATAAAATCAAGTATAATGCTCCTAAACTGTATTCAACCCAGAATAGGGCGGTTACAGCAGCAGATTACGCTGCAATAGTACGTAAGATCTACCCTGCGGTATCAGATATTATCGTTTATGGTGGAGAGGAAGAAAGATATCCTGAATTTGGTAAAGTAAAGATCTGTATTAAACCAAATAGTGGTTCTACTTTATCTGCTTTCACTAAACAACAAATTATAGAACAACTGAAAGATTATTCTGTTGCATCTGTTACACCAGATATTACTGATGCATCTGTTGTATATCTTGAGTTAAACAGTAAAATCAATTATAATACAAGGATAACTAATCAATTCCCAGAAGATATAAAAGCAAAAGTTATCAAAGCAGTAGATAATTATTCAAGTCTTTCAGGAACAGAGAAATTTAACGGTAAATTTAGGTATAGTAAATATATTGGCGTAATTGATGAATCTGATACTTCTATTACATCTAATACAACTGATGTGATGATGCGGAAGGATTTCTATCCTGCCATCAATTCTACCTATTTTTATGAACTATGCTTCCAAAATCCGATTAAAAAATCATGTGATGGTCCAACTGTTTCGAGTACAGGATTTGTTGTCTCTGAATATGGTAATTATATCTCATATATTGAAGATAGGGATGGTAAAATAGTCCTATATAGACTAGATCCTGCAACGGGAGACAAAGTTGTCCTGAATGATAATCTTGGTACGGTAGATTATGCAGATGGCGAAATAATGTTACACGATTTAACTATTATTGTAGGGACACATTTTGATAATAGAATTGAAGTTCGTGTAGAACCAGAAAATAAAGATATTTCTGCTAACAGAAGTCTATATTTAGATGTTGATATGTCAAATAGTAAATTTGCGGTATATCCAGAGTAAATGAATACACAGATTTCTTCTCTAATTGAAGATCAGCTGCCAGGTTTTATTACCGCTGAATATGAGAACTTTACTAAAGTTCTCGAAGCTTACTATGAGCAATTAGAATGTCCTGGTCAACCTCTTGATATTATTACAAATATCACTCAATATCGTGATATAGATTACTATGAGAAGCATCTTCTAAAAGAGAGATCTACATTATTTGCTAATATCAGTGATACAGATGATACTTTTTCTGTAGCTGATGGTTCTTCTTTTCCTGAAAAGAATGGATATGTCAAGATCGACAATGAAATCTTATTCTATAAAGAACGAATCGGTGATACCTTCTACAATGTTTCAAGGGGTGTTAGTGGTACTACTAAATTAGGTGATCTGTATTCACCAGAGACATTTATATCTTCAGAGGCTTCATCACATAATGAGAACGTAAATGTTGATAATTTAAGTCATTTATTCTTATATGCATTAACAAGAGCATTTGAGAAAGAATATCTAGAGTCTTTTCCAGAAGCATATTTAAAAGATGATGTTGATAAGAGAACTCTTATCAAAAATATTGGTAATTTCTATAAAGTAAAAGGAAATGATAAATCGATTAGATTTATCTTCAATACTATCATCTCAAAGAGTATAGATGATATTCCAACTACATATAATCCAAAAGATCACACTTTAAAGGTATCTACGTCCGATTGGGACTCGTCTTATGGTCTACAGACAGTCATTCTATCAGGAAATCCAGAATGGTTGATTGGAGAGCAAATTGTACAGCAATCAGATAGGTTTGCACCAAATCTTTCATATGCTTCTGTTAACGTAGAAAACGTTATTCCTATTTCTGAACTTGGAGATGCTCCTCTTTATAGTTTAGTTTTAAACCCCACATCACTTAATGGTGAGTTTGTTATACCACAACAAACAATATTAACTAAATCTATTACATCATCTGCAGGACCTGGAGATAAAATTACAGTCGATTCTACATTTGGATGGAAAGAGCAAGAAGGTAGTATTGTTATTAATGGTGAAATGATTGAATATTCTGCCAAATCAGCAAGGCAGTTTACAATCAAAAAGCGGGGAATGATCTCCCAAATACATGGAATTGGTGATAAAGTATATAATTATTCTACTGCTAAAGCAGAAACTGCTAATGGAACTGTTACGATGCTTATATATGGCATTTTAACAAGATTAGAAGTTGATGAGGTATCACCTTATGCTCGATCCAATGATAGGATTCAAATTTCTAAACCTGGGTTTGAAACTAGAGATCCTATTCTATATGATGAATATGTAAAGAATTACAGATGGAAGGTAAATGCAAATGCAACTTCTCCGTCAGTCCCTCTAAACCCAGTCATAGCAACGAGTTTGAGCGATACTATCGCTGATATTTCTTCTATATATGAAGATGATCAGTATTATTATATCGCTACTTCAAGTTATCCAACAACAGATATTTTGATTGCTAATGTTAGTGAAACATTAGTAGATCCCAATTTATTGAAATTACTTCCTAAAAAGACTACTACAACAACTGAAGTATACGCTACACCTAGATCAGATGTTGGTATTCTTGTTGATGGAAGTATTCTTTATAATCACAAGGATGCTGATTTAATTAAATATGGTCCTATTACCAAATTTAATATAACTGCTAGAGGTTCTGGATACCAAAAACCTCCGTATGTTCTTGTAAATGGACAATCAGGTAAAGCAAGTGCTGTATTAACTGGTGATTCTATTGATAGTATTATTACTACTAATACAGAGAGTTATACTGCACCTCCTACGATTGATATCGTATCAGGTAGGAATGCTAATTTGCAAGCAATCGTTACTTCTGGTAGTATTTCAAGTATAAGAATAGTCAATCCTGGAGAATATTATTCTTCTCCACCTTCCATCCTCATTAGTGATATTAATGGTAGAGGAAAATTTGCTCAATATAATGCAATTCTTTCTCCTCAAGGAGAGATTATAGATGCAGTTAAAGTTGATGGTGGAAAGTATTATACACAGGAAGGTGTACGTGTTACTGTAGTTCCTGATGCATTATACAGTCCTGCATCTGCTACATCTGAAATATATGAATGGGTTAAGAATAGGCATTTTTCTAATGCTGGTATTTTAGATAATAATGGTGGATATGTTGTTACTAATAGCGATAATGAGAGTCATTATGGTGTGGTTGGTAATCCAAAACAACTTCGTTATAGAATAGGTGATAATTTAACATCTACTACTTTAGTAGAAACATCTACTCTCAAGCATTCTCCTATTCTTGGTTATGCTTATGATGGTCATCCAATTTATGGTCCATATGGTTATACCAATCCTCTAGATAAAAATTCATCAATTGTTAGATTACAAAGTGGTTATTCTTTAAAAGCAGATAGAAAAGATGGTCCTATTCTAGATGATGCTCCATACCCTATGGGAACGTTTGTTAATGACTATGAATGGATAGCGACTATTCAAACTGGTAGTACTGTATTGGATAGAAATAATGGTAGATTCTGCGTTACACCAGAATATCCTGAAGGTGTTTATGCATATTTCTTAACTATTGATGAAAATAATGAATCAGTTTTTCCATATGCAGTAGGAACTAACTATTACTCTATTCCTGTTACATCAAACTACGAATATAATATTAAGCAAGATTCGATTCCCGCAAATGCTAAACGTCTCTATATTGGTGGAACCTTAAAGAATGGTGAGGGAGAGATCGCTCTTATCGATAATATTTCCAATGGTTCTGTTTCTGATCTTACTATAGAAGATTCGCAACCAATATATGGAGTAGGATCAAAGATTTATGTTGATGACTCGAATACAGATGGTTCTGGTGCTTCAGGATATGTAAAAACAACATATGGTAAGACAGTTGAATCAATTGAATCTGTAGAGGTAAGGGCAGTTCTTCTAGAGACTTCTACACCAGTGTATTCATTTGCTGGTGATATTATTACACAAGCATCTACTGGTGCTACAGGTGAATTGTTAAGAGATACCATCGAAGAAACTTCTTTTATTATAAGAAATGTACAAGGTGAATTTTCTCCTGAATCAGATATATCAACTAGTGGTCTTGCTGCATCTACAAAAACTATTTCTTCTAGTTCTACTGTAGTAAATCTATTACTTTCACAAAATAGTAGTTATACTAAAGATTATATATTGTCTTTGGTCAAAAAATCTGACACTACAGATATTATTGCTTCTGGAAGAATATTATCAACTACTGCTGATCAAAACTCTGTTAGAGTACTTGTTTTGAATGGTAATTTTAATGATTTCATTAATTATCCTGTAGGTGATACTATTCTTAAGAGCACTGATGTTTCAAATACTGCTGGAACAGAGATTGAGGTTGTAAAGCAGTTAAGTAAGGATATTGTTATTGTTGGTACTAATAGTGATATTGCTATTCTGGAAACAGATGGTGACCATAATATGGCAGAAGGTGATGTAGTAAACATTGAAGTAGATCCCGACGAGGAATCAACAGAATCAACATATTGGGTAAGAAGAAAGAGATTCCAAGAATTGGATCTAATTCCTACACAATTTAACGGAAAATTAAATGACACTGGTATTGGATCTTCTACGTTAGTTGGATATGGTAGAGATTATGTTGCAGGAACATATACTGATGTTCCATTAATCTTTAGTTCTTATACTACGAATAGAGATGATGTAGTCAACGCTAAAGCGACTATAACAGTACCGTCTACAAATTTTGATAGTAGTGGTAATATTTCATCAATTGAGATTACTGATGCTGGTTCTGGGTATCTTATAGACGATGTATTGACAATAGATCCAAGTGCTGTTGATAAAATAACTGCTGTTACATCTAGTGTTGATATTGATCCGACATTAGTTTTGCAAAATGGCGATGAAAGAGAAGTATTCCAACAAAGAAAATTCTCTGTTGCATCAGGTGATTATGCTACTTTAATGGCTGCTTTACCTGCCCCTGGTCAAATACTTGATACAGATGCTGGTGATAAATCAATATATTATCTTATTGAGGATGCTCCTAACTATACAATCACATATGCATTATTTCCTGAAAGTGCTGATTTAACTACATCAGATACTATTGGTGGCGTTGCACTTACTAATGTTTTCATTGATTATCCACCAGGAACACCAGAAGAACAATGGAGATTTAAGGTTGGTGGAGAAGAGAATCCAGATTATATAATAAGAGTAGGAAGTACCTTTACCTTAACTGCGATTGATACTGATCCTATTCGTATTGTTAGAGAGTATACAACTAAATTAAAAGAAGATTTTGTTGCTATAGAGGTTGATGAGTATACTGATGCTGGTGGTGTAACCAATAATGGTGCTACAACTGGTGATATAGTCTTTACTCCCACATATGCTGGGGAATTTTATTATATCGTTCCAGATCACGCAGAAGCAGTTGGTAAGATAACTGTATTGGGTCCACCCAACCCAGCAATTCCTTTATTGGGTGTTAACAGTATTGGTTTGGGTGTACAGAGAACAGATGCTATATTAGATACAGTTTATTCCTTATCAGAAGGTGATAAGTTAAAAATTAATAGTGAAATCGTAAAGATTGTTTCTATTGATGACACAACTAGAAAAGTTACATTTGATAGAGGTCAAGATAATACTATTATAACAAATCATCCTATTAATAGTCAAGTAAAAGACTATGAATCAAAGTATAGGTTTACATTTAATGATAAAGTATTTGGTAATAGTATTAATGATCCAAGAGTAATATCGTATAATGAAGATACTCACAAGTTATTAGTTGCATTTGATTTTGCTTATGAAGGTGCTACTAATCCACTCAAGATTACAGAAGTTTCATCTTTTAGTGATCATAGTACACCAACAAAACTTGTTTCTATTTCCAAGGCATATGATAGTGTAGAGAAACTTCAATTCTCTCCTGATAATACTAATTTTGAAACTAATCCAGTATTACAGATACAGAAGTTTTACTTCTATAAATTTGATACTAGTCATCCTTCTATGTTGGGATCTTATCTTGATATTTCTACTAGTCCCAATTATAACATATTCACTGAAGAGAAGGAAGTTGGACTAATTGAACCTGGCAATACTGGTGCAAATATTAGAATTAGACTTGGTTATGGTCCAAATATTGGCAATGTTAAGAGAAAGACAGTTAATTTTATATCATACTATTATTTCTTAACCACAGAAGATATTGATACAGGTGGTTCGTATTTAAGTGTTAGAGAAGATCCTCTTGCAGGTGATAGAACAATATTATATACTACTCCAGATAAATTTGCTTATAGTTTGACTGGTGTTCCACAATATGATGGAACTGGTCAAATGAGATATACAGGTAAATCGGTTGGTAAGATTGCAACAGTTATTCTAGATAATCTTGGTTCTAACTACAATTCAGTTCCTGTAGTTAAAGGAGTTGTTCCTGCCTCACAGAATAAAGCTGTTATTGAATGTACGAGAGATGTTGTATCGCAGAGTATAACAGAATTAACTATAATAACTCCTGGAATTGGATATGTAAAACCAAAAGCAGTAGTTAGTAGTGGCGATGGGTCTGGATTAGAAATAGAACTATCTGTTCTTGATGGTTCGATTGTTAAGGCAGAAGTTATAAAACCAGGATCTGGTTATACTTTTACACCTAAACTTGATATAATTGAAACAGATAATAAACTATTCTTTACTTCTAAAGATATAGGAAAACCGCAAAGTGTTAAGTTCGTTAGGTATGGATCTGGTTATCATAACGATAGTTCCATTATTCCTTTCTTTAGTACACCTCATGTCTATATTTTATCTGATTTTGATATAGATGCTTTCCAGTTGGGAGAAACTGTAGAACAGAAAGTTAATGGTTTAGTTGTAGCATCTGGTGTTGTTTCTAAAAATGGTTGGAGACTTGGATCCAATATATTGAGATTACAGAATATTAATGGTGTTTTTAGAGAAGGATATCCTATTGTTAATAAACAGAGAGGAAAAACTGCTAAAATTGTTTCCATTGAGTATTCAAAATTTACTCCTAAAGTTAATACAAGAGAAACTAGATTAGGAAGATTTACATCAGATAGAGGAAAGGTTGGTTCAGCAAACCAAAGAATTACTGATTCTGATTTTTATCAAGATTATTCTTATGTAATACGCTCAAGAACTCCTATTAAAGATTGGCGTAATGCTATAAAGGATACAACACATCCTGCTGGATTTAAAGTATTTGGCGAAGTATATATTGAATCTGAAGCATCCACATTAATGGATGTTGCACAGGATCATACCGAGAAATTAACAACTTATGTTATTGTTCCACCAATATCAATAGACACTTATACAACAACTAGAACTATTTCACAGACAGTTTTAACTGGTTCTGATATTCAAGTTCGTAGAGGCGTTGGATCAGTTGCTGTTGATGCTTTTGATGAGACATTGACTAGAGTTAGAGAACTTACTCTATCTCCTGCTTTTGATGGTGATTATGATCCACAAACAGGTTTAAAAATAGGAAATAGAGTATTTACTATCATCGATAAAGAAACTGGTAGTGCATATTCTCCATATAATGAGCAAGAGTTGATGATAACTCTTGATGGTATCAACCAGGAACCAATAAAGTCATATACTATTACTGGCAATCAGATAAAATTCTGGGAACCACCCCTTGGTATTAGAACTGAAGGTAATGTTGAAATTGATGCACAATTCTTCTATGGTAGAGGATTTAAATTCAGAGAAGATAGTGATAATGCTCGTTATCTAAAAAGAATAAAGGATATATCATCACAATTTGATGGTAGACAGAAGAATTTTGATCTTTATTGGGAAGATGGTTCTGTTGTTAAAACTGATTTAAATGAAAATCTTTTGATATATCTTGATAGTATTTTACAACAAGGATCTTATACAATTAGAAGATTTGTTAGTGCAAATAAAACAGATAGACTTATTTTCAAAAAAGCACCACAGAATTATGCTGATATATATCCTGATTTACCACAATCTTTAGAGAACGAACAATATTTCCATGCTCATTCTGTGGGATCTTATGAAAGATTGCATATTGATGAGAAGGTAATACCATTTAATAACTCAAATTCGTATCTTATTCTTGATGAGAATAATAGTGTTAAATCGTTTGATTCTACGATGTATGCATATGTTTTTGTTAATGGTGTTTTCCAAAGAAATATTGAATCATATAGAATTGTTGGACCTAGTATTATATTCCATGATGCTTTAAAGTATAGTAAACAAGCAGATGGAAAGTATGTTACGGATAAAGTGGATATCCTTTATTTCTATGGAAAAGACTATCTACCATCATTGACATTCTTTGATTTTGAAGCAGATGCATTTTATAATAGAACTACTATAACATTTAATGAAAAATATGATGAATTTGCTTCGTGGATATCTCAATCTTCTGCAACAACTTATGTTTATCAGATTATTGGTGGAGTTAATAAAGTATGGGGTAAGGTAATTGAATATGAAAGTCTTACTGGTACTACATGGTCTTTAGATATACAATCACAAAATATAGAGTATGTTGACGGTGATAAGATTTACTTTAGTAGATCTACACAATTGGATAATCCATTAGAACTCACAGTTAGTTCCATTAGTGTCAGTTATAATACTAATGCTGCTGGTGAAAGGTTATTAAATCGTGTAGAGAGTAACTATGTTCCTTGGTTGGGTACTACAGATAAGTTAGATAGTTATGATTATAGAGGAGAATTGTTAAAGGAACATCCTTCTCTTAAGAAAGGTGATTTAATTAAAATTGATGGTGAGTTTGATTACCGTGAAGTTAAGAGTACTCCTATATTTGCTAAATCGAAGCAATATAATGATGGAGAACAAGTATCTAATAGCTTCTTCTCAAAAGTAACAGCATCTGATTATAATAAAGATGTTCTTGGTGAAGGATTTACAGTAACATCAGAGATTTCAAATGGTGTTATTACTAAACTCAATTGGAATAGAAGAGATCTTGAGTTATACTTTAGATCAGGTATTTTATTAAATCCAACTGCTTACAATTATTATACACCACCTGTTATTAACATTATACCACTTGATGGTAAAGGTGGTGGTGCAAAAGCAGAAGTTTTAGTTCATGGTGGACAGATATTAGATATCGTTCTTGTTAATGGTGGTTCTGGGTATACTAAACCACCAAAAGTAGTTATTGCTAGAGGATATGATATCATTAGAGTTAATGATACATTTGAATCTTCTTTTGAGATAACATTAAATGGTAGTCCTGCAGATGCTGGTGCTACATTTGCTTTATCGGAAATTAATGTTTATAACAGACTTCCACTAGAGCATTATGTATCATTTGTTTCACCACAAATATCAACAATGGTATTGTTGCAGCGTCAAACTGTACCACAACCAAATATTACATTCAAATCACATACACAGTTTATTACAAAGATTATAACTCCTCCGTTGGCAGAACCAAAAGTAATGTCATCTACTGGTACATCACATCTTGGTAGTAAAATTGAAACTGCTCCTATTGGAGCTTCCTATGTATCATACGAACATCCTGTTACCAAGTATAATACTTCAGGTGTAGTTGATATGCTTGAACAACCCGTAAATAATCCAACAATCTATAGTCAAGGTAAGTTAGGTGGAACAGTTGCTTCATTTATGGAGTATCTGTTTATCGATAATGGAGCATTTAATGTTTCTGGTATCAATATAGAACAATTCACTGCTTTTTATCCTTTCCTTGCTATTAATCAAAATCCTGGCAACTGGATGGAGAACTATACTATCGATTATAGTTCTATAACGTCTAATGGTGTGCTATTCAACCCAGGTGTTCCTTCTATACATAATAAGGCAGGATATTTAGATTCCAATTTTGATATTGGTGATACACATATGTTTATCACTGGTAGCACTACACACTTCCCATCATCTGGTAAATTATTAGTTGGTAGAGAAGTTATTGAGTATTCTGGAACTGTAAATAATGACCGTTTCACCATTTCTGCGAGAGGTGTTGACGGAACTACCCAAGAGAATCATACTGGAGGTCAATACTTCAGAACTCTAGGTAGATATAACTGACGCAGTATAAATATAAATAAGACAGAAAAGTTAACCCCGTATCTAGTTTTTTTCAATGGCTGCTATAATCTCCGAAAAGTTTAGAATTTTTAATGCGAAGCAGTTCCTAGAGTCTCTTACTGAAGGTTCTACGGACACATCTGCAGATAGAACAAGGATGTATTTCTTTGTTGGACGACCCCAGGCATGGGATTCCTATTTGGAACTCTATGCTCAAAGTGGTGGATCGTTTACCGCAGGTCAATCTGTGTATGTTGGTGCTGACTACGCTAATGCTACATTTAAAGGAACCATCTCAAAAGTACTACCGAATAGTTTGCTTTTGACATCTATTGGTCCTTTACCAACTGCTACACCAACGTTAGGATCAACTCTGAAAGGATATGATGGTTCTGCTGATACGGGGGTAACCGCAGAATCTGGGGTATATCGTTATTCTAGAGAGGATGTTCCTCCTGTTCCTCTAGATAACCAAACGGAGAAATTCGGTATCTATGATGATATTATTGCAGCAAAGAGAATTACATCTTCATATGCTAGATCGGTAATTAGGAGATATAACTGGGATCAAACTGCTAATCCAAAGTTTGATATGTGGAAACCTAACTATTCATCCACACCTGCTGGTGGTGGACAAGTTGGTATTTCAACTGCTACGGGTGCATCTGCAATTGCAAATGCAAAACTTTATATCATGAATCAAAATTATGAAGTCTTTAAGTGTCTTTATAACGGAGAAAGTCCTGCCAATCCTGATGGTGTTGCTGTTCAGCATGAACCTTCAACTACTCCATCTGCTGGTTTAGGAACATATAATAACACTACTAGGAACTTTACTGCTCCTGATGATTCATATGTTTGGAAGTATATGTATACTATTCCTACAGATGATGTATTGAATTTCTTGTCTACAGATTTTATGCCTATCGCTGCTGCAGGAGAAACAACACGAGTTGCAACTGAAACTGCTGCTGTTGATGGTGCTGTTGAATGTGCTCTTGTTAAGGAAGCAGGTTCTACTCTAGGTCCTAACAATGGTACATATTATGCACCTGTACTTGGAGATGGAAGTGGTGCTATTGTTAATATCACTATTACTGGTGGCGAGATTGAAGCAGTTTCTATGCATTCTGTTGGTAGTGGATACACATACGGTAATGTTCTTATCGAAACAGGTATTCAAGCAAATGGAACTGGTGTTTTTACAGATAGTTCATTGCAGACTCCTGCTACAATTACATCAAGCAATGCTGCTGTTGAAGCAGTTATTTCACCCCAAGGTGGACATGGTTCTGATTTAGAAGTAGAACTAAACGCAAAGCGTGTAATGACAAATATTCGCTTGACATTCATTGAGAATGCTGGTGATTTCCCTGTTGATAACGATTTCCGTCGTATTGGTATTATTAAGGATCCTCTAGTACCTGGTGGTGCATATGCAACTGCTGATACTCTCAACGGATTGTATGCGGTTAAGATTTCTTCTGCTACAGGAGATTTCATTCCTGACGAGACCATCACACAGACGGTCACAGGAGGCACTGCAAAGGGTCAAGTTGTTTCATGGACGCTAGACGCTGGAAGTCCGTCTCCAACCCCTGGAACCCCTGGTAGCGGCGTTCTGAAGTACTTCCAAGCACCATCACTTCATGCTGATAGTGGTGTTGTAAGAGCATTTGAATCTGATGCTGGAAATACTATCAGTGGTGACCAATCAGCTTCTCCTGGCACAGTTGATGTTGGATTGGCAGATGGTACACAACTATCTGGTGCAATATTTACTGATGGTTTGTCAGATCCAGAAGTCCAAAACAATAGTGGGGACCTTATATACATTGAAAACAGAAGACTAATTACTAGAGCCGCTGATCAAATCGAGGATATCAAATTAGTCATCGAATTCTGATTTTTGTCAACTTAAACCA
>MDTE01104191.1_pt1 | contig 17320 bp, 18 predicted proteins | sample 811231 | NCBI WGS metagenome assembly MDTE01 (sample SAMN05326651, study PRJNA326480) | marine metagenome | isolation source: seawater | place: Indian Ocean: Red Sea | collected 2010
ACACCATCAATATCAGTAGCAATCATTTTTATCTTTTTAATTTTATTTATTAAATTTTGATCCATTTTATATAGTTTAATACTTTAAAAAATCATTATTAGTTTTAGTAATTTACTATTAGAAATAAGTTTATTATATAGATTTTAAAATTAGTAAACTACTTAGGTATTACTCCAACTTCAATACCATTTATTTGTGGTAAGTTTATTGCAATCTGTCGCCAACTATCACCCTCATGGTCACTCATCCATATTGAACCTGAGGTTGTACCAAAATATAAACCTACTGAATCATGTGAATCACTTTTTAACGAATTATTTGTAATAGAAAACCATGCATTTCTCATAGGTAGTCCAATATCTTGTCTAAACCATTTTTTGCCGGAATTATGACTACAATATAATGCTGGCTGTCCATCAATGCTATACTTGGTTTTATTTTTATTCATATCTAGAGGCATACACCAAATTATATTTGGATTTCTTGGATGAGATATAATAGATAGGCCATTATCACCAATTTCACTTGGTAAGTTTTTTCCGATATGTTCCCACTTATTGTTTGGTCTATTAATACTAAAAATACCTGATTTGTTTTGTTGATAAAGAAGATTAGTATTTTTTTTATTCATTACTAGACAGTAAGGAATATTTGTATCAAATTTATTAGAAATGCCATTATTTAAATCGTTCCAACTTTCCCCTTTGTTTAAGCTTTCCATAACACCCCCTGCAAATCCAATATATAGATGTTTTCTATCATCAGGGTTAATAATAAGTGCATTAATTTTACTATTATATTTATTTACCCAATGAGGCCAATTATTATTTTCATTAAAACCAATAACACTCTTCCATGTTTTGCATTTATCATTACTTTGGAATATCCCAATAGGTGAGGAACATAAATAATAATCACTTAAATCATTGTTATCGGTAGGAACGATTTTATTGAAAAATTTAATTTGTTTTTGATTTTTCGAATTTATTAATTGTGGTAGTCCTTTTGTTTCTATCCAATTCTTTCCAAAATTTTCAGACCTAAATAGTTGTGGGCCTTTAATTTTGTCATACCCTAGAACCATTATAGCATTGTTATCATTTGGATTTATAATAGCATGATTAATATTGGTGCCGAGGAAATAGGGACCATTAACATCCCAATGTCTTCTATTCATATCAGAATAATAGAAGAACAACCCTTTTGTAGTTGAAACCAACATAATAAGTTCAGAAATATCATCTTTAGTCCTATATGGGTTCAACTGTTCTTTTACAAAAGGCATTATTTATTCTCTTTTTAATTGGTCAGGATATGCCAAAAAAAGATTGCTAAATTAATTTAGCTATCTTCTTTCAATGTATTAACAAAGCTTGAAATACTATTTTTAGCATCACCAAAAACCATATAATTATTTTCATAACCAAATAATTCATTACTTATACCTGCAAATCCAGGATTCATAGTTCTTTTAAGTACAAATGTAGTTTTAGCATGATCTACATTTAAAATGGGCATACCAAAAATGGGACTAGAAGAATCATGTCTTGCAGCGGGGTTTACTACATCATTTGCGCCTATTATTAAAACTACATCAGTTCCGGAGAAATCATCATTAATTTCATCCATATCAAATAGTTTATCATAAGCAATATTAGCTTCAGCCAAAAGAACATTCATGTGCCCAGGCATCCTCCCTGCGACAGGATGGACTGCAAATTTGACATTAACACCAGATTTTTCTAGTTCATCAGTAAGTTTTTTGACTTCATGTTGTGCTTGAGCGACGGCCATGCCATAACCTGGTACGATTATTATAGATTCAGCCGCTTGCATGGTAAATGCGGCATTTTCAGCACTCATTTCCTTAATGCTAACATCACTAAGAGATTTAGGTAAAACAGAATTTCCTTCTGTTTTTCCAAAAGCACTGAACAAAACATTACTTAAGGATCGATTCATACCTTTACACATAATAGTTGTAAGGAAAATTCCTGATGCACCTACTAGACAACCACTTACTATTAGTGCTTGGTTCTGTAAAACAAAACCTGTAGAAGCAGCAGCAATTCCTGAATATGAATTTAGTAGGGATATAACAACCGGCATATCTGCACCCCCAATTGGGATTACAGATAGAATACCTAATGATAGACCAATTAATAGAATAATTAAGAATAAAGATAGATTGCTAGGATTTAAGACAAAAATAAATCCAACGCAGAACAATATTAATAAAATAATTCCATTGAAAATATTTTGGCCAGGGAATGTTATTGGCTGACCACTAATTTTTCCTTGTAACTTACCCCAAGCAATAAAGCTTCCTGAAAATGTTAAAGAACCTATGATAACAGAAATGATTATAGTAATCATAGTCAGAGTGATATCATTATTACTATTAGAAATTAAATTGATTTCTTTATTATTTAAGATTTTAAATAGTTCTGCAGATGCAACGAGTGCTGATGCTCCACCACCAAAGCCATTAAATATAGCAACCATTTCTGGCATTGACGTCATAGCCACTCTTTTTGCTGAAAAAGCTCCAATTATGCTGCCAATACCAATTCCAGTAATTATCCAATATAATGGTATTCCATCCATTTTAAATAGAGTTGCAATAATGGCAATCAACATACCTAGAGCTGATAAAAAGTTCCCTCTTCTTGCAGTTGCTACTTTACCTAATCTTTTAATTCCTAGAATAAATAGAATTGCAGAAAAAATATAGGCAATCATAATAAAATTTGTTTGCATTTAAGCTCCTACTTTTTCTTAAACATTTTTAGCATTCTATCGGTTACAACGTAACCTCCAACAACATTGATAGTAGCAAAAATAATTGCGCAAAAACCAAGAATAGATAATAAAAGGTTGTTATCGCTACTACCAAGAGCTATTAGAGCTCCAACTATTGTAATTCCTGATATTGCATTAGATCCAGACATAAGCGGTGTATGAAGTTGAGGAGGAATTTTACCTATTAATTCAGCTCCTGCAAATGTTGCAAGTACTGCAATAAAAATTAAACTAATTAATTGTTCCATTATTTGTCTCCTTCAATAATCATTTTTGTTCGTTCATGTGTAATTTGTCCATCATGGGTAACAAGACATTCTTTTAAAATATCATTTTCAAAATTAATTTCTAGGTCATCATTAATAATATCATTTAATAATTTTGATATATTTTTTGAAAACATTTTGCTTGAATCATATGGCAACTGAGCGGGGAGATTTAGTGTCCCATCAATAATAACATTGTTATGTTCAAAAACTTTATTTGGTTGAGTAAGTTCACAATTGCCACCATTTTCTGCAGCAAGATCAATAATGCATGAGCCAGGCTTCATATCATTAACCATATAATCTTTAATTAAGATAGGAGCTGGTTTACCAAATATTAGAGCTGTTGTTATAATAGCATCTACTTTTTTAGAAGCATTATGTAATAATTCCATTTCTTTTCTTATAAACTCTTCATTCATTTCAATAGCATATCCTTTATCAGACTCTGCTGAATCATCTAAATCCATATAAAGGAACTTTGCACCTAAGGATTCTACTTGTTCTTTAGCAGCTGGACGGACATCAAAGGCCTCTACTTTTGCTCCAAGTCTACTAGCTGTAGCAATAGCCTGAAGACCAGCAACACCAGCTCCAATAACTAAAACTGAAGCTGGTTTAATCGTTCCTGCTGGAGTCATAAGCATTGGAAAGAATTTTCCTAGATGGCAAGCAGCATTTAATACTGCACAATATCCAGATACAGTTGATTGAGAGCTTAGAACATCCATTGATTGTGCATAAGTAGTCCGAGGTATAAGATCTAAGCCCACTGATGTTATATTTTGAGTTTTTAATTTCTTGATGATTTCATGATTTGTAAAAGAAGATAATAATGAGATTAAAGTAGTATTTTTTTTCATTTTATCAATTTCTTCAACACTCGGAGGATTGATTTTAATTATCAGATCAGATTGATCATAGATATTATTTGAAATATTGATTCCTTCTGATTTATAGTTATCATCATTAATAAAAGCTTTTTTACCTGCATTAGATTCTACATTGAAAGTTATTTTTTTATCAATAAAAGTTTTTATATCTTCAGGCAGCATAGCTACTCTCGTTTCATTTTTCAACATTTCTTTTAGAATTCCTATACGCATTATAATTCTCCTAAAGCTATAAAGTAACAGATGGCATTAATAATTAGTAAGGAAATTTACAAATTATAATAAAGAGAATAATAAAAAAAAACAATAAGAGCTGTTTCTATTGTAAATAAATGTTTAAAGTTATTATGCTTAAATTAAATTAGAAAATATGATAGAAAAATTAAACTATAGATTAGTTGATACTGGAGAAAATCCAAAAAAAGTTATTGTAGCTTTACATGGATATCAAGGAACTGCAAAAAGCATGCAGTTGTTAATAAAGCTAATGGATATTAACGAAGTAACATGGTTTTTTCCTGAAGCACCCTATAAAGTAAATGAACATAATACTGGTTTTAGTTGGTCTTATCAGGATAAAAATGGAATTTGGAAAACAAATGAAGTTAAAAGATTATTGTTGTCATTTTTTGATAATTTATTTTTAAAATATAAATCGAAAAATATATATGTAATTGGTTTTTCTCAAGGTGCAGCTATTTGTTTAAATTTTGTTTTAAAACTAGATCAAACTTTAGGAGGCGTATTCCCAATAGCTGGTTTTTTTCGCAATCCTCAAAAGGATTCACGAATAAATAATAAACAAAAAAATACACCAATTATTATTGGACATGGTATTAATGATGATATAGTAAATTATAGTCATTCTATTGAAGCTTATCAATTATTAAAAAAACAAAATGCGAATGTTCAATTGATTGATTATAAGGGTAGACACAAAATTAGTATTGAATACTTAAAAAAAATAAAAAATATTATAATAAAATGATTAAAGAAGAATATGATGTTGTAATAGTTGGCTCTGGATTTGGTGGATCGGTTTCAGCATTACGACTAGCAGAGAAGGGATATAAAGTATTAGTAGTTGAAAAAGGTAGGAGATACAATTCTTTAGATTTTGCAAAAACTAATTGGAATCTAAGAAAATATTTTTGGATGCCAAAATTATTTTTATATGGTATCCAGTGTATATCTTTTTTAAAAGATGTATTTATCTTACATGGAGTAGGTGTAGGTGGAGGGAGTTTAGTATATGCTAATACTTTGTTAAAACCACCTAAGGAAGCTTTTTTAAGTAGTAATTGGCCTGATAAAAATTGGTTCAAAAAATTAGAACCATTTTATGAATGTGCTAAAAAAATGTTGGGTGCAACTAAGGCAAAAAAGTTTGCAGAAACTGACAAGATCTTAAATGATGTTGCTAAAAACATGGGTAAAGAGTCGACATTTTCAAAGGTTAATGTTGGTGTGTATTTTGGAAAAAGGGGCGTGGAAGAAAAAGATCCCTATTTTGGTGGGGATGGACCACCTAGAAGTGGTTGTATATATTGTGGTGGATGTATGATAGGCTGCCGATATAATGCAAAAAATACATTAGATAAAAATTATCTTTTTTTAGCAGAAAAGAGAGGTGCTAAAATTCTTTCAGAGTATGAAGTTTTAGACATTAAGAATAATAATCAAGGTTATAAATTAAGTATTAAAAAAACGACGGGAATAAAAAAACAAAGCTATGTTTTAAAAGCTAGCAAGGTTGTTTTGTCTGGTGGTGTTATGGGAACAGTAAAACTTTTATTAAAATGTAAAGCAAAAAAATATTTACCTAATATTTCTAAAAGTTTAGGAAACTATGTTCGAACAAACTCTGAATCTATAATTGCAGTTAAATCTAACAAGCTATCTAAATCTAATTATACTGATGGTTTGGCAATTTCAGCAGGTTTTCATCCGAACAAGGATACTTATATTGAAACAGTTCGATTTGGTAAAGGACAAAATGCATTAGGTTTATTAGCAACATTTATGCCAAATAGAAAAAAAGTATTTAATAGTTTGATAATTACGTGGTTATTTAGGATAATTAGGTATCCAAATAAATTTATTAAAAATATATTTCCATATAAATGGTCTGAAAAAACATTAATTTTGCTGGTCATGCAACCAATTGATAATTTTTTAAAATTAAATTATAAAAGAAGGTGGTGGCGGATAGGAGGTTATTCAATGAATAGTAATTCAAAGACGGGTAAAAAAATACCATCTTTTATTCCTGTAGGAGAGGAGGTAGCAAAAAAAATTAGTAATATAAATAAAGGTGACCAATTGACAACTTATATGGATGCACTCTTTGGAATACCTACAACTGCTCATATTTTGGGGGGTGCATGTATTGGGAAGAATGAAGAAAGTGGCGTAGTTAATGAAAGGTTTGAAGTTTATAATTATCCAAACTTATACGTTATAGATGGCTCTGTTATTCCATCTAATTTAGGAGTAAATCCAAGTCTTACAATCACAGCAATGGCAGAATATGCAATGAGCTTATTACCTGAAAAAAATAAAATTTATGACAACTAGAATTAAAGACGATAAATTGAATATTTATAATCCTTCAAGTAATTTGTTGATAGAATCAATCTCAATTACAAAATCAAAGGAGATTGATAATATTTTAAAATCCTCAAAGAAAGCGAGCAAAACATTTAATTTTTCAAAAATAAAATATAGAAAAAAATTAATAAATAAATTTAAAAAATTAATATTAGAGTCAATTGATGAGTTTGTAACTATAATATGTAATGAAACAGGAAAAAAACGGTTTGAAAGTCTATTAGAAGTTTTCATTTCAATAGAACATATAAATAATATTAGTAAGCAATTAGATTGTTTAAAGCCAGAAAGAAGAAATGTTGGAATCTTAAAAACTAAAAGAGTATGGGTAGAATACGAACCAATTGGTGTTGCAGGTATTATATCACCATGGAATTATCCATTAATTCTTACACTAACTCCTGTTGTTGAAGCATTATTGGCTGGCAATACAGTAGTTTTAAAACCATCTGAAGAAACACCCTTAACAGCAAAGTTTTTAAAAAAAATATGGGACATTTCTACTCAACAGTGCGATTTGTTTCAAATAATCTATGGAATTTCAGATGCTGGAAAACAATTAGTAGAATCAACTAATTCAGATATAATATGCTTTACAGGAAGTACTGCCGTAGGTAAAAAGATTGCTGAAACATGTACAAATCTAATGAAACCCTTGATTCTTGAATTAGGTGGTAAAGATCCTATGATTGTATTAGAGGATGCAAATATCAAACGCGTTATTAATGCCGCAATCTGGGGTAGTTTTAGTAATGCTGGACAAACATGTGTTTCTGTAGAACATCTTTATGTTCATAATAGTGTTTATCAAGATTTATTAGAAAAATTAAAATTAGAGATTAAGAATCTATCATCTGGCCTAAATCAAAATATTATTGGTGCAATATCATCGAAAAATAATTATAAAAAGGTTTGTAGTCTTATAGAAAATGCAAAATCAAAAAACCAAGTTATTCAAGGTAAATCTGATTATGGTTATTTTATACCACCAACGCTTGTTGTGGAACCAACAGCTGACTTAAGAATAATGAAAGAAGAAATATTTGGACCAGTATTGACTATTACACCATTCAATTCAGATAATGATGTTATTAGATTAGTAAACAATTCTCCATATGGGCTAAGTGCCTCTATTTTTGGTAAAAATCCTGAAAGAATAAAAAAATTATCAAGAAATTTTAATGTTGGATCTATTACGATTAATGATGTAATGACACATTATGGAATATCAAGCTTACCCTTTGGTGGAAGAGGATTGAGTGGTTCAGGAAAAGTTCATGGCAAGGAAGGTTTAAGAGCATTTAGCTATCAAAAAAGTTATTTAAAAAATTTAATAAACTTTAACAATGAACTTTGGTGGTTCAAGAAAAATAAAAATATAGAACGTATTTTTAAATTTTTTTTAAGATGGTATTATTGATATGTTAATTCTTTTTGTTTATTTATAACATAGCTTTCTTCTGTAATTAACTGACCGCTTGAATCAAAAGTTTTCCATTTTCCAGATCGTTTATTTTTCTTATAATATCCAGATAATCTAACCTGTCCATTATCCCAATAATATATAAAAGGGCCAGATAATTCTCCATTAAGATAATTTTTTTCAATTTTTACTTTTCCAGTATTTCTATTGATGAGTTTTTGACATCCATCTTTAGAATTCGATTTGAGCATTTCATTTCCTTTCGTTATCTAAATAGAAACTCTATTTATAATTCAACTCGAGAATATTAAAAGAGTTAAAAATATTTTTTGGTGATGTGTATCACAAAAGGGAAAAAACATTCGACGAGAAATATTTATTTGTCGACTATAAAAAATATAAAAATAAATTATTATTATTTTCAATAAAAAAATATATTTTTAACATTAAATTATTTATAAGAATTATTAATCATTTTAAGAGAGATATTAATGAAAAATATATTTATTGTAATAATTATTATTCTTTTTAACCAATGCAACAACTCTTCAACAAGTCCTAATACAACAGAAATAGAATATTATCTAGATGACTTAAATTTTATTGAGCAATTATCAAGCTTGAATGGTATTAGTCAAGAAATTTTAAGTAATTTTATTACCTCGGTAATATATAAAGTAGATAATAGTGAATTCTATCGATTAAATAAATTATATTTAAATAATTTAGGTATAAGCTTATTACCAGATAATATTGGTGAGCTTGATAGCTTGAAAGTTTTAAAACTAGACAATAATAGTTTAACACAAATTCCTAATTCAATTTGTAATATATATAATCAACTTGATACATTGCTTTTAGAAAATAATGACATATGCACTCCAAGTGTCCCTGAATGTATTTTAAATTCAACAACAGTATCATTATTTTATTCAAATCAGCAATGTGAAATAATTCCTTGGGAAAATGATCAAGAATTTATAAGTGATTTGATAGTAGAAAATTGGGGAGAAGACGCATCAACAAGTATAAAAGATGAATTAGATAACTTAACCACCTGGGAGAATTTTATTCAAGGTGATGATGTCGTATCTAGAATTACTGAAATACGTTATAATAACAAGGGAATACAAAAGATTCCTAATACTATTTCAAATTTAGATAGTTTACAGCGCATTGAATTACAGTATAATCAAATTGATACAATCCCAGGCTATGTAAGCAACTTATCTCGATTGAATTATTTTACTATACAAAATAATAATATTACATTTTTACCTCCTCAAATTAGAGATCTAAAAAAGCTTGAAATTTTTAAAATTTCAGAAAACAAATTAACTGAAGTACATCAAAACATTGGACAGTTAACTAACTTGATTGTATTGCATTTATCTGAGAATGAATTAGAAAGTTTACCTGATAGTATGTGCAACATTTTATCTAATTCTAGTATTGATATAAATATTGATAACAATAAAATATGTAGTAATTATAATGAGTGTTTTATTGATTTAATTGAAAACTCTACTCAGGATTGTCCTTGATTACATCTTTTCCGGAGCACTTATATTTAGAATTTTTAAACCATTTCTCATTACAATCTGTATAGCTCTAACTAAGGTTATTCTGGCGGATGTTTTATTTGCATCTGATGAAACTAATCTATGGTGTGAATAATATTTATGAAAAGATGCAGCTAAATTTTGAAGATATTGGGCTATGGTTTGTGGCTCAAGTGTATTAAGTGAATTTTTTATGATATTTGGGAATTCAATTAGATTTTTTATAATATTAATTTCCTCATCAAGATCAAGAACTGATATTTTTTCTGATTGATTGTATTTGTGGCCTAGTTCTTGTGCATATTTCAGTATGTTACAAGTTCTGGCATAGGCATATTGAATATAATATACAGGGTTTTGGTCAGATTCATCTTGAGCTAGTTTTAAATCAAAATTTAAATGCGTATTCATACCTCTCATAATAAAAAAATAATGGACTACATCAGAACCAACTTTTTCTATAAGTTCATTTAATGTAATAAAATTAGCTTTTCTTGTTGACATTTTAAGTTGTTGGCCATTGTCTAATATTGTGACAAATTGATGAATTAAAACTTTAATAATATTAGGGTCATATCCTAACTTATTTAAAACAGCTAATACATCAGGATATGCATCTTGATGGTCTGATCCAAATATATCAATTAATAAATCAAATTCTCTTAAATATTTGTTTTGATGATAAACGATATCGGGTAATCGATACGTAGGCTCACCTGTTGATTTAATTATGACTTTATCTTTTTCACGTCCCATAGATGAAGTCCTGACCCAAACAGCTCCATCTTTATCATAGGCTAAATCTTGTTTGCGAAGCCGATCAACTATTTCATTTATATCTCCAGATTCATATAAAAGATTTTCATTAAAAAAATTATCAAATTTTAGTCCGAGTTTGTTTAAAGTATTTTTAATATCTAAAAAGATCAATGATTCAGCTTCATCTTTAAATATATCTAAATTATCTTCATTCAATGTAGTATCGCTATATTTATCAAGAATATTTTTTGCAATATCATATATATACTCGCCTTCATATCCATTATCTGGAAATACAAAATCTTTATTTTGAATTTCAAGATAACGAGCTTTAACAGATTCTGCTAGTTTTCTCATTTGCCTGCCAGCATTATTAAAGTAATATTCTTTTTCAACTTTATATCCATTCCACTCTAGGATATTGCTTACAATATGGCCAAGAATTGCTCCCCTTCCATGTGCTACAGTTAAAGGTCCTGTAGGATTTGCACTAACAAATTCTATAAGAGCCTTTTTAGATTGAAATTTTTTTGATTTTCCAAAGTTCATATCTTCTTTTAAAATTTGGGGAAGCATATTAAAAAAATACTGTTTATTAATTATAATATTTATAAACCCGGGGCCAGCAATTTCAGCTTTATTAATTAAGTTATTTTTTTCATTAATAATTAATTCAATAATATTATTTGCTATTAATTTTGCACTCTGTCCTGTTTTTGCTGATATTTGTAATGCAACATTTGTTGTAAAATCACCATGTTGAGAATTTTTTGGGATTTGTATTGAAGGACTAATACTAGGATATCCTAATTTTATCAGAATATTAGAAATGATTTTATTTACTTTTAATTTCATTTTATAGATTTGACTGATGCATCGGCCCATAATCCTTCAAAATTATAAAAATCACGAGCTTTTTTGCTAAAGATATGAGCTACAATATTTACATAATCTAAGAGGACCCAATCTAAATAATTGTATCCTTCAATGTTTAAAGGTCTTATGCCATGATCTTTTAAAGTTTCTGAAATGTAGGAAGTGATTGCTTTGGTTTTAGGCTCTGAATCTGAAGAACAAATTATAAAAAAATCAGTTAAAGTCGTAATTTTTCTAACATCAATAATTTTAATATCGGAAGCTTTTTTATCTAACATAAGTTGAGAAATTTGATTGGCTATGTGTTTTGTAGATTTAACTTTGGACATATTTGAAGATTTAATATTCAAATACTAATTAATATGGTTGGTGATGTATAATTGCTTTTTTATATGATTCAAGAGTCATATAATCTTTACCAAGGATTAAAGTTAAATCATAAAATAATTCTTCATTTAGATCTATTTGGATAGACTCATCTTTTAACGACATGATTTTTGCAAGCTCTTTTGCACGATTTAAGGGACCTCTATGCTGAATTATAGCTGTCTTATCATAATTGAAATGATCTGCATTTTTAGAGTCTAAGACATCAAAACCTTGTGAACGTAAAAAGTCAGTATAAATTTTTGCTAACTTAGGAGCTCCGCATCCATTACGTATTTCAATCTCAATTTTATGACCAGTTTTTTTCTCATATTTCGTTTGTGTTATTAGCGTACTCAAATCAGGGTATTCTATATATTGCTGATTATTATAGTTTCTAACAACAAATGATAATGCAAAACCAGAGACGACTAATACCAAAATTGAAATCCATAAATTTGTTAAGAATTCATAAAAACTTTTAAATAGATTAGTTTTTCTTTTCTTTTTTCTCAATGGATACATTTAGAAGTTTGATATATTTAAAAGTGAGGGATTATTAATCCTTGAAATTTGGATATTAATTATTGATTTCTCATTTAATTGATATTGGAGGCCCATTTCTAAGTCAAACATGATATTGGATGGTTGATTAATCATCAAGTTGTTATTAATAATATTAAATCCCATATTTAAGCCTAATTTACTATTTATTTTATAAAATGATCTATTGGAGTAAGTATTGTAACTTATACTTTGTCCATTGAAATATGAGTTTGTAACTGAAAAGCTATGATTCATTATCAATGGAGTATTATTTAGCATTGGAGACTTAGAGACATTAGAGTGATTATTCGTATTTAATAAGTTGTTGTAACTATTAGCTGATACCTGGCTATTAAAGATGTTTATAATACAAAATACTTGTAAAAAAAATGAAGTGAATTTAATTTTTTTCATAATTTAAATTTAAAATGCTCAATTCTTCTATGTTATTTACCCCTTGAATTTCGCTATAATTTTTGGTTTTTTCAATAGCTACTTTGCCATTTTTATTAATTATATGCTGAAAAACATCAGGGAGATAATATTCATTTTGGGTATTTTTGTTTTTTACCAATGGTAATACATTAAATAAGAAATTTGATTTAAATGCATATATTCCACTATTTATTTCTTTTATTAATCTTTGTTTATCACTTGCGTCAACTTCTTCTACTATTTCTTTTAGGAGGCTGTTATTGTTTCTGATTATTCGGCCATAACCTGTTGGTGATGATATTTCAGTTGTTAATATTGATGCATCAACATTGTTTTTTTCATGGTTTAAAAGAAGTTTTTTGAGAGTTTCGCATGATATCAATGGGACATCTCCAGATAAGATTAATACATTTCCCTTAAAGTCTTTTAGTAAATCGTGACATTGTAATACGGCGTGACCAGTCCCTTTTTGCTCTAATTGATATGCAAATTCAATTTTTTCATTAATTAGAGATTTTTTTATTTTTTCAGCTTGATAACCAATGACTGTTATGATTTTCTGAGCACCTAGTCTTTTTGCTTTATTAACTACGTGCATAATCATAGGTTGCCCTCCAATATTATGAAGTACTTTAGGTAAGTTAGATTTCATTCTAGTGCCTTTACCTGCTGCTAAAATGATGACAACAAATTGATTTTTTAACTTTATGAACATATTTTTGAAATAATACCTCCGCCTAGGACAGTATTATTATCGTAAAAAACTATAGATTGACCTGGTGTTATTGCTAGCTGAGGCTTTTCAAATTTTACATCTATTGCATTATGTTTATTGATACTGACCAATGCATCAACTTCTTTGCTATTATATCGAATTTGAGCAGATACTTTTAAGGGGAATTTTATATTCTCTTTAAGCCAGTTTACTTGAGAAATTGAGCAGCTGTTTTTTAAGAGTTCAGTTTTTTCACCAATAACAATTGTATTTGTTTTTGCATCAATTTTATTGACATAATTAGGTTGAGGCATAGATAAACCTAGACCTTTTCTTTGGCCAATAGTGTAATTATGGTAACCTGTATGTTGTCCTAATATTTCACCTTTAGAGTTTTTTATTTCACCCTGATTAATTTTGCTAACTTTATCATTTGAAAAGTCGTTTAAAAATCGTGAATAATTATTATCAGCAACAAAACATATATCCATACTTTCAGGAACATGTGCTGTTTCTAATCTGTTTTGTATCGCAATTTTTCGAACTTCATTTTTTGTCATATCACCAAGGGGAAAAATAGTTTTATTAAGAGTGCCTCTTGGTATTCCCCAGAGTACATAAGCTTGATCTTTCCTTGAATCAGATCCTTTAGCTAAAGAATAGTTATTATTTTTTTTTATAATTTTAGCATAATGTCCCGTTGCAATTTTAGATGCTCCAAGTTCTTCTGCTTGTTGTAAAAAAGCATCCCATTTTACAAATGAATTGCAACGAACGCATGGGTTTGGAGTTCTTCCAGACAGATATTCATCTGAAAAGTTTTTTACAACTTTTTCTAAAAAAACTTTAGTGAAATCAATTGTATAATGTGGTACTGAAAATTTATCACATACTAGCTTTGCATTATTAATTGCGCCTACTGAACAACAATTGCTATCAGGTAAACTTTTACCACCAACATCTTTATAATCCCATAATTTCATTGTAACGCCGATAGGGTCATATCCCATTTCCAGAATTTTAATTAAAGCTACAGAACTATCAACACCACCAGACATTGCTACAAGGACTTTATTCTGCATAGATTTGTGTGTTATGCTGTTTTTTTGATATTATATTGATAAGATTTTTTGATAAAACATCAATCTGATTCAATGTATGTGTTTTGCCAATAGAAATTCTAACCGAAGATTTAGCTTCTTCTTCTGATAGGCCGAGATTTAACAAAACTTTTGATGCTGAAACTGAACCAGATCCGCATGCAGAACCATAAGAGATACTAATGCCAGCAATATCAAGCAGAAGCAGGAGATTTTGTCCTTCAATACCAGGGAATGTTAAATTTAAAAGTCCAGGTATGCGATTTAGACCATTAATAGAAAAAATAATATTAGCAGAACTTAAATTGTCAAGTAATTTTTTTTCAAGTTTCTTAATTAATAAAATGTTTTTTTCAATGTTTGAAGATGTAATTTCAGAAGCTAGGCCTAACCCTCCAATTGCAGGTGTGTTTTCAGTGCCAGCCCTTAATTTTTTTTCTTGTGATCCACCATGAACTAAGGGATGCATAACGTTTCCTTCCCTAATAAATAATACTCCAATTCCCTTCGGTCCATATAATTTATGTGCAGATATAGAAAGAAAGTCAATCGGTGTTTCATCTAAATCTATATTTATTTTACCAAAGGCCTGAACTGCATCTGTATGAAATAGAATATTGTTTTGTTTGCAAAGCCTAGCGATCTCTTTTATGGAATTAATTGTCCCAAGCTCATTATTGACAAACATTACTGAAATTAGTTTAGTATTTTTTAAAATATTATTCTCAATGTCTGATTTATCAATTAATCCATCTTTATTTGGGTTAATTACTGTAACTTGAACTCCATTATTCTCAAGATATGGAATAACATTTTTTATTGATGGGTGCTCATATGAAGTTGTGATAAAATGATCCCCTCCATTTAGGATGCTCTTCAATACCATGTTATTTGATTCAGATCCTCCAGTGGTAAAAATAATTTCCTCTGATTTACATGACAAGGCCTTAGAGACTTGTAATCGAGATTTTTCTATAATTGCTTTAGCTTGTTGTCCTTCCATATGAATACTAGATGCATTCCCAAAGATAGTTTTTTGTATTTCTATCATAAAGTCATTAACTTGAGGGTCTAGAGGAGTCGTTGCTGCAATATCACAATATATTCTTTTCATAAGTCCTATTTAATTAATAATTAGATTGGTAATTTAATGATTAAACCATCTCTAGCCGCAATTGTATTTTTTTTAATTTTTTGAGCATCTTTCTGTATTTGATCGATTTCGTCATCACTATTGTTGGGACTATGGTGATATAGTATTAACTGATTAACATTTGCTCTTTCAGCCACCTCAATACATTGTTCCCAGCTACTGTGCCCCCAACCTTTATGATAGGGAAGCTGTTCATTTGTAAACTGTGCATCTTTAATTAATATATCTGCATTATTTGCAAAATTAATTACATTTTTATTTAATTGTTTTTCTGGATGCTCAATATCAGTACAATAAACAATTGATTTTTCTCCAATATCGAGTCGATATCCATTGGCTCCATTCGGATGGCCATGAGGCGATGCAGTAATTTTGATAGAATCAGAGATTCTAAGACCATTTTCGGGGAAGGTGCGCAAATTTACTTTTGCTTGATACATAGGAATTTCAACAGGCCAAAACGTAAAATGATGTAAATGATTGAAAACCTCATTGATGCTTAATTTGTCTTCTTTACCATAGATATCACAATTGAACCATTTTAAAAAAAATGGAGAAAACCCTAGATAGCCAATCATGTGATCCCAATGAAAGTGACTAATGAAAATATGGGCTTTTTTAGGCGGATTGTCTTCTTTTAAAAGAGCATTGCCTAGCGGAACTAGACCAGTGCCCATATCAAATATGATTAACTGGTTATCTGATGTACGAATCTCTACGCAAGAGGTATGCCCTCCATATTTAATTTTATCCCTATCAGGAGATGGAAAGGATCCTCTCGTACCCCAAAATTTAATTTGATGTTCTTTCATAAAAATATAATTATAATGATATATAATTTACTTTTTCTAAATTATTACTCCAAAAGAATTAGATAATTAGTATTAGATAAATTATTGAATGTTATAAATAAAGGGTTGACGTATAGTGGATATACAAAAAAATCGAATTATTTGGAGTGAGAAATTATATGTTGTATTGGCTGGAATATTTATTGCATCCCTAGTAGCATCTAATTTGATATTTCAAAAATTTTTTATATGGCAACCTTTTTATTTTTTAAATAGTTATAATTCTATTTCATGGCTAAATTCACTAAGTACATTTTCTTTTGAAATTTCAGTAGGTATTTTACCCTACCCGATTACTTTTCTTGTGACTGATATTATATCAGAAATTTATGGTAGGAAGAAGGCTAATCAAGTTGTGATAGCTGGATTTTTATCTAGTGTATTTATATTAGGAGTTGTTACTCTTGCTAACTTCGTTCCAGCAACCGATTGGTCCCCAATTGATAATCAGACTTTTAGCAAGGTGTTTGGCTTGTTTGGGCCCGCTGTTTTTGCTTCAATGACCGCTTATCTTTCAGCGCAATTAATTGATGTGAGGATATTTCATTTTTGGAAAAAACTTACTAATAATAGGCATTTATGGTTGCGTAATAATGGTTCTACCATATTTTCACAACTTGTAGATACTTTTGCTGTATTATTTTTACTTTGTAGTTTAGGCACAATTGCGTGGGATAAATTTTCAATATTATTTTTTAATGGATTTTTATTTAAAGTGTTAGTCGCATTTATAGATACACCATTATTCTATATTTTTTCTTATTATATTAGAAAAGTTTTTGGTTTAAAACTTGGAGAAGAGCTCATTTAAACAAACCATATATAACAGATGTAACAGTATGTAAAGGAGGAGAAAATTACTTTTTTATTTAATTGATTATAATTACATTTACAATAGAAAAGTTGAATAAAACTTATTGGTTTTCCTGTATGTCAGTAAAAAAATTTGGTATCAACCAATAA
>MDTE01142683.1_pt1 | contig 17318 bp, 17 predicted proteins | sample 811231 | NCBI WGS metagenome assembly MDTE01 (sample SAMN05326651, study PRJNA326480) | marine metagenome | isolation source: seawater | place: Indian Ocean: Red Sea | collected 2010
AAAGGAGCATCAGCTTCAAGCTGTCCTCTACTTGCTGCGGTAAACGTTCCTGGCATTTGCGCCTCCTCATACGGACACAAGTCCTCATGATGATCCGTGAAACGGATACTGGCATATTAAGCCTCAAAATATAATTTTTCAAACATAATAATGAGTTATTTCGATAAATATCGACTTTTTGACGCTTTTGAATCAAACATCTATCTTTAAGGAGTAACAACTCTAAGGATTATTTCTAAATAATACGAAATGGATGAATTTATGCTAAAGAACAATGCCGGTTATGTGTCTTCAACTAGAAGTGCCGTCCTCACTCAGGGTGGTTTGGTTTGTTCAGCATCTCCTTTAGCAGGTTCAATTGGTGCAAATGTTCTCAAGTCTGGTGGGAATGCATTTGATGCAGCCATAGCAGTGGCAGCTGCAGAAGCTGTTGTATTACCTCCAATGTGTGGTATTGGCGGTGAGGTTTTTGCCCTTCTCTATGAATCTTCAAGTGGGAAGGTCTACGACATCACTGGTAGTGGTCGCGCACCAAAAAATGCGACAGCAGAGTATTTCACTTCGAAAGGGTATACAAAAATGCCCCCAGAAGGGCCGCTTACGCCAACGGTGCCCGGGGAATTACATGCTTGGCAAACTATATTAGAGCAATTCGGAACTCAAGACTTAGCCAATTTAATTGCGCCTGCAATAAGGCTAGCTGACGAAGGTTTTCCATTGCCCGGTAGAATTGGTACTTACTTCGAAGCATATAAAGACAAAATATCGAATTACCCCTCTACAAAGAAAATCTACTTAAATGGAGATTTTCCTTTTGTGCCAGGTGACCTTCTAGTGCAAAAAGACTTAGCCGAAACATTAAGAAGAATCTCAAGTAAGGGAATTGGTGAATTTTATCAGGGCGCATTAGCTCAAGAAATAGCCGATGCGATTATCAGCGCAGGCGGGTTGATGACATCTGAGGATTTAGCTGGCCAAAAAACGGTTGTCACTGAAGCTCAAGCATCTACAAATTATAGAGGCAATACAGTCTTCGCCAGCGCCCCGCCTTCACAAGGCTACATGCTTTTAGAAGTACTTAATATTTTGGAGAATTACGACTTGCGCTCGATGGGCTGGGGTTCTGCCGAATCTATCCATTTGATGGTAGAAGCGCTGAAGTTAGGGTTTATAGACCGCCTAAACTACCTCGGTGACCCTGATTTTATTGATGTACCTTTAAATACAATTATTAGCAAAGAATATGCAAAAATCCGTTCTGAAAGTATTGATCAAAAATTCTCGTCAAATGATCCAAGCGCAGGAACTCCTGATCAACTTCAGTCTGGGACTTCTCAAAGTACTTCGTACTTCAACGTAATTGATTCACAGGGTAACTGTGTATCATTTATCCACAGCCTATCTCAATATTTTGGTTCAGGATTTGTCGCTGGAAACACAGGAGTCTTATTGAACGATAGGGCTGGTAGGGGATTCTATTTAGTCGAAAATCACCCTAATGTGATTGCTCCTCTTAAACGAAGCATGAATACAATTCAAGCTTATATGGTTATTAAGGATGGACGCCCAATCTTGGTAGGAGGTACCCCGGGAGGAGACCGTCAACCATCTTGGAATATCCAGATGATTACGGCCCTACTGGATTATGGAGTGAACGTACAGGCTGCAGCCGATACTCCTAGATGGCATCATTTCCCAGGAAGTGATCCGGCTACATCCGATTTGCCGTTTGAATTGCGCTTCGAAGAAGGGTTTGATGATGAAACCTTAAAGTCGCTCTCAAATAAAGGCCATGATGTGAAACCGGTACCCGAGGGCCAAACACCAGGCGCTGTGCAGCTAATTCAAATAAATCCTTTAAGTAGCACGAGAATTGGAGGCACTGATCGTCGAAGCGACGGATATCCAATGCCTGAGTAAAAGAAGAAATTAACGCAGTGATTCGATTTGCAATTTAGTCATGGGTTCAATGTCCATAGATGCCAATCTACCTAGTCTAATTTGGCCAATCCTGACTCTTTGTAAGTCCTTAACATGGATTCCTAGGCCCTTAATCAATAGCCTGATTTCGCGTTTTTTCCCTTCATTGAGAACAATAGAATATTGATTATTAGATCTATTTATTGTCTTAACAGCCAAAACTCTAGCGAACCCTGATTCTATCTCGTATCCCCTAGTTAATTTCTGAATATCTGATTCAAGAAGTGGTTTATCTAGAAACACTAGATATTCCTTTTCGATTTTAAATTTAGGATGAGTAATGCGATATACCAAATCACCATCATTGGTCAGAATCATTAAACCTGAGCTTAAATAATCCAATCGTCCCGCTGGAACTAATCCTGGCACCTTATATTTTTCTGGCACTAAATCTAAAACAGTAGGCCTATTCCTATCATCACTAACAGAAGATAAATATCCTTTTGGTTTATTGAGAATTAAGTGGACTTTCTTGGTTTGTCCAATACTAATTTGTTGACCGCTCACTTCCAGTAAATCATGGTTTGAAATTAAATGCTTTAGGCTAGTAATTAACTGTCCGTTAGCTTTGACTTCACCTTTCATAATTAAAGAAGCGCAAACTCTCCTTGAACCTATTCCAGATGAAACTAAGTATTTCAAAACTGAGATTTCTTGTTCCAACTTAAAACCCCTTGAAGCCTTAAATAAGCCAATGAGTTAGAATACTGTTACCGTGGCCATTTGGCCAATCATCAGCTAAGGCGCTAAACATGAGTAAATTATTAGACAGCTTTGATCAAATCTCACAAAACTCTCCACAACCAATAGGATTTGGAAGAAAGGCAGAGTCTATTAAAAAATCGCCATTGCTCTTAATCGCAAATGTCGCCACTGACTCAGATGCGCTACTTGTTAGCAAATCACCAATTGACGCTGCAATATTGGTTGATGTTACAACGAAATCCCAAGTTGCAAAATTATCAAAAAAGCTTGAAGGAACTTTATGGGGTGTTATGCCAAAAGTTCCCAAGGGTGAGAATTTCAAAGGTTCAGATTTTCAAGTTTTTAATTCTGCACTTACTCCGGTGAGCGTATTAAAAGTTGAAGATCAATCATCAATTCTAAAAATTGATCCTGAAATGGAAGATAGTACCCTAAGAATTATTGAAGATATTCCTATTGATTGCTTCATGATCTCACTATGCGAAAATGAAGATTTAAGGCTAACTGACTTAATCCAGATATCACGCGTAAGAAGTGTAACTGGCAAATGGTTGCTTGTGCATTTAAAAAGATTCCCCGGAAAAACAGAGCTTGAAATGCTGAGGGATTTGGGAGTAAACGCAATAGTAATAGATTTAGATAATTTAGATTTAAAACAACTTAAATCAAACTATGATCTTATGCTTAGCCTAGCTGAGAGCACATCCTTGAAGCGCAATGATAAACGAAATGCCAAAATCCCTGCTTTTGGCATTCCTGGTGGAGTTGCTGCTAGCTCCGAGCCTCTAACAACGCCTGAGGAACTAGACGATGAAGATGATGGGTATTACTAAGGTATGCAGGAATAAAGCGTGCTTTTAGCTGGATTTGACATTTTATTAACGCAGCCCGGTTATTTTTTGCTTTGGCTAATACCAATAATAGCTGCCCTTGTAATTAGCATTTCTGTGCATGAATTCAGTCATGCTTATGCAGCATTTTGGCTAGGAGACCAAACTGCGAAAAATCATGGGCGGCTAACGCTGAATCCTTTGAGACATCTAGAACCCGTGGGTAGCATCCTGATTTTACTCATAGGCTTTGGGTGGGGAAGACCTGTTCCAGTAAATCCAAGTCTCGTAAAAAGTGGACGCAGAGGATTGGCTTTAATAGCAGCAGCGGGGCCTGCTTCAAATATTTTCTTTGCTCTTTTTATAGCAATTTTTTTTCAACTAGGTTTCTTGGATGTACAAACCTATCATTTTTCAAGTTGGACTCAATTTTTGGCGCTTGGTTATGTTGCTATTTTTTTTCAACACTTACTAACGTTAAATTTGATTTTAGCTGTATTTAATTTGTTACCAATGGCCCCTCTTGATGGTTCTGGGGTTTTAAGGGGAATTGTACCCGAGGGTTGGCTTCCCTTTATAAGTCGCATAGAGACTTATGGTCCAGTATTGCTCTTTGGGGTTTTTATGCTCCAATTTTTTATAGGCGCTAGGATCTTGGGGTATCTCTTTGATCCAGTGTTAAACTTGGCGAACAAGTTGGTCGGATAGGGTATAGAGGCAAGTCTTGCATCGAATAATCAGTAGCCCAAATAGACTTTCAGGAGAATTGACACCCCCAGGTGATCGGTCGATTTCAGTAAGAGCTGTTATATTGAATTCCATCTCTTCTGGTGATGCAGAAATTAGAAATTTCGGATCAGGGGCAGATTGTTATGCAGCTATCAGGGTCCTAAAAGACCTTGGGGCAAAAATTTCCAAAATCAATGACAGCGATTTTCTGATCCAAGGTGATTCTTTTACAGAACCTCATAAAGTTTTAAATGCTGGCAATAGTGGAACAGTAATGCGCTTGATGGCTGGTCTGCTTTCTGCTCAACCATTCTCCACTGTAATCACTGGTGACCGTTCATTAAGGTCACGGCCAATGGAAAGAGTGATTACACCATTGAGGCTGATGGGTGCTGAAATATCTGGCAGAGAAAACAATACTCTAGCACCACTATCTATCCAAGGCAGGCAGTTAAAAGGCATCGAATATGCCATGAATGTCGCAAGTGCCCAAGTAAAAAGTGCCATCTTAATTGCGGCTTTGTATGGAGATAGCAAAACTGTTATCAACCAACCTGATTTATCTCGAGATCACACAGAAAGAATGCTCAAAGATATGGGAGCAAAAGTCGAGATTGATGGTCTTAAAATATCTATTTCACCTGGGAAATTAACTTCACAAGACGTGACTGTACCTGCAGATATTAGCTCTGCTGCATTCTGGCTCGTAGGTGCAGCATGCCATCCAGATGCCGAAATAAGGGTCAATAACGTAGGTGTGAACCCAGGACGTACAGGCATTCTGGATGTCCTTAAGTCTATGGGTGCGAATATTGAGGTTCTGAACCACCGTGAACAAAGTGGAGAACCAGTCGCTGATTTGATAGCGCGTTCTAGTGATTTAATCGGCACTGAAATTTCTGGGTCGATGATACCCAGAGTACAAGATGAGATCCCAATCCTAGCTTTAGCTGCATGCTTTGCGAAAGGTACGACTGAAATTAAAAACGCTGAAGAACTCAGAGTAAAAGAAACTGACAGGATTCATACCATAGTAACTGAGTTGAAGCGTCTGGGGGCAAAAATCCAGGAAACGGCAGATGGAATGCTGATAACTCAATCTGCTCCATTAACCGGCAATAATTGTATAAGTTATGGTGACCACAGAATAGCTATGATGTTAGGTATAGCAGGATTATTGAGCAAAGGAGAAACTCAGATCAAAGGATCAGAACATGCTTCCGTTACCTACCCATCTTTTTGGAATCATATTTCTAACCTTATAGACGGAAAAGTATAAGCAAATGAATCCTCTGCTAATTGTTATTTCAGGTCCTTCTGGTGTCGGCAAAGATGCGGTTTTAGATGCAATGAAAAAGCACCAGGGGTCAAAATTTCATTTCAGCGTCACTGCTACAACACGAAAACAACGTCCATCTGAATTAGATGGTGTCGATTATCACTTTCTCACAAAAAAACAATTTGACAACCTAAGTGCCTCTTCTGGCTTTCTTGAGTCTGCAAATGTCTATGGGAAATGGTATGGAGTCCCCATAGGTCCGTTACGCACTGCACTAAAAAATCAAAAAGACGTTATCGTAAAAATTGATGTTCAAGGAGCTAGAACTATTAAGCACTTGATCCCAGATGTTATTTTGATTTTCCTGAATGCCCCTTCAAGTCAAGAGCTTGAACGAAGGCTGAAAGAAAGAAAAACAGAAACATTGCTAGATATCGAACGCCGGTTATCAACTGCTATTCAGGAAATGGAGGAGTCAGAGTGGTTTGATCACGTGATTATCAACCAAACAGATGACATCGAAAAGACAGTCGATCAAATTTTGAAAATAATTGAAGCTGAAAGATGTAAAGTACCGCCCAGAAGCGTATCACTCTAACTAGGCTAATTTCTTCCACATTCGATGAGACCTAGCGATATATCCTGATTTGTGGTAAAGGATTTCTGCACCTGAATTCCCTTCAACCACAGTCAGGTCAATAGATTCTGCTCCTGATTGCTTTGCCCAATTTTCCGCATGGGAGATTAGCACTGTTGCAATACCTTCCCTTCTTGCTTGGGTACTGACGACCAAATCAACCAACTCTGCGAATTTTCGTTCAACGAAACCCTCAAATGCTGTTGGGGTTTTTTGCAACACAGTGACAGATAAGCCAACTATTCCTCTCTCGTCCTCTGCAACAAAGACCTCTGTCAAGTGATCTCCAATTTGTTTGCCTAGCTCATCCCTGCTTCTAGTGAATTCAGATGGGTGTTTGAAAAATGATGGCAATAATTCATAAGCTATTAAGTCTGCTTCCCTGTAGAGTAATTCAATAGCTTCAAAGTCTTTTTGTGTGGCTTTTCTAATATTCAATTTCCTTCATTCTCCTTTACGGTACAAATTGTAACTCTCAACTTATACTTCTGGAATGAGAATTCTGATTTCTCCTCAAGGATTCAAAGGCACTCTAACTGGCCAAAGTGCAGCTAATGCAATAGCCGAAGGTGCTAGGAGGGTTTTTCCTGATTCTTATCTCGATTTAGTCCCAATTGCCGACGGAGGACATGGGTCTTTAGAAGTGTTAGCGCACCCATTAGGCGCATCGATTAGAAAATCAAAAGTCATTGGTCCTTACGGCAAATTAGTATTTGCAAACTGGGGCGTTTCTCAAGACAAGAAAACTGCAGTATTGGAAATGGCTGAAGCATCTGGTTTAGTTCATGCAAAAAAAAAGCACCTTGATCCTTGGACTGCCACAACTTTTGGAACGGGGCAACTTATCCGAAAAGCTTTGGATCTTGGCTGCAATAAAATATTAATTGGCCTAGGCGGAAGCGCAACAATGGATGCTGGTGCTGGGGCTCTCCAAGCTCTAAAAGCTATGCTGACAGGCAAAGAAGGTAACCAGATCTCGTATGGGCCCAGAGGTTTGCTTGACTTAGAGCATATTGATATAAGCCAGTTACCTGAAAGTGTTCTTCAAGCTAAAATTCTTCTAATCACTGATGTTAACAACCCTTTATGCGGAAAAAATGGTTCTTCAGCAATTTATGGTCCCCAAAAAGGTGCTCTAGAAAAGGACATACCTTTATTCGATAAGGCACTAAATAATTTTGCTCAAGTATTGGACAAAGATCTCGGAATTCAAGTCAATGGAATACCAGGTATGGGAGCAGCGGGTGGTCTTGCAGCTGGGATGTCGGTCATAGGTGCAAAAATTACATGGGGAGCAAAGATGATTTGCGATCTGTTAAAGATTGATGATCATATTAGAAAAGCAGACTTAGTTATAACTGGAGAAGGTAGAATTGATAAACAAACACTTTTTAATAAAGCTCCTCTAGAAATTGCTGCAAGGTCTGTAGCACTCAAAACTCCTTGTCTAGGAATTGGCGGGAGTATTGAAAATGGTATCGAAGAATTTAATCAATATGGATTTTTCGAATTAGAGCCTACTATTAAGAACACGGATCCCGTTCCAAATTTTGAAGACTCTTATCAAAAGTTAGTGGATGCTTCAGAGCGAATTTGTTACAAAGCGCTCAATGGTGGGTATCTAATAATTAAGTGATCAATATAGTACGTGCCTCGCCCTAGCAAGAGTATATTCGTGCCGTACTTTCGTAATCACCCTTAATTCATTGAGGCTATTTATAATTGCGTCGGTTATTTGACTGTCTAGGTTAGTTGATGCTTCTGAAATGGCTAAAAGAGTTAGTGATTCTATTTGTGCAATGTTTTCTGAAGCCTTTTCCAAGAAAAATTCAAGCTCAACTATATTAGTGAGTCTGTTATTAGCGGCAATTGAATGTTCATATAGCCAAATTGGTAGATTCAACAAAATAGTTTGATCAAAATCTTCGTATATCACAGCAATATGCGATCTAAAATCATCGACAACTTTAGCCGCAATATCCCTCTGGCAAACAGTTAAATCTAAGTGTACCTGAGAAGATAAATCTTTCATAAAAGGCCAGACTTTAGCCTGAAGCAAGCAAATTCTTGAAACATCAGCGAAGTCCTGATCATAAGTTAAAACAACTAGAGCAAAATCTTCGGCATACTGACTTTTTAGCACAACATCTATCACATCATTGGCTGCAAAATCTTTCGATGCAAGCCACAGATACTCATTATCATTTCTAAGGTTTTTGTCTGGATTAATTGCTGCCTCTTTATAAGAGTATCCGCCATCAAGTGAATAGGATATTGAAATTCTTGAGTTACTATTCAGTGATTTTTCTGACGAAATGTTGATGGGCAAATCTGTGCCGAAATAACCTGATTGTGGGGAATTAATGATTATTTTTGGCGGAGCTTTGGTGACTTCAACATTAAGTATTACTATGGATGAAATAACTGTACCTTGCCGCACAATGGACTCGAAGCCATACACCCCAGCTTCCACAGGTGTGAATTGGGGTTCTTTTGTTTTGGGATTATTTAGCAAAACCTCGGGGCCGTAGATCTGCCTCCAGTCATACTCTGCATCGAGATAATTAACTATCTCTGGTAGTCCTAACTGAACATTCTCTCCTACAACCGACTGTTTCAGAAACTTTTCATGAGGTGTGGGAGTTGGGTATCCAATTGGAGTTTGAATAGTTCTTTTTGAATCTTGGCATCCAGTAAATATAGCTAATGCAGCAGCCATCAAAAGTATTAACTTAAGCATTCCTATCCAACTAAAACCATATGAACGATGCCGGGGCCATGTACCCCTATAGTCAGAGTTTGTTCAATATCAGCCGTTCTACTAGGGCCAGAAACAAAATTTGTATAATTTGGATATCTGCCTCTAGTTTTCTGGAACTGCAACCTCACCATGGCAAAGTAATCATCTAGGTTTTCTAAGACTTGGTCTGCTTGAACAATAGCCACAAAAACAGGTGGAGCCAAAGACGTTAGCCTCGCTACACCTTTTCTAGGTATAAGTACACAACTTGCTGTCTCTGCGATAGCAAATGAAACACCAGAAATGCCCAGATCAGCCTTGAAGGCAACTTCTTTCAAGTCAGACTTGGATCTGTAGCGCCCTGAAGCTAAAACTACAGGTGTGACTTTCTTACTCCTTAGTGCACCGTCGACATTCACAGATTTAAGGATAGTCTCAGTAGTTCTCACAGCTAATTTTGCTTTTACTGACGCGGCGATTTCACCAATTTTCTCAGCCGCACTTTCGTGATCACTGACGCGATGCACATTCCATCCCGCAAAAGAAGCATTTTCAATAAGTTGGTCGAGAATTTTAGACTTGCGAGCCAAATTTTTTGCAGTAATTGTTCTGACTTTTTCTTGCTGGCGAGTGTAGTTTGATTTCAAAGGCGGATAGTCAGGAGCGTACAAAAGAGGGGTTTTTCTCCCTATAGCTTCACGAACTAACTGCAAGAAATCAGATTTGTCAGTTTTTGTATCTTTCTCAACCATCAGTTTCCTCTGAAAACTTCTCTTGCCATAATTGAGCGAAAGATTTAGGTGCTAATGCTGGAAAGTCACGTGACTTAGTCCAACCAGAAATAAGAGGCAAAGGGAGATTCCGAATAATTCCTTTTTTCGTAACCACCACTTGTAAAAACCTAGCTAGATTTGTTGCTCTCTCAATAGAACTCCTAGTACTAACTGTTTTTCTCCACTGCCCAATCATTAGTCGCTCAATCCATGAAACAGATCTTTGAGAAGAATCTCCCTCAACAGCCATATGCCTTAATTTAAGTAACAATTTGGGTATATCGATTTTTACAGGACAAACATCTCGACAAGCTCCGCATAGGGTAGAGGCGTACGGTAAATCTTTGGATTGCTTTATGTTTGTTAGAACAGGAGTAATAACTGCTCCGATTGGACCTGGGTATACCCAACCGTAAGAATGGCCACCAACTTTTCTATATATAGGGCAAGTATTAAGGCAAGCGCCGCATCGGATACATTTCAAAGCTTCCCTAAATTCTGGATCTCTCATGAGGTTTAAGCGACCGTTATCCACCATGATTAAATGGAATTCTTCAGGCCCATCTTCGTCTGTCGAAAACTTTGGGCCACTCACAAATGTGTTGTAACTTGTAATTCTTTGTCCAGTTGCTGATCGAGGCAAGAGCCTAAGAAATAAACCAACGTCTTCGATAGCTGGCAATACTTTCTCAATCCCGCTAACGGCTATATGAATTTTTGGGGTCGATGTTGTCATTCGACCATTACCTTCATTTGTAACAAGCACTACAGTACCTGTTTCTGCGACAACGAAATTGGCCCCGGAAACTCCGATATCTGCAGTGGAAAATTTCTCTCTCAGTGCATCTCGAGCAATAATGCAGAGTTGCTTAATGTCTTGAGTAGGAGCAGTCCTAAGCCAATCCTGAAATAACTCTGAAACTTCTTGTTTGGTTTTGTGCATTGCGGGGGCGATAATGTGAAAAGGCGGTTCATCAGCGAGCTGAATAATATATTCACCCAAGTCTGTTTCTACGGGCTCAATACCAGCTTTTTCAAGAGCTTTATTTAACCCCATTTCTTCTGAAACCATTGATTTACTCTTAATCACTCTTTTAGCTTCAGCTTTTTTAGCTATGTCTAAGACAATCCTATTGGCTTCTTGAGTATCTTTTGCGAAGTGAACATGCCCGCCATTCTTTTGAATTGTTCTGTCAATCAGATCCAAGTAATAATCCAAATTTTCCAAAGCATGCTTTTTAATTGCGCTTGCTCTCTCTCTCATTTGATCCCATGATTCATCTCCAAATTCTTCAATAGCACCTGCACGGGCTTCAATGAAATGTCCCATTACGTGTTCAAGGGTGTTCTGTAGCTTTGGGTCACTTACAGCTTGAGATGATGCTTTTTTAAATTTTGCTGTTTTAACTTCGGCCACATTAGCTCCTATCGGCATCGGGTGATAGTAATTGTGCGATATGCATAGCTTCTTGTTTCATACCTTGGCGACTCATAGCCCCTCGAATATGCATCAAACAACCACAATCATTTGCAACTAAAATATCAGCTCCAGAAGATTCAATATTACGTAATTTTTCTTCTAGAATGGCTTTTGAAATTTCGGGGTACTTTACGGAGAATAAACCACCAAAGCCACAACATCGATCACTATCTTGCATCTCGGAGAGCTCTAAACCTTCAACCGACTTCATTAACTCCCTTGGTTCGTCTGAGATCCCGAGTTCACGAAGCAAATGGCAAGCGTCGTGATATGTCACTTTCGCATGGTAAGACGCATCAATATTTTGATGCCCTGCAACATTGACTAAAAACTCTGACAGTTCATGGGTACGCTCACTCAGCTTTTGAGCACGTTCAAGCAAGACGGGATCATCTTGAAACAATTCAAGATAATAGACCTTTATCATACTGGCGCATGACCCAGAAGGAACAACGACGTAGCTTTCTCCTTCAAAAATATCTAGAAAACGTTCTGCAATTTTTTTAGCCTCTGACTGAAAACCTCCGTTAAAGGCAATTTGTCCACAGCAAGTTTGATCAGAAGGAAAGTCAACATCGACACCGGCTTTTCTAAGTGAATTAACAGTGGCAATTCCAACTTCCGGAAAAAATTGATCGACAAGGCATGTAACACACAAAGAAGCCTTGATCGACTGAGCTTGTCGATTAGAACGGTACCGGCGTCTGGGCATGTGATTACAGTAGCAGAGAGTAATGCAACCAACAAGTTGAATTAGTTCAAGTATTAGCTATTTAATGATGAATTTGGCAGAACAAGGTTTGCGCATCGTTCGCACGTAGATTCTGGAATTAGTCCCCACTTCATTAGGTACCCAAAAACAAAACACCCAGCACAAAATCCTAAAATAGATTCAAGTGCTGCAAAAATAACGATAATTGAAATCAATATGTAAGCAGCACCTGTTAAATTAAGGAGATACATTAGAGCCAGTGCAGCTAAAGTAATAAACATTCCAATGGTTTGTGCAAATTGCTTTGGCGGACCTGGCACTGGCTTGTCTTTTTTAATCAATCGAGGTACTAGAACTTTTGTGGTCAAGCTACCCACAATGCTTAATTTCGGTCCGGTTAAAACCCGGGCTGTGAATTCATAGAAAAGGAACCACAGTAGTAGAGGCAAATCGAAGCTAACTGATAAACCTGCAATCAGCATAGTGATTCCAGCTACAGTCCTAGCAGAATATTCATTTACAGGATGAGGAAATGAAAAGAAAGATTCATTCTCTTCAGGAGTTATAATTTTACTATTGTTATTTTGAGTCATGAGGTTTACAACCTTAAATAATAAACAGGTAAACTAGATGCTTGCATGCAATACATTAGGTGTCAACGGAACTTTTGGTTATTGGTAAATGTACAGGTTTGCGCTAGTCTAATGTGAAGGAGAAATTAATTGAGTAAAGAACCTATTCTCGGCGTACTTGATCAATCGCCAATTCCTCGTGGCACTACGGCAGCAGAATCACTGCAAGCTACGGTTGAATTAGCGCAGATAACTGAAAAACTTGGATATCATCGCTTTTGGGTAGCTGAGCATCACAACTCAGGGTCATTTTCAGGACCAAGTCCTGAAACCATGATCGGCCAAATAGCGGCCAGAACCAACTCAATTAAAGTCGGCAGCGGTGGCGTAATGCTCACTCACTATTCATCGTTCAAAGTTGCCGAACAATTTAGCGTGCTGAATGCATTTTATCCCGGCAGAATCGAGCTCGGTATCGGGAGAGCGCCGGGTAGTGACCAAATAACAATGGCAGCCCTTGCCTATCCAAAAAACCCTGCAGATGTTAACCATTTCCCTCAGCAAGTGGTAGATGTATTGGGTTACTTAAACAACACAATGGTATCTGAGCATCCCTTTGCACAATTACGACCACTTCCCGGACCCGCTCCTGAAGAGACCCCTGAAGTTTGGTTATTGGGTTCAAGTGATTATAGCGCTCAATTAGCTGCCGAATTAGGTGTTGCTTTTGCATTTGCTGATTTCTTTGGAGACATTCGCAGCAGAGGCCCAGTAGTAGCTGAGTTATACAGGAACAATTTTAAGCCTTCCGCATATCTAGATAAACCTAGGGTCAATGTCACTGTTCAAGCGATATGTGCAGAAACTGAAGAGAAAGCTGAGTATCTCGGAGCTAGTAGAAATCTAAACAAAGCAGGGTGGACATTAAATATAAAGCCAGGGTTGATTCCTCCTGACGAAGCTTTGGAAATTGAGCTAACTGACCAAGCGAGAGAGTGGATGGGTAAATTTAAAAGTGGTTATATCGATGGGAATCCTAGCCAAGTTAAAGCGGGGATTTTAGAGGTTGCAGATTTGTATCAGGCTGATGAAGTTGGCATAGTTACGATTACTTATGACTACGCAGATCGCGCTAGATCCTATGAGCTTATTTCTCAAGCGTTCGGTTTGTCTTCTGATTCGAGTGTCTCCCAGGCAGCAGCAGGGTAATTAGGAGTATGTGTTGAAAATTTTGGTAACAGGTGGTTCGGGTTTAGCAGGTACTTCCATTGTGAATCTTCTTTTGCAAAAAGGTTATGAGGTTGTCAGCGTTGATTCTGCTCCTCCTTCCAGTGGCATAAGAAGAATGCCTGATATGGAATCTGGCCTTGCTACAGTGACGTTAGACACAACTGATTTTGGCAAAGTGGTAGCTGTCACTAAAGGTGTGGCTGCTATTATCCATCTTGCAGCTATACCTAACCCAATATGGCGCCCTGAGCATGAAGTTTTCAGAATCAATATGCTTTCTAATTGGAATGTTCTTGAAGCTGCAGAAATCTTCGGTGTACCAAAGGTTGTAATGGCATCTTCAATTAATGCAATTGGAGCTTCTTTTTGGGAAGCTCAAGTCCGAGAGTACATGCCGCTTGACGAGGATAGTCTTAGTAAGGCTGCAGATGCGTACGCACAATCAAAATTACTCGGAGAAATCATGGCGGAGTCATTTTGCAGGCGTAGGAATTTGCAAATCGCCAGCCTCAGATATCACGGGCTTTGGTCTCGTGAACGCCAGTCTGAGTGGAATAAGGGCAGTAAATCTGACATTTATCCAGCCAAAAAAGATGACGCAAACAACGAGCGAATGGCAAGGAATTTTTGGAGTTGGACAGACCTTGATGAAGCAGCAGAAGCTACAATTTTGGCGTTTGAGAAAGACTGGGTTGGCCACGAAGCTTTTTTCATACAGGCTGATGACACTACTGTTACAACGCCAACAGATGAATTGCTGAAAAGATGGTATCCCGACGCCGAAAGGAAAACCACAATCAGCGGTTTCCAGTCTCCAATAAGTAACGGCAAAGCCAGAAGAATGTTGGACTGGAACCCAACTCGCACATGGCGTGATGCTTAGGAAATTATAGCCCAATGAAAATCACTGATGTTAAAGTGCACGTGATGCACGCCATCCGCAGAAATTGGGTTTTTGTCAAAATTCTTACTGATGAAGGTATCTATGGCTGGGGCGAAGGCACGCTTGAACGCCAAGAAAATGCTGTAAAAGAATCCGTTTTTCATTTGGCCCATATGGTTGTTGACGAAGATCCTACGCGGATCCAGTACTTGTGGCAGAAAATGTACCGACACGGCTTTTGGCGTGGTGGGGTAGTAATTGGTTCAGCTCTAAGTGCGATAGATCAAGCACTTTGGGATATTACCGGAAAAGTCTACGGCCAACCTGTTTATAAACTTTTAGGTGGTACTCTAAGAAACAGAGTCAAGGCTTATTCACATGCGAATGACATAAGTACTGCTCACAATTTAATCGAACAGGGATATAGTGCCCTCAAAACATCAGGATGGATCACTACCAAACCTGATTTTCTAGAAGAAGAAGTTCCTTCCGCTTTGGCAGAAAAAATATCAACAATGCGGAATGAGCTTGGCCCAAATGTTCAAATAATGATTGATAATCACGGCCGCTCAAGGCCATCGCTAGCAATAAAGCAGATATCGGCTGTTGCTCAATACAATCCTACATTTTTTGAAGAACCTACTCCTCCAGACAGCCTTGATACTCTTGCGGTAGTACGCAATGCTAAACCCAGCATTGACTTGGCTACTGGGGAGCGTTTGTTTTTCAGATGGGGTTACAAAGATCTCCTCGGACGAAACCTAGTTGATATAATCCAACCAGACGTGTGTCACTGTGGCGGTATTTCTGAAATCATGAAAATATCGTCAATGGCAGAGGTTGAGTCTGTCTTAGTTGCTCCTCACAACCCTAATGGACCGGTAGCCTGTGCGGCTAGTGTTCATGTGTCAGCTGCAATGCCTAATTTCATGATATTAGAAACAGCACGAGATATGCCCTGGCATGATTCGGTTCAAATAAAGCCACTCACAATTACTAATGGGTTTTTTGATATCCCGACAGAACCTGGCTTGGGTATTGATTTAGATGAATCAGTTATAGCCTCCCGACCCTATCTACACATTGAGCCTAATTATTCATCGTGGGATTCTGATGATGGTACACCCAAAGATGTCTAGTAAATTAAGATATTCGGTAGATGCTTAAATAATGAATAACGTTGAATTGTTAGTCAAAATCCTGAAAAATTCAGGTATTGAAAATGTTTTTGGTGTTCCGAGTGGTCCTGTATTACCTCTGATCGAAGCGCTGAGAAATAGCGATTCTACTAATTTTGTTTTAACCGCTAGTGAAACAAGTGCAGCATTCATGGCCGAAACTTCTGGAAGGTTGAGTGGAATTCCAGGTGTTTGTGTCTCTACTTTAGGCCCGGGTGCAACAAACCTATCTACAGGTGTAGGAGGTGCATGGCTTGATGAATCACCCTTGATAGCAATTGTTTGCACGTACAAAGAGTCTATGCTTGAGAGAAGAACTCAAATGCGCATAGACCACTTGTCTCTGTTCAGTAGTTTTACTAAAGGGCAAATTCGATTAAGCAGGTCTAATTTTGAAAGTAATGTTAGAGCAGCTTTGGAATTAGCTACAAAGGAACCGCCTGGGCCAGTACTTCTGGAACTTCCTGAAGACGTCGGGCTTGCACCTGCTGAGGTAATGTCACGCAAAATTCACTTAAATACAAAACCGGAAACCTCTCCAGCATTCATAGATGAAATGTCCGAGTTATTATCTGCTTCAAAACGCCCTTTAGTGGTAACCGGCCAAGGCTTTACAAGAACTCGCAATCCTCAAAAGCTTTTTGAATTTCTTCAAAAGCAAGAGCTACCGTACGTCAGCACTCTTCATGCGAAAGGCTTTTTGCCTGAAAGTTATGTAGGTTCCCTAGGTGTTATTGGAAGAGCTCGAAGGACTGATGTGAAAGAGATGATTCAGTCATCAGATTTGATAATCGCAATTGGGTATGACCCTGTAGAAATTAACTACGAAGAATGGCTGGAAGGAATTCCAGTGGCACATTTAAGCTGGAGTGCGGCAGATTCTCAGTCAGAAGTTGAGTTTGTCTTAGATACATTTGGTGATTTGGATTCCCTGATTTCTGATTTGCTAAATATAGCTCCTATTACTAACGAATGGTCATCAGAGCAATGGGCAGGTCATCAAAAACGATTTCAGGAAAATTTACGTCCGTTATCTCAAAACTTTACCGCCGATAAGGTTTTGGATGTTCTTAGAAAAGCTTTGCCCGATGATTCCATCCTAACGTATGACGTTGGTGCACATACGCATCAAATCGCAAGTCAATGGAGGACTGATAAACCAAATTCAATTGTAGCGACGAATGGGTGGTCATCTATGGGATACGGAATGCCCTCTGCTTACGCAGCGAAATTGCTCTACCCCGATCAAACAGTTGTTGGAGTAGTAGGCGATGGCTGTTTTCAAATGACCGTTGGGGAGCTGGCTACTGCTCGTAGGTTGAATCTGAAAGTCCCAATCATCGTTCTAAATGACGGCTGGTTGGGATTAATGAAAGTAAAACAAGAAAAAGCTGACCTCGGAATTGGTGACTCTTACTTAGGTGCTCCTTTTACAAGTCCCTCTAATTACTTTGGAGTCCCCTGTCATTCTGCGGATGACCCTGAATCTTTTGCCGAATTACTGACATGGGCATTATCAATAAATGGACCTAGTGTTATCGAAGTAAATATTGATGTTGAAAGCTATTCAAGTACCGTTTTTGATTGAAA
>MDTE01135952.1_pt1 | contig 17317 bp, 23 predicted proteins | sample 811231 | NCBI WGS metagenome assembly MDTE01 (sample SAMN05326651, study PRJNA326480) | marine metagenome | isolation source: seawater | place: Indian Ocean: Red Sea | collected 2010
AACCTTTTTTGTTTACTTTCTTTTGGACCTGTTTCAGCAACATAAACAATTCTTGTATCAAAATATCCACCCTCACCTGTGATTCTTTCAAAAATTGCATCAGAAATAATATGGGCTACTCTTCTCCAATTGTTTTCTGAAGTTTCATATTTTTGTCCAATAATTTGCTTTTGGGAAAAAACATCATAAAGTCTGAACTCTACGGAAATTTTTTTCTGTGATATATTTATTTTCCCTGTTACTAAATGTTGAGCTTTAATCACTTTCCAATCTTCAAACCTAAGTTGTTTGGTTAAAGATTCATTAGTTTGGATAAAAGCTTTCTTATCTATTGGAATAAATAATCCTGATCTTTCTAAATTATCCGATATTACTGAAGAAATATTTTTTCCAATTTTGATTGATTCATTATTTGTAGAATATAAATCTGTTATAGCAATTGGAGTTGGCTTAACTGTGCCCTGTGTTAATGTAACTTCAAGAGAAAAAACTTTAAAAGAAAATAGAAGAATAAAAATATATATAATAGATTTTTGCACTTTAATTTATCCTGAATAGCCCTTCATAATACTATAATCAAATGTAATAGTTAAATTTTTCCATAAATTATATTTATCTGAAGGAAGTTTTAAAGGTGTGCATTCTGGATTTAAAAGAGTTCTCATTGCGCTTTCCGTTATAGGTCCATAAAAAGTATTACTTTTAGCTATATTTGTGTCAATAATACGAACTGAGTTTTCAATAACTCTTCGATTTTGTCTAATTTTTGCTGAAACAGTAACACTCATCCCTTTATCTATAACTGCACCTGCAGGCGCATTCCAACAAGATGATAATTGCTGCCTTAATAAATCAATTTCACTAATTGAAAGGATCATACTTGTTTCATCATTTTCTTTATCTTCAGAAGTTAAAATATCCTCTGTTTTTTCTTTGTCTATATCCTGCATATTATTTGACTCTTCATTTCTCAAATCCTTAAGCATAGTAGCAATACTAAATTCGGGCTCAGGCTTAGGCTGTGGTTTTGGTATACTTTGAACATCAGAAGAAATACTCTTTAAATTGTTGTTTGTCGGTCTTGGTTTAATTTTAGGTTTAATCTTTTGAGTATTAATACTTTCTATATTTTCTACTTTATTAATTTTATTTTCAATAATTTTTTTTTGATCTATCTTTTCCTTAACTATTATTTCTTTTTTAATATTTATTTCAGGAATTTCTTTTTTTATTATTTCTGGTTGAGTTTGAGTTTCAATTTTTCTTATTTCTAAATTTTCAGAAGCATTAAATTTTTTTTGTTTTATGATTTTTTTTTCAAGATTTTTTTTTTGATTTTGATTTTCTTTTTTAACTACTGAAGTTGTTTCAGTAACATTTATTATTTCAATAGGAATAATATTTGGTAAAGCAATTGGTTTTGGTTTGAAAAAATCTGGTAAACCAATAGCAAATAAAAGTATCAAAAAATGCAAAAATAAAGAGAAATAAATGCCTAAATGATTAGAATTAATATTTTCTATTACTAAAAAAATTTTTTTTGTATGCTCCTGTGAATTCATAGTGCTTAGTTAGTAGGATTTTGTGCAACTAGTGCAACTTTAACATAACCCGCAGAATTAATAATGGACATTATTTCCATTATTCTACCATATGCAACAACCCTATCCCCTCTCACATAAATTCTTGCTTCAGTGTTTTGATCAGTTATTGCGTTTAATCGTGGTATTAAATTTTCAACCTCTACTAAAGATTCTCCTAAATATACTGAACCATCAATTTTAACTGTAATTTCTATAGGGTCTTTTTGGTCTGTTAATGCTGAAGATTTAACTTTTGGTAAATCAACAGGAATACCTACTGTAAGTAGAGGAGCTGTTACCATAAATACAATCAACAAAACTAGCATAACATCTACAAATGGAGTGACATTGATTTCACTCATTTGGGAGTATCTTTTTTTTCTCCTAGTTTGATTTTGGTTTAAATTTATCAAATTATTTTTTTTCTAATTGTCTAAAAAAAATTGTAGTGAATTCATCCATAAATGTTTCAAGTGAAATGAAATATTTTGATAAATCACTAGATATTTTATTGTAAGCAACAACCGCAGGTATGGCCACAAATAATCCGAGTGCTGTAGCAAACAATGCTTCAGCAATTCCAGGAGCAACTACAGATAAGTTGGTGTTTTGAGCAATTGCTATAGATTTGAAACTATTCATAATTCCCCAAACAGTTCCAAACAATCCTATAAAAGGTGCGGTTGAACCGGCGGTAGCAAGAAATGTTAAATTTTTTTCTACAATTTCACTTTCTTTATTAAATGTAACTATCATAGATCGTTGCATACGGTCTTTGAGTTGATTTATATCTTTTGTATTATGAGATTTGCTTTTTTTCCATTCCATTATAGCTGAACAAAAAATCATAGATTTGGGATCAAGTTTATTAAAATTTAAAGTCTCATATAAGTCTTCAAAAGAATTGCCCGACCAAAATATTTCTTCAAATTCTTTTTCTAACTTTTTTAATCTTTCAATTCTAATAATTTTGGCAACAATAATTGCCCATGAATACAAAGAAGCTAAGATCAAAATTATTATTACTGATTTTACTACAAAATCAGCTCTTAGAAACAAAGCAAACATAGAAAAATCCATTGATTCTGATGCTATTGTTGTAGCTACTGTTACTTCTTCCATTATTTTAACTTATTCAATTTATTAAGATCACTACTGTGTACCATAACCCAAAAACCTGGTCTATTTTTTTCACAAAGAGCTATTACTGGTGTCTTTCCTTCTTCTTTAGCAAGCTTAGCTGTATCATCCCATAAAGAAACTACAGTATGCTTTGCCCGCAATTTACATTCTATAAAAAGTTCTTCATGTATTACATCTGCTCTAGTTACCTTACCATTACCTCCACTTAATGGTGTTCTTTGACCACTAAAATAGTTTGCGACGTCTCTTTCTCTTTTTTTCCATGCTTTATCTGGCATTTAAAAACCTTTCATTAGTTTGTTAAAGATGAAAGTATTTCATCACTTACTTCAAAATTAGAAGAGACTAGCTGAATGTCATCGTTATCTTCAAGAACATTTAATAATTTAAATAACTTTTCTGCAGATTCTTTATCAAGCTTTACATTATTTTCAGATCTCCATATTAGCTCCGAACCTTCAGTATTTCCAAATTTATCAACAATTTTCTCATTTAAATTATGCAAATCATTATTTTCACAATAAATATGATATTCTTCTTCATTAACCTCAAAATCTTCTGAACCATTTTCTACTATAAATTCAAAAAGCTCATCTTCTGAAACTATTTCTTTTTTTAGTTTTATGCAGCCTAGTCTTTTAAATCCAAAACTTACACTTCCAGTTTCACCTAAATTACCTCCATATTTACTAAATGTTGATCTAATTTCAGCAGCAGTTCTGTTTTTATTATTTGTCATTGCTTCAGCTATTATTGCCACTCCACCTGGACCATACCCTTCATATCTGACTTCTTCATAGTTTTCATTTGGATCATTACCTTCACCTTTTTTGATTGCCCTATCAATATTATCTTTTGGCATGTTAAGAGATTTTGCTGATGTTACTGCAGCTCTTAATCTAATATTACTATCAAGGTCAGTGCCTCCAGCTTTGACAGCTACTGATATTTCTTTTCCTAATCGAGAAAAAACTTTTGCTCTTTTTTTATCTTGGGCACCCTTCCGATGCATGATATTTTTAAATTTGGAATGACCAGCCATAAAACGTCTATAAATATTTTGTCCGTTATTAGTAAAGTTTTATTAGGCGTATTATAATAATATGTCTAATATATGTAAAAAGTTAAACAATTTGAAATGGCTCAATTTTTGATGCTAAGCCTGAATTATCACTACTTTCTACAAAAGCACCGCAAATGGTTACTTTTCCATCAGCTGGAACAAATCGGCCTTCATTCCTATATCCTTTAACAAATTGATGAATGGGGTTATTTTTATCCATTCCTATAACTGAATTATAATCTCCAGACATTCCTACATCAGTTTGATATGCAGTACCATTTGGTAAAATTCTTGCATCTGTTGTTGGGATGTGAGTGTGAGTACCCAAAACTGCAGTTACTTCACCATCTATATAATGTGCAATTGCATTTTTTTCAGAAGTTGTCTCTCCGTGAATATCCAATAAAATACAATTACAATTTGAGCCGAGTTTATTTTTCTTTAAAAAATTTTTAATTGATGCAAATGGATCATCTAGAGAAATGCCCATGAATAATCTTAACATTAATTGCACTACTATTAATTTTCGACCATCTAATAAATTTAATTCATAATATCCTTTTCCTGGAACACCTTGGGGGTAGTTTAAAGGTCTAATGATCTTTGGACACTCTTCAATAAATGATAGCATTTCTTTTTGATCCCACGAGTGATTACCCAAAGTTATAATATCAATACCCTTATCAAATAACTCTAAAGCAATATTTTTAGTTAATCCATAACCAGCAGCAGCATTTTCAGCATTACAAACAATTGCATCAGGATTATAAGTTTTTTTTATTTCTGGTAATTTCTTTATCAGTTGATTTCTAGCATTTTTGCCAACTAAATCTCCTATAAAAATGATTTTCATTAAAATGAATATAGCTGTTTTTCAGTTAAAACAAAGTTTAATTTGTAATCAAATTTATCAATAGTTAATAATTCTGTTTTTTGCGCTTCGTATGCAAAACCTATTGAAATGAATTTATGATTAATACTTTTAAAATGAGCAAAAGTTTTATCATAATAACCTCCTCCATAACCTAAACGAAAACCTTTTGTATCAAATGCGAGACAAGGAACAAACAATAATTCAGGTTTTAGTAGTTTATTTTGTAAAGGTGGTTCAGGAATATTAAATTTTCCAAGAATCAATTTTTGATTTTTTTGATACTCCCTAAACTCCAAAATTTTATCTGAAAGGTTAACAACTGGAAAAGTTAAAATTTTATTTTTATTTATTAAATAATTATTTAACTTTCTCGTAGGTATTTCATTTTGAATTGAAAAAAAACTTGAAATGATTTTTATATTTGAAAATAATTTTTTTTTAAAAAGCTGATCTATTATTTCTAAATTAAAATTTAAATTTACATCCGTATTTAAATTTTCTCTTAAAGAAATAAATTTTTTTCTTTGTTTTGTTTTGATTTGGGATATTTTATTCTTCATAAATTGAAAGCATAGATTTATTTAAATCTGCTATTTCAGAATTTATTTCATCTATTTTATGTTCAATTAAAGATTCGGCATTTTGTTTTTGTTGAATATTAGATTCAAGTAAATTAATTTTGTCTTTTAAAGCAATTATTTCATCAGAAAGTTTTGCGATATTTTGGTTTTTCATATTTAATTCTTTAGATGTATTACTAGCTGTTTCCATTAATTTTTTTTGATCTAATAAATTATCCTCAATTTGTAAGGCAGTTAATATCATTATTTTTTTATCACTTACTTGTCCAGAAAGGTTATTATATTTTTCAAAACGAGCATTCAAATTATTAATCAATTTAAGTAATTTATCCTTATCTTTAGCCTCATATTTTAGATCAATAGATAAATTAAATATATTAGTTTTTAAAGTTGGCATCTGAATCCTTTATAAATTTCTCAATTTCATTAGCACTTTCATTAATGCCATTTTTTAAAATTTTTATTTTTTTATTTAAAGTATCAATTTTGTTCTTTTTCGCTAGATGAGATTCTACTATATCTTCATTAAGTTTTTTAACAGCATTTAGATTTTCTTTAATATTTTTTAGTTTGTCCAAAATTTTCATAACTTATTATTTTCAATTATATAAAATGCCACTTTAATGAATTTTAATATTGGTGTAAAAGGTCAGCTTACGAATACTTAGAGGTCATTTGTCAAAAAACGAAGAAAATTTACAAAATCTAGCCAATTGCATAAGATTTTTATCTATGGATAGTGTGCAAAAGGCAAAATCAGGACATCCCGGAATGCCTATGGGAATGGCAGATATAGCTACAGTCCTATTTAAAAAATATTTAAAATTTGATCCTAATGATCCTAAATGGTTTGATCGTGATAGGCTTATAATTTCAAATGGTCATGGCTCTATGTTACTTTATTCATGCCTTTATTTAGCTGGATACAAGGACATTAAACTCAAGGATATTAAAAATTTTAGACAATTAAAATCTCCAACTGCTGGACATCCAGAATATGGTGAATTAGGAGGTGTTGAAACAACTACAGGCCCTTTATCACAGGGAATAGCTAATGCAGTTGGTTTTGCAATTGCTGAAAAAAAACTTTCATCAATTTTTAGTAATTCTCTTGTAGACCATTACACTTATGTATTTGCAGGTGATGGCTGCTTAATGGAAGGTTTAAGCCATGAAGCAAGTAGTCTTGCCGGTCATTTAAAATTAAATAAACTAATTGTATTTTTTGATAATAATTCAATTTCAATTGATGGCCCAACATCTTTATCAATCTCAGAAGATACGAAAAAAAGATACCAGGCTTATGGCTGGAATGTGCTTTCTATAAATGGTCATAATCATAATGCTATTTCTAATGCTATTATAGCTGCTAAAAAAAGTAAAAAACCTACTTTGATATCATGCAAAACAAAAATTGGATTTGGTTCACCAAATAAGGAGTCTAAATCTTCTTCTCATGGTTCACCACTTGGTGATGAAGAAATTATATTAACTAGAAAAAAACTTGGTTGGAATAGTGAACCATTTAAAATTCCTAATTATCTATTACAACAATGGCGAAATTTCCACACACGAAATTTAAAATTAAAAAGTAACTGGCTGAAAAAGAATAATAAGACTCTTAAATCATCAAAATTTAAAAATTTTTTTAATAATTCTATAGATAAAAAAGTAATAAATGAAATAAATAAATTTAAATTAGAACACCAAAATAAAAATACTGCTTGTGCTACGAGAAAGGCAAGTGAATTATCTTTAGAACTTTTAAATGATAAAATAAGTAATCTTTTGGGTGGGTCAGCAGATTTAACAGGATCAAATAATACAAAAACAAAAGACATGAAGATTTTTAATTCTTCAAATTTCTCAGGAAATTATATTTATTATGGAGTGCGTGAACACGCAATGGCTGCAATCATGAATGGCATAACTCTGCATGGGGGATTGCGTCCATATGGAGGAACTTTTTTAGTTTTTACTGATTACTGTCGTCCATCAATTAGACTAGCTGCATTAATGAAAATTCCAACAATATTTGTCATGTCACATGACTCTATTGGTCTTGGAGAGGATGGTCCTACTCATCAACCTGTTGAACATCTTGCTTCATTAAGAGCTATACCTAATCTTATTGTTCTTAGACCTTGTGATATTATGGAAACTATAGAATCTTGGCAAATTGCGCTAGAGGTTCAAAATCCAAGTATCATTGTATTAACTAGGCAAAATTTACCATTAATTAGGAACACATATTTAAAGGATAATTTAGTAAAAAAAGGCGCATATTTAGTCAAAGATTATAAAAAATATGATGCAACAATCTTAGCAACAGGATCAGAAGTTGAAATTGCTCTACAAGCTTCAACCAAACTTAAAAAAAATAATAAAAATATTAGAGTAGTATCTATTCCAAGCTTTGAATTATTTGAAAAGCAAACCACTAAATATAAAAAACAAATATTAGGTTCAAAACTGTGTTTTGGTATTGAGGCTGGAGTTATTAATGGTTGGGAAAAATATGTAAACCAAAAAAATTTTATTGGTATGAAATCATTTGGTGCTAGTGCGCCTTATAAAGATTTATATAAATTTTTTGGAATTACTGCTGATAATTTGGTAAAAACAATTAAAAAAAATATTAATTAAAAATGGAGAAATAATGAGAGTGGCAATAAATGGATTTGGGAGAATAGGAAAGTTAGTTTTCAGAGCATTTTTAGAAAAAAAAATACCAAATATCAGTATAGTAGCTGTAAATGAATTGGGTAACTTTGACTCTAGTTATCATTTGTTAAAATTTGATAGTACACATGGGCCTTTACCAATAGATATTAATAAAACTGCTGATGGTTTAAAATATAAAAATAAAAAAATTATTTTCTATTCTGAAAAGAATCCAGAAAATTTGCCTTGGAAAAAATTGAATGTAGATATTGTTTTAGAATGTAGTGGTGCCTTTACTTCTAAAGACAAAGCTTCAAGTCATATTAAAGCTGGAGCAAAAAAAGTTATTATTTCTGCTCCAGGAAAAAATGTTGATGCTACTATTGTCCAAGGTGTAAATGACAGAAATTTATCAAAAATGGATAATATTATTTCAAATGGTTCATGTACAACAAACTGTCTTGCACCAATTGCAATGGTTTTAGATAAAAATATTGGAATTCAGCACGGTTTTATGACAACAATACATAGTTTTACTGGAGATCAAAGAACATTAGACCAAGCGCATAGTGATTTAAGAAGAGCCAGAACAGCAACAACGTCAATGATACCTACTTCAACAGGTGCAGCAAAAGCTTTAGGGGAAGTTTTACCAAATCTAAAAGGTAAACTTGATGGTACAGCTATTAGAGTTCCTACACCTAATGTTTCTTTAATTGATTTAACTTTTGTAAGTAAAAAAAAGACATCTATTAAAAACATTAACAATTTAATTACTAAGGCCAGTCAATCATCTAAACTAAAAAATATTTTAACAGTAAATAAATTACCCTTAGTTTCTATAGACTTCAATCATAATCCCAGTAGCTCAGTTTTTGATTTGACGCAAACTCAGGTAATTGATAATCATTTTTGTAGAGTATTGTCATGGTATGATAATGAATGGGGTTTTTCAAATAGAATGATTGAAACATTAATTAGTTTAAAAAAATATATTTAGGTGAAAATTAAGAATATCTGTTTTGCAGTAAATACTATAGATCAGGCTAAAAAAGTAATTGATGTTTCAAAAAAACATAAATTTAAACCTATTTTTTTTATAAAATATTACTTGGTCCAAGGATTTGGGGTAGATTGGGTAAACGCATTTAGTACTTTATTGAAAGCAAATTTTTCTAAGAATGCTTTTGAGCTATATGTTGATGCAGATAAGGATTATGGCTTAAGTATAGATTTGATAAATAATAATATTGAATATGTTAAATTGAAATCAAATACTGTAATTATAAAAAAAATTGCTCAAATATCAAAAAAAAATAAGGTTTTGTTAAACCCTTCTTTTCATATAGTAGATCTTACCAATATAAAAAACATAAGTTTAAAAATAACAAATATATTATTAAACGGGATAAAAAATGAAAATTGATGGAAATCAAATTAAAGTTGGAAATATATTAGAAATTAATTCAAAACTTTGGAAAGTAATGAAAACGCAACATACTCAACCAGGCAAAGGTGGGGCTTATCTCCAAGTAGAAATGAAAGAACTAAAAGAAGGAACTAAAATGAATGAAAGGTTTAGATCTTCAGAAAGTGTTGAACGCGCTATTTTAGATGAAAAAGAGTGTCAATTTTTATACCAAGATAATAGTAGATTTTTTTTCATGGATAATAAATCTTTTGATCAAATTGAGATAGGCAATGATATAATATCTGAAGATCAGGCAAACTATTTAAAGGAAAATGATATAGTTAGAATTCAATTTTATGAAAATAATCCTGTATCAATTGAATTGCCAGAAAGTATAATTATAAAAGTTGTAGAAGCTGATGCAGTTGTTAAAGGTCAAACAGCCGCTTCTTCTTATAAACCGGCTGTATTAGAAAAAAATATTAAAACAACAGTTCCACCTTTCATTGAAGTGGGAGATGAAATTGTTATTAGTACTATTGATGCTAAATATATTGAAAAAGCAAAAAAGTAATATGATACCTCCAGTAATTAATATATTTGAAAAAGCAGCAAAAAAAGCTGGTAAAATTTTAATAAGAGATTTTGGTGAAATTGAAAATCTACAAATTCAATCCAAAAGTTTAGGTGACTTTGTTACAAATGCTGATTTGAAAGTAGAAGAGAATTTATTAAATACTCTTAAATATTATTATCCTTCTGCTACTTTTATTACTGAAGAAACTGGTAAAATTAATGGGAATGATGAAACTATAGTTATTGATCCAATTGATGGCACTACAAATTTCATTCATGGCATCCCTCATGTAGCTATTGTAATAGCAAAAATAATTAACTCAGAAGTTACCGATGGAATCATTTATAACCCAATTTTAAATGAATTTTTTTGGTCTTCTAAAGGACAAGGGGCTTGGTGTAATAATAAAAGAATTAGAGTTTCAAAAAGAAATAAATTAATTGATTGTATAATTGGAACAGGAATTCCTCATAGCGATAGAGTATATGAAGGATATTTAACGCAAGTTGATAATGTATCAAAAAATTGTTCAGGATTAAGACGATTGGGTTCAGCAGCTATTGACTTAGCATATGTTGCTTCAGGAAAACTGGATGGTTTTTGGGAAAATAATTTAAACCTATGGGATGTTGCTTCAGGGGTTCTTATGATAAAAGAAGCTGGAGGGCACATCACTCAACCAGATGGAAAAGATTGGACAATAAACTCCAAGAATATTTTAGCTTCTAATTTGTATATTCACTCTAATTTACAAGAAAAACTAACTTTACTTTGAGTCATTATTGCTTATAAGAGCAAAAAATGAAAAAAAATATACACCCTGACTACCATGAGATCGAAGTTGAAATGACTGATGGTACAAGCTTTAAAACCAGATCGACTTGGGGAAAACCTTCAGAAAAACTAAAATTAGAAATAGATCCAAAGTCTCATCCAGCTTGGACAGGTGGGAAGGCAACTATAAATGACGCAGAAGGACAAGTTGCAAGATTCGAAAAAAGATTTAAAGGTTTAAAGGTAGTTAAATAGTTATTTAAAAAACTTTCCCGCTTCCTTAATTACATTATTTTTCTTAACTATTTCTTCTTTAACTCTATTAATTTCATCCTCAAGCTGAGTTATATAATTTGTTAACTCTTCAACACTAAAATCATCCAAATTAAGAGATTTTATAGTTTTTTTCTTTTCGTCAATTTCTAAAAAATCGTCCATAAATAATATTTTTATATTAAATTTACATTAATATATTTATAAGGACTTCTTTTTAATTGAAAGGATTAAATATGAAATTACCACTGATGCCCAAAGGTACTGCAATATGGTTAATAGAAAATACATCTTTAACTTTTAAGCAAATTGCAGAATTCTGTGGACTTCATGAATTAGAAGTTCAAGGTATAGCTGATGGTGATGTATCAACAGGTATGCAAGGCTATGATCCGATAGATAATAAACAATTAACGAGGGAAGAGATTAAAAGATGTGAGAATGATCCTTCTGCAAAATTAGAGTTAATTAAATCAAAAATTGTTGATTCTTTACCTCCTCGAAAAAAAGATACAAAGTATACACCGTTATCTTTACGTCAAGAAAAACCATATGCAATACTATGGTTAATAAAGCGTTATCCTGTAGAATTAAGTAGTTCTCAAATTGCTAAATTAACTGGATCAACAAAAAATACTGTAGATGCCATAAGAAGTGGAACTTATCGCGAGGCAGTATTAGAATCTAAAAGTCCAATGGATATTGGTTTATGTAGTTATAAAGATTTAGAAAAAGCTCTCAATAGATCTAGAAACAAAAAACCTACTGAAAATACAAATCAAGAATAATAAATTTTTTATTTACTATGTGGAGGCATTTTTTTTTCAACAAACCATACATGTTTTTTTAAAACAGGATCATATTTTTTTAAACGCAGTTTTTCAGAAACTTTTAATCCTTTAGTAGGCTTTCTAACAATATATTTTGTACCTGTTTTTGGATTCTCCTCTGGTAACAACTGTTTAAGGGCGAATGATGATTTTTTTGCCATCACAGTTCTATACACTAAAAAAATTCTAAATAAACAATTTATTAATAAAAATCATCAGTAGTGTATCTAGTATAAGGATTGTACAAACCCTTTTTTTTTGAAATATTTATTTGTTTATTTCTTTCAATAAGACTTTTTTTCTTTTTACTAGAAATTTTATCAAAGCAATTTGGACAGGATACTCCTTTTTTATACATTTTATTTTTTTTATCATTATAATTTATAGGATTTCTGCAAGCATGACATAATTCGTATGTACCATTTTTCAATTCATTTTGAACCGAGACTCTATTATCAAAAACAAAACATTCCCCTACCCATTGGGATTCATTTTTTTTAGTATCCTCTAAATATTTTAAGATACCTCCTTTTAATTGATTAACATACTTAAAGCCGTTATTAATCATATAAGAAGATGCTTTCTCACATCTAATACCTCCTGTGCAAAATATAGCGATTTTTTTATGCTTAAATTTTTCTAATTTATTATCTACATACTTTTTAAATTGACTAAAATTCTCTGTATTTGGATTAATAGCTCCTTGGAAAGAGCCCATTTTAACTTCAAAATTATTTCTAACATCAATAACAATTGTATCTTTATTTTTTATTAATTGATTCCATTTTTTTGATTGAACATGGTGTCCAGTTGAATTTTCAGGATCAATGTTTCTTGACCTAAATGTAACTATTTCTTTTTTAATTTTAATTTTAAGTCTATTAAATGGCATGTATTTATAATAAGAATATTTTAATTCTAAATTTTTAAATCCTTCATTTTTTAAAAGAGCTATAAATAATTCTATATCATTTTTCATACCTGCTAATGTTCCATTAACTCCCTCAATTGCTATTAGAGCTGTGCCTCTTAATTTGTTAAATGAACAAAAATCGTGTAATTTTTTTTTCAAAGAAGTAGGTCTTTTAACTTTTTTAAATTGATAAAAAGTAATAATAGTAAAATTTGAATTATTCATTTAAGGCAAACAATATAATAAAAAAAAAAATATATCTATAATGAGTAAAGAAAATATAAATTTAATTAAAGATTATTTAGATAATTTTACAATTGAAACAACACCTAACGTATACAACAAATATGGAAGTTTTTCAGATATAATTAATAAAAATCACTCAATATATATAACTTATTTACCTGATGAAAATTCTAGTAATGTAATTGATACAGCAAAAAAACTAAAATTAGAAGGTTATGATGTTATTCCACATTTACCTGCAAGGACAATTTTGAATAATGAGGATTTAGAAAAATATATTGCAAAATTATCTGAGGAAAGTGGTTGTAATAAAATGTTAATTATTGGTGGTGGTGGTAAACAGAATGGAAACATCTCATGCAGTATGGATGTTTTAAAAACTGAATATTTATCAAAATATAATTATGTTGAGGTTGGTGTAGCAGGTCATCCTGAAGGAAGTCCAGACATTACTATAAAAGAATTAGATAATGCAATAATAGAAAAAAATAAATTTTCTCATAACGTAGATTTTAAAATGTACTTAGCAACTCAGTTTTTCTTTGAGGCAAAATCCCTAATTGAGTGGGAGGCTCATCTTAAAAAAATTGGAAATCAATTGGACATTCATGCTGGCATACCAGGTCCAGCAACTCTAAAAACTTTAATATCTTATGCAAAATCATGTGGTATTGGAAACTCTATTCGCTTTTTATCTAAGCAAGCTTTCAATATAACAAAGTTAGCATCACCAAAAACACCTGACAAATTAATTTATGAGTTAGCTAATTATAAAAACAATAACAATGATAGCCACCTAAGAAAAATGCATTTTTATCCATTTGGAGGTATTAAAAAAACATCTGAATGGCTTAATTCACTAAAAAATTCAGAATTTTTCTATAATTCAAAGAATGAATTTGAATTTTTAACTGATTAATTAACATTTTTAGTGTTTTTTTATTTCTTCCTATTAAATAACAATTTATAAACTTTGAGACTTCTAATATACAAAACGTAATTTAACAGAAATTAATATGTCTGATATTGAAATTGCACGTAAAGCAAAAAAACAAAACATTAAAGAAATTGCTGCAAAATTAGATTTGCTTGAATCTGATCTTCGTCCTTATGGACATCACATAGCTAAAATTGATATGAATTCGATAAATAAACTTCCTGAAAAAAAATCTAAACTTATTTTAGTTACAGCTATAAGTCCTACTCCAGCAGGAGAAGGTAAAACTACCACATCTGTAGGTTTACATGATGGTTTATGTAAAATTGGAAAAAAAAGTATAGTTTGTTTAAGAGAACCAAGTCTAGGTCCAAGTTTTGGAATGAAAGGTGGTGCAGCTGGTGGTGGATATGCACAAGTAATTCCAATGGAGCATATCAATTTACATTTTACAGGAGATTTTCATGCAATTACATCTGCTAATAATCTTTTAGCATCATTAATAGATAATCACATCTATTGGGGAAATAAATTAAAAATAGATTTAAGACGGGTAGTATGGAAAAGATGTTTGGATCTCAATGACAGAGCATTAAGAGAAATTACAGCTAATCTTGGAGGAATATCTAATGGATTTCCTAGAACCGACGGTTTTAATATTACAGTAGCTTCTGAAGTAATGGCTATTTTTTGTCTTGCAAAAGATCTTAAAGATCTTGAAAGACGTTTAGGTAATATCACTGTTGCTTATACTTCAGAAAAAAAACCAATATTTGCTAAAGATTTAAAAGCAGAAGGTCCTATGACAGTCTTACTTAAACAAGCGCTGATGCCAAACTTAGTGCAAACTTTAGAAAATAACCCAGCTATTATTCATGGAGGTCCTTTTGCAAATATTGCCCATGGATGTAATAGTGTGATTGCAACTAAAACTAGTCTTAAAATTGCTGACTATGTTGTAACTGAAGCAGGATTTGGGGCTGATCTTGGTGCTGAAAAGTTTCTAAATATAAAATGTCGTAAATCGGAATTAAAACCTGATGGAGTAGTTCTCGTAGCAACTATAAGAGCTCTAAAAATGCATGGTGGAGTAAAAAAAGAAAATTTAGCAAATGAAAATGCTGAAGCTGTAAGAAAAGGTATTACAAATTTAACCAGACACGTTAATAATATAAAAAAATTTGGTCTACCAGTAATTGTTGCAATAAATCATTTTGATGCAGATACTGAAAAAGAAATGAGCGTACTCCAAGAAGAGTGTAAAAAATTAGAAATTGATGCCATCCCTTGTAAACATTGGGCTAATGGTGGAGAAGGAGCTATTGATCTTGCAAAAAAAGTTGTTGAACTTGTTGATGAAAAAAATAATTTTAAATTTTTATATGAAAATAAAATACCTTTATTTGAAAAAATTCAAAAAATTGCAAAAGAAATATATGGAGCAGATAATATAATTGCAGATAATAAAATTATTGCTCAATTAAAACAATTTGAAGATAGTGGTTATGGTGAATTTCCAATTTGTATTGCAAAAACGCAATACAGTTTTTCTACTGATCCTTCGATTAAAGGAGCACCTGTAGGACATAGTATCCCTATTAGAGAAGTAAGGTTGTCTAGCGGGGCTGAATTCATTGTTGTAATATGTGGAGAAATTATGACTATGCCAGGATTGCCAAGCGTTCCAGCAGCAAATGCAATACATCTTAACGAAGATGGACAAATTGAAGGTCTTTTTTAAAAAACTATATTGTTAATATTTATAAATAATGCATAAAAAACCAAAAAAATATTCAGTTTTTTCACTTATAAATAATGCTTTAAGTTACCATGAAAATTGGCAACCAGCATGGAGATCACCCGAGCCAAAAAAAGAATACGATGCAATAATTATTGGTGGGGGAGGTCATGGCTTAACTACTGCTTACTACCTTGCAAAAAATCATGGAATAACAAATATAGCAATTATTGAAAAAGGATGGATTGGTGGTGGCAATACTGGGAGAAACACTACAATAATTCGATCAAATTATCTTTGGGATCAAAGTGCTGCTCTATACGAACATGCTTTAAAACTTTGGGAAGGAATGTCACAAGAATTAAATTACAATGTAATGTTTTCTCAAAGAGGTGTGATGAATATTGCGCATACACTTCATGATGTAAGAGAATTAAAACGTAGATGGCATGCAAATAGATTAAATGATATTGATTGCGAATGGCTAAATACAAATCAAGTAAAAAAATTTTGTCCCATTATTAATACGTCACCAAATATTAGATATCCTGTGTTAGGTGCAACCCTGCAAAAAAGAGCAGGAACTGCTAGACATGATGCAGTTGCTTGGGGTTATGCTAGAGGTGCTGATGCAATGGGGGTTGATATAATTCAAAATTGCGAGGTTACAAATATAAACGTTACTAATGGTCAGGTAACAGGAATTGAGACTACAAAAGGTCTAATTAAATCAAAAAAAATTGGTGTTGTTACAGCAGGTCACACAAGCGTAATTGCAAATATGGTAAATATTAGATTACCTTTGGAGAGCAGACCGTTACAAGCTTTAGTATCAGAACCAGTTAAACCTATCATTGATACTGTTGTAATGTCGAATACTATCCATGCATATGTTTCACAATCTGATAAAGGGGAATTAGTAATTGGCGCTGGCACCGATGGGTATTGCTCATACACACAACGAGGCGGATTTAACATTGTAGAAGATACAATTACAGCTGTTGTTGAATTATTTCCTTTGTTCTCAAGAATGAAAATGCTTAGACATTGGGGTGGTATTGTAGATATATGTCCTGATGCTAGTCCAATAGTAAGTAAAACTCACATTAAGGGTCTTTATTTTAATTGTGGTTGGGGTACTGGTGGTTTTAAAGCAACACCAGGATCTGGTTGGGTTTTTGCTCATACTATTGCTAATGATGAACCTCATGAGTTGAATGCACCATTTACAATTAATCGTTTTTCAAGTGGAGAATTAGTTGATGAACATGGTGCAGCAGCAGTAGCGCATTAGTTTAGTATGTTTTTAATTAATTGTCCCTATTGTGGAGAGAGAGAACAGGTTGAATTTAGTTGCGGTGGAGAAGCTCATATAGCACGTCCACAAAATCCCCCTGACTTAAGTGATGATCAATGGGCTGATTATCTTTTTATGCGCAAAAACATTAAAGGAGTTCAGTTTGAAAGATGGAATCATTCAAATGGTTGTAGAAAGTGGTTTAATGTTGTTAGAAATACTGCAACTGATGAAATTATAAAAGTTTATAATATGGGAGAGAGTCCTCCAAATTTAAAAGGTAATAATCCAAAGACTCCTTCTGGTGAGCCTGATATTGGATCAGGAAACACCTCAACATCTTTTGAAAAAAAATAATTATGTCTAAAAAAATTTCATTTACTTTTGATGGTAAAAAATATTTTGGTCATGAG